>JACXTT010000885.1_pt1 | contig 51203 bp, 50 predicted proteins | sample 9270951 | NCBI WGS metagenome assembly JACXTT01 (sample SAMN15532306, study PRJNA645909) | rock metagenome | isolation source: weathered quartz diorite | place: Puerto Rico | collected 2017-06-21
GCGTGCGCGGCTTATAACGGTTGCTTATATCCTCGGAAATATTTATGATATTTTTTTCGAAAAGCAATTTCAAAATAGGCATTACCGTTTTTTGGCCCAGCAGTTTGGCTATGTCGCTAACAGTAAGCTCCGGTTGAATATCAAGTGCTTCAACTATTAAAAACTCCTTATCATGTAACGACGCACGATCAAACTGAAAATCTTTATTCAGCACGATCCTGGTTTCGCTGGCCAGCTTTAACGCCGAAGGCATTGCGGCATTCATCACTTCGCCCATATTGCACATATAGTAATCAGCCAGCCATTGCCAGAATTGTAGCTGCCATTCAGTTACTACCGGTTGATCATCTAATATTTCTATAACGTATTTAGCCTGGTATTTTTCTGGTGCCCGAGTGGAGATCGACGCGATAATTGCGGTGTACAACTTACTTTTACCAAATTGTACCACTACCCTTTTGCCGGCCTTTACGAGATCATTCATCTCGTACGGAACGCGGTAGGTATAATTTTTTGCTATTGCCAAAGGGAGGATCACTTCAACAAAAAGTGTCTTACGATCGCTATGGGTTACTTCGACAAATTCTAGCATGGACTATTTGTTTCTGAAAGCAGCCAGGCCGAGGGTAATCCAGCCAATAATAAACAACAGGCCTCCGATGGGTGTAACAGGTCCTATTATCGGTAACCAGCCCCAGCCAAGCAAATCGCGACAAGCGAGCAAGTACAATGACCCGCAAAACAGGATAATACCAAACGTAAACAGGTAATAGGTTGCGATTAAAAGTTTGCTTTTAGTCCCCGTAAAAACAGATAAAAACAGCAGGGCAAAAACGTGATAGAATTGGTATTGAACTGCGGTATGCCATACTTCGAGGTTACGCGCAGATAAGCTTGCCTGAAGGCTATGTGCACCAAAAGCACCTGCTACTACACCCAACGCCCCAAAAACCGAAGCAGTGATGATTATTTGTTTATTCATGAGCTATAAAGCGCTAAGTTAAGGATTTTAGCGGCAGGTTTATTACGGAGGTGTCACACTGAAACTAGCACTCAATTAAATCATCTGCATCAACAGGGCAGTTAGTCAACCTAATCAACTACATTTGTAACAGGGAAGACAATGAAAAAACACATTATCGTTACCATTATTTTACTGATAGCCTGCGCATTTATCACAGTTGTTTATTTTAAAAATTTAAACACCCCGGGCATGCAAGCCAATCAGGCTATGCGTACTATTCCGGACAATGCTGCGTTGGTTTTTGAATTTAATAATGACAATGCTTTTTATGACACTTTCAATAGTAACCATGTATTCGCCTCATTTGCAGGCAAGCAAAATCTTGATGATTTAAGCGCTTTACGCGACAAACTGCTACAAAATCCGCTGCTTGAAAAATATTTCACAGGGCAAAACATATTTATTTCTGTACACCCTACAACAGCAAACCATATTGAGTTGCTGTTAACTATCACTTCTTCTAATGGATTTGAACCTGCAATGTTCGACCAGCTAAGTAAACAACAAGGTTCAGGGCTAGTGATAACGCCCTTTCAATCGGGCAACAAGCAAGGCTATAACATCTATGTCAATGCGATAAAAAAGCGTTTTTTTATATTTAATAAGGAAGACAACGTTTATACAGGCAGCTTCTCGAAAGAGTTAATCGACTTAAGTTCAGGCTATCGGATTAAGAAAGACAAGGCAACCTTTATTCCTCTTTCCGAGCACCAAAGCACTAATTCACTGGCAAATGTGTATGTTAATTACAGTCAGCTGTCGCCGCTTTTAGATCATTTGTTCAAAAATAAAAACACCGACATTTTAAAAACATTAAAGTTATTACCCGGCCTTGCCACGCTGAGTTTGAATTACCGAAGCGACGCCTTGATGTTCAACGGATTAACCACTATACAAACCCATGAACCTTCAAGCTATTTAAACTTATTTACCACGCTGCAGCCTGTCGAAAATCACCTGAAAGATGTTTTTCCGTCGACAACTGCTTATAGTATAAATTTCTCATTTGCCGATCCGGTAAATTTCGACGCGGCATTATCTCAGTGGCATATTAAAGCCGGCCTTGAAAAGGAGAAAAACACATTATTTAACAGGATCCGATCAGAAACCGGTGTTAATTTAAAACAGAGCTTTAATAACTTACTAGGCAATGAATTCGCCATTATTACAACTCATTATTTTGAAAAATTAGCCCTGGTAACTGTTAAAGACGGAACAAAGCTCCGTTCGTTACTTGCTAACGTGAGTAAAGTTACCGTTGATCATACCCTTCGGCCCAATACAAAAAATCAACTCAAAAACAGCACTTCCCCTGTTACGGAAAATAAAGAAGCTTATTTTACCGAAAACTCGGGTCAGTTAAATTACGATAAACTGCCTTTTTTTTTGTTAGGTGATGCTTTCAGCATTTTCAGGCATCCATGGTATTTGGTGATAGATAATTATCTCATACTGGCCAATAGCCCGGGCGAACTTGAAAGTTATTACGATACCTATATAAACCGGAAGTTTTTAAGTAAAAACGAACAAAACAACCAGTTTGATAACCTGCTGGCCGGGCGAAGCTCGGTTTCGTTTTTATTTGACTTCAAAAACTGCCGGCAAATTTTTAAAAGAGATTTGTATACAGATATTTATAATAATTTTGAAAATGAAGCGGGATGGGGAAATTTCTTCGCAGCCTCGTGGCAATTTACTGCGGCGGATAAAAATTTTTACACCAATTTTTGTATAGGATTAAATAAAGGCACAACAATTGATAAAAATTAAATCGCTATTACGCAACAGTAACATCGCATTTCCGTTTAAGCTGTTAGCCGGTAGCAATTTTGTAAATTAATTATTTAAAAAACCCATTACTAAAAAGCTCACGCACAGCGCGATATATGAAGAAGATTTTACTTGTTTCATGCTTATTATCATTCTCCCTTAAAATTTTTGCTCAGCAATTTTCGCAAATTAATACAGGCACTTTGTATGATTCCTTTGAAAACCCGGCACAAAAGTCGTTTATAACAGACACCAGCAGGAAATACGCTTTTAATTTTTTAGTTCCCAACTTCAACGCCGACTTCTTTTTTAGCGGCGACGCGCAAAACGCTTTAAAAACCCGCGCCTTTTTTAATGTTTACGATACCCGGGATTTAAAAATTAACCAAGGCAAGTTTAACCACGCGGGGGCGAGCACCAACATTTATCTGGCTATGTTTAAAGTATTCCAAAGCTTCAATGGCGATTCTGAACTGGGATTTTCGTGGCAGTTAAGAGGTGAAGGACGCGGCGTTATTTCGGATGAATCGGTAGCGTTATTGAACGGAACGCAGCCGTTTGTTAATGATTATTATAGTGATATTTTTAACGACCAATTCCATTACCAAGCTTATCATCAGCTAAGTTTTTCCTATCGCGAAAAATTAAATAAGCAGTTTGCCTTTGGCATAAAAGTAAGTGCACTAATGGGCGTTCAATATAAAAGCGTTAATATTAATCATTCATATATTGCCTTTAACAAGAGCTCAGATTCGGCCACCGTATCATTGAGAGGGAGATATTTGGATAGCTACATACCCGGCAATAGCTTAACGGGAAGCGATTTTATGCCAACTTTCAGAAACCCCGGCGCATCGATATCTATTGGTACAATATACCGCACCGACGATAACTTTATTATACAAGCTAATATTAAGGATTTGGGCTTTATACACTGGAGCCCTCTTTCCCGTGTTTATACTTTTGATGGGCGCTCTGGCTTTTATTCGTTATCCGGCGCGGCGCGCGAGGATAGTATTTCAAAAGGGGTTAACAGGATCATACACGGCGGGGTACGTGTTCAATCGTTTGTTACGCCGGTAAACGGCCATGCAGAAGTTAGTGCAAACCACAGCTTTTGGATAGATGATGACCATTTATTTAAATATTCACCGACTCTGGTTGCTTCCAAAGAATTGTTTTATCCTGGTTTTACCGGCGCATTGGTAAATCCAGTCTCGTATAAAAACTATACAGCAACGGTAACTGCCATGTACGATGATTTAAGGATGTTTAATGTTGGGCTTCAACTTATGTACAAAACGTCAAATGCTGAATTCTTTATTGGCAGCGACAAGCTAACTGCAACAAAGCGATTCGAGAGCGATGCTAAAAGCCTCACCATTGCTGGCGCCGAGGCCAGTACACCTTTTACAGGAGCAAATATTTTTCTTGGTTTTTCATTGAAATTCGGTCCTGTAATTGAGCACCCTATGAATTCAAGCACTATTCCGCTGGGTGAAAAAGGATTTTTTGGCCGTGTTATAAGCCGGCTGTTTAAAACAAATGATTAATTATTTGTTTTAAACAGCTTTCTTCCCTGCAACAAACTCTTTCAGGTAATACGGTTCAAAGTAAGCTACATCCTCAAAAATATTATTCTTGAACCGGTGGGCTGCAATTTCAGTTAAATGCACTGCCGAATTAACAAATCCCGGAAAAAAACGGGCATTTTTTTTGTCACCCAAAATTGATTCGCATTTCCCGGCTCCATCACCGAAAAATAACATCTCATGCTCTTCCAGAAGTTCGCTGAAGCTGTTTTCATCAATAATTTCTGCCGTGGTTGGCTTTATCTGATGCCCGTTTTGATTAATGACTGCGGTAAAAACCTCCATACGCCGCGCATCGATCATGGGGCATAAAAGCGTTCCGGGCGTCAACGCCGATGCGCCATCGGCCATTACACCTTTAGCCATTGCCTCCAGTGTGTTTATAGCAATAAGGGGCTTATCCAATGCAAAGCATAGGCCTTTGGCTGTAGAGATACCTATCCGCAAGCCGGTATACGAGCCAGGTCCGCAGCTAACAGAAATAGCATCTAATGCGTTATATCCTAGTCCCGCTTCATTTACGAGGCTGTCAATAAACAAGGTTATCACTTCAGCATGTATATTACGCGCATTTATCTCTTTAAATGCTAATAACTTACCCTCATTTCCAAGGGCGACAGAACAGGAAGCTGTTGCGGTTTCAATTTGTAATATCAGGCTCATGTTGTAATTATTACCAGATTATTGATCGGCCGAAATTCTGAATAAAACAAATCAAAATACCGGCAAATTGACTCTAAATTTATTTAGGGAACCGGATCGTGCCCATGTCCTCCCCATGGATTGCAACTCGCAATACGTTTTAAAGTTAACCATCCTCCTTTGAAAGCACCATGTTTTTTTATCGCCTCAACCCCATACTGCGAGCACGTTGGCGTATAACGGCATGAAGCACCCGTAAGCGGCGAAATCAGGTATTGATATGCCCTTATCAGGATAATAAAAAAAAATCCGACTATGGCCTTTAATATCCCCAACAAGACTTTCATTTTGAAATTTCTGAACAAAGCTGTGATAAAAGCTTTAGCATCTTTTTTTCGATAATATCATAAGGAACAATTTCTTTCCCGATGTAGCTTAATGAAAGAATAATTCTTCTATTACTGTCGCTTAAAATTTCGTATAAATTTTGCTGCTTGTGCAACCGGTATGCTTCGCGTGTGCGGCGTTTAATCAGGTTACGATCAACGGCTCGTTTAAACCGCCTTTTAGAAACCCCCAATAACATTTGCACGGGAAACTGCTGGGGCTCGTCGGAAAGGAGCCACGATGCTTTAAAGGGATAACATAAAAAAGAAGAACCACTATGAAAAAGCTTTTCGATGAGCTTTTTATTACATAATCGTTCTTCTTTTTTAAAAGTATACATAGTTGCTAATGCTGAACCGAAATTAGGGTATAAACGGTCAGGCCCCTAACGGAGAAAGCAACAAGTATTATGCTTTATGACTGCGCTCGTCAGAAACTGACAGTCTTTTTCTGCCTTTTGCTCTTCTTGCTGCTAATATCCTTCTGCCATTAGCAGTTGACATGCGCTCACGGAAACCGTGCTTATTTCTTCTTTTCCTTTGTGAGGGCTGAAACGTTCTTTTCATGGCTATTTTATTCTATTCGTCTTTTAAAAACAAGAGCGCAAATGTAGCGTTATTTTTTTTCTTTTCAAATATTAGTTGAAAGTTGATGGTGTTAAGTTGAGTTGATTAAGTTTGTGTAGTTATATCGGCGCCAAACATAATAAGAAACTTTAATCAGATATGAAATTTTTATTTAGCTTGTTAATTATTGTCCCTATTTTCTGCCGGTCGCAAGACTCCCTGTCGCGTCATTATAAAATATATAGTACTGCAAAGCAAAAACAGGTGAGCCTTGATGAGGTTGTGAACGACCTGGCTAACGCTGACGTATTATTTTTTGGCGAAGAACATAACGACTCAACCGGGCATCAGCTCGAATATGAAATATTTAAGAAGCTTGCAGATCGGTTCCCCGGTAAAGCAGCATTATCAATGGAAATGTTCGAAACAGACTGCCAGAATGTGCTTAACGAATATCTGGATGGCCTGATCCGCGAAAAGAATTTTGTTGCAGACGCCCGTTCGTGGCATAATTATAAAGATTACCGTCCGTTAATTGAATTGGCAAAAGGAAAACACATCCCGGTTACAGCAGCAAATGCGCCGGCGAGGTATACCAACATGGCCAACCGGTTAGGGCTGTCCAGTTTGCTAAAACTTAGCGTAACGGGCAAATCATATCTGCCCCCCTTGCCTATCGATACGGCCACCGGGGTTTATTACGATAAATTTTTACAGATAATGGGTGGACATGCAGCTATGGCCGGTATGCAATTATACCAGGCGCAAAACTTGTGGGATGCGACTATGGGATGGTCAATCGCCAAGTTTTACCAAATACACAAAGGATATAAAATACTTCAGTTAAACGGTGGCTTTCACAGTGAAGAAAAGCTGGGTGCGGCAGCGCAGTTAAAAAAGTACGCGCCCAACGTGCGAATACTGAATATTGCAGCTTATTCGGATGAAAGTTTTGACAATCCCGACTGGAATAAAGTAAGTAAAAATGGTGACTATATCATTTTTACTGACCCTAAATTGACTAAGACGTTTTAAGCTCGGCGCTTTGACATATTGCACGCCGGTTATAATGATTGTTTTCGTCCATTTGTTCACCTCCCGAAATTATAGAGCGATAAATCTTTTAAGCGGGCATAAAAGTCGGAAAACGAATATTGGCATATAGTGAGGCCAAAAATCAGAATATAAAAAACGTAAGTATTCCGGGAAGTTTCAGCCCGGGATTGCCTGGTATTATGAATAACAGCTCAAATTGAACAAAAACTTGGATACGCTAAATCATCTTTGGCCTTTTGCCAATAAGTCCCTGATTTCTGTAAGCAATACCTCTTCTTTTGTAGGCACAGGATCTGGCGCAGCAGCCTCTTCTTTTTTCATTGAATTGATGCCCTTTACCACCAAAAAGATACAGAAAGCAATAATCAGAAACTGAATAATGGCATTTATAAAATTGCCATAATGCACAGCCACCTCAGCAATTTTATGAACCGGGTCGGCATTCTGAAGTACGATCTTCTTTTCTGCAAAGTCAATCCCTCCCATTAAATAGCCAATTGGCGGCATAATAATGTCTGTTACCAATGAGGCAACTATCTTACCAAACGCCGCCCCAATAATAACACCCACTGCAAGGTCAACAACATTGCCCCGCATGGCAAATTCTTTAAACTCTTTTACAAAGGCCATAATACTTGATTTAAGGTTGGTTTCTTAAAATAATAGTAAATTTAAAAAACATATTATTTGTTTTTGCATTTATTTACATTGATCAGTTACAGGGCTATTTTTAAGTTAGTGGTAATTGACGTATTTTTGGTGCTATCTGATTATGCTGAAACAAAACCTCCAACAAAAACTTCTACAAAAACTTTCACCCCAGCAAATACAATTTATCAAATTGTTGCAGGTACCTACAGTTTCATTGGATACACGTATCAAAGAGGAGCTGGAAGAAAATCCAGCTCTTGAAGACCTGAGTTTAACCAATTTGAATGAACCAGAGGAACAATATCCTGATCGCGATCCGGAAGATGACAATTTTAACGCCGATGAGGAGCGTGGAGAGGCCGATGAATTTAATATCGACGATTACCTTCAGGAAGACAATATAAACGATTACGGGTCGCGGTATGATCAAAACGGCGACGATGAAAATGAGCGCAAAGAGATACCCATTGCCGTGCAAAGTTCATTTTTTGAAAGCCTGCAGCAGCAACTCGACCTGCTGCCTATATCAGACAAAGATTTTAAAATCGGGCAACAGATAATAGGTAGTTTGGATGACGACGGCTATTTACGTCGTCCGATCATGTCACTTACCGACGACCTCGCCTTCTCGCAAAATGTTTCGGCCGAGGATGATGAAGTGGAGGATATGTTAAAAGTAATCCAGGGATTCGACCCTCCGGGAGTTGGCGCACGCAGTTTACAGGAATGCCTGTTGATTCAGCTTCGAAAAAAAGACCCGAACGATCCTATCATAAAAAAAGCAATAAGGGTTGTTGAACATTACCTGGACGAGTTTACACGTAAGCATTACGATAAGCTTGAAAAATCACTCAACATGTCGTCGACCGAGTTACGTGGTGTAGTAAACGAAATTTTAAAGCTTAACCCAAAGCCCGGCGACTCGAATGAAGTAAACACAAAGCAGATGCAGGTGATACCCGATTTCCATATCACCAACAACGATGGCATGCTGATTTTAACATTGAATTCAAAAAACGCCCCTGAATTGCGTGTGAGCCGTTCGTATATGGAAATGTTTGACCATTATGATAAGGCGTCACAGCGGGATAAAAAGTTAAAAGAGGCAGTACAGTTTGTTAAACAAAAGCTCGATTCGGCGAAGTGGTTTATCGATGCGATTAAACAACGTCAGCAAACGCTTTTGAAAACGATGAATGCCATTATGCAATACCAGTACGATTTCTTCCTGACGGGCGACGATAAAAACTTAAAGCCGATGATCCTGAAAGATATTGCCGATCGGATCAATATGGATATTTCAACGGTTTCGCGGGTTGCCAATTCAAAATATGTACAAACCGAATTTGGCACCTTTCTGCTAAAGTCGTTTTTCTCTGAAGCTATACAAACAGAAAGCGGCGAAGAGGTATCAAATAAAGAAGTTAAGAAGATACTTGAAGAACATATTGGCAAAGAAGACAAACAACATCCATTAGCTGATGAGAAACTGACCGATATTTTAAAGGAGGCCGGCTATAACATAGCCCGGCGTACAGTAGCCAAATACCGCGAACAAATGAATATACCGGTGGCAAGACTAAGAAGGGAAGTGTAAAAACTAAACTGTCTTCAGCTCCTTGTTTCTCCTTAGTATCGATAGCAAAAATCCGATTACCATTATTACAGTGCCTGCCCACAGGAAGTTGATATAAGGAAAATCAAGCGCCCGCATAACTATCCAGGGCTTTTTATTTTCCGGCTGCTGATAAACGGCAATTTCAACCTTATTTTTATCCGGTAATATTTTGGTGAGGCGCAGCTTCAACCCGGCATCGTCTATTTTGCGCGCAAAATCAAACACGCTCTTATTTTTAATCATATAAACCGGCTCAGCGCTATAATTTTTCCCTTGTGCAACCACATCCAACTTGGCACCAATGGCCACATCATTAGCTGTTAGTGGTATATTTTGCACCTGTGCTTCCCGATTCAACGACTTTAAAACGATGTAGCCATCTCTATAACGAATAGTATCGCCTACAGCAACTTCGTGTAAAACCGCTGCATCATAATTTTTGTCATCACTTTCTTCGCCATGCGCGCCATTGTTATCGGCGCCAGACGCGGCTGACGGCGGCAACGCGGTAATATGCGTGTACATATCATGGAACAAATAATGCTTCGTTGCAGGCGACGGCGTTAGTCCCATCTGTTTGTTAATTTGCACATTCGGCTTTAACATAAACTCTTCGGTGACTTTACCGCTGGCGTCAAGTTTTTTATAGTCAACCTTGTAATAATGATTAGGCTCAGATGTTGAATCGCCCACATACGTTACCATAAAATCCCCCATTTTAACGGGCTCATTTTTGTAGATCATAACGTTTTCGCGGGCGTCACCTGCGGCTTTATCAAAGCCGCCAATATTTAATGTTCCTTTATCGTTTTTCGAAATCACCCCCCGCGTGCCTGCAGCAATTAATGCCCCAACAAGCATTAATGAAAAACCAATGTGCGCAACTGCCGAGCCTGCCAGCTTAAATTTTCCTTTTAAAGCATCTGCCAGTACCTTAGCATTAGCCAGGATCGAGTAGATCGAACCAAGCATTACCAGCATAAATACAAACTGCAGTTTATAAAGTCCGGTAAAGTAAACTACCAGCGCGGTGATTACAGCAGCAAACACCAGGTAAAGTATCGTTGTAATAAAAAATCGTGTAACGTCTGTTTTCTTATATTTCAAAAACTGAGAAAAACCGGTTAATACGGTAATAACCATCGCAAATGATGCCTGTATAATATTATAGTGGCCTACCAGGTCATTGGGGGGGGCTACTTTAGTGCCAAAAATGGCATTCCATACCGGAATGGAAGTTACCAATAGCAGGTGAAAACAGGACAATCCCAGGAAAATGGCGCCTACAAACATCCAGAATTCACGCGAATAAGTCTCTTCGTCCTTTTTAGTGATCGGCAATTCTTTCCATCGCGCAATTAAGAAATAGGCAGACACCGCTACAAATATCACCATATAACTTACCAGTTGCCAAAACATGCCCAGGTCGGTAAAAGAGTGTACCGAAGTTTCGCCCAGTATGCCGCTTCGGGCAAGGAAAGACGAATAAAGAACCATGATAAAGCTGGTCAGTATTAAAAATGTAGCTGTAAAGTATGAATGTCCCGAATTTTTAAAAACGATCAGGACGTGAAGGCCGGCTACAAGCGTAAGCCAGGCGAAAATGGAACCGTTTTCTACCGGGTCCCAGGCCCAGAAACCGCCAAAGTTAAGCGACTCATACGCCCATAGCGATCCCATAATTACCCCGATACCTAATATCATAGCGCCAAATAAAGCGTATGATATTGCGGGCTTTACCCACTCTTTATATCGTTTTTGCCATAAGCCGGCAATCGCGTAAGCAAAAGGAACGACAACAGCCGCCTGGCCCAGAAATAACGTTGGCGGGTGTATAACCATCCAGTAGTTTTGAAGCAATGGGTTCATACCCTGCCCATCTTTTATAAAGCTTAGATAGTCGGGACGTGAGAATATTGGGGCGGGTATACCTGCATTTCGCAATAAAAGGAAGGGTGAACTGCCGATTCTTTGTCCAAATAGCTGAACACCCAATATCATAGATGCCAATACCACCTGCGAAAGCGAAATCACCGTCATCACTGGTTTCTCCCAGGATTTCGCCTTCCAAATCAGAATATTGCCTAAAACAGCCTGCCAGAAAGTCCACAACAAAAAGCCGCCCTCCTGCCCGTTCCAGAAACCCGAGACAATATAATAAACAGGCAACGAACGCGAAGTGTAGGACCAGGCGTAATGATACTCGAAATAGTGATTGTATATTACGTAAAACAAACAGGAAGCAACTCCAAGTATTGAAATACTGTTAACAAAAAAAGCCAGGCGCCCCAGGTATAACCATGAAGTATCCAGCTTGTTGGTGCTGGTAGTAGCAAAATAATAGCTTATTGTTGAGAGAAGCGCCGCTCCGAACGAGAGCACTACAAAAAATTGGCCGATATGGCCGGGTAAAAGGTGTTCACCTTTAAAAACTGTATCCATTAAATGCGATTATATGCCGGCTGTTTTTGATTGGGGTGCCGAAACCTCTATTTGATCCTGGGTATATTTTGAAGGGCATTTCATCAGAATCTTTGAAGCACGAAATTCGTTCCCTACCATTTGCCCGGTTAGTACAATTTGTTCTGATTTTTCAAAGTCCTGAGGTTTTGTACCGGTAAAAACTACTTTGCACTCGTCACCTTTTTTATCCTTTACGAAAAATGAAAAATAATTGGCGTCTTTAGCAGCGTCGTAGTATAGTTCCTTTTGTTTATCAAGATGGCCTACAATGCTCAATTCGCTTGATATTTTTTTTGCGTCGTTGAATGTACTGTAACTGCTTGATTTTGAAATTACGGAAATGATGACGGCTATTGCGACTGCAATAACAACCAAACCCATTATCGAACTTTTTTTCATTAGTGGCTTATCTCTTTTATTCCGGCTGCAAAAATACGAAACGAAAAGGATATTATTTTTATTGCACCGGATATATGTTATTTAGAATAAATACTGATAACGATCACTCAGTTAATTTATTTCCCGTTTATTGATTTCAACCGCGCATTAAAGTCGATTTTAAAATCATTTAGTTTTAAAGTTTTTTCGATTTCTGTCAACAGCGCCTCATCATCAACATTCGAAAAAACGGTCAATGTCAAAATGCGTGAAAAACATACCACGCTTAAATTAATTTGTTTTAAAACGGAGCCATGCTCGCCGGGCAAATCATAATACCACAGCAGGCAATTTGTATTATTAATTACGCGCCAATCGTGACCAGAATTAGTATAATGCTGTTTCAACTTGTGCTTTGCATAACTTAACTGACCTTTCATAAATGCGAGCAGTTTTTCCTGCTGATTTGATTGGATGTTTTGGCGTTTCTGTAATGCCGTATCTGCAAATAATTCGTATTGCAGCACTTTAGAATCAATTATTATTAAGTCTTTCCTGTCCGTTGATTTGATTTCCTTTGATTCTATTTCAAGAGTAATAGAATGGCTATTACCGGAAAAAACGATCTCAGCTCCATCTTTTTTCTTCAGCACGACCGATCTAAAATCTTCGGCAGGTTCCTGGGCGAGCAGTTGCCGGCCAGCAAACAAAATCAATACAACTACAATTAAACGTTTCATTATTGCTGGCCTTTTATTGTTTCATAATTCGTTATCTCAACAGCGTAACTACACCGGATCGAATAATTGTGCTGTTGTAATAATCATTGGTTGCTTCGAATATCCAGTAATAAGCACCTAAATCCGTTTGTTTTCCATTTATTTTGCCATCCCATGTTCCATTCGCCGATGTTGTTGAGTACACCATTTGGCCGTACCGGTTAAATATTTTTAAGTAATTGAACCTGATATACCCTGTAATCGATACCTTAAAATAATCATTTATTCCGTCGTTATTTGGTGTAAAGGTATTTGGAGCAGTTATTGTGTATGGTGGCGGATTTACAACCACGTTTACTTTAACAATGGTATCGCACCCCCATTTGTTTGTCGCTTTGACAAAGTATGTGCCGGTGGCTTTTATTGCCGAAAAATTAGCTACTGGCTTGGTAACTTCGGCATTGTTATAATATCCATAGGTCAATCCTGGGTGATGGGTAAACGTAGCTGACAGATCAACTAACGCAGGAAAGTAAACCGGGTCGGGATCTATAACATTAATATCGGGAAGGCTAAGACTAACGCTTACAGGCAATATATTTGTGCACCCTTCCGTGCTAACACCCCGGATATAATATGTTCCCGAAACCTTTACCTTGTCGGGATTGGGTAAGTAACTTACGGAAAGCGAATCGAGATAATAGCTAAAGGTTGTACCTTCATTACTTCCTGCTGTTACGCTGGCGGCCGTTAAATCAGCTCCGGCGCCGGGGCACCCGTGTAAAGTATCAATAACTTTCAGTTTAAATCCGTGATCGATTTTATTAACTGTAGTATAAAGCGTATCAACGCAGCCTAATCCATTATATGGAAAAACAACCACGGAGTATTTCGTTAAATCTGGCGGAGGAGGAGACATTGTAAACGTTCGTCCCTTTGCAACCACTTGTGACATATCAGCATTATACCAGTTATAGGCTACAAAACCATATGGAGCGGTTAATGTTACTGTATTTTGGCCTGCACAATAGGCGTTACCGGTAATAGGGGAACCGATATCCTCATTCACATCGAGATATGCGTACCCGAAGTGTCCTCCCCGGGTGCAATCGTTAGTCGTAAACTCTAGGCGAACCACTTTTCCGGGATAGGCAGTCAGATCAATCGTAGCCGAGGTCCAGTCCTTATAGGTTACGTCTTTAACACCGGGTTTAAAGCCTGGTAGATTAGATGATGCAACGAAGTCAAATGCAGGGCATTCAAGATATTTATTATCGGTTATATCAAATATTTTCGCTGTAAACCTGGGCTGTTCAAATGGCGCGTGGCCGGGATTTTCAAGCACTACCGCATAATTTAAAATAACACTATACGGGATGCCTTTAGGAACAGTGAGCGTGTAAGTAACACGTTCAGCTTGCCGGCCGGTGTCGGAATTACCTAGCCGTATTGAGTATTTACTTCCATTTGGACAAAGGATATGAAATTTACCATAGGGGTCAAGTACATTGGCTGATGACTTGTCAATTATCGTATGCCTGTTGTAAACCGGCCCCGACGGCGAGACCGTAATAATGCCTGTTCGATCGACATTACCGATATAACAATCCCAATTATTAAACGTCCCGTCTTCAAAACCGATATTAGGTGCCTGGCCCAAACATTTAAAGCCGGTTAGTATTAATAAAACAAGTAAAAATTTAAATCCCCTCATTTAAGTAGTCAGCATAAAGATAATGAGTTAACTTCAATTAGCTGATATTAAAAAAGTTATAGCTAAGAATATTTAGAAAAGCTTTTGTAAAAAACAAAAAAAAATGGCTGATTATTAATAATCAGCCATTCCCATATCCTAACAAGAGTTAAAATTTATGGCCAAACACCAAGCGTTTGGTATGATCCAGCAATCTTATTGATAGCACCCACAAAAGCGGCTGTGCGCAATGTATCTATCTTTTCTGTGGTTTTAAACGTTTCTCTTATTTCGTGGTATGAACGTATCATGGTATCTTCCAGGCCTGAGTTTACAAGCTCGAGCTCCGACGCGCCTTTTACGATGGTTGAACGCTGAAGCGGCGTCAATGCAACGCCTGTAATACCTTCCACCATGTTAACCAGGTTGGTATTAGCTGTTTCTTCAAAACGCCTGTTCATACGCCCAAATGCGACGTGTGAAAGGTTTTTTAGCCACTCGAAATAAGATACGGTTACACCGCCGGCGTTTACATACATATCTGGTATAATAAGGCCGCCGTTTTTGTAAAATATCGCTTCAGCTTCTGGAGTTGTTGGACCATTTGCGCCTTCAGCAATAATTTTTGCCTTTATCCGGCCAACGTTGCCTTCGGTAATCTGATTTTCCAGGGCTGCAGGCACCAAAATATCACATGGCTGCTCAAGGCCTTCGGCAGAGTTTTTAAATTCCTGTTTTGCTCCGGCATACCCAAGTATCGACCCGGTTTCCTTGCGGTGCTGGAATACAGCCTCTACATCCAAACCATCGGCATTATAAATAGAACCTTCGAATTCACATAATCCTACTATAATGGCGCCAAACTCCGAAAGGAACTTGGCTGAGTAAAATCCTACGTTTCCTAAACCTTGTACAATAACCTTTTTGCCCGAAATACCTGGCAACAGGCCTATCTTTTGCATGTCTTCACCAACATTAACACACTCGCGAATGGCTATAGCCACGCCCCGGCCAGTAGCCTCGCGCCTTCCGGCAATACCGTGCAACGCGATTGGCTTGCCCGTTACTGCCCCCATAGCATCCAGTTGTCCCGGATTCATGGTCGCATAGGTATCGGCAATCCAGCTCATTTCACGCTCACCTGAGCCATAATCCGGCGCAGGCACGTCAATACTCGGACCGATAAAATTTTTCTTTATCAATTCAACTGTATAACGGCGTGTTATATTTTCAAGCTCGGTAAGCGTATAATTTTTAGGATTGATACGGATACCGCCTTTAGCACCGCCAAACGGAACATTTACAATGGCGCACTTATAAGTCATCAGCGCGGCGAGGGCCATAACTTCGTCTTCATTAACCATTTCGCTGTAACGTATACCGCCTTTGGTTGGCGATTGATGCTGTGAGTGCTCAACGCGCCATGCGTCAATCACTTCAAAGCCGTTACCTCTGCGTATCGGGAAGCGGAACCGGTAAACACTGTTGCATGATTTTATCTGGTCGAGTAACCCAGCATCATGTTTGGTAAATTGCGCGGCATAATCAAAATTCTTACATACATCACCAAAAAAGTGAGTTTCATCAATAACCAAACCGTTAGTAACCATAGATTTTTTTGAGTAATTATTAATTTGTTAAAAAAGTGCCCAAATTTGAAACTTTTTTTATCAATATCGCAAATATATTCTTGTTTGTTTTGTAACTACTTATTAACAGCTAAGCGTTATCGATGTTTAACGCCAGTTAATTGGCCGTTATTTATTCTTTTCAATTTTCCGCAGTCTTCGGTCGATGGCAAATAAATAGATGGCCAGGCCTGCAAAAATGATTACAATAGTAACTATTACCACATAAATTTTACCCGAGCTGCGCATTCCATCGGCCATTTCAACCGACTGGGACTGCTGTGCAAATGCAATGCTGCATGCAAAAAGAAAACATGCCAGAAAAACTAACTTCTTCATATTAATTTATTTCGTTCCTTTTATATTCTATTAAACGTATGCGGTACCGGATCGAGGCTATCCATATAGCGATAAAGCTCCACGCTATAAAAGCGGGATATAACACGATGCGCATCCGGTTATCCATGTCCAGTTTGCCGAAAGCGGGGTTGCCGCCGTTGCCCGGATGCAGTGAGTCAGTCATCCGGGGAAGCACCATGATCAACACAACCATTACCGGGAACGCAAAAATATTGTAGATAGCGGATATTTTAGCTCGCTTTTGTTCCTCGTCTATAGAATTGCGCAACACAGCGTAGGCACAATACAGCAGGAAAGCTATCGCCGCACTATTTTGCTTGGGGTCGTTACTCCAAAATTCGCCCCAGGTATACTTAGCCCACATCATGCCGGTAATTAATCCCAAAACATAAAAGAAAGTACCGGTATTCACGCATTCTACCGCGACGAGATCATACTCCTCCTTCCCGCTGCTTAAATATTTAATGCTATAAATAACTGAGATGGTGAAAACCGTAAACATGGCTATCCACATGGGAACGTGGAAGTAAGTGTTCCTGATCGTTTCGTGCATAATGGGTAGTCTCGGCACGCCCAGTAAAAATCCTGCAACCAGGGTATAAAAGATGACGATCACAGCCAAAACTTTCCACCAGGTTTGATATATAAACTTCATATTATTATGCGGGTAAAGATAGTTATTTAGTTCATTCGTTTATTTGTTCATTAGCCCCCAGCAAAATCCCTTCGGCTAAGAGACACCTTAAATTCAAAGGAGAAGGCATATAATTCGTAACTCCCTGAACTAATGCACATCGGGCACATAGTCAACGGGTAAAAGATCAGAGAGCCGGGCCTTTGCCCATGAACCCTCGTATAATGGCGCGTTATCCACAATTATCCCGTTCATATCAAAAAGCGCATATGTGCCGTATAGTGTTACAATTGTAGTTTCGTAATTGGGCATATCCAAAGGCCGGTACAGATCCTTGTTGTAAACTTCGTCTCGCTTTTTTGTATATACTACGTACAAATAATCAGGAAAGTGTATGGCGTAAATTCCCTGCTGCTGTGTTCTGGCTAAAATGTCGCTCTGCTGCAGTGGCTGCCGGTTTAAACTCTCTTTGGCATACCTCGACATATTAGCTAATCCATTCCAATACTTCAATGAATCACTTATTCTCTCCTCATAAAACAGCTTTATCTTCCGTTTAATCACATCTTCAGGCGGCCGGGCCGAATTAAGCGATCTTTTCAAGGAATAGAAAACAAATCCATCCTGAGTTAATTTATCGGTATACAGCGATCTATAAAAGTGCATTGCCGAGCCATAATAAGCCTCCATACGCCTTAAGCGCCATTTTTTCTTTTGCGATTGGCTACCCGGCAATTCCTCGAAAACTTGCTGCCCTTGCCGGGATATTATTCCCGATATTTTATCAATGTTAAAATCATTAAGTAAGAATTTTACGCGGTAACCTAATGCCTTGTTTTCAATAACTAAAAACTCATCAGCCTCGGCGTGTAAAATCTGTTTAGTGGGATTATATGTAAGATTAAGAATATGCGGATTAGTTATTACGCAGCTTTTAGCATTTTCATCCGTACCAATAAAATCCTTTTTAAATGCCTCAAAGTTTTTTTTCCAATCGGCAGCTGATGAAATAACAACCTCCCTTAACATTACAGCCTTAGGCGGCAGCTCAATGTTTAATTTTATCGGTTCATGCCCAACAAGGATGGTCTTATTATAATTCTCGTATCCTAAAATTGTTACAACAAGTGTATACTGGCCCGCCCTGATATTTCTTAACGTGAAGGTACCGTCTTCGGCCGTTGTTGTTCCTACCGACGAATTGCTTAAAAAAACACTGGCTCGGGATAGTGGTTTACTACTACCCTCCTGTGTTACGCGCCCCGTGATCGTTCCATTTTGTGCAAGCCCGATAAGCGGAAATAATAAAACAAAAATGATGAGCCGGAAGCCTTGCATCGAATACAGGTATGAATTTATGCTGCTAAGATAAGCGGAAAGTATGAAAGTGAAAAGGTACAATCAGTAAACCACCCGGCGGAATGCAACTGCATTTAATTTAGTCAGTTACCTGGATGATAACCTGGCCGGATACAACCTGCGTTGAATATCTTTTTAAAGGGCGATCGGCCGGACCGGTTATTACCCTGCCCTCCTGGTCGAATGCGCTCCCGTGCAGTGTACATTTAAAGCCATTGCCGGCTTGTATCAATTGATTGTCGGCATGTGTGCACCGGAGCAGCAACGCGGTATACCTTCCATCTGTTTCCTTTTTAAGGCCGATGTTATAATATAAATTTGCCGGCTGAATAAGCCGAAAGTTAGTGTTAGCAAATTGTTCAACCGGGACACTGATCTTTTTATCTACAATCCTAGTTTTATAAACCTGCAACCCGGCAGCACAGGAAGCGAGTGAACCGACAAGCATGCCCGAACTTGCGAGCATGCATACCGAACATGATTGTTTTATAAATTTTCTCCTATCCATATACTAAAAAGAAAACGCTAAACCAACGTTTACAAGCGTGTTATTTACTGAATAAGGTGTAGTTGCAAGTATTGGATTTTGGTTCCCGGTGTGAATTAACCTTACGTCGGCTTTTAGGGCAACATTGTTAATTGGAAGGTAAGTAAACCCGGCAACCACATGATTTTGATTAAGTGTACCGTCAATTACACCATTTGACGGGATACTTGCATTTATATCAAACTTTTCATCCCGCACAAATATAATAAATTGCTGTGCATGAGATGCCGATGAGGTATGTAAGATATCATATCCAATTTCGGCATACGCGCCATATTGAATTTTAGGTGTATTATTGCTGTAGGCGCGGTTTATGTTTGCCGCATTTGGTATTGAAACAACAGTACCTAACAACCTTGCAGAAAAACCACCGTGTGTGTATTGCACATCTGCCTCACCAATGGCTACAGGCGTTCCAAATAATCCGCCGTTTAATCCTAAACTGTCTGCCTTAAATTTACTTACGCCCACAGTACCACCATAGTATCCGGACAATTGGGCTTTAAAGTCTCCCTGGTATACCTGCAGCGCGGCTGTTACAGCCAGGTTGTTTCCTGTGGCGTTACGCCCTTCAAACCTGCCCTCACGTATACCACTTCCGTGGACAAAGCCCGCAGAACTTAGTCCGTTTACCAATCCTACATAATAGTTAACTGGAAGGTTGCCCAAACTGCCATATAATCCAACGCCCAACTCACGCCATGTTGAGGGCAGAATATATGTTTCCACATAATTACGTTCGTTGCCATTAAAAGTATTAGGCAAATGATTTTCATTCAGTATGCCTATACGGGGAAGGAATAATCCTGCCACAATATATTGATTGGCGCTAAGGTTGAATTTAAGATAAGCCTGTTCAATTGCTACTTCACCGCCAGGCACACTTCCCGAAACTTTTGCATCTTCTACTTCCAGTTCTGAAAAAACCGATATCTTATTATTGAATTTATGCCCGGTAAAAAGCACAAACCGTTCAAGATCGATATTGGCTGTTTGCTGGTTGGCGTTATGTTGGTAAAATGCATTTCCGTACCCACCTATTGTGGTTGAGCTTTGAGATAAGTTATTATTTAATGAGTCTTCTGAGGTAATTACTCTTTTTTGAGCGAATGCCATTCCGGCAATAAAAAGGAAAGCTGCGGATAATGTAAAAGTCCTTGTTTGCATATGATATATTTAATAATGCAAAGTAAGCCTTTATTTAGACTAATTACAAATAAGAATCAAAAAAGATATTTTACTCTTCATCGGCAGCTTAATCTCTCCATAAATATGGAAACAGCAATAAGGAGGTAGCAATTACAATAGCATTAATAGCCAACAGCACCCCCATATTACCATAGCTAAAACTGCGGTCGATGCCGTCCATGGCGTTTTTGCTGAGGCGGATAAGCAATAAAATAACGGGGATGACAACCGGGAAACTCAAAATGGCCATTAAGGTGCCATTGTTCCCAGCTTTTGATGCGATAGCCGATATCATGGTGAAAACAGTGGAAAAGCTAAGACTACCCAACAATACTGTTAAAAAATAAAAAAGAGGGTCGCCGATGGTATTGACAAAAAACACGCGATAGGCCAGCAGCGCCAGCAGGCTTAGCAGCGACATCAGCAATATGTTGTAAATAGTTTTAGACAGGATAATAGCCTGAGGCCCGGCGATGGAATAATAATAAAGCAAACGGTTTTTACTTTCCTGCATAAAGCTTTTCGCGATAGCATTCACCGAAGCAAAAAGCATAATAATCCAAAACAACACATTCCAAACAATGGGGTAACCGCTGCTGCCTGTAAAACCAGGATTTAAGTTAAACGCGATATAACAAATAAATACTGTGGAAACCACGTATAGCAATACGCCGTTAAAGGCATATTTTGACCGCCACTCCAATATAATTTCCTTTTTAAAAAGGTCCCATGTTTGTTTTACAAGCTGCATTTATTCGTGATTAACCTACGGCTGGATCAAAGTTCGATTTTTTGGTAAATATTTTCTTTCGCATTTATCTCTTTAAATTTTTTCCGGAATATATCCGACCGGATATGTTCTTTACTTCCCAGGCACAAAAATCCCAATGGACATAAACTTCTATAAAACAGGTCCAATATTTTTTCCTGCAGTTGTGCTTCAAAGTAAATAAAAACATTTCTGCAGCAAATTAACTGGAATTCATTAAAAACCGAACCCGATATCAAATCATGCACCGCAAACAAGGTATGTGCTTTTATCTCGTTATGGATAGCTGCCGCATCATACATTGTGGTCAGATAATCTGTTAATGATCCTGATAAACCAACCTGCCGGTAATTCTCGGCATATAGTTTGGTATTACGAAGGTTATAAATACCCCGGTATCCCTCTTTTAGCACATCCGAATTAATATCAGTGCCATAAATAAATGATTTATCCATTAACCCGGCATTAATCATCAGGATAGCCAGCGAATAGACTTCTTCACCAGAAGAGCATCCGGCTGACCACATTTTGATATTTGGGTATGTTGAAAGATATGGAACAACCTGGTTATTAAGCGCCTTATAAAAAGTGGGGTCACGAAACATTTCGGTGACATTTACGGTAACTTCTCTCAAAAACTCATCAAAAAAAACCGAATCGTTGATAAGCGAATGTTTTAAATCATAAAAATTCATTTTTTTTATGAGTAATATTCTTGAGAGTCGTCTTTTTAACGAAGGCTTTGTATATCCCGAAAAGTCAAAACCATGCAGCTCTTTTACCAACCCAATTATTTCAGTCAGTTGTTCCGTTGTTAAGGCCGATGTGGAAACATCCATTTATAATTACCGTATCAATACTATTAAACTGTGTTGTTGCAGGCGAAAAAGCCCTGCAGCGAAAATAAAACCTGCTGTTAAATAGACAACCGATTTCCGCTAATTTCCCATCCATAGCTGCATTAACGAAACCAAGCGGTCAATATCCACCGGCTTGGTAATATAGTCGTTGGCACCGGCATCAATACACTTCTCACGGTCATCAAGCATTGCTTTTGCAGTTAAAGCAATAATAGGCAGCTTAAGCCATTTATTTTGCTTGCGAATATGCTGCATAGCTTCGTATCCATCCATTTCGGGCATCATAATATCCATTAGCACCATATCGATATTATTAACCTGTTCAAGCTTAGTAATGGCTTCGAGACCATTATTAGCTATTTCTATCTCCATTCCATAATTTTTCAATGCGCTGCTAAGGGCAAAAATATTTCGGATATCATCATCAACAAGGAGTATTTTTTTGCCTTTTATTGAATCGTTAACCTGAATTCCGTTTCTTTTAGCCTGGACTACAGAGGTTTCTTTGCGTTTGTTGTTTTGATTGATCTTATTTAAAAACAGATTTACTTCGTCAATAAGCCTGTTTGGCGATTTATTGGTTTTAATAACCATCGCGTTTGCATACCGCATCAGCCGGGTGACCGCGTTTTTATCTAACTCCATAGCGGTATTAATAATTACCGGGAGATTTTTAAAACGGGCATTTTCTTTAATTTGATCCAAAAGATCCAAGCCTGAAATATCCGGAAGGTTAAAATCAAGAATAACGCAGTGATATTCGTTTTGGTCCAGCATATTCAAAGCCGATCCGCCGTCATATGCCTGATCAACATCAATTCCCTGATTTTTCATTAATTCAAATATGGCCTGGCTTTGCGTTTTGTCGTCTTCAATCAACAATACTTTTTTGAACACTGTGCCGCTTTGCGCAGCCATTTCAGTAAATAACTTTTCAAGTGCCTGGGTATCCGTCGGTTTTTTAATAAAGCTTATAGCGCCCTCCCGTTGTATACGGTTGGCAGCAGCATCGCCAGCCGACATCAAATGGACCGGTATATTAGCAGTTTCCTTATTTTGTTTTAACTCTTTTAAAATCTGCCAGCCATCTTTGCCAGGGAGGTTAATATCGAGGATCACGGCATCGGGCTGTTGTTCCCTGATGGTTTCAACAGCGTGTGTACCTTCACTTAATATAACCGAATCATAATTATATTGCCGGGCATAATCCTCTAAAATGCCTGCAAAATTTTTATCATCCTCAACGATCATCACAAGGGGATCGCGATTGTCTTTTCTTTGAATTTCAGCCGACGGAACCAAAGGTAACTGTTGCTGCAGAGTCGGCTGTCCTGTCAGTTCCTCGCTTTCCACCTGCTGAGATGTATCAGCTTTTATCGGTATGGTTAAAGTAAATTCGCTTCCGGTGCCCGGCTCGCTTACCACCGTTATTTTGCCCCCAAGCAAATTCACTAATTCCCTGCTTATCGGCAACCCCAGGCCAGTTCCGCCATACTTTCGGCTGGTTGATCCGTCGGCTTGTTGAAATGCCTCAAAAATCACTTGTAGCTTGTCTGCTGGTATACCTATGCCGGTATCTTTTACGCAAAACGAAATGGTATCATGCATACCCTGGAGTACATTTACGGTTATCGCGCCATTGTTGTCGGTAAATTTAAAAGCATTACTAAGCAAATTTTTCAAAATCTGCTCAATCCTTACCTTATCGGTTACTATAGCATCAGGTATTCCCTTGTCGGTGTTGAAAGTGAATTTTATCTTTTTCTTAGCAGCAATTCCTGCAAACAACATATCCATATCATCAAGGATGTCTGCTATAGGCGTTACCCCATAATTCATGTCCAGTTTGCCCGACTCAATTTTTGATAAGTCGAGAATATCATTGATAAGGGTAAGCAAATCGTTACCCGCGTTAACAATAACGCTGGCATATTTTACCTGGTCGTTTGTGAGATTAGCCGATTTATTATCCTGCAACACCTGGGCCAACACCAATATACTGTTCAGAGGCGTGCGTAACTCATGGCTCATATTGGCTAAAAACTCCGATTTATACCGTCCGGTCGTTTCCAGTTCGCTTGCTTTGATCGCTATAGCGCGACGGGCTTCCTCAATAGCCTTATTCCGTTCTTCAAGCAACGTTGCCTTTTCTTCCAGCTCGACGTTGGTACTCCTTAATTCCTCCTGCTGCACCTTCAGTTCTTCTTCCGATTCCTGCAGCATTTCAGTTTTGGTAAGCAACTCTTCGTTGGTTAGCCGCATTTCTTCCTGTTGCGCCTCCAATTCTTCGGCCTGTTGCTGAACTTGTTCCAACAGGTTTTGCATCTTTGTTCGGGCCTGTGCCGTATTGATAGCAATACCTATATCATCGGCAACCATTAAGATATAGTCCTTTTTACTTTCGCTGATCTGGTAGGCAAAAGCGATTTCCATTACCCCAATTAATTTTTTGTCGAAAAAGAAAGGAACAATGAAGCATTCGGTTAGCGGTTTGTTGATTACAGATGAGGCCAACTCCAGTTTATCATGAAGCTTCCCTCTCACAATAGCTGGCTTCCTATCTTTTACTACCTGCCCTACCCAACCTTCAGCTAGTTTGATTGTGTTTTTCAATAATCTTAAATCGCTGAACGCGTGGGCCGCATACAGGCTGATAACTTGCTCTTCGTCCTGATATAGATAAAATGTTCCGGTTAAGGCATTGGTATAAGAACATATTTCGGATAAAATATTTTCTGCAAGCTCTTTTTCGCTTTGCTGCCCCTGCATTTTTTCATTGAGTAAACCAGTGCCGGTTAACAACCAATTTTTCTCCCGGTTTTCGGCTAATACGTTCTCGAGCTCAACATTTGTTGTCCTGATATTTTCTTCACTGGTACTTAACTTCAGGAATGTAGTTTGAATATAAAAGAACAGCACAAAAACCACAAAAACAACCACCAGGCCGCCAATTATAATAGCTGTTAGGGTTGAACTTGCCGCGCTGTCTGACGATGCTTTTTTGATGTTTAAAGTGCGTGTTTCCTCCTTAATAAGTCGCGCGACGTAAGACCGTACTTTATCCATATAGTACTTACCACGGGCAACTCCCAGCTCTTTGCGTGCTGTATCAAAACCTTTTATATGTGCAATTTCAATTACGTTCCGCAACTCACTAATCTTTAGGTTGGCAAAGTTGGATAATGAATCTAATTGGTGTATTTGCACCGTATTGTCACCCACCAGTACCTTCAATTCGGTTAAAATTGCAGGCACCCGATACACAGACAGATTATAAGGTTCAAGAAACTTTTCCTTTCCGGTAGCGATATAACCGCGTTGGCCTGTTTCGCCATCAAGTAATAAGCGTTGTACCTCGTTAGCCGTAGTTATCACCGCTTCTGAATGGTCGATAGCACTCTCGCTTTTTTTAAGGCTATTGATACTGGTATACGAAAAATAAAATACGCTAAAAACCAGCAGCAGCGAAATAATAAAACCGGCCAATACCTGTTTACGGAAGGAAATGTTCAACATAAGGTGTGATTGAGCGTACAAATATGTTCAAAAAAACAATTTCAATTATATTTATTTGACTTCTAAGCGATTAATAATTACTCCGGGGAGATGAGAAAAGGAAATTATCTTGAAGTTTTTGGATTAGACGAAAACACACCGATCAACGCGAGCGCAGGCCCCCAAAACAGCAGAAACCATCCCCATTTAAATTTAATTTGCCGGGCCAAAAAGTTTTCGACAGAATGGAACGGTATAAAACTGAACGAAGTATGAATTTTTAGTTGAGCCAGGCAATAAAACAATATCACCAGCACAAGTGATAACCATGCGGCAAAGCGGGTTATTTTTACCTGGTTAAAAATAGTTCCGATTATTCCTACCACGGCAACAAGCAAAATAATAATTCCATAAGGCTTATTTGCATCATAAACATTCCAGTTAACCAGGTGGAACGGGCGAAGTATAGGGCAGTACGTTGCGGCAATTAGCATTACAAAGCCTGCGAAGGACACAAATGAGTTCAGGCGCATGCTATTTTTGGCTTATTTCCATCTTATCGGCAAAATGGGCGCAGTAATCGCGCAGGTCCTCAACGATGTTGGTTTCCCCGGTGGCGCGCAAAAAGCTGTCGCCCATGGTTTGAAGCGTTTCGTAAAAAAAACGTTTCATTTCGTCAACGGGCATATCCTTTGTCCAAAGGTCAATGCGCAGGGTGTTTTTGTAACTCTGGTCCCAAAGCGCAAGCATCATTGATTTTACGGGCATAGCCTCTTTGTTTTCGGCATCGGTCGACTCCCAAATAATGCTTTCGGGAACGTTACTATCGTCGAGTTGTATGGTAAGCTTAATCTCAGCAGTCTTCATTCAATTTATTTAACAAGTAAAAATATAATAGCAGCCAAAGTTATAAAGCTTAGCTCTACAATCCATAACTTTTTGATCTCAGTAAAAAAATTACGGAACAAAATATCCATAAATGACACTACAACTGCAAATAGTATGAATATCCAGCCGATAGTACCGCTCATGTGCTTAAACTGGTAGCCCGAAATTTTTACGCCATATATCCAGCAGTAAACGGCTGCTACCAGGAAAAAAGCGCTGGCAAAGTTGAGTGGAGTAATGCGAAGGTTCATGTGTGATATGGTCTTTGTCATTCTGAGCGACAGCGAAGAATCGTCTGCGATAGAATATCGCTTGCCTACTAACTGAAGAAGATTCTTCGCTGTCGCTCAGAATGACAAAATAGTTTATTTATTTTTATTAACGTTTTTTCCTGTTTGATCTTGGTGTCCTGCTCCGCCCCTGTTTTGGATCATGGGCAGATTTAGCCTTCGCCGCATCAAATTTTTTTCTTTGGTTCAGGGTTTTCTTTTCATGGAACGCTCCTTTAAAATCAGGGTCATCGCGCCGTTTTTGCATGTCGATTTCTTTGGCCTGATCTTGCTTTTCTTCGTAAGGCGTTGCCTCAATAAACACATCCGCTGGAATATCCGTTACCGGTACCTGCTGTCTTATTAACTTTTCTATTTTCCGGATATAATACTCTTCCGATGGCGCGCAAAAGGTAATTGCTTCACCCGATTGGTAGGCCCTCCCTGTGCGGCCTATGCGGTGCACATAATCCTCGATAACCACGGGCACATCGAAATTTATCACGTGGCTTACGTCACTTACGTCGATGCCCCGCGAAGCGACGTCAGTAGCAACCAATATTTTAACTTCGTCGTTTTTAAATGCGTTTATGGCATTGATACGGGTGTTCTGCCCTTTATTGGCATGCAACACCTTTACTTCTTTTTCCCCAAACTTCCGCAGTAAAAATTTATAGACATCTTCGGCAGCCACCCGGGTTTTGCAGAAGATCATCAACTTTTTAATATCGTCTTCCTTTTCAAGCAATTTCTTCAGCAGGTTTATTTTGGTTTTCACATTCGGCACCAAATACAAATGCTGGTTGACGGTTTGTGCCGGCGTGGCCTGCGGGGTAACTTCAATTACCGTTGGAAACTCCAGGAAGTTATTGGAAAGCTCGTGTATCTTGTCCGACATGGTGGCTGAAAATAGCAGGTTCTGCCGTTTAACCGGTACCACTTCCAATATCCGGTTTACCTGCGGCATAAAGCCCATATCCATCATCTTATCAGCTTCATCTAAAACCAAAACCTGTAAGGTTTTGGTAACGATATGTCCCGCAAGGTAAATATCCATAAAACGGCCGGGGGTAGCAACGATGATATCCACACCTTTATTTATCAGCTCGATCTGCGTTTTTGGGCCAAGCCCGCCATATAAAACAACTACCCGCAGATCGGTATTTACAGCAAATGTCCTGATATTCTCTTCAATTTGCATGGCCAGTTCCCTTGTAGGAGATATGATAAGCGCACGGGCGTGATCGCCCTGTGCATATTTCAGCTTCATGAGGATCGGCAAAACATACGCAGCCGTTTTACCGGTACCGGTTTGCGCGATGCCCATAACGTCCTGCCCGTTTAAGATTGGCGGGATGGCCTTTTGCTGGATAGGCGTAGCTTCGGTATATCCGGCATCGGCGATGGCATTTAAAATTTGCCGGTTAAATTTAAACTCCTCGAAAGATACTGCCATTGGGCAAAGATAGGCTTTTTGTAATGGCGAAAGGTTTTGAATGTAAAACCCTCGTAAGCTTACCTTAGAACTTTCCCGGCATAAGCTTATATTTGCTGCATGCCCAGTATTCTTATCAAATCAGCCACCGTAGTTAACGAGAACAAACAATTCGTATCAGACGTTTTAATCAAAGACGGGTTGATAGACCGCATCGATAAAAATATCGATATCGCCGCCGATAGGGAAGTCAATGCTGAAGGCTTATACCTTTTCCCTGGCTGTATCGACGACCAGGTACATTTCCGCGAGCCGGGGTTAACTCATAAAGCGACTATTTTTTCGGAGTCGAGGGCGGCAGTAGCCGGGGGGATCACCTCATTTATGGAGATGCCGAATACCGTGCCTAACACGCTTACGCAGCAATTGCTTGAAGATAAATACCAGATAGCAGCAAAAAATTCGCCGGCAAACTATTCGTTTTTTATGGGCGCTTCTAACGATAACCTGGACGAGGTATTACGAACCGATACAAAAAACGTTTGCGGCATAAAGGTTTTTATGGGTTCGTCTACCGGGAACATGCTGGTGGATAATCCCACGACGCTTGAAACGCTTTTCGCGCGATCTCCGATGCTGATTGCTACGCATTGCGAGGATGAGGCTACTATTCAAAATAACCTGGCGCATTACAAACAACTATTGGGCGAAAATATCCCCGTAAAGCTGCATCCAAAAATCCGTAGCGAAGAAGCCTGTTATCTCTCATCGTTGATGGCGGTTGACCTGGCTAAAAAACACGGAACCCGGTTGCATATATTGCATATCTCCACTGAAAAGGAAACGTATTTATTTGACAACTCGATCCCGCTGGCTGATAAAAAAATTACCGCGGAAGCCTGTATCCACCACCTTTGGTTTACAGATAACGATTACGAGACCAAAGGCAACCTGATCAAATGGAACCCGGCAGTGAAAACCGTACAGGACAGAGATGCGATATTGAAAGCGGTATTAAACGGGCGCATTGATGTGATCGCAACCGATCATGCGCCGCATACGCTTGAGGAAAAATCAAAACCGTATTTGCAGGCGCCGTCGGGCGGGCCATTGGTACAGCATGCACTGCCGGCCATGCTGGAGTTATACCACCAGGGCAAAATAAGCCTGGAGCAGATAGCCGAAAAAATGGCGCATAACGTGGCTACCTGCTTTCAAATTGAAAACAGGGGTTTTATTCGCGAAGGTTACCGGGCCGACCTTGTGCTGGCTAATTTAAATGCCCCATGGACGGTTAGCAAAGAAAACCTTCTGTATAAATGTAAATGGAGCCCATTTGAAGGAACTACCTTTCAGTCGAAGATCGCTTACACGATCGTTTCAGGTAATATCGTTTGGGAAAATGGCCATATTATTGAAGGCAATCCCGGCGAACGATTAACTTTTGCCAGGTAAATTACCTGCCTATTTTACGGCCACGAAAATCTTCACTTCAGTATCTTCAAAGTTTGCGATATTCAGCTTGTACAGGTCAAAGTCTGTAGTATACTTTCGATCGACGTCGCTTTCCCATATTTCGCCCCATGCTGCATAAACATTGGCAGGGCACTTACCGCCTAACGTGTATACATTATATTTTTCTGCAGGGATGGTGATCCCTGTAAGTCCATCGGGAATATTAACCAGGGAATCCACTTTGCAACCGATCACCGCCGTGTAATAACCGGTATGATCAGTTTCATAATCGGTGTAAACACAATAAATACCACCCGAAACCCGATCTGCAATTTGCCGCAATGTATGGTTCATAAAACGGTCCCAAAGCGCCATCATGTCTTTCTTTGACTGTCCGTTTTGATTGATCGTCCTCACAGAAATCCCGGCAAGGTGAAATTCCGGTTGCTCAGTAATTTCAGTTTTGGCGATCATCCTTTTCGGAGAATATCCTTAAGTCCGTCGAACACTGATCTCCAATTCTGTTCCGAATGTTCAATAGCCTCCTGGCTTTTAATACCATCCTGCGTAAGAATTAAGGTTGTTACCCCATTATCCTCGGTTAGCTCGTAAGTGATGTCAATATAATTCTCCGGCTTATCTTCGGTACCCGACATGCTGCTCCAATACGTGTATTTCAACAACTTCGGCGGGTTTATTTCGAGAATAACACCGCCATCAGTATAGGTCTTTCCTTCCCACTCGCCGCTAAAGGTGATGGGGCCGCCAACTTTCCAGTCGGATGCCAGGTTGGTTCCGAAAAAATATTGTTTTACAATTGCCGGATCGGTAAGTCCTTTCCACACTTTTGAAATTGGTGCTTCAAAAGTGATGGTTGTTTTCGAGGTTAAGTTTGCCATTTGTAGGTTATTAATTCCTTAAGTAGATCAGGTTAGTAATTTATTACCGCCCGTCATTACATTTCTGTCATGCAAATTACAGGCAAGGGATTGACAACCCTATGTCAGTAGGAATTTGCCAGCTGAAGATTTTTTTGTGAGATCGTGGCCGCTATTGCAGCAATCCTGTCTTTCAAACTATCGGGGCTAACAATCTCGGCCTGGTCGCCAAACATCATGAACCAGCGGGCAAAGCCCTCTAAAGATGCCGTCAGGAAAGTCATTTCAACCTGGTCACCTATTACTTTTTCGGATACGAAGCCGCTATAATATTTCTGATACTCGAGATGGGTATAAATTTGTTTTTCCACGCGCATCACAACAAGGTCCAGCTCCTGCTCTTTAGCAGTTTGGGCTATATAATCTTTTAACGTAGGGTGCTTGCTTTTAAAAACCGCGTCGGTTATTTCAAGCCGGCTGATCCGGTCAATCCTGAAATCGCGATAATCATTCCGCATCCGGCAAAACGCGATGAGATGCCAGTAACTGTCTTTATAAAAAACACCTATAGGTTCAACGTCCCTTTTGGTTTGTTCCTGGCTGTGGTTGGCAAAATAATCAATGCGCAAAACATTTTTTTGTGCAATGCCCAGTAATAGCTTTTGCAGATGGTCCTTATTATCAACACGTAGCTGGCTATGGCTTTTAAACACTTCGATGCTGTTGTCGATCTCTTCAAGCAAATTCTTTTCAGTCGTCCTTAATATCGCCCGTATCTTGTACATGGCGGATTTATGGTGTTCAACTGTAGACTGGTCGGTAAGCTTCTCGATAAATTTTTCGGCAGTTAAAAATGCTGTTGCTTCTTCGCGAGTGAACATTACCGGGGGCAGGCGATAGCCGTCCATAATAGAATAACCCACGCCGGCTTCCCCTATTATGGGTATACCTGCTTCTTCCAGCGTTTTTACATCCCGGTAAACGGTACGCAGGCTAATGCCGAACCTTTCAGCAATATCTGCAGCCTTGACCACCCTGCGCGACTGCAATTGAATTAAAATAGCCGAAACGCGGTCGATACGATTCATACAAGCAAATTACATAAAAAGCTGTTATATTAGATAAAAAAAACTACTTTGCTGCATATGAAAACGGATGATAAGATCATAACATTTGAATCGTATTACGACCCCATGCTGGCGCACATCATCCGCACCCGGCTGGAAGCCAATGGCATTGCCTGCTTTGTGGCCGACGAGAATACCATAGGGGCCAACCCGCTTTATAACCAGGCTGTTGGCGGCGTTAAACTCAAAATTTTTGAAAAGGATTTGGAACGGTGCCGTGAAATATTGGCCAGCGAAGGCGATCTGCACGAACAGGATCATTTTGAAGTTAATGACGAAAACAATACGTTCGTGGTGTGCCCCTACTGCGCATCAACTAACGTTGTGAATATTGCTGCAAAAAAAGACGACGACGAATGGCCGACATTCCTCGATTCCATTTCAAGCCTGATAAACCCTTTCCTCGCAGAAAAAAACTGGTATTGCTATAACTGCAAGCATGACTTTGAGTAGGCCGCAAACCTGGAGGCCCAGTATATCAATTAAGTTACATTCAATTTTAAACACCTAATATTTATATTCGCTGCTATGTATAGTCGCCGCAAGTTTATTAAAATATCTGCCGCCGGCGCTTCGCTGGCGGCACTGTCTTCATCAGCCATAGGGCGACCAATCAATTTAGTTTCTGCTGATACAGTTCCAATTGTTATTTCAACCTGGGATTTTGGCATCGCTGCAAATAAAGAAGCCTGGAAAACCCTTAAACAAGGTGGCCGTGCTCTGGATGCTGTTGAAGCTGGCGTTAAAATTCCTGAAGCGGATATGAAAAACCATACCGTAGGCAGGGCTGGTTATCCCGACCGGGATGGGCATGTTACTTTAGACGCCTGCATTATGGACGAGTTTGGCAATTGCGGCTCGGTAGCTGCTATGGAGGGTATCGCCCATCCCATATCTGTTGCCCGGCTGGTTATGGAAAAAACGCCGCATGTAATGCTCGTTGGCGACGGTGCGACCCAATTTGCCGTTGAGCAGGGGTTTAAAAAAGAAAAACTGCTTACACCGGAATCGGAAAAAGCGTGGAAAGAGTGGCTTAAGACGGCAAAGTACTCGCCGGTGATGAATATCGAAAACAAACAGCACGCACCCGGCAACAAATACAATCATGATACGATAGGTATGCTTGCCGTTGACGCAAAAGGCAATATCTCGGGGGCATGTACTACCAGCGGCATGGCTTTTAAATTACATGGCCGCGTAGGCGACAGTCCAATTATCGGCGCCGGTTTATATGTCGACAATGAAGTCGGCGGCGCCACCTCAACCGGGGTTGGTGAAGAGGTGATACGCAATGTAGGCAGTTTTTTAGTTGTAGAACTGATGCGGCAGGGATATACTCCTGAAGAAGCATGTAAAGAGGCTGTACAACGAATTATCAAAAAGAAGCCGGCCACAGCCAAAAACATACAGGTTGGCTTTTTGGCGATCAATAAAAAGGGCCAGTACGGCGCGTATGCTATTCAACCGGGCTTTTCGTTCGCAGTCTGCAACGCCGAAAATCAAGATTTGCTAATTAAGGGAAAAAGCATTTATTAAAACCTAAATTACAGTACCTTAATAGTTTATAATATATTTATGCAGTTGATAAGCCAGCTTTGCGATATCAATTTTCTAACGTAAAATTTTCAAGTTTAGTCCCCCGATGTCAAAAGTGAATTCTCCTGTTTTACTCGAAGTTTGTGCCAATTCCGTTTATTCGGCACTGGCAGCACAGAATGGCGGCGCGGCACGCGTTGAACTTTGCGAAAACTTATATGAAGGCGGAACAACTCCGTCATATGGAGAAATATTAGTCGCCCGCAAGCTGCTCAACATTAAATTATATGTACTGATACGGCCGCGTGGAGGGGATTTTTTGTATACGGACTTTGAATTTGACATCATGGCCGCGGATGTACAACATTGTATTGAGGCCGGGTGCGACGGAATTGTTATTGGGATATTGCTTCCTGACGGAACCATAGACAAAGAACGCTGCAAAAAATTGATAGAACTGGCAAAACCGCATGGCTTAGGTATAACTTTTCACAGGGCATTTGACTTATCAGCCGATTTATTCCAATCGCTTGAAGATGTGATTGAAATAGGGTGCGACCGTATTTTAACCTCCGGCGGTAAAAGTTCGGCTATGGAAGGATCGGGCATTATTTCCCGGTTGATTGAAAAAGCCGCCGGGCGGATCGTTATTATGCCGGGTTGTGGTATCGGCGAAACCAATGTTGCTGACCTGGTGCATTGTACCGGCGCTCAAGAAATTCACGCGTCGGCCCGTACACGTTTGCAGAGCCGGATGACATTTAAAAACGACCATATTGTAATGGGCGAAAACTATGGCGACGAATACAGCATAGATGTAACGGATGGAGAACGGGTACGGAGTATCATTAAACTCGCGAATACCTGATTCAGGAGATTTGCCGTTGTTAAAAAATAGTAACGGGAACTATAATCTCAAACCGATCATGCCCCCCTCCGCCAAAAATGTCGCGGTCAATCAAGTAGCTGTACCTGAAGCCGAATGAAACTGCGCCCTGGTTAAATAATTTTCCATCGAAAAATATTTCCGCGCCGCTTGAGCGAAACTGGCCGTTGAACTTCGCCCCATTGGCATTGAAGTCAATTGCATGCGTGTAATCATAAAATAAGTTTCCCCTTACCCGTAACAGGTAAAAAGTATTGGCTAAGCCTGCATCCGGATAAGAGATCGGAAAATGATAGTTTGCGCCAAGCTTATTCATATCGTACAGGTTTTCGGCCGTATATCCTCGTGAAAACGGAAAATCGTTCGAAAATCCAACTACGTTGTTCCTGTCCTTTTGCTGATGAGCCGCTGTTAATACCAGGTTGTGATTTACCATTATGCCCGGAAAATAAAATGTTCCTGATGCCAGGACCTGGTTGGCTGATGCGCCGGTTATAGCAGACTTATAGTCAACGTAAATGTGCTGGCCAAACCGTGGGTAAATGTTTTGCCTGGCCTGCTGTACCTGGTTGGTAAAAATGAAATAATTGTTGCTATACGAATTCGATCTGTCGCTAAATAACGAACGAAATGCTGGTTGGAAAGCAATTTGTGTATAATATAAATCGCTGCCGGCCTGTAATGTCGTTAAATGCTTTCCTGACGAAAAATTCAGCGGTAATTCAAGGCCGCCATGCACCGCCGTTTCATTCCAGTAAATGTTTTGGCCATTATTATAACCACGGCGACTAACCGTATAATCAACACCGGCTGAAATGTATGGAAACAAAGCGCCATACGTGGCGTCAAAACCGAATTGCTTATAACCCTCGTCGCGGTTGTAAGTAAATGAAAGCTGCGACTGTAGCGTATTTAAAACATTCTCACCTGAAATAGCTAGTGTGTAATTCGGATCTGTAAAATTTGGGATCAGGCTGTGAAAATTTAATAAATGATACGATTTGCGATATTTTGTTACCTGGAGAGAATCATTCTTTACGCCGTCTAATAAATCTGTTGCGTTATTCTTTTTCAACGCGCTGATACTCATATCCGGTAATCCGCCTGGAATAGCAGCAGAAATTTCTTCCCAATGCAAATCGTTCTTGTTTGTTTCGTCGATCTGATAACCAAAAGCGGTAAAACTAACCCATGCAAATTTACTATTGCTGATTGCTGGCTGATAATTGCCGATTGCCCCCGTCCTGTTGGCATTCAAAATTTTATAAAATTTGCGACTTTTCAGGCTTAGCGCGAATAGGTCATCATTGATACCTGAGGTTGCTGAAAAATAAACAGTATCATTTTTTATAACAGGGAAGGCAATCGGCTGATAAGAAAACGGCAACAAATATTCAGGTTCGCCGGTTTTAATATCTATCAGCGCCAGCGACATTTCGCCTTTTTTGCTGCGTACTGCAGATACAACCTTGTCGTTACCATAAAACTTTGGATAGGTATAAAACAAGTTTCCTTTATTGGGCACAACAGTAATCAGTTTGCCATCGGCGGCATTCAGCAAACGCAATGTGCACTTACCGTCGGGACCTTCCTTGACTGTTACGATGTATTTGCCATTTTCACTAAAATCCGGCGAAAAATACTTAGTGTTTTTGGTAATTCGATGTTCCCTGCCGGTGTTAATATCCAGGAGCCTCAACTCGCTATAGTCGCGGTAGTTCCAGCGCAAATCCCGGCGGTAGGATGCATAAACTATTTTTCCGTTGTGATAGGCGAAATAATTATCGAGAGACACGCTTCTGACAGCAACTTTACGTTCGGCACCGCCGTTTTTTATGATAAATACTGGCACGTGATTGTACGTACTTTTCATATACAAAAGCGTAGTGTCATTGATATATGAAGGGTATTCCCGGTCGGCATCAAAATGCGGTGCCCGCTTTGAATTTGTTACAAACGGACTTTCTCCACCTGAACTAAACTGTTGTTTGTAAAAATTAAAACCATCGTTCCTGAATTGAGTAAAATTCTCTCCCGAATATTTTTTTATAGCCCTTTGCAGGGGATAAAATCCACCTTTAAAAGCGGCGGCATCATGGGTTACCTTTTTCCAAAAATCATCGCCATACTTTTCCCGGCCGTACGATACCAGCATGTAACCCAATGGGTACCAATCAGGAATGTAGTCGCGATACGAACCGTTGCGTAATTTCATATACGAATAATCTCTCCCGGCAGCCCATAAGGCGCGGTAGCCATTAAAAAAATAAGGGAGTCGCCCCCTGCCCTGTTCGCTTACATAGGTTTCGTTAAAAACGGCATCACCTTCAAAAAACCAGTTGGGTATCGCAATATCGTTGCCCAGCGCCTGGCCGCCTTCGCCAAACAAAACCTTCAGCACATGTGATAGGCCCACATTAAAGTTATTATACTGTTGTACGTGCCTGAACTCGTGAATAGCCAATTGTTCGGCCCACGGCAAGCTGCCGATATCGAAACTATTTTGTTCAGGGGTCAGGAAAAATTCACTCCTGAAAGGTGCCAGTCCTACGTATGCATTGGATACAGTTGTCTGGTTCTGCAACACAATGCTGATCTGTTTTTGCTTATAACCGATGGTTGGCTGTATAGCCTTATTCATTTGCTGGACAATATTGGCTACGCGATTGGCTGCCGAATCCAGCCCCTGCGGGAATATCACCCTGGCTGCCGGTGTGTTGACTTGCTTCCATTTGATAGACGGCGGGTTACCGCCGAACTCCTGGGCTTTGGATATCGTAGCGGTTACAGTGAAAAGCAGCAGGAAAAGTATTTGTCGCAGAAAGAAGTTCATCGACGTGAAAGTAAATACAAATAGTCTGAATCGGAATTTAGTATTGATAATTTTCAGTCGTAGAAAATTCCAACTAAATCCGAAATTGAAATTCCGTCCCGATAGCTATCGGGATCCGAAATAATACCAAACACTTATATGACACATCATCCCCCAAAACTCCCTACATTTGCCGGTTGTTATAAATAACTATGGCTAAAGTTTCTATCAACCTGGCAACAGGTTCTATACAAAAGGAAGAGATCATTGTAGGTATTGACCTGGGGACCACCAATTCGCTGGTAGCTTTTATCAATCCTGATAAAGATCCGCAGGTAATTAACGACACCGGCAAGGGCGTTTTGGTGCCATCAATCGTTCACTTTGGCGAAGCAGGCGAAATTACCGTGGGCAATGAGGCGAAAGATTACTTAATAACCGATCCGCAAAACACCGTTTTTTCGGTAAAACGATTGCTGGGCCGTTCCTATCACGACATTGAAAATTACAAAGATTTTTTCTCGTACAAGGTTATTGATGATGATACCGAAAGCCTGGTAAAAATAAAAGTTGGCGATAAGTTTTACACACCTATTGAGCTATCGGCACTTATATTAAAAGAATTAAAAGCACGTGCCGAGCACGCTTTAAAAACCCCGGTAAACCGTGCGGTAATAACCGTACCTGCTTATTTTAATGATTCGCAGCGACAGGCTACGCGCGATGCAGGTAAACTGGCTGGGCTTGATGTATTGCGGATAGTGAACGAGCCGACCGCGGCTAGCCTGGCTTATGGTATCGGATTAAATCATGATGAAACTAAAACGATAGCGGTTTATGACTTGGGCGGCGGTACGTTCGATGTTTCTATCTTACAAATACAGAACGGTATTTTCGAAGTACTTGCTACGAATGGGAACACCTTTTTAGGCGGCGACGATTTCGACCGTGCGATTGTTGACTACTGGATCGAAAAGAACAAACTCAATAAAACCGAGGTTTTAGCCGACCACAAACTGGCACAGCAGCTGCGCCTGAAGGCAGAAGAAACGAAAAAAGCGTTTGCGCACCAAAGTTTGGTTAACGATAAGATCGGCGATATCTGGTGCACCATCGACAGAAATACCTTCCAGGAACTCATTCTGCCAAAAGTTAAGGAAACTATCGATTGCTGCCGGAGCGCGTTGAAAGATGCAAATATGGAGGTGAGCCAGATCGACGAAGTGATTATGGTGGGTGGTTCAACCCGCACTGCGCTGGTTAAAAAAATGGTAGCCGAGTTTTTCGGCCGTCCGGTGCATGACGAGGTCAACCCGGATGAAGTTGTTGCCCTTGGCGCGGCGATACAGGCGGATATATTAGCCGGCAATCGGAAAGATATACTGCTGTTAGATGTAACCCCCCTTTCACTGGGCATTGAAACGATGGGCGGGTTAATGGATGTGATCATTCCGCGCAACTCAAAAGTGCCGACAAAAGCGGGCCGTCAATACACCACGTCGAAAGACGGACAGGTAAATATGAAAATTGCCGTTTACCAGGGCGAACGCGACCTGATCAAAGAAAACCGCAAGCTGGCGGAATTTGACCTAAAAGGCATTCCATCTATGCCGGCAGGGTTTCCGAAGGTGGATATTAACTTTTTGCTTAACGCGGATGGCATATTAAAGATACAGGCGATCGAGCTGCGATCGGGCGTGAAACAGGAGGTTGAAGTAAAACCCACCTACGGCATAACCGACGACCAGGTTGAACAAATGCTTATGGACAGCATAACCCACGCTAAAGACGATGTGAGCCAGCGTATGCTGATAGAAGCCCGAACCGAAGGTGAGCAAATGGTTTACGTGGTTGAGCGTTTTTTGCAAAACAATGGCAGCTTTTTATCGGAAACCGAAATCACCGAAACCAACGGATATATCAATAAATTAAAAGAAGCACTGTCAAAAGGCGACAAAGATGAAATTCATAAAGCCATTGACGAGTTAAATGAATTCACCCGCCCCTTTGCCGAGCGGTTAATGGACCACGCAGTGAGCCATGCCATGAAGGGGAAGAGCGTAGAGTAGAAGTAAAATTTAAACAGTTGTTATACAATCACTTAACCAATAAAATTTAAATAAACCGACTATTACTGTTATTTTCTTTGAGAAACAAATTCGGGTGGTTATATTGCCGCTACCTAAATTTATAATTAAAATGAAGAAAATTTACAAAGGTTTTATTCCCGCTTTGATTGTGCTGTGCATGTTCCAAAGCTGCGCGACGGTATTTGGAGGTCACGTAAACAGTTATCAGCGTACTAAACCTATTGCCGGGCAAGAACAGCGTCGGTTGCGGGTTGGTGCTTTCATTGCAGATGTGGTGTTATTCTGGCCCGGATTGATCGTAGATTTCGCGACTTGCGCAATTTACAAACCTACTCCCGCAGAAACTCCTGCGACACCGCAAACCTCTACCACCAAAAGCCGATAGGTTTAGCTAACGGAGGGTTCATTCCTCTGAGCGTATAACCCGGAAAGCTACTTTCCGGGTTATACGCTTTATGATTTACTCAAGGCTTATTTGATTTTTTCGATTTCTCGATAATTTTAATTCAAATCGTTTCACTATGACCCTTAACAGAAGAAATCCGTTTTTATTAATTTTAATTACTCTATTTATCGTAACCGCTAAAAACGCAGTCGCCCAATACCCGGGCATGGGTGCATTTAGGGCTAGAATGGCGCTCCAGGACGCCAACCAGCATATGACGCAAATGATGCAGGCGATGAATTGGAGAACCAATGCGGGAGAAGGAAATACTTACCAGGTAAAGTTTAAAGACAGCACCGTGAAGCAAGTTGTTTCTTATTTATATACAGATAATGTGCTTCACAAAACTTTTCTGCTTTCCGTAGATAAGAAATACAAGAAATCCGACTCAGCGCATCGCTATCAAAAAATATATCCGGACCAAACATTGTTCATTTCCGCAGGTTCCGATTACCGGACAAAACGTGAATTAATTGGAATACCATTGGATAGTTGCTGGCAATTCAAGGCGATTAACGGGCCGATAAGCGTTTATGCAAAATACCAGGAGATAACTAAAGAGGATTTTAACCCCCTGAACGTAATAGCCATTCAACTAAATGGCGGCGCTATGGTAAAATATAACGTAGAAAATCTGAAACAGATGGTTAGCCAGGATATTGATGCACTGGAAGAAATCCAAAAGAAGAACCATTATAAAGCAGTAATAAAATATAACCGCAACGCCGAAAAGGCGGCGAAAAAATAAAGCTTTAATAAAATTTTCTATCTCCCTTTCTTCAACATTTTTCATTGCCAAACATCTACATTACGCAATACAATAGGGGTTTCGCGCTAATAATCTTTAGCATTTTCGTTTTTAGCGGAGCAGCAGCTCAAACCCGCGGCATGGCACCTGTACGTATCAAGATCAATGACCATTTTGGGAATCAAATGCAGCAGCAAATGATGCACATGCAAACGATGGGAATGCATGCCGGCCCCTATGAGCCACAGGAATTTAACTTTCGGGTTACAATGCTGGATAATACTAAAAAAGACATCGTTTCGGCCATCTATACAGATACAATTACGAAAAAAAGTTACCTGACCTGGCAGGATAAACGCTATAAGAGATCAGACACCAACCGTTATAAAAAAATATATCCATCGCAAACTTTGTACATAGCAGAAGTTACGGTGAAAGAAGGCAGCGCAGGAGATGAAAACGCGCCTGTAAAATTCTTTTTTGGTAAACCGGTTGATAGTTGCTGGATGTTCAAAGCTGTGAACGGTACAATTAGTGCCTACTCATACCTTAACCAGCGTGAAGAAGAATTTCTTGATCCGTCAACGATCGTGGGTATCCAATTGAATGACGACCCAATAATTAATTACACGGTTGAAAACCTGAAAAAGCTTTTAGCAAAAGATCCGGAGGCACTTGAGTTGATCGAAAAGAAAAATTACCTGAAAGCTATTGAAAGATATAACAAGCATACCGAAAAGGCAGCAAAAAAATAGAGCCCCTATGCGGGGCTCTATTTTTACAATTTATCTATCGCATCCTGCTCTTTCAAGGCGGCGATATTATTCTTGTCGCTAAACTGGTCTGTTTGCGAGGCGAAATCTTCCAGTATTCCGGCAATAGTATCCAGGTTATCCGAAACGCGCTGGTGCATATCAGGAAGGTCTTTATCAAGCCTTTTATCCCCCAGTTCCATGTTATCGACTTCAATTTTTGCCAGTTTTTGAATGATGGCTTGCTGGCTGTTTTTCAGATCCTCCAGTTCATGGACAATTTTTTCCATTAGCCCGAACTTCTTTAACTTATCCATAATTCTTTGTTTTTAGTGTGCTTTTATAACAAAGATCGAGGCGGAATTGTTTGAGAATTTGGATATCTGAATTTTAACTAATATTTTAGTTAAATGAAATGGTTCACATTCATTTTCCTGGTAATAATCGTTAAAGGAAACCTGATTGCACAACAGACCGCAAAGGCCGACGATGCCCTATTACTTGATTATTATCAAAATCAACGCTTCGCTGAGGCAAACGACTATTTGATAAAAACACATCCCGAGCCAGTAACGGATATAAAAATATTATCCCGTCTGGCTTACAGTTCGCAAATGGCGGGGCGGTTACCCAAAGCAGACGATTATTACCAGCGGCTGTACGCAATGGACACAACGAATACAGCTGTCTTATTTAGCCTAGGCATTGTCAATACGCGACGAGGGGATAACGTTAGAGCACTCTTCTATTATAAAAAAATATTAGCACGGGACAGCACAAATTTCAAGGTGTACAAACAAATGGCGGCATTATCCCGCGGCAGCGGTAATTTCGATGACGCTGTTTTATACTTTCAAAAGGCAAATAAGCTCGACCCGGTTGAGCCAGATGTAGCATACGACCTTGCTACGATATACATTCAGCTGCGGCTTTATAAAAAGGCGGATACCGTTGTTGGCACGGCCTTACGTGCCGATACGGCGAACATGCTGCTTTTATTTGCCGGGGCCCAGGTAAATTATCGCCTCGAAAAATTTCAGGAAACAGCGCGTGCTTGTGATAAATTGCTGCACGCCGGGGACCGGGCAGGAACAGTCATCAGCATGCTGGGCACATCCTATTACAAGTTGAAAAACTATAACGGCTGTATCAACACTTTTATGCTGCTTGAGCAAAGTAAAACCTCGAGCGAAACCTCTTATTATTATACTGCCATGAGCTATAAGGCCCTGGGCGACCATGAAGAAGCGGTAAACTATTTCAATAAGGCGATAAAAGAGGCCATTTCGGCAAATGCAAATTCATACTACGGTGAAATGGCCGAATCCTTTGATAAAATGCACCAATTCAAAAACGCCGTAAACGCTTATCAAAAAAGCCTGTTGTATGGTGTTATGCCACTCACCTATTATGCGTTAGCTACCCTGTACGACAGCGAATTAAAAAGCAAGAACCTGGCGTTAAAGTATTATAGAAAATATTTAACAAGCCACCCGACCGAAGAACAAAAACCTTACATACACTATTCAACACGCCGCGTGGGCGAATTGGCACATTAACGCTGCATCAGCCGGGCAACATATTTACCTATAATATCAAACTCGAGATTTACAACCGACCCTTCGCGTACCGTTTTGAGATTAGTATGTTCAAAAGTGTAGGGGATAATAGCTACTGAAAACCTATTCGCTTTTGAGTTAACGACAGTAAGGCTGATGCCATTAACGCATATTGAACCTTTTTCGACGGTTACGTTGCCTGATGAACTATCATATTCAAATGTATATTCCCAGCTGCCATCCATTTCTTTAAATTGGGTACAGACAGCAGTTTGGTCGACATGACCTTGTACAATATGGCCATCCAGCCGCGCATTCATTTGCATACAACGCTCCAGGTTCACCGGCTCGCCGGTTTTGAGATGACCGAGGCTGGTTTTATTCAGGGTTTCTTCGATAGCGGTAACAGTGTGCTTGCCATCGGCTATCGCCACCACGGTTAAACAAACTCCGTTATGTGCAACAGACTGGTCGATTTTCAGTTCGGATGATATAGAAGATTCAACCGTAATATGCAGGTTACCCTTATCGTGCTTTAGTTCAGTAATGGTTCCTAATGTTTCTATAATTCCTGTGAACATACTTGTTTGCTATGTTTGTTATGCTGAAACTCATTAAACATCTTATGCGTTATTAATTGTGTAGATGTCGCTTGAAGAAGATCCTTCACTGCGTTCAGGATGACAAATTGGTTTGTTAATTTGTTATTTAAAATTGCTGCTGATCTCCAAACGCTTATTTCGTAGGTCAAACCCGGTTTCGATGACCGATTTAAGATTGGCCAGATAAAACGTCCACCCTACCTGGCATTGAACGAAAAGATTTTTAGAAGGGTCGTTTTCGAGCGGTATGTTTTCCTGCTCAAGCTCGATTATAGACAAACCATTCCGGCTGAAAATATTTATATTCACTACGCTTCCGCCCGAAAAAGTGAACTTCAAAGCATCGGTGCCGTTGGCCTCCAGTATTTGACCTGTTTCAAACGTATCGTCGTCATAACCATGCCAGTACCACTCGTAGGTATCTTCCTTCATAATAAACTCATCAGGCTCCCTGGTGCGCCGCGGTACGGTATAAAAATTTGCTTTACGCAGAAACCACTTTTCGAGCCCCTCTTCAGTCGCCCAGGCTTGGTAAAGGCTTCGAATATCGATATTATAATCACCTGCCATTTTAAAGCTGGTCCATTTATTATCTGTCATAGCGGTTTTAAATCTATAATTCAAATTTAAGGATTATAGATTGGGGTTTTATTAATTTGCGTTCAAATCGTCACAAATGGCAAAACAAAGCGCAGGAATATTACTTTACCGTAAAAACAACGACGAGTTGCAGGTGCTGCTTGTTCATCCTGGCGGACCATTCTTTAAAAATAAAGATTTAGGCACATGGTCGATCCCGAAAGGGGAATTTTTACCGGATGAGGACCCGCTTGAAGCAGCTAAACGCGAATTTACCGAAGAAACTGGCCAACAGGTTGACGGCAATTTTATTCCATTGCCCCCGGTAACGTTAAAGAGCGGAAAGAAAGTGTATGCATGGGCGGTCGAAGGCGATATTGATCATGAAGTCATTGTAAGCAACCTGTTCGAGATAGAATGGCCGCCAAAATCGGGAAAACTGCAGTCCTTTCCGGAGATTGATCGGGCAGCATGGTTTACAATAGATGAAGCCAGGGAAAAGATAAACTCAGCCCAGGTGGGATTTTTAGAAAATATACTGTTAGCCTGACTCTACACTCTCCAAAGGATAAGAGTTAAGAACGCAAGATTTTATGTAGTGCTGCGCCTGTTTTTTACCCAGCTGCTCATTTCACCATTAGCTGCAGCTGTAATCTTCACACCTTGCACACTCAATAGTTTTTCCATCACTATTGCAGCTACCAAAGCTTCATCTTTATCGTCTGCCTGCAATGCGCCCGGTGTAAAGTATTTACTTACAAAATGCGTGTCAAAATTTCCTGTAATAAATGCTTCGTGCTGCATCACGAATTTGCCAAAGCCAAGCGTAGTGGTAATTCCCGTTATGTGGTATTCGTCGATCGCACGTACCATCCGCTCAATCGCTTCCTGCCTGTCCTTACCATAAGTAACCAGTTTAGCGATCATCGGATCGTAATAGATCGGTATTTCCATGCCCTCCTCAAAACCATCGTCCACCCTAACGCCGGGGCCTTTTGGGGTAATATAAGTTTGCAGGGTGCCAATATCAGGTAAAAAATTATTGTCCGGGTCTTCAGCATAAACGCGGAGCTCAATAGCATGGCCATTGATTTCTAAATCTTCCTGTTTAAAACTTATCGCTTCTCCCCTTGCAATTCGTATTTGTTCTTTCACCAGATCGATACCTGTTATGAACTCAGTTACAGGATGTTCCACCTGCAACCGGGTATTCATTTCAAGGAAATAAAAATTCAACTGTTCATCCATAATGAACTCCACCGTGCCCGCGCCGGTATAATTAACCGACCGTGCAACATCTACCGCGCACTTGCCCATTTGCTCCCTGATTTGCGGGGTCAAAACAGACGAAGGCGCTTCCTCTATCACTTTTTGGTGGCGGCGCTGAACCGAGCAATCACGTTCAAACAGGTGTATGATATTGCCATGCGTATCGCCCAGCACTTGTATTTCGATATGTTTTGGAGATGATACGTACCGTTCAATAAAAACAGAGCCGTCACCAAATGCGGAAGTTGCTTCGGATACAGCAAGGTGCATCTGCTCCTCAAAATCAGTTTCACTTTCAACAATGCGCATGCCTTTACCGCCGCCGCCGGCCGCCGCTTTTATCAGGATCGGGAACCCTACTTCTACCGCGCGTTTTTTTGCCTCGCTGATGTCAGTAATGGCTTCTTCTGTGCCGGGGACCATTGGTATGTTGTATTTTAATGCCGCAGCTTTAGCCGACAGCTTATTGCCCATGATCTCCATCGCTTCGGGAGATGGCCCTATCAGGATCAGCCCGGCATCCCTTACCTGCCGGGCAAATGCCGGGTTTTCACTTAAAAATCCATAACCGGGATGAATGGCCTCAGCGCCCGTTTTCCGGCATGCTTCGATGATCTTATCGCCGCTGAGATAGGATTGGCTGGCCTGGGACTCGCCGATGTGCACGGCTTCATCCGCGTAACGCACATGCAGCGCGTCGCGGTCGGCATCCGAATAAACAGCAACAGTTTTGATACCCATTTCGCGGGCGGACCGCATTACCCGTAAAGCTATCTCGCCACGGTTGGCGACCAGTATTTTTTGCATAGAAACAAATGTAATGGATTTGTTCGCTTTTGCATAAACCGCGTTACGACACGCTTAATTAATTACAATATCATAAGGTATTCGTGCCTGCGGTGTGCGCATCATTTGCGTAACGCTCTTTATTTGGTCGTAATACTTGAAATTGTCGCCCAACTCAGATTTTAAAAAATGTGTTTTGATCTGAGCATTCAAGCCTAAACCGAATTTATTCAAAAAGCTCTTTTGCTCAGGATAGCTAACCAGGTTGTAATGTTTTACATTAGCCTTTTTTGCGGCCGCTTGTATCGCATCATTAATATTGCCCAGCCTGTCAACCAGCCCTATTTTAACGGCTTGTTCGCCTGTCCATACCCGTCCCTGCCCAATGCTGTTGATATAAGCTTGTGTTTTATGGCGGCCATTCGCTACCGCTTTTGTAAAGTCGTCGTATCCATGATTTACCTGGTTCTGTAATATCGCTCTTTCCTCGGGTGTAAGCGGCCTGCTTATGTTCCCTAAATCGGCGTATTTGCCGGTTTTAACGCCATCAAATGTAATTCCTAACTTATCGTTAAAAAACTTTTGCATGTTAGGCAATATGGCAAAAATACCAATTGAGCCGGTAATGGTATTTGGTTCGGCAAATATTGAATCGGCGGCACAGGCTATATAATAACCGCCCGACGCGGCCAGGTCGCCCATTGAAACAATAATCGGTTTTACTTTTTTAGTAAGCATTACCTCGCGCCATATCACATCCGAGGCCAGCGAACTTCCTCCGGGCGAGTTTACCCGTAGTACTACAGCTTTAATCTTATCATCCAACCGAGCCTTCCGCAGTGCCTTTGATATTCTTTCGGAACCAATTGTATTTTCGTCGCCATCTCCGCCGTTGATCTCGCCGGATGCGTAGACGACCGCTATACTATTTTTAGATACCTTTTTCTTATCGTCGGTCTCACTTTTGGGATTGTTGTTATTATAATCAGCAATGGCAACACTTTTCAAATCTTCCTTGTTGTTGATGCCCACGCTTTGCTTTAATTCATTTAATACTTCATCCTTATATTTTAAACCGTCAACCAGCTTATATTTAAGTGCATCCTCGGGGAAACGAACTTTAAGCTCGTTTGCGATATTGAACAGCGAATCTTTGTTGATATGACGACTTGTACTTATACCTCCTAAAAAATGATCGTATAACGAGCCGAGGTAGGAATTTACCTGCAAACGGTTGGCAGGGCTCATTTTTGTAAGAAAATAAGGCTCAACAGCACTTTTATAAGTACCTACTTTTATTATTTGCGCCTCAATACCCAGCTTATCCATCGCTCCTTTCAAAAAGGTGACCTCCGAATTAAAGCCGTGGAATAAGAAAATCCCCTTAGGGTTAACATAAATTTTATCCGCTACTGAAGCCAGGTAATAAAATCCTTGCGTGTAAATTTCCGAATAGGCTATAATAAACTTACCTGATGTTTTAAAATCCAGGAGGGCGTTTCGCACCTCCTCGGTTGTTGCTTCGCCCGATGCCATATAGCTTTCATCAAGGAATATGCCTTTTATATTGCTGTCTGTTTTTGCTTTTTTAATATTTGCGAGTATGTCGTTCAGACCCAGTGTTTTTTCACCATCTATACCCAAAAAACTTAATCCCGATAACGGATTGTTGGGGGTACGTTCGGGAATTTGATAAGAAAAGGACATTTGTAAAACTGAATTCGGTTCAACTTCCACTGTTTTTTCGCTGCCGGCCGAGATTAAACCGGCAATTAACAAGATAAAGATGATGAATAAAATGGCGCTGGTTATTATGAATCCCACCATGCTGGCGAGGACGAACTTGAAGAATTGTTTCATTAAGCGTTATAAATCTTTTATTTCTACAAATTTACTAATTCAATGCCGGATAATAATAAGAGCTTTGATGATAATAATTGTTACAATATGATAAGTGTTTTCCTGCTTTTAGGCAGCAACCTGGGTAACCGGCAATTGTTTTTAAAAAGCGCAATAGAATTAATTGAGGCCGAAATTGCACCTGTGTCGATAGCATCGGGGATTTATGAAACGAAATCGTGGGGAAAACAAGATGCGCCCGACTATTTGAACCAGGTATTGTTATTGGAAACCAGCCTGCCGGCACAAACTATATTATCCAGGATATTAAATATTGAAAAAGTTTTGGGCCGGCAACGTAACGAGAAATGGGGATCGCGCACGATAGATATTGACATTTTATTTTATGGTGACGCGATCATCAACGAAACAGGGCTCCATGTACCACACCCGGAGTTGCATAACCGCAGATTTACTATGGAGCCATTAGCTGAAATTGCCCCCGACTTTGTTCACCCGGTGTTTAATAAAAACACGTTGACGATTAAAAATGAATTGACTGATACGCTGGTGGTAAAAAAATTATAATTTTGAATAATTTCGCCTGTATGACAAGCTATACCCCCGGCCCTGATCTTGACCTTTCGTTTTTATACGAAATTGCCGATGGCAGCGATGAATTTATTGTTGAATCGCTGGAAATGTTCCTCGTACACACACCCGAACTATTAGCCGAAATTGGCGAAGCGATTTCCAATAGTGACTGGGTTATAGCCGGTGCAACGTCGCATAAATTAAAATCAAGCGTGGGATTTTTTGGAATGCCGCTAAGCCAGGGTTTAATATTAGAGATTGAACTTATGTCAAAATCAGGTGCCCCTGATTTTGAACAGCTAAACTCAAAATTTACCGAGCTTAAAAATCTTATCTCGACCAACCTGGTTACACTCGCAAAAATCAAAGAAGAAAAAGAAGCGAGCTTGTAGCTCGATCCGGGATCGGAGGATTAAAAAAACTTCTCCGGGGAAACCCTTGCTATACCTGTTCGATCTTAAAGCTATAGCTTTCCATAATAAGGTTTGCCAACAAGTTTTTGCATGCTTGCTCCACCTTAGCATGTGCAGTTTCGGCACTATCAGCCTCAATTTCCAGGGAAATATGCTTTCCGATGCGGATGTTTTGTATTTCGGATAAACCCAGATTTTTCATACTGCCTGTAACCGCTTTTCCTTGCGGGTCTAGGATTTCCTTTTTAGGCATTACGTCAATTTCGGCCTGGAATTTTTTCATTTTTTGGAAAATTTAGATAGTGAAGCTATCTGGCTTTTTTTGAACCAATAATAGTACTACCGTTAGCAAATTTAAATTGTATAATCGATAAGGCAATATAGATCACTATAACTACCGGAATCGCCGCAAATTTAAAAAATAGTATCAGTATAGCCGAAACCAACAGCAATAAATACCTGTAAATATTTTCATTAAAATCCTTGTTCTTGAATTTAAGCGACATCATTGGAATTTCTGCAACCAACAACGAGCACATAACAACGGTAAAACCCGAAAGTATATATGGATTGACCAGATAGGGTGTATAATACGTGTTATGATTACTGATTATTATAGGAAATGAAGCAATCAAAATAGCATTTGCAGGTGTTGGCAAGCCAATGAAGTTTTCAGTTTGCCTGGTGTCAACATTAAACTTGGCCAGTCTTAGTGCAGAAAATACAGCAATCAAAAATGCTATAAAATTCAGCCACGGGCTTACCTCATGAATTTGACGGCCCTCCAAAAACAATTGGTACATAATAACCGCCGGCAGCACACCGAAGCTCACAATATCAGCGAGTGAATCTAAATCCTTTCCGATACCCGAAAAAGACTTAAGCACCCGGGACGCCAACCCATCAAAGAAATCGAAAATAGCTGACAGGAAAATAGCATATGCAGCAATGATCAGTTCGCCGCGAAATGCAAAAACAATACCTACGCAGCCGCTAAACAAGTTGGCACAGGTGATTGCATTGGGCACATGTTTTTTGATACGTGTCTTCATCAGTTATGAAGTATCAGTACGATAAAGCTAAACCAGTTTGCACTAATATAACTTTATCGTTACTAAAATTATTATGAATTCATTGAGATCAGAAACTCCTCGTTGGTCTTGGTGCCGCGAATTTGCGACTGTAAAAACTCCATTGCCTCTTGCGAGTTCATGTCGGCTAAGTGATTGCGGAGTATCCAAACGCGCTGTAAGGTATCGCGCTCCAGCAACAAGTCATCACGACGGGTGCTCGATGCGGTAATATCAATAGCCGGGAATATGCGCTTATTGGATAATTTACGATCCAGCTGCAGCTCCATATTACCGGTACCTTTAAACTCTTCGAAGATAACTTCATCCATTTTTGAGCCGGTTTCAGTTAACGCGGTTGCTATAATTGTCAATGAACCGCCATCTTCAATATTACGGGCTGCGCCAAAAAAGCGTTTAGGTTTATGCAGGGCGTTTGCATCCACACCACCCGATAATATTTTACCCGATGCCGGAGCCACAGTGTTATATGCACGTGCAAGGCGGGTAATGGAGTCAAGAAGTATTACTACATCATGGCCGCACTCAACCATCCGTTTTGCTTTTTCAAGAACGATATTGGCAATTTTCACATGGCGTTCTGCCGGCTCGTCAAAGGTTGAAGAAACAACCTCGGCACGTACGCTGCGGGCCATATCTGTTACCTCTTCAGGCCGCTCGTCTATTAATAATATAATCAGGTAAACCTCAGGGTGGTTTTTAGCGATAGCATTGGCCACATCTTTCAGCAACATCGTTTTACCGGTTTTAGGCTGGGCTACAATTAAACCCCGCTGTCCTTTACCTATCGGCGAAAAGAGGTCCATGATGCGCGTCGAATAATTACTCGGATCAGTGAACAGGCTCAATTTCTCAGATGGGAAAAGCGGCGTTAAGTGATCAAACGGAACACGGTCACGCACCTCGGCAGGTACGCGACCATTAATAGCTTCAACACGTACTAACGGAAAATACTTCTCCCCTTCCTTTGGCGGCCGAATGCTGCCACGCACGGTATCCCCGGTTTTAAGGCCGAACAGTTTTATTTGTGACTGCGATACATATATATCATCCGGAGAGGTTAAATAATTATAATCAGAAGAGCGTAAAAATCCATAACCATCCGGCATGATCTCAAGCACGCCTTCATTTACAATTACGTTATCAAAATCTAGGTTAATAGCAGGATCCTGGCTTTTTTGCTGGTTGTTTTGGTTGTTAACACGGCGCTCAAATTTCTGCGGGCGAACTTCAGGTACAAATTCCTCAGCCTTTACATCGTTTTCTCCCGGCTGCGCTGTCTCCGTATTTTCAGCATTGCTAACGACAGCAACCTCCTCCGGTTCTTCAGCCGACACTTCGTCATCTTGTACATCAAAAAGGTTGGTATCATCTAAAGGCACTTCAACCCGCGGAGTATTTGAATTTTTTACTGTACGAATTCTTTTCCGCACTTTCTCGTTGCTTTCTGCCGGCGCAGGCACACTTGGGGTATAATTTGTATCAACGGTATCCTGCTGAGCGCGGGCAGCTTCGATGAGCTGCTGCTGTTCCACAATTTTGTGAATAAGCTGCACCTTCCTAAGTTCGTCAGCTTCTGCAATACCTAAATTTTTTGCAATATCACGCAACTCTGATACGAGCTTGTCGTTCAATTCGATTGTATCAAACATATAATGAATTATAATTCAAAAGGATTTTTAGTTAGAATATTTTGTAGTTGTAGCGTATTTGTTTTTCAATAGTACTAAGGGCTAAGCCTTTCAAGGCGT
>JACXTT010000886.1_pt1 | contig 51175 bp, 49 predicted proteins | sample 9270951 | NCBI WGS metagenome assembly JACXTT01 (sample SAMN15532306, study PRJNA645909) | rock metagenome | isolation source: weathered quartz diorite | place: Puerto Rico | collected 2017-06-21
CGGAGGAACCTGAATGTGCTTGCCGACCTTGAATTGGCTGGCCTTCATCTCGTTGGCCGCAAGCAGATCTTCCGGATCCACTTTGAACTTCTTGGCGACCTTCTGCAGGGTGTCGCCCTTATGGATGACATAGCTGTGGAAATCCAAGCGCTGTCCGCCCTTCAGCCCTGCAAGGGCGCGGTTCACTTGCATGGCTTTGCCCACCGGAACCCGGAGCGTGTATGACCCGGGAGGCGTTGTGCCCCTCAGCAACTCGGGATTCAAATCCTTCAAGGTCGCCACATCCGTATTGCTGTATCTGGCAATGACCGTGAGGCTCGTCGGCTTTTGGATGTCCACGCTTTCGAATACGAAGGGGGACTGAATGGGCACCACCAATCCGTAGCGCTCCGGCTGCCGGCCAATCAACACCGCCGCGCACATCTCAGGGATGTAATTCTTCGTCTGATTGCGCAACCAACGGCTGCGAGCCAGATCCCAGAAGTTGCGACTCTCGACATTGTAGATCGCGCGATCCGTCGTGAGCGGGCCCGCGTTGTAGCCGACCAAGGCGAGGTACCAATCTCCGCTGATCTCGTAAAGGCGCCTGAGATAACGCGCCGCGGCCCGCGTCGTCTTCACGGGATCCCGGCGCTCTTCCACCCAGGCATTCCCCTTGAGGCCGTAGATGCGGCCCGTGGAGCGCATGAACTGCCACATGCCCACAGCTTTGGCGTAGCTGCGGGCGGTGTTGTGGAAACCGCTCTCGATCACGGCGAGAAAGGCCAAATCCTGAGGCACGCCCTCTTCGGCGAAGACTTGACGGATCATGGGCATGTAGCGCGATCCGCGAGAGAGGGCGCCTTCCATGAAGCCCTTCTTTTCTTGCGTGAAGGCCCTGACCCAGGCCAGCACCTTGTCGTTCAGATCGATGGGGAAATCATATTGAACGCCCGCTTCCGCGGCTTTGACGCGTGCGGCTTCCCGCGACAGCTCATCCGATGTCAACGCCACCACTTCATCTTCAGTCTTGAGGCCCACTTCCCCATCGCCGTTGATGTGCTCGAAGGATTGATCCACGACCCGCAGCCGCTGGACGAGCGCCTGGATTTCAGGCGAAGCCAGCTCCACGTCGCTGAGCTCTTCGATCAGCGCTTCGGCGGCATCGAGCTTTTCAATGGCCAGGTCCTCGTCTTTATCCTTGGCGGCTTCCGCCGCTTCGACGAGGGCCCGAAGCTTTGCGGCAGTCGCAGACTGGGGCGCGGCTTGCGGAGGGGGAGCCTGGAATCCGGATACACCCAGACTCCCGCTCAAAATGGCGGCGGCGAGGAGAAATCGCATGCAGCTCCCTGGGGCCGAAGGGCTCAGTGGCTCTCGGCGCCGACAAGCTTCTCGTAGGCGGCGGCATCGAGGAGCTCCTCGGAACCCGCGCCCACCTTGATCTTCAACATCCAGCCCTTGCCGTAGGGATCCTCATTGACCCACTCGGGATGAGCTTCGAGATCGCCGTTCACCGCCAGCACTTCGCCATCTACAGGGGCGAAGAGCTCGGACACGGTCTTCACCGACTCCACCTCACCGAAGTCCTCGCCGGCCTTCATGGCATCGCCCACATCGGGAAGCTTCACGAAGACCACGTCTCCAAGCGCGTCCTGAGCGTAGTGGGTGATCCCCACCAAAGCGGTGCCATCGGCATTCACTTTGATCCACTCGTGGTCCTTGGTGTATTTGAGGTCTGCGGGATACATGGAACGGCCTCCAACGGGGTGAATGAACTCAGTGTAGCGGGCAGAGCGACGTTATTTGGAACGCTTGTAGAAAGGCGTGGGAATGATCTCGGCATCGACCGCCCGACCGCGGATCTCGATCTGGATTCGACCGCCCATCACAGCATCCGCCGTGGGAACGAGGGCCAGGCCCAGGTTGAAGCCGCACGTGGGGCTGGGGGCGCCTGAAGTGACAAATCCCACAGGTTTCCCGTCTTTCACGACCGGCATGCCGTCTCGGGCGATGTCGCGCTTCTCAAGGGTCTTGAACCCCACAAGTTTGCGCGCAAGGCCTTCGGCCTTGGCCTTCTGCAGGGCTTCCCGGCCCAGAAAATCGCCCTTATCCAGCTTCACGATCCATCCAAGACCCGCCTCTAGGGCGTGGATCTCGTCATTGATCTCGTGGCCGTAGAGCGCCATCTTCGACTCCAGTCGCAGGGTATTGCGGCAGCCCAGGCCGGCGGCGATGAGCCCCTGCTCCTTGCCCGCGGCGAGAACGAGGTTCCAAAGCTTCTCCGCATCTCCGGCAGCGCAGTAGAGCTCGAAGCCATCCTCGCCGGTGTAGCCCGTGCGGCTGATGAGGCAGGGGATCCCCTTCACTTCACCCTGGGTGAACCAGTAGTAGGCGATGTCCTGCAGCTTCGTCGCGGTGAGGGGTTGAAGGATACTCTCCGCGAGCGGCCCCTGAAGCGCGATCTGGCCTGTGGCATCGCTTTCGTTGGTGACCGCGACATTGAAGCCCTTGGCCTTCTCAGTGACCCAGGCGAAGTCCTTATCGATGTTGCCTGCGTTCACTACCAGCAAGAACTCGGAATCCGAGTGGCGATAGATGAGCAGATCATCGACGAAGGTTCCCTGTTCGGTGAGGAAGCCCGGCTGGTGGATCTGGCCATTTTCCAACTTGGGCACAGCGTTGGGTGTGAGCCAATCGAGGAAGCGGAGAGCATCGGGGCCCTTCACACGGAACTCGCCCATATGGCTCACATCGAAGAGGCCCGCCTTGGTGCGCACGGCTTCGTGCTCCACCAGGATGCCCGTGGGGTACTGCACCGGCATATCCCAGCCGCCGAAATCGACCATCTTCGCGTTGAGCGCGCGGTGGGCGGCATTGAGAGGGGTCTTCTTCAGTTCGGTGGCGACGCTCATGGCAGGCTCCGGCGGAACTCCCAGTCTAGCTCCCCGAGCGGCCCTTCGCGTACCCCGATTCATCCTCACGCCTGCCCCAACCTATTGGGTTTTGCGATACCCCAATAAGCCGAGCGCCTCCGCCTAGCATCCGTATAGAGCCTCTTGCCCTACTGGGCCTGCCATGGAAGCAAGCCGTCCAACGACCAGCTCAATCGCCACTCCTGGCCCGTCTGTTGGGCCTCCATCCGTACCCGAAGAGGCAGCACTGTCACACCCGCCTTTGCCGCGCGATCCAGCTCGACCGCATAGGTTGGATCGATGCTTCGTGCGGCGTCGAACCTCTCCACATCCGTCCGGTGGATGAAAAACGCGATGGCCGCCCGGTGCCCTTCGCGCACCATGACCTGCAATTCCCGCAGATGCTTCGTCCCGCGTTCCGTCACCGCATCGGGAAAGAGGGCCCAAGGGCCGTCCTTAAGGGTGGTGTTCTTCACTTCAATGAAAACTTGGCGCCCCTCGGCATCCAAGGCCCACACATCGATACGGCTGTTTTCTTCCCCGTATTTCACTTCAGTGCGCACGTCACGAAGGCCCTTGAACTCTGGAATCACATCGTGTCTCGCGGCCTCAGCCACCACGCGGTTGGGCATGCCCGTCTCCACGCCCACCCACCCACCGGGGCGCTCGCAGGCGAGCCAGGTGTATTTGAGCTTGCGGTCTGGGTTGGCAGCAGGCTCCAGCAGTACGCGATCCCCCGCCTCCCAACACGTCTTCATGGATCCGGTATTCGTGCAGTGGGCCGTAACGATCTCTCCGCTTGCCAGCTCCACATCCGCAAGGAAGCGTTTGTAGCGTTTCAGCAGACGACCTTCAATCAATCCGTCTCTCTGGAGAAGGGGCTTTAGAGTCACGATGCGAGAATCCGTTCGACGGCTTCCACCAGGCTATCGCATACGAAAGTGGCGCCCGAAGGATCCTCCTTGCTCCCGTACCCGGTGCGCACCAGCACCGTGCGGCATCCTGCGCGGCGGCCCGCCTCTACGTCGATGCCCTTATCTCCCACCATCCAAGAACGCTTCAGATCGAGGCCGTGCTCTTCCGCTGCGCGAAGCAGCATCCCCGGATTCGGCTTCCGGTCCGGATGGTCCGCCACCGCGTAATCCCCCTGCCCCTTCTCATGGTGGGCGCTGACGTAGACGCCGTCCACATGGGCGTTCTCTATGGCCAACAGCGTGCCCATGCGGCTCATGACCGCCGCGAAATCCTGCCAGCCATAGTAGCCTCGGCCGATGCCGCTCTGGTTGGTCACCACGATCACCGGGATCCCCGCAGCATTGAGGCGCGCCACTGCGGCACAAACACCGGGGATCATGACGAGATCCTCAGGTTTATGGAGGTAATCCACCTCCTCATTGAGGGTGCCATCCCGATCCAAGAACACCGCTGGACGCAGATCCGCGTTCATTTCAGCCAATCCGCGACGAAGACATTGAAGAGGCGCGGGCCATTCATCACCCGGCCGCTGACCCATAGCAGCTTGCTGCCATCGGGGCTGAAATGGGGAAAGGAGTTGAAGGTGCCCGTGAAGGTGAGCCGTTCCAATCCGGTGCCATCCAGGTTCACCTTGAACAGATCGAAGCTCCTCCCCTTTCCGCCGTTGTCATGGTGGTTGGAGGCGAAGACGAGGGCCTTGCCATCAGGCGTGAAAATGGGCGCGAAGGCCGCGCCGGGCAGGTGGGTGACCTGGCGCTTGTGTTTGCCATCAGCATCCATCACCCAGATATCCATCTGCATGGGCTCCACGAGATGGTCCTTCAACAGCGTTTTGTATTTGGCGATGCCTTCTTCGCCGACGGGGTAGTTGGTACGCCATGCGATCTTCGAGCTATCGGGACTGAAGACGCCGCCACCGTCGTAACCCACGCGATCGGTCAACTGGAGAAGATGGGTGCCATCGGCATCCATGCGCCACAGATCCACGTCACCACTGCGCTCTGAGGTGAAGACGATCCATCTGCCGTTGGGGGAAGCCGTGGCTTCGGCGTCATACCCGGGAGCCGAGGCCAGCGGCTTGAGGTCGCTGCCATCGGGCTTCACTGTGTACAGGTCATAGCCCGGGAAGACGGGCCAACGGTAGACCCCCGGCGTAAAGGGCGGCGCCTGAGGGCAATCCGCAGCGACACCGTGGGTGGAGGCAAAGAGGATGCGGCCGCTGGACAGCACCCAGCCACAGGTGCACCGGCCCGTGCCCGTGCTCACCCGACGCTGCCCGCTGCCATCGGAGTTCATCACGTAGATCTGGTCGCAGTCCCGGCCATCCCGCGTGCTTTGGAAGACGATGCTTTTGCCATCGGGCGCCCAGTAGGCCTCGGCATTCCCGCCAACCGTGGTGAGTTGCTTCACGTTCGCCAAATGCGCTTCCTGAGGGTCGTGCAATACCGGAGGCGTCGCAGGAGCCTGAGCGGAGAGAGGCGCGATAAGGGCCAGGGCAAACAGGGCAGCTTTCATGGCTCCACTATCGCATCGTCTAGGGAGGTCTGCTCTTCCCTTCCCGTCGGTTGGAGGGCCGCTTCGGCCATGGCACACTAAGCGTTCTGCCTTGTGAGGACACCCATGATCGACAAGCGCGTCGCCTCCGCGGATGAAGCCGTAAAGGACATTTTCGACGGAGCCCATCTTGCCGTGGGCGGGTTTGGGTTGTGCGGCATTCCGGAAAGCCTCATCGCCGCGCTCGTCAAAAAGGGCGTGAAGAACCTCACCTGCTATAGCAACAACGCTGGAGTGGATGATTTCGGCCTCGGCCTCCTGCTTCAGCAGCGTCAGATCAAGAAGATGGTGAGTTCCTACGTCGGCGAGAACGCCGAATTCGAACGCCAGTACTTGCACGGAGAGCTGGAGGTGGAGTTCGCCCCCCAAGGCACGCTGGCTGAGCGCATGCGGGCGGGCGGCGCAGGCATCCCCGCCTTCTTCACACCTACCGGCGCGGGCACCAAAGTGGCCGAAGGGAAGGAAGTGCGCGTCCTCGGCGGCCGCGAATGCGTGCTGGAGCTGGGTATCCAAGCCGACTTCTCATTGGTGAAGGCTTGGAAGGCCGATCGCCTCGGCAACCTCGTCTTCCGAAAAACCGCGCGGAACTTCAATCCCATGGCGGCCACTTGCGGGAAGGTCTGCATCGCCGAGGTGGAAGAAATTGTCGAAGTAGGCGAGCTGGAGCCCGATCAGATCCACACGCCAGGCATCTACGTTCACCGGCTCATCGTCGAGCCCAAGCATGAGAAGCGCATCGAAAAGGTCGTAACGCGCAAAAGCTAACGACCTTCCTCAGCCTTCGTTTTCGAGCGGAATCCGAATATGGACCACCGTGCGCTCAGGCGTGCTTTCGAGACGGCACTCCCCGCGGTAAGCGCCCATCAGCTGCGCGACCGCCGCGAGGTTGGAGCTCCGGTGCCTTCCTTCGGTGGATTCCCGAAGTGTGAAGAAGGGCTCGAAGGCCATCCCCAGATCTTCTTTAGGGATCATGGGCCCATGATCTTCGAAACTGATCTCAAATGATTCGCCCGCTCCCGCGGTGCGGAGCAACAGCTCGCCGGGAGGCAGCCCATCGGTGCCGTGTTGCACGAGGTTGCCTAGCACTTCGCAGAAATCTGAAGGCATTCCAAAGATGCGCGCAAGGGGGGCCTCAAGGTTCAACTTCAGCGTAAAGCCCTTGGGAACGTGCTCCAGAAGGCGCATGATCTCCGCCTCTTGCTCGATCAATGCATGCAGATCGATCCACTCGGGACTGGCGGTGCCCACCCGATCCGCACGGCGGAGAATGCTTTGGAAGAGCCGCCCCGCTTGCGCTGCGGCCTCCGCATCTCCTGCCTTGGCTTTTTGAAGGGCTTCTTCCAGACGGGACTGAAGCCCCAGCAGCAGTCGCCCGAGCACTGCGTCGCGATCCAACTTCCCCACCTGGGCCTGGGCCCGCTGCAGGTCTCCCAAGGATGCCTCGGCCTGGGAGTAGCTCTGGGCCAAAGCCTGATGAGCCTGATTGAGGCTCGCAATGAGCTCCGCGTTGACCGCGCTGGCCTGGAGGATTCCGCCGTAGAGCCCCAGGATCTCCCGCTCGTGAGGGAGGAACTTCATGTCTCCAGGTCGCGTGCAGGCGAGAAATCCGTAGAGCCCGCCCTGCTGTCCTTGCATGGCCAAGGGTAAAAGAAGCCCTTGATCCTTGTGGGTCCACCATCCCAATTCCAACCCCGGATCCCAAAAAGGGCTGTGCACCAAATCTTCCCCCGAAAGGGATTGATCCGTCGGAAGCCCGGAGAGCCGCTGGATCACGGGGTGCTCAAAGGGCATCACCGGGAGGTCTTTCAAGCCGTCTACTGCCCAGGCGAAACCCTGAAGGTACCCGCCCTCACCATGCACCTTGTACAGATGCATCCGCTCCAAGCCCAGCTCGCGGTGGATCTCCGAAAGGACTTCATGAACGATGAACCCCGCATCGTGCTCACCAACCACGCGCTGCGTGAGGGCGAAGAGACGGCTGAGGTGTCGGTTGCGGGATTCCAGCTCGTGCTGAGCCTCCACCAGCCGGCGATTGCCTTCCTGTGCCTCTTTAAGCTGGGCCTCCAGATGTTCGACCACCTGCTGGCTGAATTGGCGAAGGGCCTGCCCTTCCCTCTCCTGCTCGATCTTGTCGCGGCGCCCGGCGAGGTAGCCCTTGATCTGGTCCACGAAATGAAAAGGATCGATGGGTTTGCTGATGAATCCGTCGCACCCGGTCACCAGCGCCGTTTCACGGTCGCTGCGCATGGTTTTGGCGGTGAGCGCAACGATCAGTGTGCCATCCAGATCCTTCTGTTGGCGCAGCTTCGTCGCCACTTCGAAACCGGAGAGGCCCGGCAGATTGATATCCAACAACACCAGCTCGGGCCTCAGCTCCATGGCCATCTCGTAGCCGCGAAGCCCTTCTTCCGCCCAATGCATATCGAAGCCGGCTTGGCCCAGCAGGCGCTGGACCAGCCTCCAATTCATGGGATTGTCTTCGATGCACAGAATGCGGATGGGCTTTTGGCTCATACGCGCTCTCCGCGGCGGATGGGCATCTCCACGGTGAAGGTGCTCCCGCGTCCCTTCTCACTCGTGACGTTGATGTGGCCGTGCATGTAATCCATGATGCGCTGCGAAATGGCGAGGCCCAATCCGGTTCCGCCGAATCGGCGGGTGATGCTTCCATCCACTTGCTGGAACGGCTTGAAGAGACGGGAGAGGTCCTCCGTCGTCATGCCGATGCCGGTGTCTTGGATATGGACTTTCAAGCGGTCTCCCTCCACTTCCACCCGAATGGACACTTCGCCCTGCTCGGTGAACTTGACGGCATTCCCCACCAGATTGTTGAAGACCTGCCGGAGGCGCTCGGGATCCCCTTCCACGGAAACGGGAGTGTTGGGGCGCTGGAAGTTAAGGCGGATGGGACGCTCCTTGATGAGCCCCATGGCCATGTTCCGCACTTCATCCAGGATGGGCAGGGGATCCATGTCTTGAAGATCCATCTCCAGCTTGCCGGCCTCGATTTTGGACAGGTCCAGGATCTGATCAATGAGACCCAGAAGACTCCGGCCGTTCTGATAGATGATCTGAATATCCTCCCGGAGATCCCCCGGCATCCGGCCTTCCTGGAGCAGCATGCCGGAGAACCCGATGATGGAGTTCAAAGGCGTCCTCAGTTCGTGGCTCATGTTCGCCCGGAACTCATCCTTGAGGCGATCCACTTCCTGGAGCCGCTGGTAGCTGGCCAATAGGTTTTCATTCAGGGATTGAAGCTCTCCGGTCTTCTCCTTGACCTTCTCCTCCAGAGTCTCAGCCCAAGCCTTGAGCTCGGTGCGGCTTTGCTCCAGGCCCCTAGTGCGCTCTTGCACGAGCTGCTCCAGGTTGGCTCGGATCTCTTCCAATTCCCAAATCGTCTCCATGAGCTGGCGGGTACGCTCCTGCACGCGGTACTCCAGAAGGCGGTTCTGCCGCTCGATCTCATCGCGGCTCACCCTCAGCCGCTCGGTCATGAGCTGGAAGGCTTGAGACAGATCCTGCAATTCGTCGTTGGAAGCCACTTTGACGGGGGCGCCGTCGAGATTCCCCGCAGCCACCTGCTGGGCCGCGCCCGTCAGCTCCAACACTGGCCGAAGGTAGCGATTGGAAAGCACCACCGCGGATCCAATGCCCAGCACGAGGATGACCGCGCCAAGCAGCAAACTCAGACGGACGGCCCGCTGAATGGCGATCTGAGTCTCCTCGGTGGTGAATCCGATGGCGAGAATGCCCACCCGACCGCTGCGGGGATCATCGTAAAAGATGGGAGAGTAGACCACCAAAAGCTCGCCCTTGGAGACCACCTTCGGGGTCATTAGGGGGCGAGAAGGCATCTCCTTTTCCACCCAAGGTGGCGTGCTGGGCGTGAAATCCAGGCACTTTCCTTCGGAGTCGTACACGCTGCTGAAACTGAAGGCGGGGACGTTCTGTTGCACCCCCTGAAGCACCCGAGCGATCTCCCGGCCACTCGACTTGGAGAGCGCCGGCCCCAAGGCGTAGCCCGCAGTCTCAGCCACCTGTCGGGAACTCAGCTCAGCCTGTTCGCGCAACATGCCTCTCACCCACGATGGGGTGATCAGCGCGTTGAACAGGATGAAGGTGAGGATGAAGAAGCTGAGGACAAGTCCGAGCTTCGTCTTGATGGACAGCCGGAGCATGGAGTTAGGCTATCGGCTCTTGGCTTTTGACTCTAGGCTCTTGCTGTCGCCTACCCAGCCAGTCGCGAGCACTCGGGCACACTCCCGTGCACTTCGAGTCCAACAAGAGCCAAGGGCCGAAAGCCAAGAGCCTCCCTAGAGCTTGAAACGGTTCACTTCCCGTTGCAGAAGATGCATCTGCACATTGAGGCGCTCGACGAAGGAGGAAGACGCGGCCATGGCCCCTTCGCTTTCTTGAGCGATGCCCAAGATGCGGTCCATGGTCGTACGCAGGCCCAGCACATGCTCCTCCTGCCGCGCCAGGATCTGGTGCAGGCTCGCCGCGAGGCTCCGCACCCGCTCCATGGCCCGGGCGATCTCATCCGATCCGATGCTCTGCTCCTGAGTGCTCTCCTTCACCACCGCCGTGGCCTCGCGAACATTCATGGAGAGGCTGAGGATGTAGTTGCTGGTGGCCTGCTGCTCCTCCATCACTGACCGGATGGTTTCGGCCTGGGTATGGATATTGCGATTGGCCTCATGAATGAGCGTGGCGTGGCCCGTCTGCTGCCGCGTTTCCGTAAGCACCAGCTCCACCACGCTGTCTGTCTCGCTGACGCTCTCGAGAATCGCCTGCAGCGCCCCTTCGCTCTCAGCCACAGACTCGGCGCCCTGCCTCACCGCCTCCAGGCCTCGATCCACTTGGGCGTAAGCGTGCTCGATGGTCTTTTGAAGGTCGCGGATGATGCCGTGGATATCGCTGGTGGCGCGGGAGGTCTGCTCCGACAAAAGTTTGATTTCGTCGGCCACCACGGAAAAGCCCTTGTTCTGGCCCTCCTCGCCTTGGGCCGCCACGATGGCGGCGTTGAGCGCCAGCATGTTGGTCTGCTGAGCCAGCCCACCGATGGTATCGGCGATCTTGGAAATCTCGGATCCCATGCCCAGCAGGCTGTGGGTAGATCCCTGGAAGTCCTGCACGACGCCTTCGATGAACACCATCTTCTCTTTGTTGCGGACCACCAATTCCATGCCTCGACCCGCGCTATCGAGCACCTTCTTCGCATAACGCTGCGCGATCTTGATGCTGTCATCGATGGCGGACGTGCTCTGTTCCAAGCTCTCTGCGAATTCGCGTGTGTGCTCAGTCTGATCCACCAGATGATCCACATTCCGACCCACGCTCTTAATGGCCGTATCGAAATCGCGGATGGCAGCCGTGATGCCCTCCACCACCAGCACGAGGCTATCCATGCTCTTGTTGATCTGCTGGATGCTGGCCGCCATTTCCACGATGGTGGCGTTAGTGCTTTCCGAGGCGAGGCTGAGCTCCATGGAGGAGGCGCTGATGCCTACGGAGGTTTCGCTCAATTCCTGAATGCCCGAATTGAATCCCTCGATGAGCTCCCTCTGATCCTGGGTGGCCCGTTTGACGCCTTCGGCGGAGACGTGAATCGCGCCAGCCGCGTGGCTGAGATCCTTGCTGGCGCTGCGGATGGACACCACCATGTTGCGTAGACTCTCCACCATGCGATCGAAGCCGCGGGAGAGGTCTTCCACCTCGTCATCGCAGTACACCGGTTCCAGCGCATCGACGCGGCCTTGGCCCACCTTGTCCGCATTGTTCGCAAGCAGGGTGAGCGGCTTCTGGATGTCCTTCAGGATCACAAGCATCAGGTAGAGAAAGAAGGCGCTGCCCATGGCCACCAGCAGCACATTCGGCGCCAGAGAACGCCAAATGGCCTTCGAATACTCGGATTCGGGAACTGTAGCCAGCAGCTCGGAACCGTCCGCGAGGGGGAGCCGGACTTGGATATCTCCCTTCCCCACCAGCTCCGGAACCAGCCCCAGCACTTTCCCCGATTGCTCAGAAGGGAGACGCAGGGAGACGCTTCCCCCGACGCCCAGCTTCAAGGTCCGCACGAAGAGATCCTGATCCTCCATCGGCACATTCATGGAGCGCACCAGCGCCACAGAATCCTTTAGGTTTTCCATCTCATTGCGCACGACGGTTTCGGTGGCGCGGCGGATGGTGGATTGGAGGGTCAATCCAGAAAAGAGCACCGAAAGGAGCAGCGCGCCCACCAGATTGCTGACGACCCCGAGCCCCACCTTCACCTTGAGGCTCACCCGATGCCGGGAAAGGTGTTCCCTGAAATCCGGCCTCTTGGCCAGGATCTTAAAGACGGTCACTAGGTTTTGCTTGGCGAGGAAGTAGTGGGTGATCCCCGCCATGCACAGCAGCACCTGGAAGATGGACACAGTGACCAGACTGATCAGCCAGCTCTGCCCCAATCCCATGCGCAGCACGAAGTAGGCCATGAGATTGAGCCAGGTCCCAATAAAGAAGGGCAGCAGCGAGCAGCTCTGGGGAAAGCGCGTCACCAACGCAAAGAGGCCTGGGCCCCAATCCTGTGAACTCCCGAGATGCTTTACGAACCGCTTGGCGTGAAACCGCACCGTCACTACGAGGATCACGGCCGCCAAGGCGAAGCTGCTCAGGCCCCAGAAGCCGGGTCGCACGCCCGGCAGGCCCGCGATGTAAAAGAGCATGCCCGCCACGAAGACCGTGGTCAGCCACGCGAGGCTTCCCGCCATTCGGAGCCGATCGAGGGTGGGCCCTGCTACTTCCCGGTCAGGCCCGCCGACATGCAGGTCAGTCTGGAACCCAGAAGTGGAATCGGGGAGCGCCATATTGCCGAGTTTCGGCAAGCTTCCACCCCTCCTGTAATTCCAGGCTGGTTTCGGAGCTCGTTTCGATGATCAGGACGCCCGTGGGAGCAATCCATCCGCGGATCCGATCGGCCATGTCCTTCCAGATCTCCTCTGCATCGGCGTAGGGCGGGTCCAGGAAGATCACGGCTTGATCCCGAAAGGCGTCCGCTTTGAGTTTGCGGACGTCCTGCCGCAGGGCCTGCACCTCGGTCCCCATGGCATTGCCCACCAGGTTGGACCACCCCGGTTCCCCGCGCTCGATGCAGGTCACCGGCTGGTAGCCCCTACTCCATGCTTCGATGCCCACCGCCCCGGTGCCCGCACACAAATCCAGAAAGGGACCGCTGGGCCATTTCTGAAGGATGGAAAAGATAGCTTCTCGGGCGCGGTCCGCCGTGGGCCGCACTCGAACATCGCCCTCAGGCGGTGTCTTGAGACGACGGCCCCGAATGCTGCCGCTGATGATCCTCAACCCTGACTCCGGGCCTCAAAGGCCATCAGTATGCCCAGCGCAACAGCGCGCCACCCCATGTGAAGCCTGCGCCGAAGGCCGCGAGGACCACGTGATCGCCCTTCTTCAAACGGCCCTGCTCATGAGCTTGGAAAAGCGCGGTGGGGATGGTGGCGGCGGTGGTATTGGCATACTCGTGGATGTTCACCATCATGCGCCCCTCAGGGAGCTCCAGGCGCTTAGCAGCGGCCTCCATGATGCGGTTGTTGGCCTGGTGCGGCACGAACAGCGCCAGGTCTTCGCCCTTCAGATTGTTGCGGTCCAGCATGAGGCGGGCGTATTCAGCCATCATGGGCACCGCACGCTTGAAGACGTCCTGCCCGCTTTGAACGACGTAGTGCTCCTTGTTCGCCACGGTTTCCGCGGTGGGAGGCTTCAGGCTGCCGCCCGCGGGCATGTAGAGGTGGCATCCGCCCCCCCCATCCACACGGTGCTCGAAGTCGAGAAGGCCGTAGCCCTCTTCCACCGCCTCCAGAATCACGGCGCCAGCGCCATCGCCGAAGAGCACGGTGGTGGTGCGGTCTTCCATGTTGAGGATGGAGCTCATGACATCCACGCCAATCACGGCCACCCTTTTGTGGGTGCCTGAAGCGATCAGACTGGCGCCGGTGCTTAGTGCAAAAAGGAACCCGGAGCAGGCGGCGGATAGGTCAAAACCGTAGGCATTCGTCGCGCCGATCTTGTTCTGAACAAGGCAGGCCGTGGCCGGAAAGAGCATATCGGGGGTGACGGTTGCCACGATGATGGCGTCGAGCTCATCAGGGGACATGCCTCGTGCTCTGAGGGCATTTTGCAGGGCGGGCGCGGCCAGATCCGAAGCGCCGGTGCCCTTTTCCACCCAACGTCGCTGGCTGATACCCGTACGGGTGCGAATCCATTCGTCGTTGGTTTCCATGAACTTGGAGAGATCCTCATTGGTCACGATTCGATCGGGGTAGTGCTGGCCCAGTGCGGTGATGCCCACGGGCGTGGCCAAGGTTCGGCTCACGAATCCTCCAATGCCTCAACGGCGGAAGCTTCGATTGTGCAGGAGCGCCAGCAGCTTTTCCACCTCCAGGACGCCGTGGCTATGGCCAGATAAGCGACACCGATGGCTGAGAATGGGGTTCCAGGGATCTCCCCGCTTCAAGCCCACGGTGGGAGCGCCAGCCAGATCTCGTACTTCCAGCACCCGCTCAAGGGGTATACCCAACCGCTTTCGCAGCACGGCCACCAGCCCCGAATGCTCCGCAGGCGTTTGAAACACGCCCCAATCCAGAAGGGGAAGCGGTCCCGTTCGTAGGGAGAGCACCCCAAGAAGACCCGCGATGGGAATGGGGATCGGCTCCACATGCTCCAGTGGAACGACTTCCACCACATCAGAACTAGGGATGTAGAGCGTCCTGCCTGCAGCCTGAATCTTGAGCGCCCGCCCGGGATCACGCATGGGCCACCCGTCGCATGAGGCTTTCCATCCCCAAGCCCACCAGCCCTTCGGGATCCAGCCCCCAGATCAACCCCTGATCCTCCGACCCCACGCCCAGCAGGCCTGTGGTTTGGGCAAATTCCGGCAGCCCTCTGAAGAGCACCTCGCCCCGTTCGAGGATCGCATCCACGCCCACCGCCAATTCAATGCCCCGAGCGGCCGAAGAGGCGTTGACCGCCACGACGACGGCGACCTTCTGGCCTTCCGCGGGATCGGGCTGGCCCAAGCAGGCCTGCAAGGCTTCAAAGGTCAAATCCCGACCCAGCACCATCACGCGTTCTCCGCCACGGGTGGGCCGATCGAGCAATTGCACCCGAACAACGCTGCCCAAGGGGATGCCGTATTGGAACCCCCCTGCCCTCACTTTGAGACAGCCCACAATGGCCTTGGCCAAGGGGAAACTGAGCCGCACCAGGCTGCCCCGCTTCCATTCGCTATGAAGGTAGACTTCGCCACCAAGCGCCTCGATTTCACTTCGGACCACGTCCATGCCCACGCCGCGCCCCGAGAGCTCGCTGGCCTCATCCCGCGTACTGAACCCTGGCTCGAACACCATGCGGTGAAGGCGATCCGGCGTGGCCTCATCGCCTTCGCGCATCAGGCCGATGCCGATGGCCTTGGTGCGGATGCGCTCCAGATCGAAGCCCTTGCCATCGTCCCGGATATCGAAGCGAAGCACCCGTCCCTTCTGAACGGCGGCGATACGGATATTGCCGTGCTCCGCCTTCCCTTGCGCTTTCCGCTCCTCTGGATCCTCCAACCCGTGGTCGAAAGCGTTCCGGATGAGATGGATGAAGGGTTCCAGCAGCTTGCTCACCAAGCTCCGCTCCAGCTCCAACTCACCACCCGCAAAAGAGAGCTTGATGGGCTTTCTCAATTCCCGGCTCAGGGATTTGATCATGGGATCCAAGCGATCGAAAAAGGTCTGCACCTTCACCATGCGCATTTGGATGAGCGACCGCTGCAGGCCCAGCATGCGATCCAGCATGGCTTCCTGAAAGGACCACGCGCTTTCATCCTCCACGCCCGCGGATCGCATGCGCCGGGCCAGCTCGGAGCGGAGCTGCAGCAGCTCCTCAATTTCGCCTTCGAGGGTTTCCAGCCGCTCTGCCGGCAGCCGGATGACTTCCGATTCCTGGGTCGGGGCCACCGCATGAGGCGCGGCGGCCTCTTCGGCGGCTGCGGCCTCGCTTCCTTCAGCAGCAGAGGGAGGGGGCGCAACGGGTGTTTTTGGTTTGGGAACCCGGGCCGGGTCGCCCACCACTCGAAAGCCGCGCAGCACGTCATCCGCAAGCCCCAGCGCCTCCAAGTTCAGATTTTTCGCAGCCACCAGCAGGATGAAGCCCAATCGATCGGGAAGATCCGGCAGGTCCTGAGGCAGGGTACTGAGAAGCTCTCCTTGCCGTGCCATGCCCGTGGTGGCCGCCCGCAGCACCTCGTCGAAAGTGGCGTAATCCAGGGCCAGTTCTAACGCGTGAATAGGAATCCCATCCTGCAGGCAGAGGGTGGCTCGGGTCCGCTCCAGATCGGACATGCCCTTGCGGATAGCTTCGGGAAGGTCCAGCAGGCTGGTGAGATCAACCTTTTCACCGCTGCCTAGCTTGGCCAAAGCCTCCAGGTCCCCAATGGGCCCCCGCACTTTCCGAAGGTAATCATCGGGCTCCGGGCGGCCTCGCCGCAGATCCAGAAAACCCGCTTCCAAGGCCATGACGCCGGCTTCCAACGTCTCGACCAGGCTATCCGTGCTGCGCAGCTTCCCTTTGCGCACCAGATCGAAGAGATCCTCAAGCCGATGGGCCGCGCGCCCAAAGGCGGGAAAGCCCAGCATGCCGGCCATCCCTTTGAGCGTATGCGTCGAGCGGAATAGCGCGTTGATGGCCTGCTGCACCACATGGCTTGGCGGTGCGCCCTTGAGCGACTCGAGATGGGTTCTGGCCTGAAGGAAGAGATCCTCCCACTCCGACCAAACCTCATCCATGGAGTTGTCTGCCACAGCCGCTCCTCAATAGGCCATCGGCGCGATGAGGCTGAAGGTGAAGGATTGGGGGGTCTCACAGAGAGGGGGAGATCCGATAGCCTGGATTCATGCGCACCCTTGCTGTCCTCCCTTCCCGATTCGCCGCCACCCGCTTCCCCGGCAAACCTCTGGCCCAGATCGCCGGTCGCCCCATGATCGCCTGGGTGCTGGATTCCGCCCGACGGGCTAGCGGCGTCGATAAGGTGGTCGTGGCCACCGATGACGCCCGCATTGCCCAAGCCGTGGCCGAAATTGGAGGTGAAGCGGTGATGACGGGCCCTGAGCTCCCCTCAGGCACCGACCGCACCGCCGCAGCCCTCGCAGCCCTCGAAGCGAAGGGCGAGCACTACGACTGCGTGCTCAACATCCAGGGCGACGAACCCGCCATGCATCCTGAGACCGTCGCCAGCGTGGTGGCCCTCATGCGCGACAATCCCGACTTGCCCATGGGCACCGCAGCCTGTCCCTTCGCCCATGCCGACGAGCTTTTTAACCCGAATGCGGTGAAGGTGGTTTGCGACGATCGCGGTCGCGCGCTCTATTTCAGCCGCAGTCCCATCCCCTACCTTCGAAATTCCAAGGTCTTCGAACCGGATTTCCGCCCTTGGATGGCCCCCGAGCAGCTCGCTCTGTTTCAGCGCCACTTGGGGCTTTACGCTTACCGCCCCCAGGCCCTTCGTGCCTTCACAGCCCTTCCACCCCATCCCCTCGAATTGACCGAGATGCTGGAGCAGCTTCGAGCCCTCGCTGCGGGTATGCCCATTGGTGTGGCTCAAACCCCGCATCTCTCCCTAGGGGTCGATGTCCCTGCGGACGTCAGCGCTGTGGAAGCTCTCTTGCGCGAGCGAGGTCTCGCCTAGCCCATCCATCTACATAAAAAATTCCATCCCCAGCACCGAGGTGTATGGGGATGGAGTCTGTGCCCGACGGAATCAATCATTGGTGCGGTGAAAACATTGCGTTCGTTTCATCCAAAGAGATGAAACGCCTTTTGCAGGGCATTATTCGGGACGCGTACCCGGTACGGGAATGCAGCGGGGGAAAACCTTGGTGTAGTAGCACACGGCCACCAAGCGCGTATACGGGATGGTGCAGACAGGATACGCGGTGGCGGGAAGCGCCGCCCCGTCCACCCCGGCCACATGGGCCTCGCTGAGGGTGACAAGGGTTTCACGATTAAGGGCGAGCTTTTTCATGGTTCTCATCCTTCCAGTGCAGGGAACGATCCAGTGAATCCAAAATGGGAGGTTTAAAAAGGTTGGCGGTCGGGCACAGCAGACACTCCATCACCGCGCCACCGGCTTTGGAGGAGGGAAGGCCAGAAGTGATGCACTCTGCCCTTCCCATAACCAGATGCTTCTATCAGGCCGCAGGGCAAGGCCGGCAGACGGACTTGAGCTGAGTCGTCGTCAGGCAACCGGGAAAAGTCGGGCAGATGACGATCGACCGGCAGTTGCAGATCGTCTGGTAATTGGTAGCAGGGATCGTGACCGGAATGAGCCCACCATCTACTTCAGAAATCTGCGCAGGAGTCAGGGAAGCCACGGTTTCACGGTTCAGGGCGAGCTTTTTCATAGGTCCTCTGTAGTGGGTTGGAACCAATAAAGGGTGCGGCTCAAAAAAAAATTGATCACTCGAATGGAACAAACGCGCTGGACCGTGTACCACGGGGGTCTCGAGGAAGCCCAGGCGTTGACCCAAATCCCTTAGATATCGCAGGACGCGCAAAGGGAAATCATGCGAGAAGTCGTTGGCGGGCATGCCGCAACAGAAGGACAATTGCAGACAGAAAAGGGGCGCGTTCGACCTGTTGTCGTGGTGGGGATGACAAACCCACCGTTCACGTCGGTGAGGTCCTCAAGGGTGAGTGCGATCACCGTCTCCCGCTCCAGAGCCAACTTTTTCATCAGACCCCTCTCGACTCAACAAGCGAGCTCAGAAGCAAGGACGAATGCAGATGGAGTAGGCGTTGGTCGTGGTCGGCGGCGGGCAGACGATTCTCGAGGGGCAAGCGCAGAGCGTGATAAGGCGGCTGGGCATAGTCACCGGAATAAGCCCACCATCCACTTCGGAAATCTGAGCAGGAGTCAGGGAAGCCACAGTCTCCCGGTTCAATTCGAGCTTTTTCATGGTGTTTCCAATTGGAATTTGAAAATGGTTTTGAGTTCGAATGAATCAGGCAGTAATCAAGAATTAGCCCTGGACCTTAGTGCAGACACGGCAGATAGACATCAATCGCGTCTGGTTGCAGGGCAGACCCCAGGAGGGGCAGACGCTGCTTGCGGGGATCACATAGGCACCGTTCACATCGGCGACTTCCTCAACGCTGAGGGAAGCAACGGTTTCGCGGTTGAGCACGAGCTTGTTCATGGTGGTTCTCCGTGGGACGGGCGCAGCGCCCGGAGGGTTGGAAAAGCGTTTTAGAAGGCTGTGTCGTAATGCGTTGCGCCAATGTGCCGCACCCCCCGCCCTCCAAGCGTCCCCGGTACCGTCCACCCCACCAACGGGCTTAGCGGACCCGCGAACGGTGGTCCTGGGAGCGACCTTCTCCTTCGCTCCATCCACCTACGTGGCCCTGAAGCGGAATACCCGACATAACTTCGCCGGGACTGAGAAACCACCTCAGTCCCGGCGATTGAGAACCTTAACGACTTAGATGGTGGGGAAGCAGAAGCAGCTGCCCCCACAGCTAATGCTGCAGAACACCGTCTCGCAATTGCAGGTGTTATGCCCCTTGGAAGCCTCGCAGGTGACGGTGAAGCCGCAATACTTGGTGCCAGCACCTGCCACCTGGGCGACCTGATCCTCGAGGATCAGCAGGGTTTCCTTGTTCAGTTGAAGCTTCGCAGAACGCATGACATCTCCTTTGGGGATCAGCCCCGCTTCGCCCTACGGGAAACCTGGACATCTGGATGGAATGTTTTAGAAAAAAGAAACATCCCATCTCCAGGGCGGGTCCAACCGTCCATAGGCACCTAGGAGTTCCCGAGCTCTTCGCGAGGGGCTCCGGTACACTGGAAGGCTCCGTGCGGGCCTGTCCCCATCTTTGAGGTTGTGATGAGCGTTTCCCACCACAAGGTCATCATCATCGGCACCGGCCCTGCGGGCTACACCGCGGCCCTCTACACGAGCCGCGCGAATCTCGCGCCCCTCGTCTTCGAAGGCGCCCAGCCCGGCGGTCAGCTGACCATCACCACCGAAGTGGAGAACTTCCCCGGCTTCCGCCACGGCGTCATGGGCCCCCAGCTCATGGAAGAGATGCGCGAACAAGTGCTCCGCTTCGGCACCACCATCAAGAGCGAGACGGTGCTCAAGGCGAACCTCCAGGTGCGCCCCTTTCAGATCACCACCGATAAGGGCGAGTACACCGCCGATGCCGTGATCATCGCCACCGGCGCCTCCGCCAAGTGGATGGGCATTAAGAAGGATGAGCAGCTCTCCCGCACCGGCGGCGGCGTGAGCGCCTGCGCCACCTGCGACGGTTTCTTCTTCCGCGGCAAGGAGATCGCTGTGGTGGGCGGCGGCGACACCGCCCTTGAGGAAGCCACCTACCTCACGAAGTTCGCCTCCAAGGTGAACCTCATCCACCGCCGCGACCAGTTCCGTGCCTCCAAGCCCATGCAGGAGCGCGCCATGCAGAACGAGAAGATCGTTATCCACTGGAACAAAGTCGTGGAAGACATCCACACCGCCACCACTGAGACCCCCATGGGCGAGAAGGTGGAGAAGATCACCGCCCTCAAGCTCAAGGACACGGCCAACGGCGCCGCTTCCGAGATGCCCGTGCAGGGCCTCTTCGTTGCCATCGGCCACCAGCCCAACACCTCCCTCTTCGCCGGCCAGCTGCCCATGGACGAGAACGGCTACCTCGAAATCGAGAAGGGCTCCAGCCGCACCCAGATCGAAGGCGTTTTCGCCGCCGGCGATGTGGCCGATCACCTCTACCGCCAGGCCATTACGGCCGCGGGCAGCGGCTGCATGGCCGCCATCGACGCCGAGCGCTGGCTCGTCAGCAAGGGCCTGGCCGAGTAATCTCGGTTCATGACGGCTGATCACGTACTCGCGCCCCTCCGGCCTTCGCCCGAGGGGCGCGCGTTGCGCATGGAGATCGATCTCGGCCGCATCCGCCGCAATGTGATACGGCTTCGCGAGGCCGCCGGTGGTCGAGGACTCTGGGGCGTCGTAAAGGCCAACGCTTACGGGCACGGAGCAGTTCCCGTGGGACGTGCCCTGGCGGAAGCAGGCGCGGCCGGCCTCGCCGTGAGCAGCCTGGAAGAAGCGCTGGAGCTGCGCGAAGGCGGCATCACGGCAGAGATTCTTGTGCTGGGCGGACTTCGGCCCGAGGCCCTGCCCCGCGCCAGCGCAGAGGGCCTAAGCGTGGCCGTGGTGGGCCCAGAGCACTTACCTGCCTACGCAGCGGCATTACCCGCCCACCCCGTCAAACTCCATCTGAAGCTCGACACAGGCATGGGTCGCTTTGGGCTACTGCCCGGCGAACTCGGCGCCCATCTTCCCGCCCTGCAGGCCCTATCCCCGTGGATGGAGGGCCTCATGGGCCACTTCGCCACCGCGGATGATCCCGATCTCGGGTTCGCCCAACGCCAGCGTCAGACCTTTGATGCGGCCTCCCAACAGTTGTCGGATACGGGCTTCTCTTTCCGTCAGCGCCATCACGGCAATAGCGATGCGCTACTTAAAGGGCTTTTGGACGGCGACACCCATGTGCGTCCAGGTCTCGCGCTCTACGGCCTCACTTGCGTGCCCGAAGGCCGCGCACTCGGATTGGAACCTGCCCTATCTCTCATCGCGGAAGTGGCCCGGGTGAAGTCCGTCCCCGCAGGCACTACTGTGGGCTATGGCCGCACCTTCGTTGCGCCAGGTCCCATGCAGATCGCCACCTTGGCCTGCGGCTATGCCGATGGCTATCGCCGGGATCTTGGAAACAAAGCCTCCGTAGGTTTCCAAGGCGCACGCTATCCCGTGGTGGGCCGCGTCAGCATGGACTATCTGACCGTCGCTCTGCCCGCGAATGTGGCTGTCGCCCCCGGCGATCCCATGACCCTCTACAGCGAGGATCCCGCAGAACCCCACAGTCTGGAACGGCTGGCCCAGGTGCTTGGCACCATCCCCTACGAGCTCACCTGCGCCCTCCACCGCCGAACGGCACGGCGCTATAAGCCGTGATCGACTAACGTAACAGCCCCATCAAAGGTGTTCGGGCAGACTTAGGTCCTCGTCGAAAAACTCTACGCGTCGGCATCGGCGGCAGCGGTAAGCATCCAAGGTCATGATGCCCTCAGAGGCATCGGCCCACTCTCCAAACACGAGGTGCCATCCCCCGGAGGTGCCGCCCACGCGAATGGGAATCTGGCCAAGGGACTGCATATCCGTTTGGCAGTGGGAACAGCGCATGGACATGGACGCTCCTCGGGATGGGGTTCATCCTTTCCCGGGTTCCTCTTCTCGTCCAGCCCTCATCTCCCGAATTGGATTCTTGCCCTCAGCAGCCGAAAGAGCCCTATGGCCGATCCCCTCGACCTCGCCCAGCTCAAACTCCCCCAAGGATCCGAGATCCCAGCCCTGCTGCACCTATGCCGCGATATCGAAGCCCTGAAGGTGAAAGACGGAGAATGCCTGGTCACCGAAGGCGAGACCGGCCAAGACCTCTTCCTCCTTCTGCGCGGAAGCCTCGTGGTGGAGAAGGCGGGAGAGGGTCCCCAGGCCTCGGCCCGCCCGATCACGACCCTGGAGGCCGAACCCGATGCCCCCGTGATCGTCGGCGAGATGGCCTACTTCGGTGCCTACGCCCGCACAGCCTCCGTGCGCAGCGTGGGAGCCAGCCAGGTGTTGCGCCTCTCCCCTAAACACGTGGATCGTGTCCTGGAAGCCTTCCCCGGCCTCGCCCGCCTGCTCTTCCGGCAATTCACCTACCGCCTTCAGGAGACGAGCACGGCTCTGCGCGAATTCCAATCCCGAATGGACCTTGCCGCCCAGCGGCGCATGGCCCAGCCGGGGGAGGTGCTCTTCACCTTGGGCCAGCCCTCGGCTGATCTCATTCAGCTTGCCGTGGGATCTCTACGATTGGAGGGGCCTGGCCTATCGCGCGTGGTGGCCCCCAGCGACCTCCCCGGCGGGTTTCTCTGCGCTGAAGCCTGGCTGAGGCAGGCTCCCTGGCCCTGCACAGCTACGGTGGAGGAAACGTGCTTTCTCGCCAGCATCGGCGGAGATCGCCGCGAGGCTTTTATTGCGGGCCAACCCGCCTTGGTGCTGGATCTGCTTCGGATGAAGTAATGCGTCGTTCCGAGGCCTTCTTCCGCCAGCAGGTCACCGAGACCTTGGCGGCTCTTCCTGAAGAGTTTCAACCCTACTTGGCCAACCTCGTGGTCCAAATCGAGACGTGGCCTCAGCCGGAACACTTTGGAGAGGACGGACCGCAGGAGGACGAAACCCTTTATGGCCTTTACTTGGGAACGCCTCTTACAGCGCGAGGGTCAGAACTTGTGGAGCTTCCCGATCGCATCCTCATCTTCCGCGGACCTCTGGAAGAGGACTTCCCCGAAGATGAGGAGCTCAAAGAAGAGATCGCCATCACGGTCATCCATGAAGTAGCGCACCACTTCGGGATCGACGAGGATCGATTGGAAGAGCTCGGCTTGGATTGATTCAGTCTTGCGGCTTGCCCGGAAGCAACGGTTCCGTGGGCGATATCCGCGGCCCGTGGGAATCGCACAGGGCGTATCTGGATTCATACAGCGACACCCCGGCAGTGTCGCCCTGCGCGTTCACGATGTAGAAGTTCACATTGAAATTCGGAAGCCCCCTGCCATTCAGCAAGCGCTTCTCCACCGTGCGCTGCTGGATGCGGCGCAGCGCCTCCATGCCAGCGTCCTTAGGCTTCATGCCACGACGAAGAAGTTCCACGACGAGGAAGGAGGAGCAACCGTAGAGGTTCGCTTCTCCGCGCCCTGTGGATCCCGCGGCGCCTGCATCCTGATCTACATAAAGCCCCGCGCCAAGAATGGGGGAATCACCCACTCGCCCAGGGATCTTCCAGGCCAACCCGCTGGTCGTCGTGGTGCCGCACACTTCGCCTTTCAGCCCCACTCCATTGCAATTGATGGTGCCGTACACATGCTCAGGCGAGATCTTGCCCTCCCTCACCATGGCCATCCGCACCTCGTGAGCCAAGGCAGCCCTCGCTTCGGGATCGAGCCAATGCTGCGTATCCGAACGCCGCTTCCACTCCAGCCATAGCTTGCGGCTGTGCTCGGTGTTGAGATCCTCTTCGATCTTGAAGCTCATCTGCTTTGCGAAGGCCTGAGCATCCTTCCCGACAAGCAAATGGTGATCCGTTTGAAGCATCACCGTGCGGGCCACGAGGGAGGGCGTGCGCACGCCTTCCAGGCATGCAACGCCTCCAGCGCGTTTGGTGGGCCCGTGCATGCACGAGGCGTCCAGCTGCACGATGCCCTCCGCATTGGGTAGGCCACCAAACCCTACGCTGTCATCCAAGGGATCCAGCTCGACGATGTTCACGCCGGCCACCAGCGCATCCAATACATCCTTGCCTTCCTCAATGAGCTTGAAGGCCTGGGCCACGCAGGTGAGCTCGCCGCCATTCTTGAAGAGATGGCCGTTGGCGCTGGAGATGACGACAGGTTTTGGCCCGCTTCGCTTCACCGCAGGCGCGCTGGATTCCGTCTTTGTGGGGAGAGTCGCGGCGAGCCCGGCGGTCGCTCCAGCGGCAAGAAAGGCGCGGCGGTCGAGAGGCGCAGACATGGAGGCTCCGAGGGGATCCTCCGATCCTACTCCTCAATCAGTTAAGGGACGAAGCGCACCGCGTAGATGGGAGGCAGGTGCTCCCCAACCGTTTGCCAATGGTCGCCGCCATCTTCCGTCACCCACAGTGAGCCAGTGGTGCTCCCAAAGGCCAGACGCTGCCCACTGCCGTCGATATCGAGAGCATGGCGGTAGACGAGATCATAGGCGTGCTCTTGGGGAAGCCCCTGGCGTAGGACATCGAAGCTCTTGCCGCCATCCCTGGTGCGCGAGACAACGACCTTGCCTTCGACAGGAATGCGCTTTTCATCCTTCACCGCGGGCACAAACCACGCCGTGTCCGGATCCTTGGGATGCACGGCCACCGCGAAGCCGAAGACGGAAGGCGGCACTTCCGTCAGCTCCCGCCACTGACCTGAGGCGTTGGCGCTGTGGAAGATGCCGTTGTGATGCTGAACCCAGAAGGTATCCGGAGCTGCGGGGCACTGTACGAGACGGTGCACATCCTGAGCGATGGGATCATGGGCCTTTTCGGGGGGCATGTAGGCCGCACGCATGCCTTCGGATTTCACCTCCCAGCTGCCACCGCCATCCTTCGTCACCCACACACCGCCGGTGGAAACGCCCACGAAGAGGTGCTTGGCATTTCGGGGATCCACGCAGATGGAGTGAATGCCTGCGAAATCGGCCCCTCCGCCAGACCATTCCTTGCGGCTCGGGTGGTCCCAGAGGCTTCGCACCATGGTCCAGGTATCGCCGTGATCCGTGGACTTGAACAATCCGCCAGGGATGGTACCCGCCCACAGCACGCCGGGTTCGGAAGCATGGCCGGGCTCCAGGGCCCAAATTTTCATGAGCTTCCAAGGTACGTTGCGCCCCATCCAATCCTTCTCTTCGTAGCCTTCGGGCGGCTCGGGATAGGCCGGCACACCGATCTCCTCCCAGGTGGCGCCGCGATCACGGGAGCGCTGCAGTTTCACTCCGAAGTGGCCATGATCCAAGGCGGCATACCAGGCCCCGTCGCGCCCATCCGCCAAGGAAAGGCTCACGTTGTCCCCAAGAAAATGAGGCGATTGAATGGCCCAACGTCCGCCCTCACGGCGGATGGGGAAGAGCCCCTTGCGGGTGGATACAAGGATCAGATCCGACATCTCAACCTCCGGAAAGGGCCTGCATGATGAAGATTTCGCCATCGGGGGGCACAGGATCGCTCAGGTGGCGCCTATCCTCAATGGCCTGGCCGTTCATGAATACCGCCATATGGTGTCGCAAGGCGCCATGTTCATCCAGCACATAGCCGCGGGCTTTCGGATATCGCATAAAGGCCTCCTCCAGCGCCTCGTAAACAGTCTTTCCGCCCACCTCACAGGGCGGGCAGGCCACGTGGCGTTGCAGATTTCCGGTGAAAGCCAGGTGAGGCATAGGGGGAGTCCGTCGACAACACTGGCCTCGGAAGCCCGTGAAATCAAGAGGTCGGGACCAAAGGCTGGGTGAAATCCGAGCGACCTTTCAACCGATCCTTCGGTAGACGCCCGTGATGAAAGGTCCCCAGTGGACACCATCCCCGGAGACTTCCATGGCGAACTCGTATCGGTCTCCCATCAGCTTCCAGGTCCCGCGGATGGACCCCTGAACGCCCTTGGAGACGAGCTGGAGCATGTCTCCGTCCCAAGCACCCCGAAACTCCGAAGGGCCTTGCCCCATGGAATCAAACCAATGCAAGACGTACTGAGCCGCAGTGGCATCCCATCGAAAGATGCCGTGACCTCGGAAGGTCGTCTGACCATCTCGACGCTGATCAAAATCCTGGATCAAGGCAAATCCGTCCAGAGCGATTCGGTTGTGGACCGTCGCTTCCGCCGGACCGCCCTGAGGGTCCCAAGGTGTGGGATGCAACTGCTCTGCGCCCTCCCAACGACCTGCGAAGGCCTCCAATCGGCGCTGCTCGGAGGAAGGTGAAGGCATCACAGGTCACCTCTAGAGGTGGCTGACTCTAGCACCCGTAGGGAGGGTCCGGGATTCGGTTCAACGTCCCAATCTCTCCCACCACGCACGAGGAGGGACTCCTCGGCTACACTCCCCGTCAGTCATGCGCCCTTCCGATTTCGTCCTTCCCTTGCCCGCCGATGCATCAGGGCCCATGTACCTGCATATCGCGGAAGCCATCAGGCGCCGCATTCAAGGCGGCGCGCTCTTGCCCGGCGCCCTGCTCCCCGGCACCCGCCAACTCAGCGAACAGTTGGGGGTCAATCGAAAAACGGTGGCCTTGGCCTACCAAGAGCTGGAAGCGGAAGGCTGGATCGAATCCCAGGTGGGCCGCGGAACGACGGTGGCCCAGCACCTGCCTTCCGGCGCGCTCCACCCCGCCACTCAATCCACCTTCCTCACTGAACGATCGACGCATCTTGATCTCGCCACCGATCTCTCCCCCCTTACCGAAGGACGCGAAGGTGTGCTGGATCTCCGGGAAGGCTACCCCGACCCCCGCCTGATCCCCGCCGCCGAGCTCAGCCAGGCCTACCATCGGGGACTAAGCAAGCACGAGGCTGAGCTGCTTCATGCCGGCGAGCTGCAAGGCAATCTCGCGCTGCGAGAGGCGCTCTTCGCCTGGCTCTCCGAGCGTCGCGGCATCCTGGCCTCACCGGAGGCCATCCTCATCACCCGCGGCGTCCGCAGCGGCCTCTCCCTGCTCCTCCAGGCCCTGGGATCCTCCCAGCCCGCCGTGGGCGTGGAATCACCAACGCCGCCTGAAACCCTCGAAGCACTCGCCGCCACGAAAGCGAAGATCGTCCCACTCCCGGTGGATCACGAGGGTCTGCGGGTGGATGTCCTCGAAAAGGTGCTCAAGGAATCTCCCCTTTCCTTGCTGTTGATGCGGCCTCACGGCCATTTCGGAACGGGAACGCCGCTCTCGGCGGAACGCCGTCTTCGCATTCTTGAACTGGCCGGCGAGTATCGGATGACGGTGGTGGAAGATGACACCGACTTCGAATTCCATTACGGCACTCGCCCTCCCCTGCCCATGGCCAGTGCGGATGCGCGCCATCGGATCATCACCGTGGGCTCCTTCAGCCGCTTGATGGCTCCGGGCATTCGAGTCGGCTTTCTCGTCGCCAAACCTTCCGTGATCGACCGCTTGGCAAGGCTCAAGCAGGGAATCGATGCCCATGGCGACCGCGTCCTTGAAAGCGCTTTGGCCGAACTCATGCGGAGTGAAGCCCTGCATCGCTTTGTCCGAAAAGCCCGACGCGCCTATCAAGAACGGCTAGAGGCCGTCACGCGCGAGCTGGCCACCTGGGGTGCCTTGGCGGTCTCATCAACGTCCCAAGGACTGGGATTGTGGATGACCCTTCCGACCGCATTCAAAGGCGAGGCTTTTGTTCAATCGGCCTACGCCAAAGGCATCCGACTGGGCCCCTTGGATAAAGGGTCTAGCCAGATGCGCCTCCGACTGGGTTTTGGGGCCCTGCAACCTGAGGAGATGGCGCAGGTGCTGACGACCCTCAAAGGCCTCTACGAGAGGCACCGCGCTTAGCTCCTGGGGGGTATTTCCGAAGCGCAGTCTGATATGCCCCCCAGACCTTGTGCCACTCTGCAGATGAGGGTGAGGCGCATTCCGCCATGAAGCGGGCGGCCATGCGCTGGATGGCCTGGAATCCGAGATCAAGCACTCCGTCGTCGAATGACGTTGGCGCGTTCTCTTCGAGGAGATGGCTCAGCTGCAAGACATCCGCAGGCGTCAGTGTTCCTTCCTTTTTCGATTGCCATGCCTTCGCCAACTCGAGAGGAAGCACGCGAGCAGGAAAAGGCTCAAGGTCCACTCCAGCCTTGGAGATGGAATCCATAAGCTCATAGGCCCGCGCAATGTCGGGACGCGCGTCCAATCCCAAGCGCTGTTTTTCAAAAGCCCTCATGCCGAGAATCCGCACCAGGATGTACCGGTTCCGCCAGGGTTTCTCGGTCGCCGCAAGCGTCGTGATGGGCTCCACAAGGGCCACCGCTTCATCTAGCTGAGGCATCACCGGCAGGCCCAAGGTCATTCGAACCTCAGACCATCGGCGCAAGGCATCTGCGCCCCAGCGAATGGGCGCCAACACGGAGGGATCCATCGCCCGCGCTTTTCGAAAGCTCTCGATGGCCTTTTCCAAATAGGGAATGGGCTGCTCTCCGCGGCTTGCCATGAGATGGGCCCGATCGAAGGCCGCATAGCCTTGCAGGGAGTAGAGATTCGGATCCGACCGACCGATCTCGAGCGCTTTCGAAAGCGCGGCATCAAAAAGCTGCAGCCAAGATTCGGCTTCATCGAATCGCCTCGCCCCAATGAGCCGCTGAACGCGGTCATCCCAGATCTCCATCGCCAATCGCAAGGGTTCGTAATGCGACGAATCCCGTGGGCCGATCTCCAAGGCCATCCATCCCAAGCGTTTGGCGTCTTCCGCGCGGTCTTCGACTTCGGCGAGCATCACCGGCAAACCCGGCGGCAACTCCTGGGGCGTAAGAAGCGCCTTGGCCCGCAGCATCAGCGCGATCGAGGAGGCCTTCATGGCGCTCATCTGCGATCGGCGTTCGGGATTGCCCGCAGGGTTATCCACCTCATGGCTGTGTGCCAGGACATACATCAAGCCTTGAACCATGCCCAGCTGGGCAGCGATTTCAGGCGTCTGATAGCCTTTGGACCAGGCCTTTTCGTAATCGGATTGCGCGATCTCCCACTGTTCAAGCGCGAGGTGGATGCGCCCCAGTGCAGCATGGCCAGGGCCCTGGGCCGATTCATCCAAGCTGGTCATGGCTGTTTCGATGCGCTTCATGATCACGTCGACTTCCGCCATCTGGGCGCGGCGATCATGGGGTGGTGAAAGATGTGCTAAACGCACCTGGGATACGGCTTCGCGAGTGTCTTCACCAAAGCGCTGGGCCAGCTCTCGCTGCCTTTGGGATTGCCGACGGTTCGCAACCGCCCATCCGAGCAACGCTCCCCCAGCAATCGTGCCGGCCAGAAGCCCAGCTGCGGCACCGGGGTGTCTTCGAATCCAGAGGTGCAGGCGATAGGTCCACTCCCGTTTGCGCGCCTCGATGGCCCGGCCTTCCAGAACGCTTTTCAGATCCCCCGCCAAGGCCCTTACACTCGCGTATCGCTGACTGGGAACCACTGCGCAGGCCCTGCGGGCCACGCGCATGAGATCCTCGGGGACGCGATCCATCACGCCCGGTTTACGAGACGTTTCCTGATGGGGGAAGCGCCCGGATAGCGCCACGTGAAGGGTGATGCCCAGGCCATAGACATCACTTCGAACATCCAACGCGCCCCCGCCCTCCAATTGCTCTGGACTGGCGTAGGGCAAAGTGCCTCCCCGCCGGGGTGTGGATTCGCTGGCACTGCCCATCTCCGTCACCAAACCGAAGTCCGTGACGAACGCCTTCGGGGGCCCCTGAGGCGGAAACTCTACAAGGATGTTGCCGGGTTTCAGATCGAGGTGGAGCAGGCCCTGATCGTGGGCCGCCTGCACCCCCTCACAGACATCGATCAGCAGCGCAGTGAGCGCCTGCCATCCCAACTTTGGCGCAGCCCGCTGGAGAGGCTCACCTTCGATCCACCGCATGGCGATGAAGGCCTCTCCATCCCATTCCCCCACCTCGAAGACCTCTCGCACGTGGGGATGTTTGACCTTCGCCTGAGCCCTGGCTTCAGTGATGAGGTGCGCCTTCACCTGATCCGATTCCCAGCGGAGGTATTTCAGCGCCACCCATCGCTGCAGCATAGGGTCGAAGGCCTTGTAGACCCGCCCTGCGCCGCCCATGCCCACCAATTGAAGCTGCTCGAACCTGGGCCGACCCGATTCGGGGAGCGCGGCCTTCGGCGCGGTAGCTTCTGTCTCGAAACGTAGAAACGAGGCTTCCGTCGTCTCCCCCTGAGCCATCAGCTCTCGCACCCACTGCTCGACGAGCGAACGGGGAATCCGTCCCGAACGAACCAGATGCTGAAGGCGCGTTCCCCAAATGGCTGTAGGAGCGTCATCATCCGTCTCCTCAGGCGGAGTTTGGGATGGCGCGGGATCGACATAACCACTGGCCACGGCCTTGGCCCACAACAGCGATTCGAGATCCTTAAGGTCCACGGCCACCCAGCTTGAAGGCTTTTAGTATGGCCTGCTCCGCCTCAAGGCGCGGAGGGCGGAAAGAGACACCTCAGAGCCTTGAGCACTGCGATGGGATAGATGCTTGCGTGCGATTCGCCGGGCATAGGCTCGTACTGCCAGGTCAGAGATTTAGGCGCCTGAGATCGCAGCGCTTCAAGAAACGGTGTGAGGCCCATGGGGCCCTCCCCTTCATTGGCCACGCTAAGGAAGAGACGACTGGGGAGTGTAAGCCCTCCCTCCCAACGCTTTGAGGCTGAGGCCGATAAAGCTCGGTGGTTCCACCACAGACTGGGGCTGATCGCGATGTAGGTGTCGAAGAGTCCCGGATCCGTCAAAAGCGTCTCTACGACGAAGAGCCCTGCCAGAGATTCGCCCATAAGGGCGCGATGGCCATCCACCCGGTACTCGCGATCGATACGCGGCATCAGCTCTTCTTTGAGAAAGGCACGGAAGGCCGCGGATCCCCCAACTTCTGGAGCGATCTTACGGTCCTCAGGCACCTCCGTAGGCCCCGTGAGATCCCGTCGACGCTGCGTGTTCTCGATGCCAATCACCAGGATGGGACGGATCACGCCGTTGGCTGAAGACGTCTGTACAAGGCCCGCCACAAGGGGGAAATCCTCCTGTGCGCCACCATCCAACAGGTAAAGCACTGGATAGCGTCCAGCGCCCTTTTCATACCCCTGAGGAAGATAAACCGTGATGCGCCGCTGCTCGTGAAGGTGCTTGGCTCCCATCACAAAGGAAGTGCCGATGACGACCAGATCTTTTGCGTTGGCCTCCTTCCGCGGATGTTCCGCAGCCGAAAGAGGCGCTGCCGTGAGGACACAGAGCACGAGAAAAATGCGGAACACGAAAGGGCTCACATGGACTCCAAGAGTCAGCATGCGTGTTCCCCACAGACAGTGTCCACGTCTTTAGACCTCAAAAGAAAAGCGCCCCGCAGTATCACCACAGGGCGCCAAAACCATTCAAAACGATTAGATGAGGCCCAGATCCTTCACGGCCTGGCGCTCTTCTTCAAGCTCCTTGGCCGTAGCATCCATCTTGCCGCGGCAGAAATCGTTGATGTCCAGGCCCTGGACAATGCTCGCCACGCCGTTCTTCACGGTGCAGGGGAAGCCGTAGATGAGGCCCTTGGGGATGCCGTAGCTGCCATCGCTGGGGAGCGCCATGGAGGTCCAATCGCCTTCCGCGGTGCCAAGGGCCCAGGAGCGCATGTGATCGATGGCGGCGTTGGCAGCAGAAGCGGCGGAGCTGAGGCCGCGAGCTTCAATGATGGCAGCGCCACGCTTGGCCACGGTGGGAATGAAGGTGCTCTCGTACCAGGCCTGGTCGTTCACTGCGGCGTGGGCGTTCTTGCCGGCCACTTCGCAATGGAAGAGATCGGGGAACTGGGTGACGCTGTGGTTGCCCCAGATGGTCATCTTCTTGATGTCGTTGACGGTCTTGCCCGTGCGCTCGGCCAGCTGGCTCATGGCACGGTTGTGATCGAGGCGGACCATCGCGTGGAACTGCTCGGGCTTCAGCTTGGGGGCGTTCTGCTGGGCGATGAGGGCGTTGGTGTTGGCGGGGTTACCCACCACAAGCACCTTCACATTGCGGCTCGCCACTTCGGAAAGGGCGTTGCCCTGGGGCTTGAAGATGCCGCCGTTGGCCGCGAGCAGATCGCTGCGTTCCATGCCCTGCTTGCGGGGCATGGCGCCCACGAGCAGCGCGTAATCGGCATCCTTGAAAGCCACCATCGGATCATCAGAAGTGACCACGCCCGCGAGCAGCGGGAAGGCGCAATCCTGAAGCTCCATCACGACGCCCTGTAGGGCCTTCAGCGCCGGGGTGATTTCCAGCAGCTGAAGGATGACGGGCTGATCGTCCCCGAGCATCGCACCGGAAGCGATGCGGAAGAGGATGCTGTAGCCGATCTGGCCAGCAGCACCGGTGACGGCGACGCGAACGGGTTGCTTCATGGACATCCTCCAGGCAAACACCCCATCTTATCGTTGGGATGCCTGAGCCCCAAGGGTTCCTTGTGAAAGATCCGCGCTTTGTGACGGCTGCGGCTTGGGCTCGTCCAAGGGCCCATTCGCCCAAGCGGCCCAGCGATCGAAAAGGTCCTTCTTATCGTTCCAGCAGGAGACATCGCAACGGGTCCCAATGAGGGCAAGGACCTTCCTGGCTTCCACCTGATCACAGGCCGCATTCGTGTATACGGCATGCCAATTGGCTTGACGCATGGGCATACCGTTTCGGGCCTGAGCCACCCAAAAACCGCGCTTCGTGCGTTCCCAGGAAAATCCCGGAAGCTCCAGGAACGGCTTGGCGTCGTAGGATTCGTCCACGAAATCGGCGATGTAGTAGTACATCTCGTCGCCATCTTCACCACCCAAGCGGTCGCAGGCCTCGGTGGCGAAAGCCTGCCAATCGCCTTCCGCGCCATACCACTTGGCTTGGAGGTAGTTGGCTTTGTTGCGATAGAAGGAACGGTAAAGCGGTTCCTGAGCCACCGCTGCATCAAACAGGTGATCGTACTCTGCCTTGTCCCAGCCCTGGCCAAGGGCAACGATCTGCATCCGGGCGTACCAGGAGGGACAGCGCGGCCGCCCGCCTTGAACCGCCTCATTTAACAGCAGTCGGGCCTGCGAAAGCCGCTCTTCAAAAGCGTTAAACCCGCGACGGCTCACCGTATTCGCATATCCGTTCCCACGGGCCTTCCAGGCGTAGTCCGCCCAGGCGCCGGCGTGAACAACGGGTGCGGTGATCGAGAACGGCTGAGATCGACTCCATCGCTCCAGGCGATCGAGGTGAATCTTCCACTGAGCTTCGGGGGCATCTTGCCCCATGGGGTGCTCGCCCAAAGCAACGATCAAGACCTCGAGCTTCCAATTACCGCCCGGGAATCGTTCCTTGGTCGCGCGATAGCGACCTGCCAAGACCTCAAGCGCTTCAAACTCTTCCTTGCGCAGTCGGCTTTGCACAATGACTTTAAAGACCTCTTCAGCCTTAGGATCATTCAAGAAATCCAGACGATCCACAGCTTGCTGCAAAGGCAATGCAGCTGAAGCGGCGCTTTCTTCAACAACGCGATGGATATCCTTTGTGGCGGATGAGCCCCCTGCCGAGCTCGCGGGGTTGAGTATCCGCTCCCGCACACTCGGAATCGAGCACACAATCACCGGCGGCAGAATAATCATCGCAGCTGCAATCAAGTATCTCGGATTCATCGGGGTGTAACTCCTGGCGAGGAGGCCTAATAGGCCGCCGCATCCTTAAAAGCATCCGCAAGCGTTACTGCCCCTGATGCAGGACTCTCTCAATTTAGTTTACATGATCACTTCAGTGGAGAAACCGCTTACAGCGCCTTAATGAGCCCTTCCCCACCCAACTGTCGCATTTGCTGCAGAATCCACGTTTGGCGGCCCTGAATGTAGGCACCTGGAGCATTGACCCTAAATCGATGTGGATTGGGAAGCACGGCGGCGAGCAGGGCTGCCTCTTCTGCACTGAGGCGTTTGGCAGGTTTGTGGAAATAGATCTGGCTGGCGGCTTCCACGCCGTAAATGCCATCGCCGAACTCGACGATGTTGAGATACACCTCCAGAATGCGGCGCTTGGACCAGCCGGCCTCCATGAGCAACGTGAACCAGGCCTCCACACCTTTTCGTAGGTAAGAGCGGCTCTCCCAACAGAAGAGGTTTTTGGCGGTCTGCTGGGAGAGCGTGGAGGCGCCGCGTTTCCGCCGACTGTGCTCGTTATGCTCCACAGCCTTTTCAATGGCCTTCCAATCAAATCCGAAGTGCTCGACGAAGTTCTGATCCTCTCCCGCGATGACGGCCACACCCATTACCGGCGCAATGTCGTCCAACGGTACCCAGCGGTGACGGGATACATAGGGCTTTGAATCAGACCAGCTCTGCACGCGGCGATGCGCCATCAACGCGGAAAAGGGCACAGGCACGAAGCGGAACACCAGGATGAGCAGAAGGCTCAGACCAAGAAAAAGGCCAAACGTCCACAAAAGGATGCGGCGAAGCCTTGCCCAAATACCCTTTTTCTTCGATGTGCCCATTCAGGCATCTTCCCACGAGCGAAGGAGAAGGAGGTGGGGCAGCACGGTGCCTTGAAGATCCATCTCTTCCCGGCCCTTCTCTTCAAATCCCCATCGGCGATAGAAGGCCAGCGCTCTCGCGTTGGTGGCCAAGACTTTGAGCCAGCAGGAGCGCGCTCCCTGTTTGCGCGCATGGTCCATAGCCGCCTTCATCAGGGCTTCTCCGATGCCTGTCCCATGCTGTGGGCGCAAGACGTAAATCCGATTGAGCTCCCAGGAAGGCTCTGAGGCTGGCATAGGCGCGGCGGATGGCCTCACGACGGCATATCCCACAGGTCGGCCCTCTCGCTCTCCCACATAAAAACCTAGCGCAGGGTCTTCAAGCTCGCCTCGGAAACGAGCCTCCGTAAAACGGTGCAACATGAGGTCGTCCAAAACGGAGGCGGGCATGTCCTTCGAAAAGGCTTCTCGAAAACTCAGCTCTGCCAGATCTCGCAACGCCTTGGACTCCTCCGGCCTTCCCAACCGGATCATCCCAACTCCTCATCACTGATCACGGTGATGCCATGCCTGCGAAGCAACGCCATGGTCACGCCTTGACCGGATCGTCGTATGCCGCTGAAGGTCCCATCTGCAATACGGTGGGTGCCGCAACTGGGGCTGTTCTCTTTGAGGACCACGCAGGTCACACCCTCTCGCTGGCACACCTCCAAAGCCTCCTGAGCACCTACCCGAAAAGCTTCCGTGCGATCTTTCCCATGCTCATCCATTACGCGAGCTCGGCCTTCCCAAACGTCTTCTCCAAGGCCTCCCACGATTTCACAACGTGGGCGGGGTACGCCGAGACCTCCTGCCATCTCTGGGCAGAACGAGATGACGCGGCCCTCCTTGATCCACTGCATCAGCCGCGGATGATCCGAGGTCTTGGCCTTGCCGTCGTAGCGCACGGCCTCGCCGAGAAGGCAGGCGCTGACAAGCACCTTCCCGTAGCCCGAGTCATCGCCAGCGGACTCACGCACGGAACGGCCCAGGGTTCCAAAATACGCCGAGTCGGGAGATTCGTCTTCGCTCCGAAAATTCGAAATGGATGACGGCCTCGACCGGCAGACCGTCTGGATTCACGATGCCTATGAACTGCACGAGGACCGCCAACTCCGGATAATCGCCAAACCATTTCAGCGGTCTCAGCTCGGTCACCCCGAGGGCATTGCGGACGCCCCGGTAGACCCCGCGCGTCGATGCAGATCCCTTCATGACTTGACCGGAGAGCGAGCCGTAGTAGCGGACGTCAGGCTCCAGCAGATCCGCGTGAGCGTCCTCCTGTCCGAGTGCGAAGGTCTCGAAATACTGCTCCAGGAGCTCTCGGACATCCTGCTTCATTCAGCCCCCGCGATGAGATCCTTGGGCCCGTAATGCCCTTCGACGCGGAAGGCGCCCTCCTTAAACCTCACCACCGTGCAACTGGCCTTCTTGACTTCTAGATCCTGGCCAGACAATCGGTGGATGAGGTCGGCGAGGAAAGGCTGATGACTGGTGAAGGCGATGCGCTCCTCTGCCCCTGCGCCGCGCATGAGGATGCGCAACCAGGCTTCGGCCTCCGTAGGATCCGACTCGGGGGTGAGTCCTTCCCAAACACCAACGGGGAAGAGAACGGGGCTCGCTTCTTTGAGACAGGCCATGGTCTCCATGGCTCGCCGATAGGGGCTCGAAATGCCCCGATTGGGTACATGACCAAGCGCGATGAGCCCTTTCATGGCTTTTCGAGTGCGGGCCCACCCTTCCTCCGTAAGGGCCCGCTCCATATCCGGCTGGCCGGGGCGCCAGTCTTCAGCAATTCCGTGACGAATGAGCAGTAGGGTGGTCATCGAAATAAAAGCCTATCAGTGAGGAATAATCCTTGGGAAATAAGGCATTCCCTGGGAGACTTCTTGTTTGGCCTCTCTCAGGGCCTTCGGAGTCCCATGAGCACACCCGTCCCCTTCGCTGAACTTGGTTTGGCGGAGCCCTTTCTTGAAGCCCTCGTTAAGCGCGGCTTCACCATGGCCACGCCTGTCCAGGCTGCGGCCTTCGCCCCTGGGCTCGAAGGGCGGGATCTCCTCGTACAGAGCCGCACCGGTTCAGGCAAAACCCTCGCCTTCGGCCTTCCGCTGCTGCATCGGCTAAGTGCCGAACTGCGGCCCCAGGCCCTCGTGCTGGCGCCCACCCGTGAATTGGCGCAGCAGGTCGGTGCTGAGCTCGAAGCTCTGAAGACCGTGCGCCTCGCCATGCTCGTTGGCGGCCTCTCTTACAGCCCTCAGCTCCGCAGCCTCGAGCGCGGTGCCCAAGTGGTGGTGGGAACGCCCGGCCGCATCATGGATCACCTTGAACGCGGCAGCCTCGATCTCTCGGGCGTCACCATGGTGGTGCTGGATGAGGCTGACGAAATGCTCAACATGGGCTTCTTAGAGGATGTGGAATCCATCCTCTCCAAGGTGCCCAAGAACCCCCAGACCTTCCTCTTCAGCGCGACGCTCCCCGCGCCCATCGCGGCGCTGGCCCAGCGTTTCCTGAAGGATCCCGTTCGCCTCCAGCTTTCGGATAAGAGCACCGGTGCGGCCCACGCGGACATCGCCCACACGCCCGTCCAAGCGCCCGACCATCTCCAAATCCGCGCCCTCGTGAACCTGCTTCTGGCCGAAGAACCCAAGGCCGCGCTCATCTTCACCCGCACCAAGGCGAAGAGCGAAGACGCTGCCGAAGAGCTCACCGCCTCAGGTCTACCCGCGGCTTTCCTTCACGGCGATCTCGCGCAGAGCACCCGTGAACGCATCCTCGAGCAGTTCAAGAGCGGCCACCTGCGCTTCCTCGTGGCGACGGACGTCGCCGCCCGCGGCATCGATATCCAGGGCCTTCCCCTCGTCGTGCACCTCTCTATCCCCACGCAGATGGAAGGCTACATTCACCGCAGCGGCCGCACCGGCCGTGCCGGCGCCAAGGGCACGAGCATGCCCATCGTGAACCCCAAGGAAGCCCGCATTCTCAATGCCTGGGCGCGCCGCGGCGGTCTGGATCTGCAATGGCGCACCGTGCCTGGCGTGGAAGAGATCAAGAAGGCCCAGGCTGAGCGCCTGCGCACCCGCATTCAAGAAGCCCAAGGCGATTCTGAACGCGCCAAGTCCCTCATCGCCGAGCTCGGCGCGGAGAAGGCTGTGGCCGGTCTTCTCGCCTTGCTTGAAGCGGAGCGTTCCGATGGTTTCGAGCTCCGCATCCCCACCGCTCCCACCGCTGGTGGTGCAGGCCGCTTCGATCGCGATGAGGCCCGCCCCAAGGTGTGGAAGGACAAACGCTCCGAAGGCGATAAGGATTGGGTGCCCGCGGATGAGTGGAAGCGCCAACGCGAAGAGGCGTTGAGCAAATCCCGCCGCCCTCGCGACAACGACCGTCCCTTCGCCAAGAAAGAAGATGACCGTCCCGCACGCGCGTCCTTCGCCCGCAGAGAGGATGACAGGCCTGCACGCCCTTTCCGTAAGGACGAGGACAAACCAGCCCGTCCCTATGCGAAGAAGACCGACGACAAGCCGGTTCGTGCTTACGGAAAGAAGGACGACACCCGGCCCGGTCGTGCATGGGAGGACCGCCCCAAGGCCACCTCTCGCAATGAAGAGCGCGGCCCCAAGAAGGTCTGGGGTGCACCGGCCCCTAAGAAATCCCGTAAAGGTTAGGATGCGGATTTAGACTTCGCGCCCTGCACCACCTGAGTGATTCGCTCGCGACGGACTTCGAAGGTCTTCGCGAGCGAATCGTTTTCTGGCTGCTGGAGGCGGCGCACGCGGATCACGCGCGGCCCCGGCTGACCCCAACGGTTTTCCACCCATAGAGGCTCGTAGCCAGGTTCCATGCGCAGGCTTCCGCCCACGGGTTTCACGAACCGCACCTGAAGCATGGCGCCATCGCGGCTATCGCCTTCAGGAACGGGCTGACCCAGGTGCCATTTGCGGTCTTGATTGCTGATGAAGTTCCCCAGCGAGTAGACGACGAACCCTTTCCGGCCTTCCGACTCCACCCACTGCATGGGCTGCAGCACATGGGGGTGATGGCCGATCACCAAGTCCGCGCCTGCGGCAACCAAGGCACTCGCCGCTTCCTTTTGTCTCGGGCTCGCCACGCGTTGGTACTCGTTGCCCCAATGCACACTCACGATGAGCACATCCACTTGTGAACGTAGCGCTTTCAAGGACGCCGATGCTTCATCGAGATCCAAGGCCCGCACCCACGCTGCGTCTTCCCGATCATTGAGATCGCTATTGAAGACATCCGTAAAAGCGATGAAACCGATCTTGAGTCCGCCCTTTTGAAGTAGCACAGGCTTAGAGGCCTCAGCCTTCGTCGCACCCGTACCCGCGTGCAGCAATCCTTCCGCGTCCAAGCGGCCGATGGTTTCCCGAAGCCCTTTGGAGCCTTGATCCCAGGCGTGGTTATTGGCTGTGCTCAGCAGCGTCCAGCCTGCGGACTTCAGAGCCGCGGGGAGCTCGGGAGGGGCGTTGAAGATGAAGGGCAGCCCGGGCCTTCCCGTCTCTGGCGCCACGGGCGTTTCCAAATTCCCAAAAGCGATATCAGCCCCCTTCAATAGGGGACTCACGTCGGACCACAGGGCGTCAAAGCCACCATCCTTCGCAGCCTTCTTCACGTCCTGGTGCATCATGATGTCGCCCACGGCCACCAGGCGCGCCTCAGCATCCTTGGGAGCAGGTACTGGTGCTGGCTTATCGCGGCGGCAGGCGAGGAAGCTGGTCACAGAGAGCACTGAAATGCACAGAGGACGCAGAAACGCCCTTCCGTGCCCTCTGCGCTCGCTCTGCGTCCTCTGTGGCCAGTCCTTACACATGCTGATTCTCCTCCGGCCAATCCTCGGGGCCGTAGAAGACCTCCAAGGGGATCTCTGGCAGGAGTGTTCGAACGCGGTGAGCCAGAGCGTCCATGGCCGAGGCTTTGAGAGGGCGGGCTTCGGCTTCAGGCGTGGGACGGGCCACCGTGTAAAGCTGGATCGCTTGGATGGCGCCGCCCTGATTCAGCACGTCGCGAAGGCGGCCGCAGTAGGCTTCAACTTCCGCAGCAGAGGGACCCTTCCCTTCCCAGCTCAAGAAGAGGGTCTGGATGGTGATGGGCCAACGCTTCGCAGTGGCGAGCAGGTTATCGAGGATGCGCTGGAAGGGAATCGCAGAGCGGTCGATGGCGCGGTAATAAGCTTCGGTACCCGCATCGAGCTTGGCCCAGATCTCACCGTTCCAGGCCATCATACGCTCCAGGCCGAGCAGAATCTCGGGCGCCTGCAGACGGCTGCTATCGGTGATGAGGACCAGCTTCACGTCCCTCAGGCCTCGGGCTTCCAGCAGCGCAGCCATGCGGGCGATGGCTTCAGGGAACTCCCGAGCCGTCGTGGGTTCGCCGTCGCCGCTAAAGGCGATGTCATTGAGTCGGCGCTGATCCGGCCGCGCGGAATCGAAGGGAGTGACGCGGAAGAGCGTGCCGTCGCTGGTGAGTTGGAGCAGGGTCTCCATCTCCCGGGTCATCTGATCCAAATTGATGTCCTTGCGCTTGGCGGGCGTCACACGGTCCACCTCGCAGTACACGCAATCGAAATTGCACACCTTGTCGGGATTCAGATTCACGCCAAGGGACACGCCCTTGGAGCGCCGGCTGATGACGGGGTAGCAGTAGTCGAAATCCTGCCAGACGCGCCGATGATCGAGGTGCGCTTTGACCAGATCGCTCATGCCTTCTTCTTCCTGGATTTAGAGGCGCCTGAGGCCACCCGGTGCTGATGCTCCACACCCGCCGACTTCACCATGTCCTGCTTCCAGAGGATGGGCTCAGGCCGCAGATTGTCATCCACCGCCACCATCACGAACTCTCCCGTCGTCACATCGCGGCGCGCATTGCTCACTGGGGCGTAGACCTTCACCTCCAACGCCACAGTCATGCTCGTCGTGCCCTGGCGGGTGATTTCCGCATAGAACTCGATGATGTCCCCCGCTCTTACGGGGCTGTGGAATTCCAGCTCCGACACCTTCAGCGTGACAAAGCGGCGGTTGTGGCTCATGAGCGATGCCGTAATACCCGCCACCTTATCCATGCGGGACATCATGTCGCCGCCGAAGAGGGTGGCGTTGAGGCCGATATCCTGATCCAGCACCATTTCGCGGCTGATGAGCATGGAGCCTCCGGGTCCTTACAGCATAGCCCGGTGCCCTCCGTGGATCGTCGCAGGCGCGTGACGAACCTCAGACCAGCGACCAAGGCCCTCCAACCGTCCCTTAATTCAACCCCCTGACCCCCCGCCATAGACGGCTCGGGCCTCGTTTTCTTTATGATGATGGTGCACCCAGGAGAGCCACCATGCGCATCCGATCCGTCGGCCTATCCCTCAGCCTCGCCATGGGGTTGGCGGCTCAGCAAGCTGCCCCATCCGACCCCTTCCTCTGGCTAGAGGACGTCACCGGCGAAAAGGCCCTGGCGTGGGTGAAAGCCCGCAACGCCGACTCCGAAAAGGAACTAACCGCCCCCGAGTCCTTCGCCCGGCTGAAGGGCGACATCCTCACCATTCTCGATTCCAAGGAGCGCATTCCCTACATCTCGAAGGAAGGCGACTACTACTACAACTTCTGGAAGGACGCCCAGAACCCCCGGGGGGTCTGGCGCCGCACGACTCTGGCCGAGTACCGCAAACCCAACCCGGCCTGGGAGGTGGTGCTGGATCTCGACGCGCTCGGCAAGGCCGAAAAGGAAAACTGGGTGTGGCACGGCGCCCAATTCCTCCGCCCTGGCCTCAAGCGAGTTCTGGTGGATCTCTCTCGCGGCGGCGCGGATGCCTCCGTCGTCCGTGAGTTCGACATGGACACTAAATCCTTCGTGAAGGATGGGTTCCAGCTGCCCGAAGCCAAGGGCGGCCTGGCCTGGATTGATGTGAATACCGTCTACGTGCAGACGGATTTCGGCCCGGGCTCCATGACCACTTCCGGTTATTCCCGAATCGCGAAAGTGTGGAAACGAGGCACGCCCCTCTCTGAAGCGAAGACGGTGTATGAAGGCAAGGACACGGACCTCGCCATTGGCGCCTCTCATGACGATACGAAGGGCTTCGAGCGGGACTTCGTCGGCCGCACCCTCGCCTTCTACCAAAGCGAACTCTACCTCCGCAAAGCGGATGGCACGCTTCAAAAGGTGGATATCCCCGTGGATGCCGAAGCCTCTGTCCACGAAGCCTGGCTGACCATTCAGCTCCGGACTCCTTGGACCGTGGCCGGAAAAACCTACGCTGGCGGAAGCCTCCTCGTGACCCGCTTCGATGATTTCATGGCTGGAAAGCGCGACCTCGCAGTCGTCTTTGAACCCACGGCGCACAGCTCCCTCGCCTCCCACGCGTGGACCAAGCACCACCTCATTCTCAATGTGTTGGAAGATGTAAAGAACCGCATCACAGTGCTCACGCCCACCGCCTCTGGTTGGGAGCGGAAACCCTTAAGTGGGGCACCCGGATTCGCAACCGTCGGCGTCATTCCTGTGGATCCCCGTGAGTCTGATGATTACTTTATGACCGTGACGGATTTCCTCACACCTGCATCTCTGCATCTCGGCACCATCGGCAAAGCCCCGGAGAAGCTCAAACAAGCCCCCACCTTCTTCGACGCGGAAGGACTGGAGATCACCCAGCACTTCGCTGCGTCCAAGGACGGAACGAAGGTGCCCTACTTCCAGGTCTCCAAGAAGGGCCTGAAGTTGGATGGCACGAATCCCACTCTGCTCTATGGTTACGGCGGTTTCGAAGTGTCCCTCACGCCCGCCTATAACGCGGTGGCTGGCAAAGCCTGGCTAAGCCAAGGCGGGGTCTACCTGCTGGCCAATATCCGCGGCGGCGGCGAGTACGGCCCGCGGTGGCACCAGGCCGCGCTGAAGCAGAACCGCCATCGTGCCTACGAGGACTTCGCCGCGGTGGCGGAGGACGCCTTCGCTCGAAAGGTGACCACCCCCAAGCACCTGGGCGCCATGGGTGGCAGCAACGGCGGCCTGCTCATGGGCAATATGACGACGCTCTACCCGCAGCTCTTTGGCGCCATCGTGTGCCAGGTGCCGCTCTTGGATATGCAGCGCTACAACCATCTGCTGGCCGGCGCCTCCTGGATGGCCGAATACGGCGACCCCGACAAGCCCGAGGATTGGGCCTTCATTCAAACCTTCTCGCCCTATCAAAACGTGAAGAAGGAGGGCCACTATCCTCCTGTGCTCTTCACCACCTCCACCCGCGATGATCGGGTACATCCCGGCCACGCCCGCAAGATGATGGCGAAGATGCAGGAGATGGGGCACGACGTGCGCTACTACGAGAATGTGGAAGGTGGCCACGGTGGCTCGGCCAACAACCAGCAGGCGGCCCATATGAGCGCGCTGGCCTACAGCTTCCTCTGGCAAAAGCTGAAGTAGCCCCAGCGCTCGTTTCCCTCGCGGCCCCGAAAAGGGGCCGCTTCTATTTCAGCGGGTCTCTGAGCATAAAACTTACCTTTACTTATATTTTTAACGATACAGAGCCTGTCAGGTGCCTAGATGGTTCCTTACTTGCTCCGCTCCCAGGCCGCTCCTCCGACCACTGATCGACTCTCGACCAGGGCCCTGGCTCACCTCGTGGAAAGCCGCATCGGGCTGCACTTCTCAGACCAGAACTGGGGCGGGTTGAAGCAGGGGCTTGATGATGCGCTCCGGGCCCTTCACACGGGATCCATGGAAGAGCTCTTCGATCTTCTCGAAGAGGCCCCGACGGATGGGCGGCCTTGGCAGGTCGTGGCAGAGGCTCTCACCATTGGGGAGACCTTCTTTTTTCGGCACCCGGCCCAACTCCGCCTGATCATCGATACCCTTCTGCCGCGTGCGATGAAGGCCAGGAAGGGCGAGGGGCCGCTCCGGCTGTGGTCCGCTGGCTGCAGCACGGGTGAAGAGCCCTTCTCCCTCGCGATCCTCTATGCCGATTCGGAACTCGGTCGATCGGGCTTCCCTTTGGAGATCCTGGCGACGGATTTGAATCCGCAATCCATCGAGAAGGCTCGCCTCGGCCGCTTTGGTGCGTGGGCCTTTCGCGGTGTGGATCCCGGGCTCCGCGCCACCCATTTCCAATCCGCCGGCGCCCAGTGGGAGATCGCGGATCGCCACCGCACCCGAGTCCAATTCCGAATACAAAACCTGCTCGATCCAGCTCAGGAGGCCTCGGCCCTCCACACCCGCTTCGACGTGATCCTCTGTCGCAACGTCCTCATCTACCACCCTTCCCACGTCATCCAACACATCCTGGATCTGTTTGCCCAAGCGCTCCGGCCTGAGGGCGTGCTGCTGCTTGGTCTCAGCGATCTCGGTTCGCTCCGTCCCACCGGATTCAAAGTGGATGTTCAAGGCGACGCTCTGGCGCTGCGCCCCTTGGAGGGAGAGGCACTCCGACCAGCCAGCCCCCTTCCAATCGCTCCTCCGCTCTACACGATGCCTGCAAGTTCTCCTCGCCCACCTAAACCTGCGGCTTCACGTCCAAGCGCTCCACCTTCGCAGCCCTCCGGTCCGTCCACAGAAGCCGCTTGGATCACTCACCTCAATGGTCTGGCGGAGATCGGCTCCCGGGAGACGCTGTCGCAGCTTGAGACAGCTCTGCAGCGCTTCCCACGCTCGAGTCGCCTCCACTATCTCCGATCACTGCTCCTCTCCGACCGAGGCGATCAGGGCGGCTCCTTCGCAGCCCTGGAAAAAGTGCTCAGCCTCGATCCGGCCTTTGTGGTGGCCCATGTGGATCGGGCCCGCCACCTCGAAAGCCTAGGGAATCTTCCGGGCGCCGCGCGAGCCTGGGAGGCGGCCATCCAAGCGCTCAGAGGTCTCGCACCCGATCAGCCCGCGGCGGGCATGGAGCCGGTTCAGGTTGGTGAAGCGTTAGCCCACTGTTCAGCAGCGCTTGAACGCTGCTTGGCTCGGGCCGGGAGACAGCGATGACTTCCATCCCTCATCTGGGACTCCGTCTTCAGGAACGGCGATTCGCGCTGCCCTCGCTGGCCGTGCAGGAGCTTCTGCAACTGCCCCTCGTGCAAGCCACCGAAGGGTGCCATTCCTCGGTGCTCGGCCTCCTCAATCTGAGAGGGGCCATTCTTCCCGTGATCGATCTGGCAACAGCCATGGGGCTTCCCTCCCAAACCGCCGATCCCGCCGAAACTCTGGTTGTGGTTCAGCTTCCGGAGAGCGCTCCTCCATTCGCATTAAGGGTGGGGTTCTTAGAAGATCAAATCGACCTGGCACCTCCTGATGAAGCCTCCTCCCACGGCAGGATCGTGGCCCACCATGAAGCGGTCTACCACCTCCTGGATCTGAAAGCCTTAGGGACTCAAGCGATCTCCCCGAGAGAACAAGGAGCTCCAACAGGTGACTTATGGACCACGACCTTCGGCGTTCTCGCCGCAGATCGCATGGCCGTGTTCAGCGCTAGGGCCGAAGCCCTCGCCGCCTTGCTCGATCAGGAGGAGAACTCGGAAGAGGATTATCTGGTGCTGGAGTTGGGTGGCGAGCACTTCGCGCTCCCCGCAGGAGGCGCCCACCGCATTCATCCCTGCCCGCCTCTATCCCCCTTACCTCTCTCTCCTCCAGCCTTTCTCGGCTACGGCGTCTATCGCGGAGAGGCGGTGCTCGTCGCGGATCTCCGTCCCCTTCTCGGCCTCAGCTCTCCCGCGATCGCGGATGGCGTGGCTGTTGTCGTCGAAGACCAGGAAGGACCCCTTGCCCTCTTCGCCGATCGCGTCGTCCAAGTGCTCCGACTGGATCCTTCGCAGCTCCTTCCTCCGCTGGAAGACGGCGCGTCCTTCTTAGAGGGTGGATGGATCCGCGACGACCTCCCCCTTAGTCTCATCAACCTGGATCGGCTTCTGGCGCACCCCGCCCTGGCCATCCCCACGCCCACTTAAGGTGCCCCATGCGATGGACTCTTTCTAAGCGCCTCTATGCAGCGTTGGCAGTTGCAGCAACCCTGCTCACGGTCAGTGTTCTCATCACGTATCAGAAGCTGCATCAGCTTGAAGAGCTTCAAATTCAGTCTGATCACCAGCAGGAATCCCTCCTCCTCGGCAGCAACCTCCTCCTCTCCCAGGTGCATGCCGCTTCAAGCTTCCGAGGTTATTTAATCGAACGGGCCCCCAACCATTTGGAGAGCATCCGTCTCGAACTCGCGAAGCAGGATGAGCTTTTTTCGGCCCTTCGAAAAGACAACGCGGATGATCCCGACTCGATGACGCGCCTCGATGAATTGAAGAACACCTTCCTCAAATACCATCGCGACACAGTCGAACCCGCCATCGCTCTCATTCAAGCTGGTAAGGCTCCAAGTAATAAAGTTGGGCTCTCCATCCGCCAGGATCTGCTACCCATCTACGAGCGATTTGCAGCGCACGAAAAAGATCAGGCCGTCCAACTGAAAGCTCAGAGCCAACAGCTACGCTCCGAAGCCCGCCGTTGGTCGCTTCTGGCAACGCTCCTCGCCCTCATCGCGGGAGGCGGCCTCGTGGGGCTCACCATGCGTAAGGCCGGCAGGGATATCGGGGAATCCGTGGCGACCGTGTCTTCAAGCACCTCTCAGATCGCCGCCACAGTGACTGAGCAAGAGCGCATCCTCGCGGACCAATCCTCCGCCATGAGCGAGATCGCCAGCACCATGGCCGAACTGCAGGCCACCAGCGCCCAAGCCAACGATTTCGGCGAGGAGATCGTCCGGCGATCTAGCGCCAGCGTAGAGTCGGCCCGTCACTCCGGTTCCGCGATCCAGGCCAATGCTGAGGAGATGGCGGGATTGAGAGAAACGGTGGAAGGCATCGCTCGGCAGATTCTGGATCTTTCCGAGCAAACGGGCCAGATCGGCACCATTCTCGGCGCTGTCTCGGACATCGCCGGTCAAACCAACCTGCTCGCGCTCAATGCCGCGGTGGAAGCCGCTCGGGCGGGAGAACACGGCCGGGGGTTCTCAGTTGTGGCCGCAGAGATACGCAAACTCGCCGATCAAAGCAAGCGGAGTCTGGATCAAATCGGCGGCCTCGTCGCCCAGATCCAAAAGGCCACCAATACCACCGTGCTAGCTGCTGAGCAGGGCAGCAAGCGGGTGGAAGCCACCATCCGGGCCGCAGAGGATTCAGGCGCGGCGGTGGGCGGTCTCGTCGCCTCCCTCGAAGAGATGGTCCAGAACACGCAACAGATCGTCCTCAACCTTCGTCAACAGGCCGTGGGCATCCGCCAGATCAACGAGGCCGTCGGTGGGCTCAACGCCGGCATACGGGAGAGCCTGCAGGGCGTCGGCCAAGTGAGAGGAGGCATCCAACAACTCACCGGGCTGAATCACAGTCTCGCAACGCTGCTCTAACCATGCATCTGGATCCCGAAATAGCTGCCCTCTTTCGCTCTGAAGCGGAGGACCACCTCCGCGCTTTGGAGGAGGGTTGCCTTGCGCTGGAGTCAGGACGCTCCGCGCACATCGATATGGACGAGCTCTTCCGCGCTGCGCATAGCCTCAAAGGAGCAGCCAGGGTCCTGGGTTTGGAGCCGCTTGAGGCCGGAGCCCATGCCTTGGAGGATCTTCTTGATGGCCTTCGTTCCAAGCGCGAGCCCATCCCAACAGGCCGTCCAGACGATCTGCATCGCGCCCTCGCACCACTTCGGGTCCTGGTGGAATCAGCGCTATCAGGCGGACCGGAGCCGATCTTTGTTCCCACGGAAGCGGCGGGTCCAACCGAGGAAGCTCCGGCCCCAGTGCTGCGGGAACCGCAGCATTCGCAGGGAACGGAGATGCTGCGGGTCCCTGTGGCTCGGCTCGATGCGCTTCTCACTCACGCCGGGGAGCTCCTCGTGCTTCAACAACGGCTTCAGCGTCGGGTCGAGGCGGCTCAAGATTTGGTGGAGCACCTCAGCGGCCCCTTAGGACGCGAAGGAATGGCGCTCGTACAAGGGTTACGAGAAGACGCAGGACGGCTTGAGGGACTCTTCGGAGCCCTCGACTCCACCATCCACCGCACGCGCCTCGTGCCCCTCTCCGCCCTCCTCGAACAATGCCCCCGCTGGGCCCGGGATCTCGAGAAGGAAACGGGAAAGCTGCTTTCGGTCGAGACCTCCGGCGGCGAACTGGAAGTGGATAAGCGCCTGGTCGACGGCCTTCGAGATCCGCTGCTTCATCTGCTCCGCAACGCAGTGGATCACGGCCTCGAGCCTCCTGAAGAACGACGCAAGCTCGGGAAACCAGAGCGCGGATCCATTCATATCAAAGCGAGCCGGATCTCGGATGGGTTATCTCTCGCCATCGCGGACGACGGCCAGGGCATCGATCCGCATCACGTGAGGCGGGCCGCAGTGGCATCCGGGCGCATCGAGGCCTCCAAGGCAGATACCTTGGACGACGCTGCCACGCTCGCCCTCATCTTCGAACCTGGATTCAGCACCCGCGGGACGGTGTCTAAACTGAGCGGCCGCGGGGTGGGCTTGGACCTCGTGCGGGCTCAGGTGGAATCGCTCCGGGGGCGCGTGGATTTAAAGAGCGAGCCGGGCCGAGGCACCCGTTTTGAGCTGCAGATCCCCTTGAATGTGGCGGCGATGCGCGCGCTTCTCGTGCGCGCGGGCGGCTTGCGGCTCGCCCTGCCCTCCGCATCCGTTCGCGCCTGCCTGCGCCTGCGTCCCGAAGCCCGCTTTTCTCGCGAAGGGCGGGAAGCCTTCCTCTATGAAGGCCAACCCCTGCTGCTCCAGAATCTCGCTCAGCTGCTGGGGCGATCTGGAACGCTCGGGTCAGGCGATCTCACCCTCGTCATCATCGATACGGGAACTGCGAGGATGGGCCTCGTCGTGGAAGAGATCATCGCCGAGCAGGAGGTGGTGCAGAAACCGCTGCACCGGCGCGTGAGAGCCCTGGAGTCCCTCACCGGCATGGCCCTGCTTGGAGATGGCGGGCTCAGCTTTATTCCCCATCTAAGCTTTCTGGAGCGGGCGGCCCGAAGCGCGGCCCCCCTCAAGGCCGCTCCTCCCGTCCAACCGAAGGGCAGGCCCCGCGTACTCTTGGCAGAGGATTCGCTCACCACCCGCATCCAACTCAAGCGGATCCTCCAGGCCGAAGGATTCGATGTGACGCTCGCCGTCGATGGGCTCGACGCCTGGACGAAGCTCACGTCGGGAGATCGGTTCCAAGCCCTCGTCTCCGACGTAGAGATGCCAGGCCTCGACGGCTATTCGCTCACCGAACGCGTGAAGAATCGCCGGGACCAACCGCCTCTTCCCGTCGTGCTCCTCACGAGCCTGGCGCGCCCCGAGGATCTCGAGCGCGGGCTGGAGGCCGGAGCCAGCGCCTATCTCACCAAAGGCGCCTTCGATCAGACCGAGCTCGTCGAAACCCTTAGGAGATTGGTGTGATCCGGCTGCTGCTTGTGGAAGACAGCCCCACGGTGGCTTACCAGATCAAACGCCTTCTCGAAGGCCAAGAGGATATCAAGGTGGTCGGCATGGCTACTGACGGCCGCCACGCTCAATCGCTCTGGCCGACTCTCCAGCCCAATTTTCTCCTCACGGATCTTTGGATGCCCGGATCCGACGGCCTCTCCCTCATTCGCTGGGTGATGTCCCGCCACCCCGTACCCGTTCTCGTGCTCAGCGATGCCGTTAAAGCCGGACGCTCGGATCTCATCTTCCACTGTCTCGAAGCCGGGGCCTTGGATGTCAGCGCTAAGCCTGAAGGCGGTGCTGCAGAGGCCCGCAGCCGCGAGGCCCTTCTCCGCAAAATCCGCATGCTGGCGAGCATCAAGGTCGTCCGGCGCATTCTTCCCGCCGCCGCGAAATCTCCCCTGCCCGAGCCCACCGAACGCACCCGTCTCATCGCCGTGGGCGCCAGTACGGGCGGACCCCAGGCCTTCGTAAAACTCTTCGCCGATCTCCCCACGCCTTTCCCCGTACCGATCGTGGCGGTTCAACACATGGAGCCCGGCTTTCTCGAAGCCATGACTCACTGGCTCGACAAGGAGAGCCCCCTTGGGGTCACCGTCGCCCGGGAGGGACGCTCTCCCGAGCCAGGCGTCATCCACTTCGCGCCCGATCACCATCATCTGGTGCTTGATGCCGCTGGGCTCATGCGCTTGGCGCCGCCGGCCCCCGGAGATACCCACGTGCCCTCCATCGATCGCCTCTTCCAGTCCGTCGCCACCCACCTCGGAAGCCGGGCCACCGGAATCCTTCTCACCGGCATGGGGCGGGATGGGGCTGCTGGGCTCCTCGCCATGCACAAGGCCGGCGCTCGCACCTTGGCTCAGGATGAGGCCAGCTCCGTCGTCTTCGGAATGCCCGCCGCCGCCCTGGACTTGGGCGCCGTGACGCGCACCCACAGTTTGAAGGAACTTCACCAGGCCCTTTGTTCTGAGCAGGAGGCAAGGATATGAGCCCATCCGATCATGCCCTCCACAAGGTCCTCCTTGTTGACGACAGCCCAAGCCAGCTCGCATTGCTCTCCCTGGCCTTTGGTAAGGCGGGGTTTGACGTCACCACCGCCAAGAATGGCGCGGAAGCGCTCCAACTCAACGCCTCTTCGGGATTCAGCTGCATCGTCTCCGACTGCTACATGCCCTACCTCGATGGCTACCAGCTCTGCCGGCTGCTGAAAGATGATCCCGAAACACGTCACATTCCCATCGTGCTGCTCACCTCCCTCCAGAATCGGTTGAGCCGGTTCTGGGCGAGGACTTGCGGAGCCAATGAGTTCTGGGTCAAATCGGCGGACGTTCAAGCCCTCGTAGAGCTCGTCGACGGGCTTCTCCAAGGCAGTGCGCCGCCTCCAACGCCGCCCCAGGATCCGCATCTCGCAGACAAGCAGGGGCTCCAGCTGATCCAGAAAAAACTGAGCGATGCCTTGGAGCGCCGCCTCCTCGAGATCACGCTGCGCAATGCGATCTCCGCGCTGGGGACACATATCCGAGAGCGGCACGAAGTGGTGTGGGCCTTTCTCGGGCTCATGGAGGAGCTGGTCGCCCCGGGATTGCTCTACGTCATCCTCCCCGAGCCCTCAGGGCAATTCGGGTTTCTGCTCCGTTCCAATACCGTGCTACCGCAGGCAGGTGACGCCCTGATCCAGGACATTTCAGCGGAAGAAAAGCCTGGCCTCACGTGGAGTACCCGGGAATCCAAGCTGGATGCCCCTCCGCCCACGCCCTTGGCGCCGCTGGATTTCCAGATCCCCCTCTCCGCCCCTCACCTGCGCGGAAGATGGGGCGTCCGGATGGACCCCGAAGCGATTCCCGCTCACCAGGCTTACTTCCAAGTCGCCCACGAGGAGTTCAGCCGCGTCTTCGACGCGATGGTCATGCTGGAACTTTTGACCCAGGCCAATCTGCGCCTCCTCAAAGCCGACCAGCTCAAGACCGAGTTCGTGAATACCCTCAGTCACGAGATCCGCTCTCCAATCACTGCAACCAAGGGAGCCTTGGGTCTGCTCCATAATCAGGCCGCCGGCGAACTCCCGCCGAAAGCTCAAGAGCTGGTGTCTCTCGCCGAGCGCAACATCGACCGGATCCTCCGCCTTGTGAATGAAGTCCTCGACCTTGAGAAAGTCGAGGCGGGTCTCTTCACGCTGGAGGAATCTCCGGTGGACTTGGTGCGGATCTGCCAAGAGACTTTGCAGAGCATCGAGACTATGGGCGCATCAAAGGCCGTGCGATACCGACTGGAGAAGGGAGAACAGACTCCCATCATGGTGCTCGGCAATGAAGATCGATTGGTGCAATGCCTCACGAATCTCCTCGCCAACGCCACCAAGTTCAGCCCCACCGGCGGGGATGTCCTTGTTCGGGTTAATGCTCTAAAACATTGGGCCCGGGTAGAATTGGGAGATCACGGCCCCGGCATTCCCCGGGACTTTCCCGGAAGGATCTTGTGCAA
>JACXTT010000887.1_pt1 | contig 51133 bp, 45 predicted proteins | sample 9270951 | NCBI WGS metagenome assembly JACXTT01 (sample SAMN15532306, study PRJNA645909) | rock metagenome | isolation source: weathered quartz diorite | place: Puerto Rico | collected 2017-06-21
ACTCAGGCTTGTACTTATAAAGACCCATTAAAGTGAGCAGCGCAATGATCAGTATAAGCAGCACTACGATCCAGACTCTATTTTTGCGTTGTACCGGCTCGTCATAGTTGTATTCTTCTTCCGCAGGTTCTTCTGTCTTTTCAATAATGGTAGGCCTTTCAACAACCGACGGCTGTTCTGTATCCACTGGTTTTGCCGGCGGCGGCGGGATACGGTCGTTAATCAAATCGGTCATTACCTGGTCGGCAACTGACGGAGCTTTAACCTCCTCTTCAGCTTTAACCGGCGGAGGCGTGTACCTTACTGATGGTTTTTCTGCCAATTCATCGACGCTAACGGGCTTCAACCCAAAAAATGCAGGGTCACTTTCGTTGGTTAGACTGCCGTCTCTAAAGCCAATGTTTGAACCATTTAAGTAAAGTTGCCCCAGGCCTGCAATATCAGCTCCCTGTACAGGTATCTGTTGCTTTAACCCGCTGACATACTTCTCAATAAAATATTTTGACGATGCCAGCGAGATATTTTTCTTATCCGAAATAAACGTAGCCAGCCTGTCGTCGGCCTGAGCTTCTGCATCAAAATTAACTTTGTGCGCAGGTGGGTAAAACTTGTTTTCTTCTTCGTTATAGTAGCCGTTGATGCGGGTGTGGACAAAGCGACCAATTCCCGGCACATTTACTTCGCCTTCTAATCCTAATAGTTCATTTATATATTCGGCTAAATCCATCCCGCTAAAAGTAACAGTAAATCACAAATCATCCAACTCAAAAATGTGCGCCTACACCACCGAATATGTTGAAACCATATGCCTGGTAATTGCGCCAAATTTGCGGGTTACTGTTTAATATATTGTTTACTTGTCCAAAAATTGAAAATGTGTTGTTTATTTTATATTCCACGCCACCGCTCAGGTCGGCAAACGAGCTGACCGGTATCAGGAATGATTGAGTGATAGTTGTACCTCCAACTGTTGTAGAAGTAGGCTTGGTTGTACCATCGAATGTACTTCCCCTGATCAACAAGGTTCCGTTAATGCTCAGCTGTTTGGTAATGTGTAGCTGGGTGCCGGCGGTCAATTTAAATTTAGGCAGGTTCCATGGCTCGGCTTCGCTGGCCATTTTATAGTCTTTATATTCAACTCTGCCGAATATGTTTACTGCGTCTGAAACTTTTACATCCAGTTCGCCATTGATGCCGGTTATAGTTGCCGTGCCATTGTCGTATGCAATTCCAAATTGGTTTTTGTTATATGAATTGCTGTCGAGTTGCAGCAATGCCATATTTTTCACCTTATTTCTAAATACGGTGACTTTAAAGCCAACCCCAGGAGCTACGGTGCCTTTTAAACCCGCTGCAATGTCAAGCCTGTCGACTGAGTTTTGGATAGGACTGTGGTCAAGTCCCGCAACAGAGTTCATGACGCGAAGATTGTTTTCGAGGAAAGGATTATCTTCCGACAAATCCCGAAGGGAGGTTTTGTTTACATCACCTTTTACTTCAGCAAACAGGCGTACATATTTTGGTATTACCTGGAATTCCAATCTGGCGGCCGGGAAGATGTATGCTTTTGTTGTAGCGCCAAACCCTCTAACCAGGTTCAATCCGGCATCGATCTTATAATTATCACCCTGGAACTTTAAATAAGGGTTCAGTCTTACTAAATTATTACTGATAGAATAAGCACTGTCTTTTTGAGAGCTGATATCCACCGATGCACCCAAACCGGCATAAAACTGCTTAACAGTTTCGTTAATAAAACCGCTTAATACGATGTTGTTTTCTTTTGTAGCAAAAGCATTGTTCCATAAGTAGCCGTCTATTTTGGCTGCATAGGTAAAGGCGTTTTCTTCGTCTTTAAACTTCTTGGTCACCTCTACAGCACCCGTTATGGTGTTAAAATGCTGCTGCAACGGATTATATGCTTTTGGTGGATTGGCCGGATCAAAACCATAGAAGTAAGTCCCTCTGCGGTTATATCCTATGCGAGCGGTTATATCATTATCGTCGGCAATGCCTTTGATAAATATATTGGCTTCGTCCCGGCTCTCGTTTTGTTTAGGGATACTTCCAGATTGCGCAAAATGTCTCGCATAACCACCTACCTGCATTGCCTGATCCTGCCCGTTGTTGATATAAACCTCGCCAAAAGTAGTTTTTAAATTACCCAGCCCGATGCGCGCATAGTTATTTGACGGGATCGAATCCTGTTCTTTCGGCATCTGCATGGCTGCCAGCTGATGGATATCGGTATTGCGCTCCAGGCGCTTGTCTAAAGGGAAGTAAGTTAGCGGCGCTTTGAATGGCGTTTTGTCTTCCAGATCGGGATTACGGCGGATCTTAACCGCATCGGCCAAAACCGGTTTGTAAGCTGTGGTTACCACTACTTCTTCTGATAAGCCACCCGGGTTTTGGTTTTTATTAGCTTGTGCCTGTCCGCCTTTTTTGGTGGTATCCTGTGCTGCCGATGTTTTAGCAGCAGCTTTTGTTTTCTTTACAGCGGCAGGTTTTTTATTTTTAGTAGTAGTTTTATTTTGTGCGTTAGCAGGAGCAAAGTAAAATACTATTACTAAGGTAAGCAGCGCGTATATATGTCTTGATCTGATCATTGCTTGTCTTTTCCTATTCTTTGTTATCCTGTTAATTAATTTTTAGTTGTATCCGGTTGGGTTTCCTGTTTAGGTTGCGCCTGTTTAGTCGCCTTCGCGCCTCCCGGGCTTAACCTTTCCAGTTTATCCTTCGCCGTCTGTAAAATATCATCGTCTCCTTTATAGTTGTCTATGATACTTTGGAGCGTCGCTTTAGCCTGGAAGTTATCTTTCATCGCTGCATAGTTATCTGCCAGCAGGATGTAGGTTTTAGCCACCCAGTAATCGTAATTCGGTAATTCTTTTACCAAATCGAAGCAGGTTTTTTGCGACGATTTGTACCGGCCTTTGTTATACTCTATCTGAGCGATGTTGTATTTGGCTTCAGCAGCGGCGATAGTTTTGGTATTGGCTACCGTATAACCAAATTCCTTAACTGCCGATGTCGTGTCGCCTTTTTGCAGATAAGCTATACCGGCGTACAGGCCTGTTTTGAACTTATCTTCCTGGGATGATTTCTCATACTCACGAACCAGTTTCGCATATTTCAATGCATCATCCGGGCTCTTCATTTGCGCATAGCACAACAACAGGTTGTTGATCGCGAATGAGTAGTCGGCTTTGTATTCCGAATTGATCTCCAGTTTTTTCAGGTAAGCAATGGCTTCGTTGTATTTTTTCTGAGAGATTTCCCAGTTGGCCATGCTGATCAGTGATTTTTCGGTATAAGCGCTGGTCCAGTCGTTCAATATTACATTGAAATCGGCTACAGCTTCGTCACCGCGTTTCAGGTTGATCAAGCTTTGTCCCCTGATGAAGTGTGCCTGTTTCTCGTAGATCGGTTTGGTTGGGAACTTATCCAGGTAGGCATTCACCGCCTGTATCGTTCCGGCCCAGTCGCCTTTCAGATAAAGGTTGTTGGCTGCGGAGAACATGATGTTTTCCTGGTCGGCAGCAGAAAAGTTGCCGATAGGCGTAGACTGTGCGTAGGTAATAAAGGTTTGTGCATCACCTTTATCGGTGTAGATCTTTTCGATCTGTTTCAGCGCTTGTTTCGCTTCGTCCGTTGATGAGTAATCGGCTATCACTTTCTTGAACGACTCAACGGCGAGGTCATCATTGCCCGCATTGTAGTCGATCAAACCGATTGTCACCAGCGCACGCGGTACATAACTGCTGTGCGGGTACTTTTCTATCATTGCCTGCAGGTCCTGCTTGGCTATCGAGCCATCATTCTTCAGAAAGTAGGTATAAGCGATCTCGAACGAAGCGTCATCCGCATAATCCGAGTTCGGGAACTGGCTCAATACGTCGGTCAGCGTGCTGATCTTTGCATCAGGCGAACCCTGCAAGCCTTGTATCATACCACGCTGGAATAAGGCATAATCTTCGCCTTTGGTATGCTGCGCGATGATCTTGTCATAGTTTTCGCGTGCCTTACCGTATTCTTTTAGCACAAAATAACTGTCGCCTAAGCGGGTTACAGCATCATTGATGGTATTGCGGTCTTTTTCACCGCCTGCCAAAAACTTCTCGAAATAATGCGCTGCTTTTTTATACTGCTCATCTCCAAAGGCTGCGTAAGCCACTGCATAGTTTGCATAATTGTATACGGCGGTTTCACTTGCGGCATCCATATCCATAAAGCGCTCGAAGTTCTGTACCGACTCGCCATATTTACGAACCTCAAACATCGCCTCGGCCATCCAGTATACCGTTAAGGCTTCAGTCTTTTTGTCTGACGGATATTTTAGCGAGCGCAGAAAAATGCCGATTGCATTTTCAAAAGCGCGTTCGTTATAAAATTCCAAACCACGATAATAGGTCACTTTTTGGTACGCAGCCTTCGCACTTGCAGTCTTATTTGGAATTGGCTCTAGTATTTCAACTGCCTCTTTATAGTTTTTGGAGGTCAACAATTCCTCACCAAGCAGGATCTTTACTTCATCCGTCCTGCGCGATTGCGGATAGTTTTTCAGATATAGCCTTGTAGCATCCAGCGCCTGAGTGTTAAAATCCTGTTCATAAGATAACTTGGCATATTCATACAAAGCGTCTTCCTGCAATTGCGGATCAAAATCCATTTTTGATGCCACGAAGAATGCATTGCGCGCGCTTTGCTTGTTGTTCATTTTTAGGAACACATTACCCAGGGTATAATTACCGTTTTGCGCGTAGATATCGTTCTGGTCAACCAGTTTTTCTAATTCACTGGCCGATTTAGCGTAGTTGCCTACTTTAAAATAGGCATAACCCATCTGGTAGCTATCCTGCGTATTTTGGGTTTTGCCACGATCCTGGTCTTCAAAACGGCTGTAATAACTTACGGAATTATCGTAATCAGCTTTAGCAAAATAAGAGGCCCCTACAATGCGCAGCATTTCGGTTTCGTGCTGCTGGTGCGTGGTCTTCAGGATCGGCACTGCATAGTTGATCACATCGTTATAGCGTTTATCAAGGAAATAAACTGCGCTGATATAGTATGGATAGCTGGCTTCGTATTTCTTTGAATTCTTTAACTTTTCAAAGTTCACCAGGGCCAGGTGATAGTCTTTGTTGAGATAAGCGATGTAAGCGAAATAGTAAGTCGCATCCTGGGTATAAGGCGACTGCTCGTTTTTTACTTCGCTGAAAAGCAACTGCGCATTCTTGTAATCGTTGGTTTCGAAATAAGCGTAGCCTTTGCGGAATTTATATTCAATCGTTTGGCTGCCTATCAGGTCCCCAGCGTTTACTTTGTTGAACCAATCCAGGGCCTCGGTGTATTTACCTTGTTTAAAGTAAAATTTACCGATCTGAAAGTATGCCACCTTTGCCAGCGGGTTTTCAGGATGCTCTTTAATGAACTTCATAAAAAGGCTCTCTGCGTCATCATTCCCCAGCTCAAGGGAGCAAACCGCCTCATAATATTGTGAGTTTTCCTGTACCAGCGTAAGCGACGACTCAAACTTTGGTTGAGTGCTCGTTTCCAGTCTGGAACGCTCTACCAAACGGAATTGCTCAGCCGCGGCAACATACTTACCTTTGTCAAGCAAGTCGGATGCGGCGTGATACGTTCTGTAAATTTGGAAAGAGGGGGCTTGCTGGGCTCTGGCTGTGAGAGTGAAAAATACAGGAACAATAAGAGCGGTGTATTTCAGTTTGGTCATAGCGCAAGATATCAATATGCGAAAGTAGTTATAACGCAAAAATGCAATCCACATTAGTAATTCACAAATGTGAATAACACTTTTATTTTACTGAACGGTTAGTAAATATGTATGTTATTGATGTGGAAAACTTTATGAGCAATATTATTTAATATTGCCGCCACTCAATAGATTTATTATTTAATTATTTCAATCAGCAATGTCATTTAACCGAGGTTTCGTCTTAATGTTTTCCATTGTTAGTATTTTACTGTGCGGGGCATCTGGTATTAAACAGAAAACAGAAGGTACTATTGTACTGCGCGACGAGAAAATTAATTTCACGCCGAAGGAATTTTACATAGCCGACGTTGCAGATGAACGCAAGGACCGTGGCACGGTTGCCAGTCTGATGACTATTAAACCGGATCATTCTGCAGTTACTCAAAATCTGGATTTGAAGGGTGGTGCTGTAGCATCTATCAAGCAATTTATTTCCCGCAACCTGCACCGTGATACTAATTTGCGGCCGGTGATGATCACACTTAAAGAATTTAAAGTAACCGAAACTAAATTGCCAAATGGGCAGGTCAGTGGGCGATTGGGCATTGTTTTTTCTTTTTCGCTCCAGGCCAGTTACCGGACAATTCATTTGGTAGATTATACGGGCGGCATCCGCTACACCCGGCAGGAAAACAGCCAGGTTGATATAGAAGCAATTTTAAGGCAGGGGATAGAAGGCACGTTAGGCTTCTTTAATACATGGATCAATAGTAACGTAGAAACAAACGCCCTGCTGGCTAAAGCGGTAAGGCTGCGCTTTACAGATTTTACAGAAGCGCCTGAAGGAGATACGATTTATTATTCTGTCAAACGCCCGCTTACCTGGGCCGATTTTAAGGACAGACCGAGGGATGATCATTTTGAAGCGGAAATACTGCCCGTAATGGGTTATACGGAGCAAAACCGGGTGGTAAAAGGAATCATCTATGTGGATATGGCCATAAAAGTAAGCGTGGCCAAAAGCGATTGCTGGGTAAAGGGCCTGAAGGATGATGATATGCTCAATCACGAACAACGGCATTTTGATATCGAAAAAATAGTAAGTGAGCGTTATAAGAAGAAGTTGCTGGCTATGAAACTGCCGACAGATAATTTTTACGGTCCTATCAACGTAGAATACCTGGAGGCCCTGCGCGATGCTAACCGAATGCAAAAGCAATACGATGCGGAGACGAGGCATAGTGAAGACCATGCAGCCCAGGCGCAGTGGAATGAGGAGATTGATAAGGAGTTAAAGGCGTTTGGTGTGAAGAAATAGGTAGGCAATTGATATCTTTATATGCTTGTTGTTTTTGATTAAACATTGATTCATTGCCGTTGGCTTTAGCCAACGGAATAATAACACCTTGATAAGGGCTTTAGCCGAAATATGTCGGAGATGTTTGGCTGAAGCCGGGATTATTCTCCCTTAGTCCGTTGGCTAAAGCCAACGGCAATGAAATAGGGCGCTCATTAAGGTTAGAGGATGAGTCTACGGCATCTGCGATACCGACAGCACATTTCCATCCGGGTCTTTAAACCAGGCTACTTTTGAGTTGTTGGGCGATGTCCAGATACCACGCTCATTATTGATGAAATCATACTTTTGAAAGGATACACCCCGGCTAACCAGCAGGTCTATAGTAGCTTCGATATCTTTTACATTCCAGCCCAGGATGGTAAACTCGTGTGGTGTCAGTTCCCTTACTGTAATCACTCGTAATAAGCTTCCACCGGAGTCAAACTCCATTCCGTAAGTATCCTCGCCTAAAAATGTAAGTCCCAGGATATCCCGGTAAAATGCCTTTGCTTCCTGAGGTTTTACGGTGGGTACAAATGTTTTTAAGATCTCGTTGATTAGCATAGCTGATTTATTGCTATCTTGTATAAAGATACACTAATTTGGAAAAAAGTGTATCGGTTATTAAACCCTAAAATACCCCTACCATGAACAGTGTATATGAAAGGATAGTGGCCTTTAATAAGGACCGCTTACCCGATATGGTCAAGCTGAAACTTGAAGGCATGGCCGAGAATGTTTATCGCTTTTATCGCGGCACCTGTCATTTATTTTATGAAGATTTCTGCAAAGCAGAACATATTCCCGAGTCCCCACTGACCTGGATATGCGGCGACCTGCACATGGAAAACTATGGCAGCTACAAAGGCGATAACCGCTTAGTTTACTTTGATCTGAATGATTTTGACGAAAGCGTGCTGGCGCCCTGCCTGTGGGAGGTCTCCCGCATGGTGACCAGTATATTTATAGCTTTTGATAATCTCGGGATTAAAGCGGAAAAGGCTGCTAAAATGGCCGAAGCGTATTTGAAAACTTACTCGGCCAGGTTAGCGACAGGTAAGGCGATCAGCATTGATCCGCGTATTGCCAGGGGCATAGTTAACACCTTTTTGGTCAAAGCAAATGAACGCAAACAGAAAGACCTGGTAAAAAGCCTAACCACACAAAGAAAAGGTCATTTATACCTGACGATTGATGAACGACATTTTTCAATAGAGGATCAGCATTATAAAAAAGAGTTGAGTCAGTTTATAGATCATTGGATGGAGAGCAGCGCGGCAAAAGAAAACAATTATAAGGTTGTTGATTGTGCATTCAGGATAGCCGGCACCGGCAGTATAGGCGTGAAACGTTATATGTTTTTATTAGAGAGTAAAAAGACAGGCAAATATTTGCTGGTAGATATGAAACAGGCGAAACCGTCGTCGGTACAACCCTATCTGAATATAAAACAGCCCGAATGGCAAACTGAGTCCGTACGCGTAATGCAGGTTCAACACCGGATGCAAAATGTGTCATCGGCACTTTTAGGAACTGGTACGTTTAAAGGGGATAGTTATGTTATAAGGGAGTTACAACCAACGGAAGACAGGATCAATTTTGAGCTGATTAAGAACAGGTACGATGAAATCAGTTTAGTAATAGAGGATATGGCCCTCTTGACCGCATCGGCACAATTGCGCAGCGCGAGCAGGCAAGGTTCGGCAATTGTGGATAAACTTATTGAATTTGGGCATAATAACAATTGGCAAGAGGCGATATTGAAATACGCCCAAAAATATGCAGGCCAGGTAAAGCAGGATTATGGGCAGTATTTGTCGGATTATAAAGCGGCCCAGAGTAATATTAAAGGCCAGAAAAAACCAGTTAAAAAATAAAGAAAACTAAATGTTATGCAGCAGATAAGCTCATAGCAACCTTGTCAATCAAGTCATTGATATCAAAAGGCTTTGCCAAAAAATCTACATTAGATCCCATTGCCATGAATCGTTCTGATATATTATGACTTGCCGATACGAATATGACAGGGATATTTTTGGTTTCGTCGTTTGCCCTCATTGCTTTACATAATTCGCGGCCATCCATATTGCCCAGCATAATATCGAGCAGAATAAGATCTGGCTTGAACTCCCGGATTTTTTCAAACAGCAAGCCTCCGTCTGCCAGGGTAGTCACTTCGTAATCGTAACCTTCAAGTATCAGCTTAATAATTTCTAAGATATCCTCATTGTCATCAACCACTATAATTCTACGCATATCAAATAGGTGTAAGTCTTAGTATTAAGGGTCGAAATAACAATAATTATACCACACAACCTATGTGTTTATATAACACAGCTTATGTTGATAAAAGTAACCGGGCCGGCTGGTGGTCAGAACGCGTAGTCAGAAATTTAGGACAGTGTTTTTCCTTTTTTTAGTACAAGGATTGTACTCAGAAGTCTTCACTTTTCTTTTTTATGAGTACATGCCTGGCCTTTTGACACTTGGCGCAGAAATAAACCCTCAAAGGAAGAAAAAAGAGGAACGTTTTTACAAACCAGTTGCGGTGTAACTGAAAATGATAGGCCGAGCCGCATTTACGGCAGTAACGTACGGTGGGCGGTTTTAATAAAGTTGTTGTCTCCTGTTCCACAGCTTAAACTTAATTTCTCCTCAAAGAGGTAGGTTGTACCTATAAACAATTCCAAAAAGAAATAAGTTTTTTAATGAGGGGTATATGTGCTACTCTGGTTTATGAAAAAACAGAGATTTTTAGCTGATAAGATTGTTCACTTTATTGATAAGCTCAGCCAGGTCGAAAGGTTTGTTGATAATGGCGTCGCACCCGTAAGCCGATATTTCGTCCTGATGATTGATGTATGCCGAAAAAATAATTACCGGGATGTTATTGAACTCGGGATGTGATTTAATTTGCCGGCAAACTTCACCGCCATTGGTGCCGGCTACCCTGTAGTCCAGAAGGATCAGGTCAGGCACAAATTCTTTTACAAGCGACATTACCATATCGCTTTCCGCTGTGCTTTTTACCTCAAATTTTTCGTACGACAAGGTTTCCTGAACAACGTCCAGGATATCCTGATTATCATCTAAAACTAATACACGTTTTAACATTTGCTTAATGGATAAAGTTTACGTCGAAAAGAGATCAAAAGGGTCTTTTTCGAAAAGCTCAATTACGAGCAAATGCTCCGGCTAAAAATCTAATCGAACAATAACACATCAAATATAATATTTTTTTGATTATGTAAAATATGTTTAGTGTATCAAGCTGGTCTATTTTGTAACATTTACTTTACATTATGAACAATAATACCTATTAATAATACTTCTTAAAAAGCCTCGCCGAGTCCCAGTATAATAGCTGAATACCCCTGGCTGATGCCATAATCGATGGCAACATTGGTGTTTGACTTTTTATTGAATTTAATACGTAATCCGGTACCTCCGGCAGGCCGCCAATGAGTGAACTGGTTAGTGGTCGGTTCGGATACTGAATTGACGTTTGCGAAGACGACAAAACCCAGCAGGCCATTCTCCAGGATGTCCCTCCTGTATTCAGTTTCAAAATAAACCAGGCTTTTGCCGCGGTAGCGGTTCTGCTCTATACCGCGACCGGATCGCTGGTACGGGTCCCAGCCGATACTTGGCAGGTTGAGGTAGGGGATACCGGTCCCAAAAGTTTTCCAATAGTAGGTCCAAAAGGCTAATACGTTATGTTGGTTGGTATGGGTAAGCGAAATATATTTTCGCATGTCAATATAAATAGATTGCCAGTTGGCATCGCTCCCCAATGCATGGGTGTTTACGCGGTATACAATGTTGGTATAAGCACCGGGTAAGGGGTTAAACTGGTTGTTCCGGCTGTCATAAAGCAAATTGGCTGTAAAGCCTGAAGAGAAGGAAGTCTTCTCTGACGATGTACCGTAAGGGTATTGGGTGAATCTTTGCAGCGCACCAGGGTTATCCGTCTCAATATCCATATAGATATCCATATTATAGCCAGCCCCGCCATACAGATAAGAAGTGATCCGCTTTAATGCGGCCTGGTAAAAACGGAAGTAGTTGTAGTTCACCACAAATTTATTGAACTCCGGCGTGCCGCCGCCCAGTCCCCAGGTGTTTTGCGGATATACCAGGAAACGTGTATCGCCCTGAATGGTCCAGCTATTGTTTTTAAGCCATAAATTGGAACGAAAAGGAATGCCATACCGGCCGGTGAAATTAAAATAAGGCGCAAAAGTTACGTTTGACAAATAGGTGGTTCTGCGGTCGCCCAAATAAAAACCCGCTGTAGTGGCTGTAAATATAGCCCTGCCGCCACCGGGAACAGCAGATGACAAGGGCAATATAGAGAAGTATAAAGCTCTATCCTTCTTGCTTGTATCAATCTTATTTCCGATATGAAAGAAGGATTTACCTATATCGATCAGATCTTTTTTCCCAGTCGTATCAATTTGTTTGCTTGGGTCGATAGCCTTTTGTGCATACAGCGCCCAGGGGATAATAAGAGAGCAAAACAGAAGCAGGCCTTTGTACATTATTCCTAAAGTACACAAACTGTCTAGTCAAATGGTTTGTGACTTACGGTAACTATAACGTGAAAGACCGCAAAATCACATCAGGATTGAAAGAAAAAGAATACAGCTGCCGAAAACTGGTTGTTTTTCGATGCCGAATTATGATCGCCGGGCACATATGACAATCTCGACCCGGGAATAAGCCTTTGCAAGCCAACTTCTGAACCGTTCTCCCTGTCCTCGCTCCCCCTGATGATCAACACCGGTTTGGCGATTTTTAAAAGTTCGGCGCTGCTTGTGGTTGGCTGATGTTTTTGCTGCATAGCAAGCGCCGGTATGTCGAAATTCTCAGAATGGATATATTTCATCATATCATCAAACTCATGGAATTTTTTACTACCCATTAAACTCGCATAAGCGTGCAATCTTCTTGGCCATTGCGGGTCGGTAAATCCATCGCCCATGCCGCCCAACACGGTTTTATTGACCCTGCCATCCAATACTAGCAACCGGGAAGCGATGATAGATCCGCGTGAATAACCTACCACGTTATATTTGCTGATATTTAAGCTGGTGATTAACCCGATGATATCTTTTGCCTCGGCATCGTTGCTATAAGCTTTATCGGTATGCGGTTTGTCAGATTTTCCGTTACCACGAAGATCCACAAGGATCACTTTATAACCGCCTTTTAACAGGTTGTTATAAAGAATGCCGTTTTTCCATCCATCGCCTGTCCCGCAAAAGCCGTGGATAAGGATCACAGGGTAGCCGGTTCCTTTTACCTCGTAGTGAATTTTTGTGCTATCAAAAGAAGTGTAGTATCGTCCGGTATCAGTCGTTTGAGCAAATGAATTCCGGCTGAAAAAAAAGATCAGTATGATCAGCCACAAATGGGTTTTCTTCATAGTTGTGATAATTGATGCCAAGCTAAATATTATAGTTTATATTTTTAAATAAAAGTTCGTCGTTTAAAAGCGATTTATTATATTTGAGTATAAGCCGTTTTCTCCACTAAATCTGTACGTTATGAAAAAAGTTTCAAATATCCTTGAGCGCAAGGGCTTCGATGTTGTCACCATTGATTCTTCAACTTCCGTGTTAGACGCGCTGAGATTGATGGACGACCGCAATATCGGATCGGTGGTAGTTACCGACGAAAATGGCAAATACCAGGGCCTTCTTACTGAACGTGATTACGCCAGAAAAGTTATACTAAAAGGCAAATCATCTAATGAAACTTCGGTGCAGGAGATCATGACGACCAATCTTCCGCATCTTATCCCCGACAACTCGGTTGAAACCTGTATGCACATCATGAGCGAGAACAATGTCCGCTACCTGCCGGTGTTTAAGGGCGACCAACTGTGTGGTATCATTTCTATTAACGACCTGGTTACCGAAACCATCCTGACGCACGAGGAAACTATAGAACAACTGAGGAGCTATATTCAGTCTTGAGTGTCGTTAATTTTCTGGACTATTGATTTGGCCGTTTCTAATGTTTTTATGTATGTTAGGATCCTGATCAATAATTTTCTGCGATGAGTTTTTTAAAGGCAATTTGGGATGAGTTTCTAGGTTTTTGGGGCTTCGGCAACCTGATCGATATACTAAAATCAGGTAAGTATGATGATTTGCTCACCTGGCATGGCATTACTTCAGTATTAGGTCCGCTCATTCCTTTTCTGCTGCTTATCGAGATCATCCGCGGGGCTTTTTTTAAGCGGTTTAGGGTGATCGATTACAAATTATCGTTTTTTGCCTATGTTTTCAATGCTTCTTTAGGTCGATTGATCTCTTTGGCCATGGTTGGGCTTTGCATAGGTCTTTTCGGAAAATATGCCATCCTGAAAACTACTTTTACCTGGTATTGGTTCATCTATGGCTATGTGATTTGGGAATTCGCGCACTTTGTTTATCATTTCCTGGCGCACAAAGTGAGGATATTATGGTGCCTGCACTCCACGCACCATGCGCCTACATCGATGAATTTGTCGGTCACCTACGCGCATTTCTTTTTTGAGGCGCCTTATGCGGATGTGGTACGTACCACCATTTGTATTTTACTTGGCGTAAACCCGGCTATGCTGTTTGTGATCATGTTTATAGATGGCACCTGGGGTGCGTTTATACATGTTGGCGAGAATTTGATAAATGATGCCAGGTTCGGGTTTTTAGGTAAGATGATACTTACGCCATCCTTTCACCGGGTGCACCATGCCCGCAACCCGCTTTACATGGATACCAATTTTTGTAACCTGCTAAATATATGGGACAGGGTATTTCATACCTATCAGCCCGAAGACCGCAAAATACCCATCGAATACGGCATTACCCGGCCAATGAAAAAGAATAGCTTCCTGGATGCTTATTTTGGAGAGATCGTATTGCTGGCAAAAGATGTGGCAAAAGCTCCGGGTATCAAAAACAAATTTCTATATATCATTATGCCCCCGGGATGGAACCATACAGGCGATCATAAAATGTCGAGCATTGTGAGGAAGAAATATTTTGATGAGATTCATAATCATACGGCAGAGACAGTAGATCAGCCTGTTGCGGAACAGAAAGTTGCGGTTAAATAAGCAAGGTTCTGTTTCTTTGGCCTTTGTAGGCAACACCTACAAAGGCGAGGATTCTGTACAACAAATCAAAACCCATCAAACACAAACTTTTCCTTAACCAAAGGCTTGCGTGGCAGCATCTCCGGGCGGTTTGCTGCCTGGTATACAAATGATGCTACAATTACTGCCGCTTGCTTCAGGTCGTCAATTTGCAGGTAGTCATAGGTATCCATATTGCTGTGATGCGTTTTGGTTTCGTAATCCAGCGGATCCTGTATAAACTGGAAACCCGGAATATCCACCCAATCGAATGATAAATGGTCGGTTGAACCGGTATTGCTCATTGTTACAGTTTTAGCACCCATGTCGGCAAATGGTACCAGCCATTGTTCGAAGATAGGTTTCACAGCATCGTTTTTCTGCGCAAAAATCCCCCTTATTTTTCCTGAACCGTTATCGAGGTTGAAATAGGCCGATACTTTCGCTTGCTCCGGTTTGAAAACCCCTGTTTCGCCATTGCCGAAATGATTCTTTACATAAGAATAAGAGCCTATCAAGCCTTCTTCCTCGGCACCCCACAACGCAATACGGATGGTGCGTTTAGGTTTCAGGTGCAGCGAATCCAGCAGGCGCACTGCTTCCATCATTACGATACAGCCCGCGCCGTTATCAGTCGCCCCGGTACCCGCAGGCCACGAGTCCATATGCCCGCCCAACATCACCAATTGTGCCTTTAGTTTTGAATCGCTTCCCGGTATCTCGGCTACTACATTATAGCCTTTAGTGTCATCGGTATAGAATTTGCCTTTGATGTTTAATGATAATTCCACGTTATGTCCTGATTCGATCAGCCGCTTGAGCTTCAATCCGTCAACGCCAGAAATAGCTGCTGCAGGCAAGGCCGACTTGCTCCCTGTTTTATAACCTTCAAAAGCTTGCACTGTGACGGTGCCATCGCGGCCATTGGACGATAGCATCGCCAAAGCGCCGGCAGCTTTCAGTTTTTGTATCGTCTCGTCGTCTATTTTCATCTGGCCCAGGTAATAGTCGAGCAGCTTGCGGGCTAGCATATAGGTGTCGGGCATTTTCATCAGCTCACTATCCGTTAAGCGGGTTGAAAATGGCTTAAAATCACCATCAATTTTGGTGCGGGCATTAGTCAGTAAAATGATCTTGCCTTTATATTCTGAGGCATGTTTGGCTATAAAATTGGTATCGCTCATCGAGGCCGAATTTAAGATAGCCACCTGGCCGCGTATTTTTCCATTGGTATTGGCTGTCCAGGGTATGGCGTAACCGATGATGGATTGATGATAAGGAACTTCCATGTCAGCGCTGAATTCTTCCTGCTCCCAGCCGCGGCCATAATCACCCCATGGCTCAAGCTTAGCATTTACCAATCCCCATTTTTTCATCGTCTCCACCGCCCAGTTTCCGGCACGGAAATAACCCGGGGAGTTGGTCAGCCTTGATCCGGATACATCCGTCAGATAATGGGCTATCATCGGGATGTGCGAATCAGTTTTTTCTGCAGCCCGGATCATGCGGATAGCAGCGGTATCAACATTTTCCTGCTGCGCATAAAGTGACATCGCTGATAAAGTCAGTATGAAAAAGAAGGAAAGGCGTAGTGTTTTCATGACAGGTTGTTTTATCTAAAATAAGACAAATTTTTTAACTAATAAAAATATCGTCCTGTTGAAACAATACGGATGAGGGCTGTGTATTTTATATCAGTATTTGTGGACTGATGGTCGACCCAGCATATGATACCGGAGACATCCTGGTATTATTTTAACTGTGGCTGGAAGGATGGAAGAGCGGCATTATCGCAAATGTATAGCAGCGATTTTACTCACGCCGACTACTCCGCTAGCCGGCGGATTGTCGACTCTCTCTACCACAGGCAGTAAAGAGGGGAAAGAAATCTAGTTCCTCTTAACTTAATAACATTGGTCTCCCGAAGCATGCACGTAGCTGTCAGAATGGGAGTCAACAGCTTTTTCTTTCAGTTAAAAAAACTATCTTTAATTTGTAAATCCTCCCGATCTGAACCTATGAAAAAAATACTTTCTATTGATGGCGGCGGTATACGCGGTATTGTACCGGGTCAGGTACTGACAGTTTTAGAAACCAAATTGCAGCAAAAAACAAAAAATCCCGGCGCAAAGATCTCCGATTTCTTTGATTTTTTTGCCGGCACCAGTACCGGCGGCATACTAACCTGCGTATTACTATGCCCTGCGGCAGATGACCCGAAAACTGCGCGCTTCTCGGCAAAAGACGCTGTAAAACTGTACGTCGAAAACGGTGATAAAATATTCGACTCCAGTGTGCGCCATAAGATAGCTACGTTTGACGGTATACTGGGTGAAAAATATGATACAGAAGGCATAGATGGTTGCCTGCATAAATATTTTGGCCGCCTGAGATTGAGCGAATTGCTGAAACCCTGCATTATCACCGCCTATGATATCGAACGAAGGCAAACCAAGTTTTTTGCCCAGCACGATTACGCTTTATGGGGTGATATGGCCGATTTTTTGGTAAAAGATGTTTGCAGGGCCACCTCGGCCGCGCCGACCTATTTTGAAACGGAATTGGTGAAATCTGTAAGTGGCGTTTCTTACGCATGTATAGATGGGGGAGTATTTGCAAATAACCCGTCATTGTGTGCTTATTCGGAGGTGCGCAACGCCAAGGGGAGTCCCACCTCGGGCGACATGTTTGTGGTGTCGATAGGCACCGGCAGCCAGGAAAAACGTTATGAGTACAAGCATGCCAAAAATTGGGGAGAAGTGGGCTGGGTTAGACCGGTTTTGGATATTATGATGTCGGGAGCGGCTGAAGTAACAGATTTTCACATGCAGAAAATGTTCTCTGCGCACGGGAACGAGGCTAACTACATCAGGATACAACCGGATGATTTAGGCGATGCTGATCCGGCGATGGACAATGCTTCAAAAGACAATATTCAGGCCCTTGTTGAACTGGGAATAGAAACTGCCCAAAACTGCCCGGATCTGGACCGCATTGTTGATGTACTTTTAGCCGGACCCGATCCTGTTGAGTTTGAGAAAAAGCATTAGACATAATATCTACCATAAGCTAAAATATATATGTTATGGGATTATTCGATTTTTTAAAGAAAAGACCAAGTGTTAAACAGATTCCTGGCCCAACCTATTTGGATAGTTTAACAGAAACTGTTTATGATAACGACATACTAAAGCATGAGTGGCGAAGGAAGTTAGTGTCTTCAAATGGCCAAACTAAATTTGAGATAAGATATTATGGGCACTTACACCCAGATTATGACTTAATAGTCGGAACAGACTTTGCACCAATTCTGGTTTATGCTGTTGATCCTGACAACGGTCAGGAAATATTAATCTTTGACGGTTGCAAATATGGATATGATGCGCTTTTTTGCAATACTTATACACCAGAACAAATTGCCAATAGACCAGCCGATTCCATTTATAGGAGCAGCGATGGACAGAAGTTATTTGAAATTGTAATTTCCATTTATAACGGCATCTATTATGACGGCGAATTATCTGAAAAAGTAGATAGTGACGGATTTATTGAACTGGTTGATGGCAAAAAGCAAAGGGTTGACATTGTTGAACGTAATGCTTTTGATACTTTACAGGTATATGCAATCAATGAAAAAGGTGAGCGCTTTAATATAATATCTGAGGAACTATCGTAAATGATCATTAGAAAATAAGCTGTGTAACTGATCAGGATTCAGCCATTGTTATTACGGGACCACTATAGGCAGGCTGTGAAATATCAACATTGAATCTTGCTTACAGCAATCGCAACTATTAAAACTAGGATAAGGAAGTAAACACCCAAAAATGTAAATATGCTCAGTATCTTTGGATTACTTTTTTGCAATTTTTTCCGCCTTAAATAACCCCAATAAGCCGCAATTAAGGCCAAAACGAAAGGAATTCCAAATATTATTAAATTGCCCATATTACATCAATAACACTTTTGCATCTGTTAGAGGAATTAGATTATAGTCCGTTATTTAATCACCTCATTCAAAATTAAAACCCCTGTCAATCCCACTATCGAAACCGTGGTTTCCATCACTGTCCATGAGCGGAGGGTGTCTTTGATGGATAGGTTAAAATATTCCTTAAACAGCCAAAATCCCCCATCATTCAAATGAGAGCAGGTGAGGCTACCCGCGCCAATAGCCAATACCATCAGGTTGGGGTTGATGGAAGGATCGTGCAAAACGATGGACGAAATAATACTTGCTGCAGTCAAACCCGCGACGGTAGCTGAACCTAAACTTATCCGGATAATAGCTGCAATTAGCCAGCCCAATACCAAGGGAGGCAAATGGAAACTCAATAACAGATCAGCAATCTGGTGATTAGCGCCGCTATCGGTAAGCACCGCTTTAAAAGCACCGGAACCAGCGACAATCAGCAAGATGATCGATACGTCCTTTACTGCATCGGCGTAAATAACGCCCAACTCCTTCATGTTTTTACCCTGTTTGATACCTAAAGTAAACGTTGCGAATGTGAGCGAGATGAGCATCACAATTGGTGCATCACCGATGAATGCTATTATTTTATGAAACGGGCTTTGCTGATGATCGATATTGAGGTAAATGGTGGTACCCATCAATAACATCACGGGTAATAAGGCAGTTAAAAAGCTGGTGAATGCACCCGGTAATTGATCTGCCGGCAATTCTTCGGCTCTAAAAGTGGCTAAAGGTTGTGATGGTATTTTTTTTAGGGTTCGCGAAAATACTGGTCCGGCGAGTATAATGGCAGGTACAGCCAGTACAAGCCCATACATCAGGGTTTTACCCATATCGGCATGAAATGTAGCCACCAATGCCGAAGGGGATGGGTGAGGTGGTAAAAAACCATGCGTTACCGACAAAGCGGCTAACATAGGCAAACCGATGTAAACCGCATGGAGCTTGTACTTATACACCACCGAAAAGATAAGCGGCACCATCAGCACGAAACCTGTTTCATAAAACAGCGGGATACCAATAATAAAACCTACGATTACCAGCGCCCATTGTATGTGCTTTACGCCAAAGGCGTTGACCAAAACTTCGGCAATTTTTTGGGCCGCGCCACTGGTAGCCACCAGTTTGCCGATCATCGCACCAATACAAATGATAATAGAAATAGCGCCCAATGTATCACCCAGGCCCTTTTCGACCGATTTGGTTACTTTGTCGAGCGGTATACCCAGTATCAAACCGGCAGTTATGGAAACGATAAGGAATGCCAGGAAGGGATTAACTTTTGCCCAGCTTACTAACAGGATAAGCAAAAGAATGCAAAACAGGATAACAAGTAATATCATTGGTTCGGCAGCTTTAGGTTGATTCAGCCTGATTGCTAAAGTAATAATTAAAAATTCAAGCAGGCTGTTTTGTGAGAATTTTAAAAAGAAGGTATCTTTTTTAAAAAAACGATGTATTTCGAATCTGCCTACACCGCCGGTCAAGTGTCTTTCACTTGACCGAACGATATTTTGAGCGTCCTCGCTCACGAGGACGATTTAAGGCGAGTCGTTAGCAAGATGGTTTTCGTAAGCGTAGACGCTTACAACTTTGTGTGTTCAAGTGAGACACTTGAACAGGTGGTGGTAGACGGGAATGACTAATTAAAATTTACATTTCATCTAAGAAAGCCTTTTTATCTTCGCACTCAGACTAACCACTATCTATGACTAAACAACGGTACTTTTTCCTAGTCCTCATTTTAGGTACACTTACGGCATTGAGTCCGTTTTCAATTGATATGTACCTGCCGGCTTTCCAGGATATTGCAAAAGCGTTAAATACTACTACATCCAGGGTCGACCTGTCACTGTCCAGCTATTTTATCGGGCTTGCTGTGGGGCAAATGATCTATGGTCCGCTGATGGACCGTTTCGGGCGCAAGCGGCCGCTTTATGTTGGGTTGGTTCTTTATATTATTGCTTCCGTAGGTTGTTTTTTGTCAGGGTCTGTCGAGATGCTGGTTGTTATGCGGCTTTTCCAGGCTATAGGCGGTTGTGCGGCAAGTGTGGCTTCAATTGCCATGGTGCGCGATCTTTTCCCTGTAAAAGATAACGCAAAAGTATTTGCCTTACTGTTCCTGGTGCTTGGGGCATCGCCGCTGCTGGCACCTACCGCAGGCAGTTACCTGGCCGATTCTCTGGGATGGCAATCCGTATTTATCGTGTTGCTTAGTATTGCTGCTCTTATTTTGCTGGCCGTTATTTTTGCCCTGCCCGAAAGTTATAAACCCGATCCATCATACTCCTTAAAGCCCGGGCCGATTGTCAGCAGCTTTTTACTGGTGATACGAAACCCGCAGTTTTATACCTATGCCGTCGCCGGTTCTATAGCGTTCTCCGGGCTGTTTGCCTACGTAGCCGGTTCGCCATTGGTATTTATGGATGTATTCGATCTGAGTAAAAAAGAATATGGATGGGTGTTTGCAGGTATATCGGTAGGGTTTATCGGTTCCAACCAGGTGAATACTTTACTGATCAGGCGTTTTAAAAGCGAACAGGTGATCAATGCGGCGTTGATAGCGCAGGTAATTATGAGTGCTGTTTTCGTCATAGGTGCCTCTAATGGGTGGTTTAACCTTGCCGGGACGATAACGATGATCTTTTTTATACTAAGTTGCGTCGGCCTGACCAATCCCAACACAGCGGCCCTTTCAATGGCCCCGTTTCCAAAAAATGCGGGGGTAGCTTCTGCCTTATTAGGAACAATGCAGTTGGGCCTGGGGGCGGCGGCATCGGCTTGCGTTGGCGTTTTCAGCAGCAGATCCGCAATGCCAATGGCGGCTATTATGGCGGGGTCGTCAGCAATTGCGTTGATTGTTTTATTAGTTGGCCGCAGGAATATAAAGCACGCTGTGCATGCTGAGCCTTCGGCGGCGGTTTCAGCGCATTGATGGCAGGAGGCTGCAACCATTAAAAATCAGAATCTTTGAGACTGTGAAGGTAAAAATGACACAAGAGCGCTGTCAGTCTAAGCCGGTCGAATCCGCTAGCCAGCGGAGGGCAAAGGCCTTTGCCCTCCGCATTTCGACATGCTCAATGTGACACCTTTTTATTTTGATTCTATTAAACCAGCTCTAATTCAGCGGCAGGGTGACTATAAATTCCGATCCTTCGCCTTCTTTGCTTTCCACGTCGATTTTCCCGCCGTGTCCTTTTACCACAATATCATAACTCAGCGATAATCCCAATCCTGTTCCGTCGCCGGTAGGTTTGGTGGTGAAAAACGGTTGCATGATCTTTTCTCGGAGGTTATCGGGGATGCCGGTGCCATTGTCTTTTACCGAGATCATGACAGAGCCATTCTGCTGCGTGGTACTTACTTCAATCCTTGGTTTGTAACCATTCCCTGTAGTTTTTGCTTTTTGATTGACCGTATAAAAAGCATTGCCGAACAGGTTGATGAGTACCCGGCCGATATCTTGTTGTACGATGTTTACTTTGGGAAGCTTATCGTCAAAATGCGTCACCAGTTCGGCGTTGAATGTTTTATCCTTTGCCCTGAGGCCATGATAGGAAAGTTTTAAGAATTCATCGGCCAGGGCGTTGATATTGGTAACCTGCCTTTCTCCGGCGCTGGTGCGGCTGTGTTCCAGCATACCTTTGACGATGAAGTCGGCACGTTTGCCATGGTGACGGATCTTTTTTTCGTTGTCTATAATGCCGTTTATCAGCTCCATTTCCAATTGTTCATCCCGCTCAGCTTTCGGCTTTGTGCTTTCTGCCCTCAGCTCGTCCAGCATTTCTTCGTTCACTTCCGAAAAATTATTCACGAAATTCAGTGGGTTTTGTATCTCGTGCGCTATACCAGCCGTAAGTTCACCCAATGAAGCCATTTTTGCGGATTGCACCAACTGGTTTTGCGTGGTTTTCAGTTCGTTGAGCGCATTTTCTGCAGTTTTCTTCTGTTTCTCGATTTCCTTATTCTGGTTTTGCAATAATTCATTGGCCTTCTGGCGCTGCGTTCCATGCCGCCAGGAGATGATAACCAGCAACAATAATACAAGCAGGCCGGCCAGGAGCGCATACATGCGAACTGTAGCCCGGTATTGTTCCTGTTCAGCTGCAATTTCCTGGCGGCGCTGTTTTTCCTCAAAGTCAAGCGATAGCATTTGCTTTACCTTGTCCTGGCTATAGAGACTGTCTTTAGCGGCTGTCGCCAGGCGGAAATATTTATAAGCCATCGGTAAATTATGATCTTCGTCATAATAGGAATAAAGTGCATTACCTGCGTTCAAAACGTCCTGTTCCAGCTTATTTGACCGGGCAACATCAAATGCTTTTTGAGCATAATACTCAGCCGAATCCTGTTGTTTATTATTGTGGTATAGTTTGGCTGTACTAAGCCACGACATACTCCGTGTTTGCAGATCGGCGATCGGTAAGGAAAGTTTTATCGCCTCATGCAGGTATTTTAAGGCCTTCTCCTGGTGTCTGCGTGCAATTTCCACCTCGCCAAAATCGCGTTCGATAATAGGCACGATGTCCTCGGCATATTTCCCTTGCTTGTAGGCTTGCTGCAAATAATATTCGGCTGAATCAGTTTTGCCAAGGTTTAAGTAGCTTTCACCGATATTTACTAATAAGATGGGAGCTAACAATTTATCCCGTGGGCTTGTCAGCTTAGGATGGGAGGAAAGGAACTGACCCCATGTTTTATTTGCCGGTAGCAAAATTTCGAGCGCCTTACGATAGTTTCCCTGCCTCATGTAAAGATCGCCCAGGTTGTTGCGGGTCCTGGCAATACCAACCATATCGTGCAGACCCTCGGATAGCTTTAAAGCCCGGTAATGCATTTGTATGGATTTTGGATAATCTCCAAGGTCATTGTACCCAACTGCATTATCATTTAAGTCCGTGGCTTCCTTTGCTTCAAGCTTGTACTTGCCGGCCAATTCATAAGCTTGTTGGGCAAGGGTTATAACAGAATCCGGATTTGAACGGAAATAAAAACGGCCAAGTTCGAGCAGGGAATTGATACGTACAATGTCATTGATGTTTCCGCTCAAAACAGCTCTGACAGAATCAATTTGTTTGCGCTGGGCCCAGGTTCCCGAAATGGAACTCAGCAAGACGAACGCAAGGATTAACTTTTTCATGTGTTGGCTTTGGTATCAGCAAGTTATGAAAAAAATGATGTCAGCGCAAGGGGGTAAGTTTAGCGTGTGATTAAGTTAAGGGATTTGATTTCGATATAACTCGCGTAGACTCACGCCCCCAACTAAGTTGCTCGCATAGTTGAATTATTCTACTACGCAAAGGAGGGTCTTAAAAAGAAAAACAAATTCCCTCTTTGCCCGCTGCCTAGCGGGGAGAGAGGGTGGTTGATCGCAGCAATGACCGGTCCGAAGGACTCCTTTGGTAGTGTCCTAACTAAGCGCTCTGCCTAGCCTAATGACTTTCTTCTAAAACGCTTTTATTTTTATCCCCACATTAATAACCACGCCATCCAAAGGCGCATAGATATCTTTAAATATCGGGTTGGTTACTGTTCCGGTATAAATGCTTCCCCAGCGCGACTGGCGTTGATCGGTCAGGTTTTCGCCGTTAATGAATATGTCAAAATGCTTCCACATCTTCTGTATCAGCAAGCCAAAAACATAATAGCCTCTGCCCGTTGTGCCATCAGAGAGCAGCTGGCTTCCTGTATAAAACCCTTCAACTCCTGCCCGGAAACTACTTTCGATCTCATAGGTAACATCAGCACTTATTTTATTTTTGGGAGTTAGCGTTTGGGGCGATACGATACCATTAAGATGCTGTTTCGCATCGGTATAGGTGTATCCGAAATAGATGCCTAATTGATCCATTATAATCTTGACATTGGTTTCGGTACCCCTGGTGTTGATATAACCCGGACTGCTTACAAAAGCATTGTCAACCAGTAAAAGCGGCTGATCAACCCTGGTATAGAAGAAAAGCTGATTGACATTGACCACGGCGTTGCCCACAACATTATGATAATTGATGTCGCCATTTATCCCTGTCGATTTTTCGGCATTGGTATGTGTAATAGATAGTGGCTGCAGGTATTCATAACCCTGCTGTTCGCTTTGATCATTAAAGATGGTCGGCATTTTGTAGCCCATGCCGCCGCCTATCCTGCTGCTCATGTGTTCGTCCAATTTAAATAGCGCATTCACGCGGGGCAGCAAGAACAAGCCATTACGTTCATTATTTGGTGCAGGGGTGTTGTAGTCTAATCGCAAACCGCTTTCAACCGATAGCCATTTGGTGGCTTTATAGGTGTTTTGTACAAACGCCCCTAAAGTATTGATGCCATAGCCCAATTGTGCAAACGGGTAATCAGGTGTTAGATGGTCTGTCCACAAATCGGCACCTGCAACCCAGGCTGCTACCTTTCCTTTATAAACATAGTTAGCTTCGGTGTAAGATGACCATTGTTTGGCGTGGAAATTATAACTGGCTTCATCTAGTTGACGGTCGAAATAGCCGACCGTATTTTTGAAATTAAACTGGCTGGCGGAATCAATTTTATGGGTAAATGATAGCTGGGTAGAAAAGCGGTAAGTTTTGTTACGTTCAAAATATTGATGGATGCTGTCTGCGTTGCCGTTTACCACCTGGTTATCGCCGCCAAATCTGTTCTCGTAAGTGGCATTTACGCCGAACCATCCCGTATTCTTATCATCCGAATACAAAAACACCTTTGGATTTACAGAAAAACGGTTTGTTTGGGGGATGGCGGTAAACGGAGTATTTCCCGGCGAATAAGCCCCGTTATAATCGTAGGATGTGAAAATTGTGGTGCCGATGTGCTGCCATTTTTGCGAATAATAAGCGCTGCCATCTATTCCCTTTGCGCTGTTGCCATTTAGCAGAAAAGTAAGCTCGGGTTTTGCCTGAGGAGTTTTACTGATCAGGTTGACAAGCCCGGATATTGCTCCGCCGCCATAAAGCGTTGACGCCGACCCTTTAATAAATTCGACCTGTTTTAGATTTAAAGGGGATACTTGCATCAAACTTAATCCACCCGAAAAGCCCTGGTATAAAGGCATACCATCCTGCAGCAATTGAGTATAACGACTGTCTAGCCCCTGGAAACGGAAATTGGCTGTTCCACTTACTGCAGATGTTTGCTGCACCTGTATTCCGGTGGCTTCTCCCAGCAGCATTTTGATATCTCCCGGCTTCATGGTGCCTTTTTCGTCAAGCTCCTCTTGTGGCAAAGCTTCAATGCGGGTAGGGATGTCTCTTAAATTTTGATTGGTCCTGGTGGTTTGTATGGTTACTTCGGCCAGCTCACCTGATTGGGGCTCAAGAAATATCTCCAATATTTCATCCGGGTTTTTTAGAGGAAGAATAATGGTTTTATCCTGACCGAAATAGCCCACAAAACTGAACTTGACCTCGTACTTGCCGTCGGGAATATTGCTAACCGTGACCCGTCCGCTGGTATCGGCTGTCCGGACAAGATTTAACGATGTTATTGTAGCTGTCGCACCCGGAAGAGGCAGTTTGGTCTTATCGTCTTTAACAACGGCCTTGAAAGTATTTTGAGCATACGAAATTTGGCATGCCAGTATAGCGAATAATAAAAAAAAATAAAATTTCATAAAATAGAATTGAGGCAATGCCGCACATTGCTTAGTAAATAGTTGCTCCTGTAAAGAAGTTTGAGTAGGGCGTTTTAGCTAAGGGTGTTTAGCGGCGGCCTGAACAACTCGTTATGAAATTCGGAGGTATTAACAGGGGTAGAAATGTCAGGATGAGTGATAACGGCATCCGCAATAATGGTGGTTATCGTTTGGGAATGGATGCTCACAATGCTGCAAAAACCGGCAGCGTGCTGAAATTGCACAGATGATTTTCCTGTTTCGGGGATATCATTTTTATTATGACCGAAGATGGTTTTTCCTCCCAGCAGATAATCGCCTATAAAGTCGGTAATGCCCCGGTCGTCGGGCGTGGCAAGTTTTTCGTAGGCACGATACATTTGAGGAAGGTCCCGGATCAGCGAAAAATCCCCCAAAGGCAATACAATACTCCCGACCAGGAAATAAAAACTGATAAAATAAGCCAGTGCCTTTTTTGCCATTGCACCACAAATTTAATCACAAAAGTTGTTCAAAGTTTGGATAAATTGATTTGTCGGTCAATTATAATGTCCTGCAGATTTATAAACCTTGCCGTCATCATTAAACATAAAAAGCTCGGCAGATAGCTTATTGTTAATGGTATGGTAATAGATGATGACTGAGTTTACACTGGATAGCACATCAATTATTTTAAAGTGCAGATCAGGATATTTTGCCAGTCCTTTTTGCCAGTAATCGCCAATTTGCTGTTTGCCTTTTAGCGTTCCGGTTTCGCTCAAACCCATTTGTATCATCAGGGGACTGCTCATTTCAAAGTCGTCAGTATAATGTTGCAATACGCGGGGCAGGTCGTGGGTGTTCCATGCTTCCACCCATTCGTTTGCAAATGCTAAGGCTTGTTCGCGCGAGATCATATTTTATTTTAGGTTTTTCTCAAAAATAGGAGAATTGGGCTATTAGATTTAAAACTATTCAATTAATAGCACAACCTTCGCCTTTGTAATATGTACCCAATTTGTCCTCTGTATTGTGTCGTTATTCTTGTCAATTTTAATCAAAATACTTTCGCGGCTTTCAGGGCAATTTATATAATGCGCCAGGTGTAAATTATACCCGCTTTTCGTAATCATATACTCACCACCTTTTCTATTATCTTCATCAATACTGACATTTTGCGTTGCTGTTGCCAGTAACACCGCTTCTTCAAGATTATCGATACTGCCTAAGAACTTACCAAAATCCTTCTTGGTAGTTATATAAACGGTTTTGCCATTATCCACAGCTACAACGTATTTGAAACACCATCCAGGCATACATCCTTGATATAAGCCCCACAACGAGGGTGGATTGAGCTTTAAGCCAAATGGTCTTTCCCCTCTACTGTAAATTATTGTGTCTCTATCTGCAGGCCATCTGCAAAATGCCCAGTATATATAGTTCTTATCCGGCTTTACCGCTTTAATTATTTTTTCAGTATAGAATTTTTCTGGGATACGGGAATAACCATCTGTACAAGAAATGTTAAAGGAAAGCACAGTGATTGAAAAAGCTGTAAGGCTAAAAGTTTTTTTTAAAACAGATAAGTTAGTCATGGGAAGTTATGATAAGGTTATACTGCTTTAAAAATAGTAAAAATTTTACGCTATGATCCACGCTGCGATAAGATAGTTTGAATGTCGCCAAACATTTACCCACCCGAATGAACTACGCTATTCACCCTCCCTTTGCGAGCAAAAAGGAAATTTAGTAAATGGAACAAAATCAATATGTTACAAATTCATTTACATGACGATGAATTGTAATGCATTGATTCGTAGTATTTTGTATGAGTGTTCACTAGCGTTCACGGCGCTGTGAACGTGAACACCGGCACTAATTTCCCAGCACTTCATCAATGATCCCAAACTCTTTTGCTTCGGATGCGATCATCCAGAAGTCGCGGTCGGATACGTCGTGTATCTTTTGGTATTCCTGTCCACTGTGTTTGGAGAGGATGGTATAGAGCTCTTTTTTAACTTTTAGTACTTCCCGAGCGGTTATTTCGATGTCCGAAGCCGGTCCCTGCACACCGCCCAGCGGCTGGTGCAGCATCACCCGGGAGTGGGTGAGGGCAGCCCGCTTGCCCGCCGCCCCAGAGCATAGTAACACCGCGGCCATGGATGCTGCCATGCCGGTGCAAATAGTCGCCACATCCGGGGCGATCAGGCGCATGGTATCATAAATGCCAAACCCGGCATAGACCGAACCGCCCGGTGAATTAATGTACATCTGGATATCCTTTTTTGAGTCGGTTGACTGGAGGAAAAGTAATTGTGCCTGGATGATGTTTGCAACGTTATCGTCTACCGCCGCACCTAAAAATATAATACGGTCCATCATCAATCGCGAGAATACATCCATTTGCGCTACGCGCAGCTCGCGTTCCTCGGTTATATAGGGTGTCATTGAGGCGATGATCTGGCTTTCGGTTTTTGAAATATAATCGTCTACCAGTAAACTTTGGACATGGCGATGCCCCACCGCATATTTGCGGAACTCATTTTGGTCAATTTTCATAAAATTTCGGGTTTTATCGGTTAGTGAATAACCTTCTTATTTTCTGGCTGAAGCTCAAGTGCTCCTTTTGTGTAAATAATTTCTGATGAACGGCTTCGATCTCCTGTCTCAGTTGATCGCGGCCATAAAGTTTTACTATGCGATAGGCTTCCTGCTGCCAATGCATTTTCTCACGCAGTTCGGGTTCAAGCAATAACTTCGCTTCGAACACAAGCTGGTCGCCTGGTTCCGATCGTTGCATCAGGTGCGCCTCTATCTGTTCGGTTTCAATCAACGAAGTCCTCATAGGTTAATGCTTTTTGTTTAACAGTTTCCCTTACTTTCTCCAGGCATTTGTATTTCTGCACCGTAGCTGATCGAACGCCTGAGAATCCAAATAATTCTGCCGCATCAGAGAGCTGCAAGTCGTCGTAGTAAAATGATCGCAGCAAGTCCATACATTTTTTTCCGGCGGTTTGCAGAAAGCTGAGGATTTTCTTGTCGGATGCCTGCGCGCATTCTTCATTCTCAATGTCGAAGCCGTCTATAGGAGTGAGTTTAGAATTATCCCGATGTTGCTTCAGCCATAGATGTTTGGCAATTCCTAAAAGGTAAGCTTTTTCGTTTGTTTTCAGTTCGAAGGAACATTCAACAGACTTTTGGTAGTAAATCACCAGTGCATCCTGGAAAATATCCTTCGCCTCATCAAACGTTCCGTCCATTTTGCTCACGTATCGCGCCACCACCGGGAAAGCATTTTTATAAAGATTGATAAAAAGCTCTTCCCTTTCTTCTGCTGTCCGGTTTGAAAATTTAAATCCTGGCATAAGCTTGTTCTTTACTACTATGTGCAAGTTAGCGATAAACTATCACCATTAATTTTCGAGTTTTGCGTATTCATCCAACATTTTATATTCACCCTTCCTATTTACCGCTATACAGGCTGGCACTCCTACATCAGTCAGGGGTACAGTAATAGAATAACAGAAGACTATACTGTCATATAGTTTTTTATAACCTGCGAAGCTAGCGGTGAATATAATGGCGTATTTTCTTTCTTCTGGATTAACCACATTGTCAAAGTCACTTTTTCGAAATGTCTTGTTGATGATTGTATCCTTGTTTTTTATGATAACAATACATGAAACAAAATTGTGTGTAACGAAATCTTTGGTGGTATCACCGCCCCACAAGTATTTCTTTGGAACGATAACAGCATTGTCTTTTAAACAATAATATTTTTCCTGGATATGCAAGGTGTCTTTCTCAACAATAATTGTAGTATCAACATGCTCAACTTTGTTATATCGTGATAACAACTCTGCTTTCACTTCGTCAAAGGATGGTTCCACATTCCCATCATCCTCGTCTGAGGCAGCAATAGATTTGTCTTTTTGAGAACGATCTGCTTTTTTAATTGCTGAGGTGGTTTTCTTTGAATTAGGCGATAGGTTATTGCAACTGAATAACAATGCAATGCACGCAGAAGTGATAAGTAATTTGGTCATGCACCAAAATACTGAATTTTAGTGTAGCCACAATAAATTTACTCCCTCACGGCTGTCACTCTCGCCCCGTCATCGCCCTGGGTTTCAAATACCAGGTTCTTGCCATCCAATTTTGAAACGATGAATAGGAACTCTCTTATTTTCCCTCCCTCTAATATTTCTTTAAACTGGATTTTATCCCCGTCGATCTTATAAGTCCCATGGCTTAATACCTTTCCGCCCCACCAAATAAGCAGGCTATCTTTTGTGAATTTAATATAAGGCGATTCTGACTCCAGTTGTTCGGGGGTAACATTGGTGGTATTTGCCACACTGTTGTTCTCGATTTTTAAATATTTCCATTTGCCGTATAAAGTTTCAGGCTTGATGGAAAGCTGGCATGAAGTAAGCAGGCATAACAAAATAGCCGCTGCTATGAGTTTATTTTTTGCGATGAATGATCTGATCATGATGTTTTAAAGCTAAAATATTTGCCGGTTTTTTGCCAATTAATCGTCACCGGTCAATTAAATGATTCACAATAATTTAATACGAAAATCGCGCCTGAGCTATTGTAAATAAGGAATCCGAAAAGCATATTTGATAAAATAAATCTTATCAAAATGTGTAACAAAGCAAAATGCAATATCTCTAAAGGGTGCTATATAGCTAAGGTCTCAACAAGCTATAAGTTATTGTGAGGAGTCCGCACCTTAAGGTCTCCGTTAAAATCTAAACAAATAATATGAACAATTTTTTGATCCAATTACTTTGGTGGGCTGTGCCTGTCATAGTACTTCTTGTGGCGTACAAATTTGTACTCCGTGTTTTTTTTGGTATGGTTATCGTTCCCGACGACCGTATCGGTTTAGTTGTTAAAAAGTACGTGCTTTCGGGCAATAAACGACTTCCTGATGGCCGCATCATCGCTACCAACGGCGAAGCCGGTATGCAAGCCAAGGCATTGGCTCCGGGTTTGTACTGGGGCATGTGGCCGTGGCAATATTCGGTTGTGATGCAGCCGTTTACTATTATCGAGCAGAATAAACTTGGCCTGGTAAAGGCGAAAGACGGTGCTCCCCTTGATACCGGCCGTGTATTGGGCAAGCCTGTTGAATGCGACAAATTCCAGGACGCCACTGCGTTTTTGGACAATGGCGGTCAGAAAGGTCCGCAGGCGGCTTTCCTTACTCCGGGTAGCTATCGTATCAACGCGTTTTTGTTTGATATTGAGATGGTGCCTATTACCCAGATACAGGAAAATAAAGTGGGTATTGTGACTACGCTCGACGGTGAGCCTTTGGGCAAAGGAGAGATCGCCGGCGTATCGGTAGCCGGGCATAAAAACTACCAGGATCCTATTGCCTTTATTAATGCCGGTGGTATGAAAGGTTTACAGGAAGATGTGATCCTTGCAGGTACCTATTATCTGAACCCATGGTTTGTAATTGTGGAGCAGGTGGATATGATCTATATTCCCATTGGTTATGTTGGCGTAGTCAACTCTTTCGTTGGTCCCGAGGGTAAGGATACCAGCGGCGACAGCTTTAAACATGGCAACATTGTCAAAAAGAGTCAGAAAGGGGTTTGGGATGAGCCGCTCGACCCAGGTAAACACCCGGTAAATATTTATACCCATGCGGTGGAAGTTGTGCCAACAACCAACATCGTGCTGAACTGGGCCAACAGCCGTACTGAGGCACATGAGCTGGATAAGAACTTGTGTACCATTACAGTTCGTTCGTCCGACGGTTTTACATTCAACCTCGACGTGTCACAGATCATCCATATACCAAGAAATGAAGCTCCGAAAGTGATCGCTCGCTTTGGTAACATGCGCAACCTGGTATCGCAGGTGTTGGAACCAACCATCGCCAACTACTTCCGTAATTCGGCGCAAAAGAGCGACGTGATCGAGTTCCTGGCTAACCGTATTCAACGCCAGGACGACGCGAAGGAGCACATCAGCAAAGTGCTGGGGGATTATAATGTAGTAGGAGTGGATACGCTGATCGGCGACATTGTTCCTCCGGAGGCCCTGATGAAAACGCTGACCGACCGTAAACTGGCCGAGCAGGAAAAGATCACTTACGAAATTCAGCGTAATGCGCAGGTAGAACGTAAAGAATTTGAAAGTGCCAAAGCCGGTGCCGACATGCAGCCCGAGGTAGTAAAATCAACCCGCCAGGTAGAAATCAATACCCAGGTAGCCGCTTCAAAAGTTGCGGTTGCCAAAGGTGAGGCCGAATCAAAAACCATTAATGCTGAAGCTGACGCTAAAGTGAAAACCATCAACGCCAAAGCCGACGCCGAAGTGAAAACCGTGAATGCGACTGCCGATGCTAACGCTACTGAAGTGAACGGTAAAGCTGAAGCCGGTAAGATAAAAGCCATCGGTTTGGCCGAAGCCGAAGTGACCAAGCAGAAAACGCAGGCCATGGGTTCTGAACAATACGCTATCGTTCGTGTGGCCGAAACATTGGCCAGCAACAATATCAAGCTGGTTCCTGAAATATTGGTCAGCGGTAAAAACGGTGAAAGTGGCGGCGGGATGATCGATGCCCTGATCGGTAACGAAATGCTGAAAAAGTTACAAGCCGAGAATGGCAAGGCAAAAGATCAGCCTAAAAAGAAAGACGATAATAATACAGAAAACAGAACTGAATAACCTCTACCTTTATCGCAATGCAAGGCGCGCCAAAAGGTGCGCCTTTTTACGTTTTGGAAAAAAAATTCGTTATCTTAAGCCTCGTCAATCTATGCTGAAAATCATGAAATTACCGCGCCTTATTTCCTTTTTTATTCTTTGCGTTTTTTCTTTTCAATTACATGGGCAAATTCTCAATCAAAAGAGATTAGATAGCCTGTTTGATATTTTAAGTAAAAAGAACCTGGCTATGGGTAGCCTCGCCATCTCCCAAAATGGTAAAGTTGTTTACCGTAAAGTAATTGGAAATGCCATGATGAACGAGCACGACACCATTCCGGCCGGGGAGAAAACAGAGTATCGCATCGGCTCCATAACTAAAATGTTTACAGCAGTTATGGTATTTCAACTGATTGAAGAACATAAGCTTTCATTTAGCGATAACCTAGCTAAATTCTTTCCCTTATTACCCAATGCCCATCGCATCACGATAGAATATATGTTACGTCATAGAAGTGGATTGCCAAACTTTACCAATAACGATAACGCGCATTTTGATGACTGGAAAGACACGCAAAAAACGCATGAGGAGTTAATGGCAATGATTTCGGCTCAGAAACCTGACTTTGAACCTAATTCAAAGGCCGATTATAACAATTCAAACTATCTTTTATTGGGATATATTATCGAGAAAGTAACTAAAAAGCCCTACAGTGAGCTATTGAATGAGCGCATCATTAAAAAGATAGATCTGAAAAACACCTATTACGGCATTAACGGAAACACGTATGCCGGCAATGAATGCGCCTCTTATAAATACTTTGATTACAAATGGGCGAAGGATAAGAAACCAGTTTACCTGGATGATTTTGGCGGTGCGGGTGCTATTATATCAACGCCTCCGGATATGTTGAAATTTATTAATTCACTTTTTGCCTATAGGTTAGTTAGCAAACAAAGCCTTGATCAGATGAAAACTATGGTTGATGGTTATGGCATGGGTATGTTTCCTTATGGATCGCAAAAGCATCCCGGTTTTGGTCATAACGGTAAGACAGAGGGCTTTTCTTCTTCAATTTCTTATTATCCGGCTGACAAATTAGCGATTGCCTATTGTACCAATGGCGAAGTGTATTCCAAAAACTATATCCTGGACGCTGTCCGGCATATCTGTTTCAATGAGACATATTCCATTCCAGCTTTCGATGCTATAAAATTGAGCGATCAGAAGTTGGATCAGTATACGGGTACTTACGGCTCGGGCTCTGATGGAATTACAGTTGTTTGTACCAAAAATGACGGCAGATTATGGTTGGAAACACGAGGTCAAAAATTGAAGTTGGACGCTATTGATAACAACAAGTTCTTTGACTCAAGGTTTGGCTTCTTCTTTGACTTCAGTGATGGCAATAAGAAACTTCGCATTATAGACGTAGAGGATGAGTATATGCTGGATCAAAAATAACTCAAAACGCCATGATTTGGTGGAGAATTAAAAGCTATTAGGCTGCTCTTTTTCCGGCTTTCCCACTTCCACCAGTTCAGCTTCATGCTCTTCCTCCTGTTGACTTGTAGCATAACTCAGCTTGCGGAAGCGCCACAAAGCAAACGCAGGTTCCTGGAATCTGTTTAATAGTTTGAAGTATTTCGGGAAATTATGAATCTCTTCCAACAGTACGCCTGGTACTATCCCGTCGTTCTCTAATATCTCGCGGATGGTATATTCCTTATCCTTGGTTACCCAAATCTCAAAATCCTGCCTGATCTCCTCGGCTTTTTCCGGATCGATCCTCGCATCAATACATATCACCTTATCTCCGGGTTTCATTTCTTCTGTTGTAATGTTGTAAAGTTGAAAGGTTGTAAAGTTGCCTTTCAACTAATCTCTGATCACTAATCTCTAATCACTTAACGCCAGCCTTTTTCAAGCTATCCGCCTGCGCTTTGGCTTTTTTCTTGAAGAAATTCCGCAACAGAAAATTATGTTGAGCGGCTTCCAGGTCGTCATTTAGTTTAACAGAACTTTGCTGAATATTGTTTAGTGAAGTTCTTACTTGTTCGGCGCCTTTTGGGTCATTAAGTAAAACGCCAATCGCATTATCAGTGGTGGTGAGTTTTTTACTTGCCGTATTCAGGTTTTGAGTTAATTCATTTGCGCTGTTTACTGTTTTTTGCAATTGAGCTATTGATGCCTGTATTTTATTGAAGGTAACAGTATCAGTCAATAATTTATCAGCCAAACCGCCTTTGGTGTTTATCTTTTTGCTGAAATTGTCCAGCTGAACCGCCATACGGGCTGCACCTTGTGAAGTGGCCTCCAGGTTCTTCATAGTATTTTTCAGCTGGATGCCCATAGTACTGTCGGCCAGTAAAGCACCAACGGTTCCTTTGCCTTGCAGTATTTTATGACTCAGTTCTTTAAAATCCTTGGTTATAGATAGGAGGTTCTCATTGTTTTGCTGCAGGGTCTTCAGCATATCATCGGTCGACGCAATTTTTTCGGTCTGCAGTACGTCCCCATCCTGTACAACAGGTGCTTTTGGGCTACCTCCTTCAATCACAATGATCTTGTTTCCAATTAAACCATCAGAGGTGATCTTTACACCAGCATCATGATGAATATATGGCTGAGACGCTTCATCAATGCTCATTCGTACATCCACTTTAGACGGGCCCGAGAATTGGACATCGCTGATGGTGCCAACTTTTACACCTGAGAACCATACATTGTTCCCTTTTTTTAAACCGGCAACATCATCAAATGTGGCACTCACGTGTATGCTTTTATTAAAAGTCTTTTGCGCGCTGCCTAAAGTAAGCACACCCACAATAAATATAATGAGGCCCAGGGTTAAAAATATCCCGACTATAATTGCTTTTCTGTTTTCCGTTGCGTCCATATGTTATGGCAAATAGCTTATTGTATAAAGTTATATTCAAAAAATGGTTTTACACGATCATCATTCGTGTTAAATACTTCCTCAAAAGAGCCAACCCGTTGAAACTGACCGTCGAGCAACATGGCTACGCGGTCGCCGGTGCTTTTTGCACAGGTTAGGTCGTGTGTAATGATTATGGATGAGGTATGGAAATTTTGCTGAACCTCATTGATCAGATCATTGATCTCGATACAAGTGATCGGGTCAAGCCCGGCTGTTGGTTCGTCATACAGCATGACCTCGGGGTTCAGTATAAGGGTCCTTGCGATCCCGATACGCTTGCGCTGGCCACCTGATAATTCGGCCGGCATCTGGTTAATAGTATGCAACAGGCCAACAGCATCCAGCACACGTTCAACCGCAGTGTCTATTTCGCCGCGGGAAATGCCCTTCTTATTTCTAACCAATGGGAATTCAAGGTTTTTACGGACTGTCATACTATCGTACAACGCACTGTTCTGGAATGAAAAACCGATCCTTACCCTAAGGTCCTGCAATTCTTTTTCCGTTATGGTGTTCATGTCGCAGCCCAAAACATTAACCTCGCCTTTATCAGCTCTGAGCAGACCGGATATGACCTTGATCAATACCGACTTGCCTGTTCCTGATCGCCCCAGAACCACCAAGTTTTCGCCCTGGTAAAGGTCAAGGTCAATGCCACGCAATACTTCAAAATCACCAAAGGATTTTTCCAACCCCCTGATGGTGATCACAGCATCTTTGTAGTCAATATTTGCTTTCCCTTTTTCCATATATAAAACTTAGCGGAACCACCCTGCTATCTGTACGATCAATATTTCTTCAACAAACACTAAAAACATAGCGGTTACAACAGCGCCGTTTGCTGCTTTACCTACACCTTCTGTTCCCTTGGTAGAATAATACCCCTGGTAACAGCCTACCATTCCTATTGTAAAGCCGAAAACAATGGCTTTGGCTAAAGAGGCTACAAAATCAACAAAAGTAAGCGGTTCAAAAACCTGCTCCCAAAAAGTAGTGTAGCTGGTGCCCTCATTTACTGCAACGTTTAGGTAACCACCAAGCAAAGCAATAAACCCGGTATAAGTGGCCAGGATAGGTATGGTGATAGTTGTAGCAAGCACCCTGGTACAAACCAGGTATTTAAAGGGTTTGGTGCCTGATACTTCCATAGCGTCTATCTGCTCAGTAACCCTCATTGAACCGAGTTCGGCACCGATGCTTGATCCTACTTTTCCGGCGGCGATAAGCGCTGTTATCAGCGGCGCCAATGCACGCATGATAGCAATGGATACCAGTGACGGCAGCCATGATTGCGCTCCGAATGAAAGCAATGAAGGGCGCGATTGTTTGGTAAAAATCAAGCCAGTGATAAAACCGGTAAAAGTGATCAGTGTAAACGAACGAACGCCGGTCTCGTAACATTGCCGCATAATCTCCTTAAACTCAAATGGCGGAACAAATGCCTGCCTGAAAAATCGCAGTATAAAATTATTGATATTATAAAGCGTAACAAAAGCATCTGATAGGCGCGTTTTAAACGACGGGCCCTTTGCAGTAGGTGCAGGTGGTTTGTTTATGGTGCTCATTAACGGCGCAAAGGTATTATTTATGGAGATACGAATGATGTCGTCGTTGTAAAAACTTCCGTGCCACGGCTGAAAAATGATTTTTCGTAAACATAAGGTAATTCTAATAAACTCTGATAATTGAAATTTGGGATTAATATCCTCTAAAAACCTGCCTGATTAACAAATGTTTTACTTTGCCATTAGTGATCAGTTAACCGGTTAATCAGTTATCGGGCTAGCGCAATTATAGGTTAACTAGTCTCAGGTCACTGGTTACTAATCACCGGTTAACCGGTCACAGACTAATTGATAACTGTCAACAAAACATTATATTTGGAAGACAATTATAAACCAACTTACAAATGAAAAGACTGTTTACCTTATTCGCCTTGCTATTGGCAAGCGCGCAATTATTTGCACAAAAGTCAGAAGACCTTGCCCTAACACCACCCATGGGCTGGAACACCTGGAACATTTTTCAAACCAAAATAGATGAACCATTACTGAAAAGTATGGTGGATGCTTATGTATCATCAGGTATGCGCGATGCTGGTTATACCTATTTTGTTTTGGATGATGGCTGGATGAGCATGGAACGCGATGCCAGTGGGCAATTGGTGGCAGATCCTCAAAAATTTCCTAAGGGAATGAAAGAGTTTGCTGATTATGTGCATTCAAAAGGAATGAAATTTGGGATATACAACTGCGCCGGAACTAAAACCTGCGCCGGTTATCCCGGCACACGCGGCCACGAATATGAAGATGCACGGCTATACGCATCGTGGGGAGTGGATTATCTGAAATTCGACTGGTGCAATGCCGAAGGACAAAACGCCCGTGAATCATACATGTTGATGAGCAAAGCGCTTAAAGCCACAGGTCGCCCGATAGTTTTCAGTCTGTGCGAATGGGGGACTAACCGCCCGTGGGTATGGGGAGCAAAAGCAGGTCAGCTTTGGAGGAGTACCGGAGACATAGGCCCATATTTTGATAAAAGTCTTACCAAGGGTGGCTGGACACCCCAAAGTGTGCTGAATATCCTGGATAAACAAGACAGCATTAGGCAATACGCCGGTCCGGGCCACTGGAACGACCCTGATATGTTAGAAGTAGGTAATGGGATGAGTGTTGCCGAAGATCGCTCACACTTCTCTATCTGGTGTATGCTGGCTGCACCGCTTATGGCTGGCAATAACCTGCATTCGATGTCGGAAGAAACCAAAACCATCCTGACCAATAAAGAAGCAATCGAAGTTGACCAGGATCCGATGGGAGTAGAATGCTTCAAATATTATGAATTTGATGGCATCGAAATACTGGTGAAGCCATTAGATAAAGGTGATTTTGCAGTTCTGTTTTTGAACCGTTCAGATCGTACACAAACGGTCAACTTTGATTGGACAGCGCACATTATTCAAGACAAAACATCCAATACTGATGTTGACTTTAACAAAGCCAACTATAAGCTGCGCGATCTATGGGCACATAAAGACATTGGCACAACTCAAAAAGCATTTAAGCAAACCATTGCATCGCACGATGTTGTGATGCTGAGATTGACTAAATGATCAATTGCCATCCGTCATCTCCTTTATGACTAAACCGCCCCAAAAAGCTATTTTAGGGGCGGTTATCATGACAACTTATCAAATCATATCTATTATCATCGCATTAGCGGCTTTATTCGCTTATGTGAACGACCGTTGGATAAAATGGCCGCCTACCATCGGGATCATGGTATTGGCTTTGTTTTCGTCCATTCTCATCGTTATTTTGGGTAATATATTCCCTTCATTTTCAAACCGGGCACATGGAATTGTCGCGAATATTGATTTCGGGCAGGTGCTGTTAAAGATCATGCTTAGCTTTCTGCTATTTGCCGGGGCAATTCATATCGACGCTGACAAACTAAAACGGGAATTTTGGCCTGTGCTGATTTTAGCTACCATCGGCGTATTTATTTCCACCTTTTTGGTCGGCCTGTTATCGTATTATCTCTTTCAGTTATTCGGTGTACAAATACCTTATATCACCTGCCTGCTATTTGGCGCATTACTGTCACCAACCGATCCTATCGCTGTAATGGCTATATTGAAAAGGGCCGGCATTCCCAAATCATTGGAACTGAAAATTACAGGTGAATCCTTGTTTAATGACGGGGTAGGTGTGGTGGTTTTCCTGACGATCTTTGAAGTAGCTACCGGCAACGGAAGCTATTTTTCAGCGACCAATGCTATCCTGCTTTTTCTAAAAGAAGCCGGAGGGGGTATCCTGTTTGGCGCAGTAATGGGTTATGTCGCTTACTTCTTTATTAAGTCCATAGCTAATTATCGTGTAGAAGTATTAATAACGTTAGCTACTGTAACACTCGGATATACCGTTGCCGACAAACTCCACGTTTCGGCCCCGTTGGCAATTATTGTTACCGGCATTATCATTGGCTCAAAGGTCAGAGGTATTGCCCTTTCGCAAACTTCCTGGGATTATCTCGGCAAGTTTTGGGATTTAATAGATGAAATATTTAATGCCATATTGTTCCTGCTCATCGGGATGCAGATGCTCCAGGTAAAAGTATATTCAACCATGGTGTATATAGGTTTTGCCATGATCCTGGTTGTTTTGCTGGCGCGATGGGTCTCGGTTTACTTCCCGGTACTGCTGATGCGGTTTAAAATAAAATTTGAGAAAAATGCTGTGGCAATATTGGTTTGGGGTGGCTTGCGTGGCGGATTGTCCGTGGCTATGGCCCTTTCCTTACCTCAAAGCATGCATCGTGACGAGCTGGTGCTCATCACCTACATCATCGTTATATTTTCCATCGTTGTACAAGGTCTTACCATTGGTAAAGTGGCTGCCCGATTGAAAGCTGCTTAAACAACTTAAAACTATTGCAGGCATCTTGAATCAGACCGACGGAGATTTAAACTTGTCTTAAATCAATCCAGCCTGGCTTTGCTTGATAGGATAGTAACGCTTAATCCCATACACGCAATAAGCAGGAACGATGCCCTCAAAGTAGCTATACCAGCAATAAAACCAATGAGCGGCGGACCGATCATGAACCCTGAAAAACCAATGGTAGATACGGCGGTCAGCGCCACACCGGGAGACATAGTAGCCGTTTTCCCTGCCGAGCTATAGATCATCGGAACTACCGACGATACACCGACCCCGACCAGCATAAAGGCGAAGATAGATGGCCACAAATAAGGAAATATCACGGATACCAGTAATCCTATTGCTGTTAGCGTGCCGCTGATCTGTAACGTCCGTTTCAATCCGAATTTTCCGGCGAACCAGTCGGCGACAAACCTTCCCATCGCCATAAAACACATGAATGCGAAATAGCCGGCACCGATCCAGCCGTTTTCGGCGTGGATCACCTTTTTAAAATACACACCGCTCCAGTCAAACATGGTGCCTTCGCAGATCATTGAACAAAAGGCAATAACGCCCAGTTTAAGCAAGGGAACCATAGTGCGGAGGCGGTCGCGGATAGAGAGCACAACCAATTCTTCTTTATTAACCGGACCACTGTCGTTATTCAGCCGCCGCGACGTAACAACTACCCCAATAACGATCAAAACCAAAATAACGATGAAATGATGAAACGGGATGATCTTATGACCGATCATAAAGATACCGATACCTGCACCGGTGAATCCTGCCAGGCTCCATATTCCATGAAAGGATGCCATGATTGGTTTCTCATATAGTCTCTCTGCGGCAACAGCCTGGGTATTTACCGCGATATTAGCGGCATTGCCTACAAAACCAAAGCACCATAAACAAGCGATAAGCTCTACCGGAGTTTGTGCTGCACCTAATCCTACAAGAAAGCATGCATATAAAATAATAGCGATGATGAGCAGTGTGCGGCTGCCTATTTTGGTGATAATCCAACCTGTAAAAGGCAGGGAACACATTAATCCGGTAGGGATAGCTAATAAGACACCGCCCAAACCCGCGTCCGATAAGTGCAGCGTTTGTTGAATGCTCGGGATACGTGATGCCCAGCTTGCAAAACATAAGCCCGACATGAAAAACATGGCTCCAACGGCAATACGAAGCGCCAGGCGTGATGTCGTAACAGGTTGATGTAGGGCGGAATCCATTTTAGCTAAGCATTGGTGTAAAAATTACACTAAGTGTCTTTATTACAAAGGTAGCAAGATTTTATATAAACACAATTTAATTCACTTATGTTGAGCGAAATCGCTCTTTAGATTGACAGCCGCAGTTTTTAGGCTAAAGCCATTTGCCCTGCCTTGGTTTACCGTTGGCTAAAGCCGAACGGCAATGAAGATGGGAACATAAATTCTCAATGTACCGGTGTCATCACCGCCTCATGATGAAGAGACTGTAGCAGCAGAAAATTTAGTTTAATCAGTTGTTGGCTGAAGTTTGCAGAGAAGGAGTTCTCCCCAAAATCCGATTCATTGCCGTCCCATTTATGGGACGGGGACAATGATATAGGAATGGGCTTTAGCCCAAATGATCGATAGATTTAATTAACCGCAATCGCTATCCGGGCTGCAGCTTTCGCCTTCTATTACGGTAAGTTTGGGTTTGGTATTTTCCAGTTGCCAGTCGCCGAATGATTTTTCAAGTGTTTCTGCAAAAACGGGAACTGCTTGGGCACCTGAAACGCCATATTTATTATTCATCACAAAGAACGGCACGCCTTGTATGCCTAAATATTGAGCTTCTGCAATATCATGCTTTACGGCATCGGCAAAATCGTGACTGTCCAGGGTTTGCTTTATATCTTCGGCTTTCTTCAGATCAGGATTAAGCTGAAAGCTCTTCCACTCAATTTCTACCTGGTCCTTGTGTGCAAATTGCACTAAAGCATCCTCAAAACGGCGTTTACCAATGTAGCAGAACGGGCACATCACATCCGACCATATTTCAACTTTCATTTTTTCTGTAGCTGTCATGATACAAAAGTATGTTATAACACTTATATCAAAGTAAGTTCAAAGTAAAATTGCAGGTAATGAGCTTCTTCAACTAAATTGGCTTTTATTAATTTAATTAATATATTAGCTAATTCAACCAATTTATCCGGCAAAGCAAATTGATGATAGTGAAAAAGGATACCAGGTCATTTTTATTCTGGGCAAGTATGTTTCTGCTGTTTTTCCCGGGTTTGCTGCATGCTTATTTGCTTATGCCATTTCCCGGCAGCCAAAATCTGGAAGCTATAAAAGTTTGCTATTACCTGGAAAAGGTGATATTGCCTCTGCGGATCGTCGGAGGATTATTGCTGATCTGGTACCTGGTAAGCTATTTCAAAAAAAACACACGAAGGGGCCGGATAGTGAAAGGTTCAGTATTGGTACTGGGACTCGTCAGTTTATATGTGACAGATGTCGCCTACAAAGCCTCAGCTATGTTTGAGGAGCCATACGACGCAAAGTTTGCTAACGCGATTGATAATAAAGTGCCTGAAAGTTATATCATATTGGGTGTGGTAAGCGATGGCGTTGCTAAAGCTTATCCGCTGAACTACCTGGGCTATCATCACAAAATACAGGATAATGTAGGTAAACTGCCGGTGTTGGTCACGTATTGTACTATGTGCCGTTCAGGACGGGTTTACAGTCCGGTTATTAATGGCGTGCGACAAAATTTTCGTTTGGTGGGAGCAAGGCATTATAATGCTGTTATTGAGGACGAAAGCAGTGGCACCTGGTGGTACCAGGCGACGGGCGAGGCCGCAGCGGGACCAATGGCCGGTTCTAAACTAAAAGAAATAACTTACGAGCAAGCAACGCTTAGTTCGTGGCTTGATAAGCATCCGGGTTCACTCATTTTGCAGCCCGATACCCATTTTATTGATGCCTACAACGATCTGAAAAATTATGATCGTATGCAGCCGGTGGATAAGGACTCTTTGATGAAAAATAAAGATTCATTGGTGCGGAAGTCATGGTATGTTGGTTTGATCGTGGATAAGCAACCTAAGGCTTATAATTGGCGAAAATTGGAAAAGATCCGCGTTGTGAACGATAATATCAGCAACACGCCCCTGCTCATTATGCTTGAAAATGATAAACTCACCTTTCATGCATTTAACAGGCACGTAGATGGAAAAGAATTGAACTTTAAAATAGGCGCCGACGAATGCCTGACCGATAATGAAACTTCTTCCACCTGGGATCTGGATGGCTTATGTATTGCCGGCGCGCAAAAGGGTAAACGATTGGCTAAAATCCAGGCATATCAAGAGTACCGCCACTCGTGGCTGCATTTTCATCCGACTTCGCTGTTTTGGGAAGGAGAGCCAAAGAGGCTTAGCTTTATGCCGTAAAATAGGTGTCACCCTGAGCCTGCCGAAGGTGAGCGTATGCCTTCAACAAGCTCAGCATGACACCTTATTGATTTAGAAAAACAACGCCACTCTCAATTTCGCAAAGAAAGGTGTTCCTGGTGTAAAGCTCATCTGGTCTACAGGCGCTGATTCGCCTCTTAACCTGCTTACTCTTTCGGCTTCAAACTCGTTCCATTTAGTATTCAACAGATTTTCAATAGTCAAACCTATTTCATAGCGTTTTTGTGTATAGTTCAGTTTCAAATCGGTTACATAATAGCTGTCTGCCCTTAATGTGTTGGTATTATTACCCGGACGGCTGTGCATGTATCGGTAACTTAAACCGCCATTAATACCGTTATCAAATTTAAAATCCAACCCTCCGGTACTGGTGAACGTAGGGGCAAGTGCCAGGTAACCGGTATTTTTTGCACTGTCGGCCAAACGAGGCCTTGCGAGGTTAATGTTCAGGTCAGCAAACAACCATTTAGCCAGTTGGTAACGTGCTGAAAGATCGACACCCAGACGTTTGGTTTTTCCTCCCGCCGCGATATCACCATCGTCGGTATAAACAAACTCCTGCTGCAAGTATAAGTACCATAAAGCCGTATTGATGTATAGATAAGGAAATAGCTTCCAGTTCAAACCCAGGTCGGCGCCATAGGCAGCCGGAATAGTTTCCAGTCCGTTATTGCCGATCACCGCAATGGCATTGTTGGAATGAAACCCTTTGCCGGCCTTCAGGTAAAGCTGAACCTTGTCATTAGCAGTGTATTCAATGTTGATCTTTGGACTAACGACCACCTGCGTTTTGGTTGAATCATGGTAATTGAAATTAAAGTAATCCAGTCTTGAACCTATATTGAACAGCCATTTGCCGCTTTGAAGGGTTTCGTCCAAATAAACGCCTGTATTGTTTTGGCGGATGTCGCCCTGTGTAATATAATCCAAAAACTGATACTGTTTTGTTACGCGGCTGTACTCGGTGCCATAAGTACGATCAAAACGAGTGTTCAACCCCAAAGTAGAACTAAGGGATGAGTTGCCCCAGTTGCTTAGTTTGCTCAGTTTGCCATTGTAGCCAAACATGTCCCTTGCTTCTTCCTGCTGGCGCTCATCGCCGTTAATGCTGTCATCAGCAAAGAAAGTAGAATTAACATGAAGAGCGAATTTGTAATGAGTATAATACAACTGATTTTCCATCAACCAGTTGTTTTTCAGATCGGTGGTTAATTTGGCAATGGCGTTTACACGGCTTGATTTGCCATTTTGAGCGCTATCGATAGTGCCAAAACGATTGATAGGCTTAGGAGAGATAGGTGCGATGTAGGGATTTCCGTTGTCGTCGATAGCTGTTGTGCCCGAAGCAACGGCTCGCCCAGGTATTTCACCAGATGGCGTCCAACTGGTGCTGAATGTAGATGCACTAAGCGATAACTTGTTATCGAGTCCCAACTCTTTGGTGTATTTACCAAAGAAATTGGTTCGTTTGTAATGCTCGGGCAATTTAAAGGGGCCATCGGTATAATTATACTCTCCGGCTATATAGGCGTTCTCTCCATTTTGCTTTGCTTTTTCGCCTAACAGGTCGATTACTCCGGCAGCGCGGAAAGTATGAAACTGACCGCCTTCAATACTGATCATGCTCTTCTCCAAAGCATCTTTGGTGGTATAAGCCAGATAGCCGGCAGTTGCGAAATCGCCATAACAGGTATAGTAAGGCCCCTTGCCGAAATCATAGGTTGAAACTGTTTCGGGTATTAGAAAATGCAGATCAGAATAACCCTGACCGTGGATATGCGATACCATATTGACTGGCATACCGTCGACAGAAACATTCAAATCGGTTCCATGATCGGCATCAAAACCACGGATAAAGATTTGTTCGGCCTTGCCGCCACCCATGTGTTGGGCAATAAATAAGCCGGGTACCAGTCGCATTAGATCCTGCGATGAATTTACCGGGCGCAGACTAAGGTCAAGCGTGCTTAAGGTATGAAATGATGCGCTATTTAGCTCCGGTGTAATCACGACCTCTTTCAAGTCAATTTTGCCGCGCGCAATTGGGATAACCATGTGTCCATCAGTCATCCGGCAGGTCATCGATTTGCTTTTGCAGCCTAAGCAGGTAATGGTAAGTATACTGCTGTCTTTATGCAGTGTGATCCTGAAATCGCCGTTTTTATTGGTGCCGATTGATTTTCCATCGACAGTAATAGTTGCATATTCAATAGGCTGACGCGTAACGCTATCAATTATATGGCCGGTAAGCATATGTTGTGCTTTCGCCAGTTGTCCCGCAAAAACCAGTACAATAGTTAAAAGCCATATTCTTTTAAAAATATTCATATAGTATATTGTGATATATTGTGATTCAAAGCCTTAATGGTTTTGAATAATTGGTGGATGAAATAATTATGGGGTAGTCCGAATCCTGATTGTCATTTCGACGAGCCTGCTGGCCAATGGAGCGAGGAGAAATCTTATACGCGCGACTAGGCAAGTTGTATAAGATTTTTCGCTTGCACGCCAACACGAAGCGAACCTGCAGATTGGAAATGACAAGAAGATTAATTGGAAATAAAAGGATTAACCCAACTGGGGCGGGCGGAAGATAACACCGCGGCCTTGCGGCAGTTCGATGCGGTTATTCGGGATCATGATCTCCCGGATCAGGCGAGTATAGAAACTCACCTGCGTATTGTTCTCGCAAAAAGCTTCCTGTATCAGGTTCTTTTGCGTCTCGCGTTCAGTACTGTTTTGTTTTTCTTCTGCTTGTTTTATCTTTTTCATCAGGTAGCATTTACCGTTGCAATGCAGCCAGGGCCGGTTGCGGTTTTCGCAAAGTTTGCTGGCAATATAGCTCCGGTTCATTTTGAAACCTGCGTAGATAAAAAAGCGTGAAAAACTGCTGCTGACAATAGCGAGGATGAGTAAAACGGCAGTTAATTTTTGCTTCATAGCTCGTGGCGCAAAAATAGGCGCAATTATTTATTTTACAACCATTACGTTTGCCAAATGTTCGTTCGTTGCTTTGTCAGTAAATAGAATTGCACTTTGCATATCCTTTTGTATTTTTAAGCCTTCTCAATTTAGAACCTATCCGATCAAAATCACGTATATGCTTAAGTATTTTATTATTTCTATCTTTTTGTGGTCGGGCTTTGCCTATGCCCAAACTGCACCGTTGTCAATGTTTGGTGCTTCGCCAGCGCATACGGGTGCGTATACTACTGATGATCATGCCTTACTTGGCAATGTAAAATGGAAGTTTAAAACAGGTGGTAAGGTTTTTTCATCGCCTGTCGTTTACAATAATGTCGTGTATGTCGGAAGTGAAGATCACTACTTATACGCCATCAATAATAACGGTAAACTTTTATGGAAGTTCCACACCGGTGGAGCTGTACACACTTCTCCGGCAGTAAATAAGAATTTAGTGTATTTTGGCAGTTATGATGCCTTTTATTATGCTGTTAATGCCAATACAGGAAAATTAAGATGGAAATTTAAAACAGGCGGTGAGAATGCTGTGGGCGCAAAAGGGTTATGGACAATGAAACCTGCGGATAAATATATGGATGACCTGTTCGATTTTTTCCTTTCGTCGCCTGTTATTGGTACAGATAGCCATGATCCCATAGTATATTTTGGCAGCAGCGACGGCAATTTATATGCTTTGAATGCCTTGACCGGAAAAAAGAAATGGACGTTTAAAAGCAACGGCTTAATACATACCAGTCCGGCGTTATATGGTGGTAGTATTTATTTTGGTAGCTGGGACACATTTTTGTATTCTATTGATGCAAGGACTGGTCGCTTGAAATGGAAATTTGAGACCGGAAAACAACCTGTTTATCATCTTTTGGAGGGCATACAAGCTTCTCCGGCTTGTGCTTATAATATGGTATATTTTGGTTCACGCGATGGCTATTTTTATGCGTTGGATGCCTACAGCGGAAAGCTGATGTGGAAATATGCGGCTGATAATTCTTGGGTGCTAACCACTGCTGCAATAAAGGACAGTACGGTGTACTTTGGCACATCTGATACTTACCTTTTTCTCGGGTTTGATGCCAGAACGGGCCGGGAAAAAATACGCTATAAAGCCAACGGATATGTTTATTCGTCACCTGCATTGGCTGGAAACACTGCCTATTTCGGTGATTTTACAGGTAATTTGTGTGCTGTAGATATTAACTCTGGTAAATTAACCGGCAAATTTGAAACGTCTGGCAGACTAACGAATGCAAAGAGCATACTAGACAGTGCAGGAAATATAAACTTTAGCCTCGCTGCAAAAGGAAAAGATCTGGCATATTATGATGCCAGTGTATATGGTATGGACCAACTTTACAAATTGGGGCCGATTGTTTCTTCGCCGGCTATCAGCAATGGCACAATTTATTTTGGAAGCGCAGACAATTATGTCTATGCTATCAACTTAAAATAAGTAAATCCGGTTTATCCAGATTGCGCTCGTTAATGACGAGCGCGCTTAACATGGGTTAACGACTGAATCGCTTTACTTATCAATCACCCTTTTTAATGTGCTGTGAAATTTAGCGCCATTCACTTCGATATCCATTGCTATGGAATCACCCTGCGCATAATATTTTCCGGTGTGAGGATACACCTCGCCTTCGTTGCTCGTTACTTTAAATGTAATCACATCTCCTGCTAGTTTTCCTTCGCTGATTGGAACCGGCTCGCCATTACCCTGGCCTGTTCCAGTCAACTTATCTCCATCTATTTTAAAAACATAATTCAGTTGAAGATCGTTCCCATCAGGGGTTCGTACCATGCCTGTCCACTTGCCTGATAGGTCGGCTGTTGTAGCTGCAAGACAGATCATAAAACAGCATACCAGTGATAATGTGATGAATGCTTTGGTTTTCATGTTAATTGGTTTTAAGCTATGATGCAGTTTTCTTATAAAACGTTACAGTTCAAACAAAAAAGTCTCCGTAAGGGGAGACTTTAAATTATTAGGCGTTGGAATCTTTAATTATTGATCGGAAGCTCTTTTTAAAGTGCTATGCATTTTGTAACCCTGGTAATCGATGTTCAGGCTGATAGAATCGCCTTCAGTAAAATATTTACCGGTATTCAGCACTTTGACACCACCCACATCAATAGCAAAAGATAAGCTATCACCCTTTACTTTGCCTTCCGTAATATCCATGGCTCCCTGTGGCGACTGGCCCTTGCCTGTCAAAGTGGTATTATCAGAAGTAAGTGCATAATCAAGCGGGTATTCGTTGCCGTCAGGAGCAACTAAAGTGCCTTTCCAGTGGCCGGTGATCCCTGCAAAATAAGCGAACGCGACTATGCCGCAACATAGCAATGCAGTTGTGATAAAGAGCTTTCTTTTCATGGTTTTAAAATGGTTAAGTTTTGTAAGCTGATAATTGATGGTTAGATGGGAGAACAATAACTAAGTTACAAATAATCAATACTTTTTTGCGGTGATTGGATTTGGTTGCATAGTCGACTAGCGGATCGACCTCTCGCGGGCAAAGGGGGATTTTTTGCTTTAAAGACCCCTCTTTCCGCCAAAGGCGAAGAGAGGGGTAGGGGTGAGTCGACTACGCAAGCGATGTGCGCCCCCCCCTTTTTTAAGCACTAAGTAATTGCATAACACAAATAAAAAACCCCGCCTTGTGGCAGGGTCTATACTTATGAAACATTTTAGGTTGAAAATCTATTTATCAGCAGGTGCGCGTTTTAAAGTGGTATGTATTTTTTGGGCACCGAAATCGATATCCAAACCGCATGAATCAGCATAAACTTTGCCGCTGTGTGGATAATCGTTGCCATCTACGGTTACTTTAAAAGTAAAGGTATCACCATTTATTTTGCCATCGTCAACAGTAACTTGTCCCGCAGGTGATTCGGCTGTGCCGGTCAACTTATCGCCGTCAACTTTAAAATTATAACTTACCTGGAGATCGTTTCCATCAGGTGTTTTGATCACGCCTGCCCATTTTCCGTTTAAGTCAGCAAAAGCAAAAGCGGCGAATACAATGAAGCAGCAGGCTAACGCAATAGGATTAAATAATTTTCTTTTCATATTGTAAGGTTTGTACAGGTAATAAATGTAAGAGTTTTATTACAAAATGAAAATAAACAGGTTGTTAAGTTTTCGGCAATTAAGTTAGGTGGTTGATTAAGTTAAGTGGTTGATTAGGTTGATTGAGTTTTTCAATGCAGTCTTTCTCCCGTATGGGGTAAGAATTATTTTTTCAAGACCCCTCTTTACGAAGTAGAGAGGGGCAGGGGTGAGTCGACTGTACGCCATTTAATTGCCGACCGCACATTGCAGGGTCAAGTAAAGTGGAAACAAAAAAAAACGGACGTCCTTAAAGAACAATCCGTTTTTCATAATAATTATAATATTGTTCAGCTTAAGCTGTCAGTGCCTGAAAGCTTTTGCGTTTGATACCCGCTTTGATAATAAGTGTAGAAAGATCGATATTTCCTGTGCCTTTTAATTCTTCGGCAGAAATATCATATTTTTTTGTCCAATAATCATCATTGTGATTCTCCTGAACTAACTTTTCGTCCTTAAGCTCTTTTTCGCTATGAGTTTGATTTTTCATGATCATTAATTTTTTAATGAGAATACTTTGACTACGGGACAAAGTTATCGGCTTAAGGTTAACTGATTATTGCTGTAATGTTAAGTTAATGTTAATAGGTTTATTTTTATATTTATTTGGCAACTCTCCTAATTGCAAATAGTTTAGTTTTTGCCAATATTTTACCACTATTTTGATAGGTGACTGTTGTGTGTGGTTAAAATGTGGTTAATATCGGCTAATAATCCGCTTTATTTTTAATAAACATTGAACGTACCTTTGGGCTACAGGTAATTGTCGATTTAATGAAAAAAATAAGTGCATTAATACTTGCTTGCTGCAGCCTCGCTGCTTTTGCCCAGCACCCTGACTATCCTATTCAGCCCGTTCCGTTTACCAGCGTAAAACTGACTGATCAATTTTGGACGCCGCGTATCGAAACAAACCGTACCGTTACTATTGCTGCCTCGTTTGAGCGTTGCGAGAATACAGGTCGTGTCAAAAATTTCATAATGGCAGCTGAACATAAAGGTAAATTCTGCACCGTATATCCCTTTGATGATACCGACATTTATAAAACCATTGAAGGTGCATCTTATTCGTTAGCCGAGCATCCTGATCCGAAATTATCTGCTTACCTGGATTCACTGATCACTATTATCGGAAAAGCGCAGGAGCCGGACGGCTACCTATATACCGCACGCAGTATTGATCCATTGCATCCCGGTCCATGGGCTGGGCCTGAACGCTGGGTTAACGAGCAAAATATGAGCCACGAGCTATACAACGCCGGCCACATGTATGAGGCTGCCGTGGCGCATTACATGGCAACCGGTAAAAGAAATTTCCTGAATATCGCTATCAAAAATGCCGATCTGCTGGTACGCACCTTCGGACCGGATAAAAGGCATGTAGCTCCCGGTCACGAGATCGTGGAGATGGGGCTAGTAAAAATGTATCGCGCAACCGGCAAAACAGAATATCTGACATTGGCTAAATTCTTTATTGATCAGCGTGGGCACAAAGAGTACAAGACCAAGAGCAAAAGTGAATGGGAAAACGGGATGTACTGGCAGGATGATAAACCGGTTGTAGATCAAACCGAAGCCGAAGGTCATGCCGTGCGCGCTATGTATCTCTACTCGGGCATGACCGATGTTGCCGCGCTGACCGGTGATACCGCTTACCTGAAAGCAATCGACAAGATATGGGAAAATATGGTCACCAAAAAGATGTATGTGCAGGGCAGTATTGGTGCCGTAGGCGACGGTGAGCGTTTTGGCGATAACTACGAACTGCCTAATGCGACCGCATATAACGA
>JACXTT010000888.1_pt1 | contig 51111 bp, 38 predicted proteins | sample 9270951 | NCBI WGS metagenome assembly JACXTT01 (sample SAMN15532306, study PRJNA645909) | rock metagenome | isolation source: weathered quartz diorite | place: Puerto Rico | collected 2017-06-21
CGCGCGAGGCCAAGGTGCTGCGCATGCGCTTCGGCATCGAGATGAACACCGACCACACGCTGGAAGAGGTTGGCAAACAGTTCGATGTGACGCGTGAACGTATTCGCCAGATAGAAGCCAAGGCCCTGCGCAAGCTGCGTCATCCGAGCCGCAGCGAGAAACTGAAAAGTTTCCTGGAAACCGACAGCTGATTCGGTGCCGTTTTAAGTCAACAACAAAGGCCGGCAGGGAATTTCATGCCGGCCTTTTGCTTGGCGCGCGGGATGCGCAGTCGGCAATTTGCCGTACAGATACCCTCGATTGCAGCGGAATTGCGGGGTAAGCCGACTGTGTTTCGCTATAATGCCACCATGCGTCGCAAGGGCCGTTAGCTCAGTTGGTCAGAGCAGAGGACTCATAATCCTTTGGTCGTTGGTTCAAGTCCAACACGGCCTACCAAATAATAAGGAAGCGCGCATGGAGAGCGAGGAAAGACCTTGGGATGCGCGCATCCGATTGCCGGCCATGAAATCCGGTGCAGATAAATCGTGCACAGCGGACGACAATGCCTGCCGTCCGGACAGGCATCATCGGTCGCTTTTTTTTCGCAGCGATTGAATTGAGCGCCTCATGAATTTGCCCTCGGGCCTGATGATTGGCTTGTCGGATGCCGGCCCGCGTCAGCGCAGAGCCGCTGCGTGGACGGCGATTGTCCTGTGTGGCGTTGCCCTGGCCGCCATGCCCCTCGCGCGCGAACCGCTGCAACCGATCACGCCGTTCCTGCCTGCCTACATTGCGGCGATTTTGGTGCTGGACCTCGTTACGGCCCTGTTGTTTCTCATCCAGTTCGCGCAAACGCGCGCGCGTAGCACGGCCTTGCTGGCAGGCGCCTACGCCTACACAGGCCTGATAATTGTCCCCCATATCCTCACGTTCCCCGGGGTGTTTTCTCCCACCGGCCTTCTCGGCGCGGGTGTGCAAACAGCGGTCTGGCTGTGGGTGTTTTGGCATGGCGGGTTCCCGCTCCTGTTGATCGCCCATGCCTGTCAGTCGTGGCGCGAATCGGGCGAGCCGCAGTCGCCGCCGGACGCGCAGAAGTTTGCCTGGCTGACAGCTGCTGGAATCGTTTCGGCAATTTTCTTGCTAGCGTATATCGCCATCGCCTACTCCGACTCGTTGCCGGTCATCATTCGCAAGGACGATTACGGGGCGCTGGTCCGATCGGGGGTCGGGCCAGCCGTTTTTCTGCTGAATCTGCTGGCGCTGTTGCTGCTTTGGCATGTCGGTCGCGGTCGCAGCATCAGCCAGCTTTGGCTCATGATTGCGGCGCTCGCATCATTTCTTGACGTGACCCTGACATTGGCTGCGGGGGCGCGCTACAGCCTTGGCTGGTATGCGGCGCGGGTGAACAGCCTGCTTTGCGCCAGCGTCGTACTCGGTTCCTTGCTGGTTGAGGTGCACCGGCTCTATCGACGTCTGGCGCGTCTGGCAGGACAGGACGCGCTGACCGGCCTGCTGAACCGCCGCGGATTCGATACCCGGCTGAACGCCGAATTGGGCAGAACGCAACGGCAGAGTGCGCCCCTTTCGCTGATCATGCTCGATGTCGACCATTTCAAGGCTTACAACGATTTCTATGGGCACCCGGGCGGCGATGAATGCCTGCGACGGATCGGGGCGATATTCCAGGGGGCGCTGCATCGTCCATCCGACATGGTGGCGCGCTATGGCGGCGAAGAATTCATCGCCATTCTCCCCGATACCAATCTGGCCGGCGCACTGCATGTTGCCGAGGCAATTCGCCTTGCGGTCGAGGCGGAGGTCCTGCCTCATGCCGCCTCGCCAACGGCACCGCACGTTACGATCAGTCTTGGCGTGGCCACGGTCGAGGCGAGCGACCGCAATGAGCCCAAGGAATTGCTTCGGGCCGCTGACGATGCGCTCTACGAGGCAAAGCGGCTTGGCCGCAATCGGGTATTCCCGGCAGCCTGAAGCGCGCGGCGCGCGCGAGATTCAATGAACTGCCCGCGCGGGACGGTCGCTTGCTGCCTGTCGCCGCACCGCCATACGCTCATGCAACGCCTTGATGGTATTGCTGCCGGTATTGACGAACAGGAATGGCAGAAATCCGTGGGTCAGGCAGGCTAGTCCTCCCGCGAGCATGCGTGCGGAAAAAAACGTGGCCCGTCCGAGATGCTCCCAATAAGTTTCGCCAATGGAGGCCGTGTGCTCGGTGAACAATTTTTTCAGCATAGGGCTCAGCCTGCCAGGGAGTTTCGATAGATAAATTTTACGGGTTTTGCCGAAAAATACATTCTAAAATAGATGGCTAAATCCATTTAAATAAAATATTCTTTCTTTTTTTAAGGAAATACAGCATGAATCAACTGGATCGCATTGACCGGCAGATTCTTGCGGCGCTGCAGGTCGATGGCAGTCTTTCCATGGTGCAACTGGGCGATCGGATTGGTTTGTCGGCGACACCTTGCTGGAAGCGTGTCCGACGCCTCGAAGACGGGGGCTTCATCGAGCGCCGCGTCGCGGTTGTCAATCAGCGCAAAGTTGGGCTCCCGGTCACCGTATTCGTGAGCGTGCGTGCTGGCAAACACGACGAGAAGTGGCTCAGCGAGTTCGCCGAGGCGGTAATGGCGCTTCCCGAAGTCCTGGAGTTTTACCGGATGAGCGGGGAAGTCGATTATTTGCTGAAGGTCGTGACTACGGACATCGATGGATACGACCGGTTTTACAAACGGCTGATTTCAGTCGCGAACCTCAGCGATGTGTCTTCCGCCTTTGCGATGGAGCAAATCAAGCTCACCACCGCGCTTCCCCTGGAATTGGGCGTAATTTCCTAGGCTGCGGTGCTTGTTGCACAGCCGCCACGGCATCACCGTCCTGATGGGCGCGATATCGACCGGGCCCCGGCGATTTGTTACCATGGACGGCTTAAACGGCCGCCTTTCTTGAAGGCCCGTTTCTCCGGCTTGAGAGGTAAAGGTATGACGCCCGCCTGCCAGGGAAGCAAATTCATGTCGTCCAAGAACCGCTCATCACGATGAAAAGAAAAATTGCCGTCGTCGGCATGTCATTCCGCTTCCCAGGGACCAGTGCGGAGCAATACTGGCCGGACCTCCTGAGCGGCAAGGATCTCGTCACCTCGGTTGACCCGACCCGATGGGCGCAGGAGACCTTTCGCCACCCGAACAAGAATCACGCCGGCACCAGCTATACCTATGCGGCTGGCTCGATCGGCGATGTATCGACTTTCGATGCCGGCTTCTTCGGCATCTCGCCGCGGGAAGCGGCACAGATGGACCCGCAGCAACGCCTGCTGCTGGAGATGAGTTGGGAGGCGTTCGAGAATGCGGGCATCAAACCGGGTGCGGTGAAGGGCAGCAAATGTGGCGTCTTCATCGGCATTTCCAGCACCGACTACGCCTACCGCTTCGCCGACGACCTGGGCGCCATCGATTCCACCGTCGCCACCGGCAATACCGCCAGCATTGCCGCCAACCGCATTTCCTATGTATTCGATTTGCGCGGGCCCAGCATGGCGCTGGATACCGCCTGCTCGTCCTCTCTGGTTGCCTTCCATCAAGCCTGCCAGTCGGTGGCCTCGGGTGAGAGCTCGCTGGCCATCGCCGGTGGCGTCAGCCTGCATCTGCACCCCTATGGATTCATTGCCTTCTCCAAGGCCTCAATGCTGTCGCGGCGAGGTCGCTGCAATGTGTTCGACGCTTCCGGCGACGGCTATGTCCGCTCCGAGGGCGGCGGTATTTTCGTTCTCAAGGATCATGACCAGGCGATTGCCGACGGCAATCCCATCCTGGCTATTGTCGCGGCCTCGGCGATCAACAGCGACGGCAAGAAATCCGGCCTCACCGTGCCCAGCAGCCAGGCACAGGCTTCGCTGCTGACCGATGCCTATGCTGACGCGGGCATAGATCCCGCCGATATCGATTACATCGAAGCGCATGGCACCGGCACTGCGGTCGGCGACCCGATCGAAACGCGCGCGCTGGGCGATGCGCTCGCCAAATTTCGTCCCAAGGATCGGCCGCTGCTGATCGGCTCGGTCAAAAGCAATCTGGGACATCTGGAGGCGGCTTCGGGTGTCGCCGGCCTGGTCAAGGCGCTCTATTGCGTGCAACACCGCGAAGTGCCTGCCACCATTCATGTCGATACGCCCAACCCCAATATTCCTTTCGACGAGTGGAATTTGCGCATCGCGCGCAAGACCACGCCACTCAAGCAGACCGGCCGGCTGGTCGTCGGCGTCAATTCCTTCGGCTTTGGCGGCGCCAATGCCCACGTCATTCTTGAAAGTCCGGCAGCGAAGGTAACGCCGCTGCAACCGCGCCCGCCCAAACCGGCGGCAGGCGCAGAACTGCCCCTGGTCGTCTCCGGGAAAAGCGAGGCGGCGTTGAAGGCGGCTGCACGCGATTTCGCCACTTTCCTGCGCCGACACCAAAGTGTGCCGCTTTACGATATTGCCTACAGCGCAACCTTCAACCGCGAGTGGCACGAGCATCGCGCCGTGGTATCCGGGGCGACGCATAAATCGCTTGCTTCGGCGCTGGAGCATTTTGCCAACGGCACCGCATCAGGCTTGCCGGTCGAGTCGGCGACGGTGCTGACGTCGCCGGTCAAGGTCGCCTTCGTTTATTCCGGCAATGGCTCGCAGTGGGAAGGCATGGGCAAGCGCCTGATGCTGGAAGACGAAACCTTCCGCGCCGCGGTTCAGCGCGTTGACCAGATATTCCGGCGCTATGCCGAGTTTTCGCTTGAGGACGAGCTGTCCGGCAAGAATGGCGAAGGCCGCCTTGCGCTGACCGAAATCGCGCAGCCGACCCTGTTTGCCGTTCAGGTCGGCATCACCGAAATGCTGCGCACCCGCGGGCTGTCGCCGAATGCGGTAACCGGTCACAGCGTCGGCGAAATCGCCGCGGCCTGGGCCTCCGGCGCGCTGACCCTCGAACAGGCAGTGCAGGTCATCTACCATCGCAGCCAGCTGCAGGCCACCACCAAGGGGCGCGGGCAGATGACCGCAGTCGGCCTCGGCGAACCCGCCATGCGCCAGGTCCTGCAAGAGTTGAAACTCCACAAGGACATCGCCATCGCCGGCGCCAACAGTTCGCGCGGCGTGACCCTGGCCGGCGATGATGCGGCATTGGCCTCGCTGGAATCCGTGCTCGCCGAACGCAAGATATTTCACAAACGACTCGATCTCGATTACGCCTTTCACAGCCCGGCGATGGATCCGATCGAATCGAACATTTACAAGGCCCTGGGCGCGCTGGCGCCGGCCGAGGAGCAATTGCCCTTCATCTCCACCGTCACCGGGGAGCGCCTGTCGGGTGCGCTGCTCGGCGCCTACTACTGGTGGCAAAACATCCGCAATCCGGTGCTGTTCGAAAAGGCGGTCAAGACTGCACGCTCGATGGGCATTGATCTGTTCATTGAAATCGGTCCGCATGCCGTGTTGCGCGGCTATCTCAACGACAGTCTCAAGGATGGCGGCGCACCGGGCCGGGTGGTGACCACGCTGTCGCGCGGCGACGATGCGCCCGAGCGCATCTGGAGCGCAGCGGCCAAGGTGATGATCGCCGGCGCACCGGTCGACTGGACCCGCTTCTTCCCGCAGTCCGCCGCGTTTACGCCCCTGCCAAACTATCCCTGGCAGCGTGAACGCTACTGGCAGACGGTGACGCCCGAGTCGGAAAACCTGCTCAATCGCTACAAGGTGCATCCGCTGCTGGGTTATCGTCTGACGCAGCAGGAACTGACCTGGGAAAACCAGCTGGATCCGCTGTTGAACCCGACCCTTGCCGACCATGTTGTCGGCGATGCGATCGTGTTCCCCGGCACCGGCTTTGCCGAGTTGGCCCTGGCGGCGGCCGCGCAATGGGCGGTCGGCAGTATTTCGCCCGCAAAAATCGAGATCGAAGAACTGGAGATTCGTTCGCCCCTGCTGCTGGCTGCCGATCATTCAAAATCGCTGCGCGTCAGCATCGATCCGGGCGACGGCAGTTTTGCCGCCAAATCGCGCGACCAGAACAGCGGCGAAGCATGGACCCTGCATGCCACCGGGCGTATTCCTGCCGAGGCCCAGGATGTGCTGTTCAGCGATGACAAGCCGGCCGTGCCGTCGCGGCAGCCCGACTTCGATGCCGCCTTGCACACCCGTCTTACCGAGCTGGTCGGACTCAATTACGGACCGGCCTTCAGTGCCATCAGTGCCGGCTGGATCGAAGGCGACTCGGTATGGGCGCGCCTGACCGTGCCGGAGACGGTTCGCGCCGAGCTGGGCAGCACCCTGTTGCACCCGGCGCTGCTCGATTGCACGTTTCAACTCATCATCCATCTGCTGCGCGACCAGATCGCCACGCAGAGCGGGGTCGCCTATGTGCCGACCCGTATCGGTCGCCTGATTTTCAAGACCGGCAAATCGACCCCGACCCTGGCGCGCGCGGATCTGGCGCGCCGTTCGCCGCAATCGCTCACTGCGGATTTTTCGCTGTTTGACGAACACGGCGAGATCGTTGCCTGGTTGCGCGGCGTGCGCTTCCGCGCGGTGCGCCTGCGCAAGGACAGTTCGGATCATTTGCGCTTTCTCGATTATGTCGGCATTGCGCAACCCCAGGCGCATACGCGCGGCATCGGTTTGCCGAGCCTGACCGAAGAGGTGCGCAAGGCCCTGTCCGCCGCAGCCCAGTCACTGTCGAAGAGCAGCGCATTCCAGCCCTATACCCAGCAGATCGAGCCGCTGCTCGACGCACTCTGCGCCGCCTTTGCCACGGACGCGCTGAAAAACATCGCCGGCGGCGAGGGATTGAGCGACCAGCGTGTCGCAATGCTGGCGGAACAGAATCCGGCCTCGGCCTCGCTGGTGGCACGCCTTATCGACATGCTGGAAGAGGACGGCGTACTTGAACGCGAAGCGGACGGCTGGCAGTTCACTGCCGCGGACGAGGGGCCGGCGGCGTACGACATCTGGAACGCGCTGGTGGCCGACCATCCCGATCATTTTGCGATTTTCAATGCGGTCGGCCGCATCGGCCTCAATCTCGAGCGCCTGCTTGACGGGCGTGCCGACATCGGACAATTGCTGCCGCGCGAATGCACGGTGGCGGCCATGTCCGCTGAAGTCATCGGCCACGCCGCCACCCGCTCCTTCGGGCTTGCGCTATTGCAATGCGTGACGGCGGCCATCGAGCAGCTCAGCGAAGGGCAGCGCCTGCGCATCGTCGAAATCAGCGACGGCGCACCGACCTTTGCGCCCGGCCTGCTGCGCGCCCTGCGGCGCGACCGCTTCGATTACGTCATCGCCACCACCAACCGCGCCACAGCCGAAGATTGCCAGCATCGCGTCGACCGCCTGGCGGGCGCCGTGGTGCGGGTATTCGGCAACGAGGCGGATGGGGACGATGATGCGCACCTGCAGGATGCGAGCTTTCAGCTGGCTATCCTGGTCCATGATTTCGCCAGTGACGAAGACGCGCAGCGCGCCGTCGGCCAGGCGCGGCGCCTGCTGGCTGCGGGCGGCACCCTGGTGATGCTGGGCACGCCTTCCTCGCGCTGGCTCGATCTGGTGTTCGGCGCCACTCAGCAATGGTGGCCGCCGCGCGCCGAGTCGATGCCTGCCCTGATGTCGCGATCAGCCGCCCATTGGGACCAGCGCCTGCAGGCGCTGGGCTTCGAAGCAAGCCTGACCCTGCCGCTGGCGCCCGATGCACCCGCCACGCCCTATGTGATGGTGGCCCGAGCCGGCGCCGCGCTTGCCGAAAGCGGCGCGGTCGCCCAGCCGGCAGCACCGGCCGCCTGGATTGTGATGGTCGATGACAATCCCTTTGCAACGGCCGCGGCCCATGACTTCGCCAGCCGCATCGTGCACGACGGTGGCTACGTCGCCGTGGTCGGCACCCTGCGCCACGACGGCGTCGATGGCTCGCATGCGGACATCAATCCCGGCGATGCCCATGCCATGGCGGCATTGCTCGGACATGTGCGCGCCACGCATGGCGCGGTCAGCGGCGTCGTGCATCTTTACGGGCTTGGCCGCAACGAAAATACCCTGGCCGGGGCCACCCAGTTGCTGGCCCACCAGGTCGAGCGCTGTGCCATCGCCAGCGCCCTGGTGCAGGCCTGCGAACAGGCCGAAGTGAACACCATCTGCTGGCTGGTGACGGCGGGTGCGTCCTCCGCCTGGCTGCCGCAGCGCGAGGCGCAATTCGCCGACATGGCCGATGCGCCGCTGTGGGGCCTTGGCCGCACCCTGATGAATGAACCATCGCGACTGGCGATCCGCATGATCGACCTGGAGCGATCTGCCGGCAGCGAGTGCCCCGCCGGCAAGGTCGCAGCGGCCATGGTCGGTGAAATCCTCGCCGCCGATGCCGAGCAGGAAGTGATGCTTACGCTCGGTGGCGAGCGTTTCGTGCCGCGCCTGCGCGTGCTGCCGCGCCATGTGCAGGAAGACGCCAAGCCGGCGCTGTCCACCACCCTGCGCCTCGGCTTCCAGTTCGCCGGGCAGTTGCGCAATCTGCGCTGGCAGGCCTTCCCGCGCACGCGTCCGGCCGCGGACGAAATTGAAATCGAAGTCGCCGCCACGGGTCTCAATTTCCGCGACGTCATGTATGCCCTCGGCCTCCTGTCCGAAGAGGCGGTGGAAAACGGTTTTGCCGGTCCCACCCTGGGCCTGGAATGCGCGGGCGTGGTAATTGGGGTTGGCGCCGGCGTGGAAGGCTTTGGTCTTGGCGATCGCGTCGTCGCCTTCGGTCCCTCCAGTTTCAGCAACCATGTGCTGACCAAGGCCAGCGGTGTATCTCGCATTCCGCCGGGGATTTCATTTGAAGCGGCGGCCACCATCCCCAGCACCTTCTTCACTGCCTACTACGCACTGCATCATCTGGCGCGTTTGCGCGAAGGCGAGAAAATTCTCATCCACGGCGCCGCCGGTGGCGTCGGCATTGCCGCCATCCAGTTGGCCAAATATTTCGGCGCGGAAATTTTTGCCACCGCCGGCTCCGACGAGAAACGCGATTTCCTGCGCCTGCTCGGCGTCGATCATATTTTCGATTCCCGTTCGCTGGCCTTCGCCGACGAGATCCTCGCCGTCACGCAGGGCAAGGGTGTGGACGTGGTGCTCAACTCGCTGGCCGGCGAGGCGATCAATCGCAACTTCCGTGTGCTGAAGCCCTTCGGCCGTTTCCTCGAACTCGGCAAGCGCGATTTCTACGAGAACACCAAGATCGGACTGCGACCCTTCCGCAACAACATCTCCTATTTCGGCATCGATGCCGACCAGCTGATGCAGGAGCAGCCGCAGCTGACGCAATCGCTGTTCCGCGAGGTGATGGAGCTGTTCGGCGAGGGCATCCTGCATCCGCTGCCCTTCCACACCTTCGAAGCCGACGATGTGGTGGATGCCTTCCGCCATATGCAGCAGGCCAAGCAGATCGGCAAGGTTGTCGTCACCTATCAAAACGGCATCAACACGGTTTTCACGCCGCCGCCGGCGCGCGAGCAATTGCAGCTGTCCGACAAGGCGACCTATCTGGTCACCGGCGGCCTCGGCGGCTTCGGCCTGCGCACCGCGCAATGGCTGGTGGCCAAGGGAGCGCGCAACCTGGTGCTGATCAGCCGCAGTGGCCCGGCCTCAAGTGAAGCGCAAGCAACTGTGACCGAATTGCAGGCGCGTGGCATCAAGGTACTGGCCACGGCCTGCGATGTGACGGACCGCAAGGCTCTGTCCACCCTGTTTGCGCAGATTGCCGCGAAGATGCCGCCACTGCGCGGCATCGTGCACGCCGCGGTGGTGATCGAAGATGGACTGATCCGCAACACCAACATCGAGCAGATTCGCAAAGTGTTCGCGCCGAAAATTCTCGGTGCGCAATATTTGCATGAGTTGACGCGCGACCTGAAGCTGGATTTCTTCGTGCTCTATTCCTCCGCCACCACGCTGTTCGGCAATCCGGGCCAGGGTAATTACGTGGCCGCCAACGCGCAGCTTGAAGCACTGGCGATGGCGCGTCGCGCGGCCGGCCTGCCGGCGCTGTGCGTGCGCTGGGGCGCGATCGAGGACGTCGGCTTCCTTGCCCGCAACGAACAGATCAAGAACGCCCTGCAAAGCCGCATGGGCGGCAGCACCATCCAGTCATCCGATGCGCTCGATATCCTCGAGGAACTGATCGTGTCCGACCGTTCCAATCTGGGTGTGCTCGAACTCGACTGGCATTCGCTCAGCCGCTTCCTGCCGTCCGCGGCCTCGCCCAAGTTCCACGACCTGGTCGGCCATGCAGCCGAAGGCGAGTCGGACGAGGATCACGCCGACGATATTCAGCGTTTGCTGGCCGAGTTGCCGCCGGAGGAGCTGGCGGCGACCTTCCGCGAATTGCTCAAGGCCGAGATCGGCGAGATCCTGCGCATTCCGCCCGAGAAGCTCGACGCCACGCGCTCGGTCTACGATATGGGCCTCGATTCGCTGATGGGCGTGGAGCTCGCGCTCGCCATCGAATCGCGCTTCGGCATCCGGCTGCCGGTGATGGCGTTGAGCGAAAGCCCGACCATCGAAAAGCTGGCCGACAAGATCATTGCGCAATTGAAATCCGCCGGCGCGCCCAGCGAGGCAACGCCCGGTGCGCCAAACGCCAACATCACCGCGCAGGTGCAGCAGATGGTCTCGCAGCATGCGCCCGAGGTGGATGCGAAATCGATTGAAGAGTTCGCAGCTGAGCTGCAATCCGGCGACCCGGCGAAATCCAACCGGATCATCCACTGATGAGCAGAAAAGGCGTCATGGGCCTGAGCGCCCAGTTGAAGGACAAGCTGATCCAGCAGACGCTTGAGCGGCGCCTGCGCCAGGCGGGGGAGCCGCGCAGCACCAACTTTTCATTGGCGACTTCGGCAGCGGCGCGCGATATTCCGGAAGAGTATTACCGCTTCGCCCTGCATCCCGGCTACCAGCAACTGCGCATCGTCAACGACGGTGCGGCGCGTCTCGGCATCCGCAATCCTTTTTTCAAACAGCACGATGCCCTGGTCGGCGCCACCACTACCATCGAGGGCAAGACCTTCATCAATTACGGCAGCTATAACTACCTGGGTTTTTCCGGCGATCCCGCCGTCACCGCAGCGGCCAAAGCGGCCATCGATCGTTACGGCACCTCGGTTTCGGCCAGCCGCATCGTCTCCGGCGAGCGGCCGGTCCATCGCGAGTTTGAACGTGCACTGGCTGAAGTTTATGGCGTCGACGATGCCATCACTTTCGTCAGCGGCCATGCCACCAATGTCACCACCATCGGCTACCTGTTCGGGCCCAAGGATCTGGTGCTGCACGATGCCCTGATCCACAATTGCACTCTGCAGGGCGTGCAGCTGTCGGGCGCGCGGCGCCTGTCCTTTCCGCATAACGACTGGACGGCGCTGGACACCATCCTCAACGAGCAGCGCCGCCATTTCGAGCGCGTGCTGATCGTCGTCGAAGGCATTTACAGCATGGACGGCGATTACCCGGACCTGCCGCGCTTTGTCGAAATCAAACGCAAGCATCGTGCATTCCTGATGGTCGATGAGGCGCATTCCTTCGGCGTCATGGGCAAAAACGGTCTCGGCATTCGCGAACACTTCGGCCTGACCGGGAACGATGTCGATATCTGGATGGGCACCTTGAGCAAAGCCTTGGCCGGCTGCGGCGGCTATATCGCCGGCGAAACCGCGCTGGTCGAGCATCTCAAATTCATGGCCCCCGGTTTCCTCTACAGCGTGGGCATGTCGCCGCCGGTGGCCGCCGCCTCGCTGGCCGCCTTGCAGGGGCTGCGCCGCGAGCCGGAGCGGGTGCAGATGCTGCAGCAGCGTGGCGCTTTCTTTCTCGACAAAGCCAGGGCTGCCGGCATCGACACCGGCTTCAGCAGCGGCCTCGCGGTGATTCCGGCCATTACCGGCAGCTCGCTGCGCGCGGTGCGCCTGTCGGAAGCCCTGTTCAAGCGTGGCATCAATGTGCAGCCGATTCTCTATCCGGCCGTGCCGGAGAAATCCGCGCGCCTGCGTTTCTTCATGTCCTACAAACATACCGAAGCGCAAATCACGCAAACCATCCAGGCCCTGGCCGAAGAGCTGGATCGTCTGTAGTGCGCTCGTGTCACGCGACATGAGCCAGCCTCCGTCCTCGCCAACACCGCCGCAGAAGCCCTCGGCTTGGGCGCAGCTGCAGAATGAACTGAAAAAACCACGTGCTTCCAGCAAGCGCATTGCCTACCCGCCGATTCGCAATTTCGTCCTCGACCTGATGGCCGAAGGGCGGCGCAAGAACACCATCAACCTGGCGTTTGAAGCCGATATCAGTGACGCCCGTCAGCGCCTCTCGGCCATGGCCGAGCCGGTGTCGATCACCAGCTTTGTGGCCAAATCACTGCTGCTGGCGCTCGCAGAGAACCCGCATATGCAGGCCTATCGTTACGGCAAATCCGAGTTGGTGCTGTTTGACGATGTCGATCTCAGCTTCACGGTCGAGCGCGAACTCGATGGCGCGTTGCTGCCACTGGCCTATATTTCACGCGCCGCCAATCGCAAGAGCGCTGCGCAATTGCACGCCGAGCTGCAGGCCGCCAAGGTTGCGCCACTCGGTGCGGCCGGACCGATGTCGGCGCTGGAAAAAACATTTTTCCTGCTGCCAATTTTCATTCGACGCCTGGTGTGGCGATATATCCGCAGCGATCCCTATGTGTTCAAGCAACTCGCCGGCACTGTGGCCATCACCTCGATGGGCATGTTTGTCAGCGGCGCTGCGGTGATGTTCCCGATCACGCCGATGACGCTTACCCTGTCGATCGGCGGCATCGAGAAAAAGCTGATCATGATTGATGGCCTGCCGGTCGAGCGCGAAGTGATCCATCTGAATCTCGGCGCGGACCACGACATCATCGACGGCGCGCCACTGATGCGCTTCGCGGAGGTGTTCAGGAAGAAACTTGAAGGGGCCGTAGCGCTAGCGAGTCCCCCGTAGGGTGGGCAAAAGCGCAGCGTTGCCCACGCGCAATGCCGCATGCTCTGGCACATTCAATTAAAAAGGGGAGCACCGATCGCGTGGGCTCAAAGTGCGAGCCCACCCTACAAAAAACTGTCGATTTCCAGTTCGGCGTGAGGGTGACCTTAAAAATCTGTCCGCCGTAGGGTGGGCAAAAGCGCAGCGTTGCCCACGCGCTCAGCGTTCGCCAAAGCCAATTGGCCCATCTCGCACAATTCCTCCCCAGTCAATTGGCAGCGAGCCCGTTTTTACATAGCGATGAAAAGAAGAATGCGGCCAATCTGAAACGGCCCTGACCAAGCCATGCTTTACCGGATTGAAATGAATGTAATCAACATGGTCTTGCAAATCGCTGTCGTCGCGAATTTCGTGTTCCCAAAAGCGTCGTTGCCAAATGCCCTTTTCCCGTTTGCGGATTTTGCTTGCGCTCGGCGATGTGCTGGCAGGTACGCCGCGCGAAAAGGCTTGCTTGATTAATTGCCATCGAATGGAAAAATCGGCATCGCCTTCCGGCAACTGGCACACTGCATGCAGATGTTCCGGCAATACGCAGATTGCAATGGTATTGAAGGGATACTGCGATTCCACCTTTCGATAGGCGCTGCGGAACAAATCGACCTGCGTGTGCAGCAACGTACTGTCCCGATCTTCAAGCGTCACGGTGAAGAAGAATATGGCGCCCGGTTTTTGGCTGCGACGATAGTGAGACATGGCGAAATCGTAGCAGCACGGGAGATAGCGCGGTAGCCGCGCCCGCGTGGGCAACGCTGCGCTTATGCCCACCCTACGGCATCAGCCGGTTTTTCCGTAGGGTGGGCTCGCACTTTGAGCCCACGCGCCACTTCAATTTTTCGCACTGTTGCGCCGAATCCACTCCGACAATGTGGTTTCATCCGTCGCGCCGGACGCAACCGCAAGCATGGTGAGCACACAATCGGCATCGCCCGCCGTCAGCGTGACGCCATTCAGAGCCAGGAACAATTCCATGGCAACGAATGAAGTGCGCTTGTTGCCATCGACAAAGGGATGATTTTTGGCGAGGGCGACTGCGTAGCATGCAGCCAACGCTGCCGCATCGGGCCTGCCATAGGTGGCAAGATTGAGCGGCCGCGCCAGAGCCGATTCCAGCAAGCCTGCATCGCGGGTTCCCGCCCCGCCGCCGTGCTCGGCAAGCTGCTCATCGTGGATGGCGATAATGGCGCGCGCATCAAGCCATACCCACTTTTTCATTTCGCCAATTCGCGCAGCACCGCACGCCGTTTTTTCATGATGCTGCGTGCCGCTTCGATTTGCGCCTCGAAGCCCGGATCATTCAATGACAGGCTGAGGCCGTTGGGATTTTCGCTGACGTAAAGCGTGTCACCCTTTTCCAGCTTCAGGCGCGCCAGGATATCCTTGGGAAGTATTACGCCCACAGAATTGCCGATCTGCGTCAATTTCAGTGCCGACATATTGTCCTCCGACGGTGTGAACTGTTTTAACAAACGTTATATTAACAATCGGCATGCACAATCGCAAAGTCAAGAACTGGCGCGCCTTTCGGGGCAAAAATGCTCAAAACACCGCGCCAAATGGCGTTCTACGATACCTTCTGCTGGCTGGCCTGGATGCTTTGCAGCAGCGTATCGGCCAACGTGGCAATGCCGGTATCCATTGATTCGGCCCGCGTTTCCGGCGAGCGATTGCCCCAGATTGCATAGTCGGTCATACCGTCAGGCTCGCCCAGCTGCGCATAGACACCGGCCATGATCGGCACATGGTCGCCGTAGAAGCACAACCATGACGGCGTCGATAATGCCGCCATTTTTTGATGCAGCATTCCGATCATTTTGTCCGCATTGGCGAGATGGCGCAGGTAGACGGCGAGATCGTCGCAACCCGCCGGCGGGGATTCAATGAAAAATTGTCTTCGCTCATCCGGCGTCAGGGTTTCCCAATGCAAGGGACCATGGTTTTCCATGGTGATGGCGAAGATGAACAGCGGCTGCTTGGCAGAATCGAGCAGCGCGGTGATTTTTTCCGCCAGCGCCACGTCGCCGATGTAAGGACCGCTCTTGCCGGCAGCATCGAATTGCCGGATGTCGATGAATTCATCAAAGCCCATCAGCGGAAACACGATATGCCGGTTATAGAAACTGGCCGGATAGGGATGGACGCAGATGGTGCGATAGCCCTGTGCGCGCAGATGCGAGGCGAGGGTGGCGATGCCGGCGCGGGCGAATTTCCGGTATGGGTTGAACTGATGCACGCCCAGCGCCTCGCTCTCGAACCCAGACAAGAACGAGAATTCGGTGCGCACCGTGTTGGCGCCCCAGGCCGCAACTTTCACGCGACCATGCTGCACCGATGCGCGCTGCAATGCATCCCAGTTTTTCAACACCCCGCGGTTGATGTCGGCATGCAGACGGCGCGCATCGAAAAAAGATTCGCTCTGCACGACCACGATATGCGGCTTCGCTGCGGGCAGTGCGCACGCGGCGAATGGCGATGGGAAAGCGGCGCGGTCGACCGGCTTCAGCTCGGCGACCATATAGCGCCACAGGCAGGCGATGAAGCCGAGGCGCTGCAGATCGTCGGCGGGTTTGAAATTTGCGGCGGGCGTCAGCGCAGCGCCGAATGCGATCAACACCGCTGCCGCCAACACGATCACGGCAACGCCCTCATAAAACATCGCGATGGACATCCCCCGTGTCATTGGCGCCTCGAAAGCGAGACCGATCCACACCGCCGCAATGAATCCCGCCAGCGCCAAGGCCGCACGCCACCAGCCGAGGAATGGAATGTACAAGCGCGGATGGCGCAGGGTATCGGTGAAATATTCGAAATCGGAAAAAATGAAAGGCTCGCGCAGCGCGCCGAATTTGGCATTGCTCACCAGCACCACGAACAGCAGGAAGGCCAGCACGAAGGTGGCGGCGAACCAGGGCCGCTGGAACAGACTCATCTCGAACGCAAAGGCCAGCAGCCAGCAGCCGGCATGCAGCAGCCATCTGCCGATGGGGCGCGCCAATAATGGCCGCGGCGCCAGCAATTGTTCAATCGCAATCGACAACAGCGCGCCACCGAACAGTGCCGCCTGCAATGAATGCTGCGCGAAAAAATCAGCCACTGTGCTTGTTGAAGTTGAACCAGGACACAAGCTTCTGCGCGAACGCCGCCGGCGCCACTGCCAGATACCAGGAGCCGAGATTGAGCGGGAAGGGGAAGCTGATGCGCGCCTTGTCGGCCGCCAGGCCGCGCTTGATCACGGCTGCCGCCTTGTCGGCCGTCCACAGGAAGGGCTTGGGGCCCGGCATTTCATTGCACATCTTCGATTCAACAAAGCCCGGCATCACCACATTGACGCGAACTCCTTGCGGCGCCAGCCAGCCGCGTAGCGCTTCGCCATAAGCCTTGATCGCCGCCTTGCTGGCGCTGTAGCTGGGCGTGATCGGCAGGCCGAAGTAGCCGGCCAGCGAACTGAACAGCGCGATCTGGCCGCGACCGCGCGCGCGCATTGCCGGCAGTACCGCATCGACGGTGGCCATGGCGGCGGTGATATTGATCTCGATCAGGGCCTCCATCTCTACCCAGCGTTCGCCCTCGCCATGCTCGCCGATATTGATATTGATGCCGGCGCAGACGATCACCAGATCGAGCGCTGCGGCTTGCTCGCATTCCTTGATCCAGTCCACCAGCGCAGCGCGATTGCGCACATCCAGCTCAGCGATTGCGACCGCCGCACCGCGCGATGTACAGCGCGCGGCTACATCGTCCAGCTTGGGGCGATCGCGCCCCTGCAGGAAAAGCTGCACGCCCGGCGCTGCATAGGCGAGCGCCAGCGCGCCGCCGATGCCGCCGGTGGCGCCGGTGATCAGCACGCTGCGTGCTGCGCTTGCGCTCATTTCAGTTCCTCCAGCGGCGAACGATCCGCCGTCAGCACCGGCACGCTGTTGGCCACCGCCATTTCGATGCCGGCCTTCGAATAAAAACCGCCGTTGATTTGCGTCGCCTGGATGACGCTATTACGAAAGCGCCGGAACAGCTCCGAATCCGGGCGCAATCCCTGTTTCCAGAACTCGTCAAGCGGGCCGGAGAAAGTCAGTCCGGGCAGATGGTAGATCGGTTTGCTCAGCGTCATCGTCGGACAATCGAAGGTGAGGGAAGACAGGCCCACCGTGCTGTTGACGGTGACGAGCCCGCTGGCGCGCGTCAGCAGGATATCGAGGTCGCCTGTCTCCAGATAGTCTACGCGCCCGGACAGCCCATTCTGCCTGGCCAGCCTGGCGATGATGCCGCGAAAATCGACAAAGCCGGTATCGAGCGGATGGTTCTTGATCACGAGGCGCGCATCGCGCGGCGCATAGAGCGCGAAGGAGGTCATCACAAGCTCGATCACCTCGGCCATATTGTTGAACGGCGAGTGGTCGCGGATCTGCGCATCGCTGTCGAGCTGCAATGGCAGCAGGTAGAACGGTTGTGTGCCGCCCATCAATCGCGCAATCGTCTTGCGGTCGCGTGCTTTGTACCAGGGCATCAGCGAAAAGCGCCGTCCCCAGCCGAGATATTCGATCGCCGAAATCAGCGGGCGATGGGTGCGATAGCGCGGATAAAAAATCGGGTTCCAGAAATTGAAGGCGTGATAAATCATGTCATAGCGCGCGCGGCTGCCGAGCGAGGAGGCAAACGATTGTCCCTGGCCGTAATCCGGCAGGCGCGCGCCGACACGCCGATACCAGCCGGCATCGCGCGGCAAATGCGAATCGGCATTGACGCCATCGCGTTCCAGCGTGATCCAGTTGGGGCGGAAATAACCTTCCTCGAACACATGCAGGCGCAGGCCGCGTTGTTTTGCCATGGCAACGGCCGGGCGATGAATCGGCCGCCGATCGCCGAACAAAACGATGTCGGTAATGCCATGCTGCAATACTTTTTCGCGCAAAAAATCCGGCAGCGTCTCGAGCGCGCCGCGGAACGACCAGGCCGAACGCGTGCCCCAGTAAATGCGGTCACCGACATTGAAATTGATCTTGAACACGCGATGCCCATCCGCCGTGAGCCGATCCGCCAGCGCCGGGAAGAAGGGCGAATTGACGCCCTGCAAGAACAGGAATTTGCGCTTGAATTTGGGGGTGGCGGCGGTCATCCAGCCATCCTTGTGGCTTTTTTGCCGCATAGATCGGGCGATGATTTTGAAATCCTGGAACGCCATTCGGCGGGCATTTCCAGCCATTTTTGCTTGGAGAACCGCGCCAAATGGCGATCTACGTATTTAATAAATTTGAGAAACCTCGTCGCCCCAGCGAAGGCTGGGGCCCAGCCCGCCGTACACTTTACAAACACCAAGGACTGGATTCCGGCCTGCGCCGGAATGACGGCGCTTGCTGAGGTGGGCTCGCCGTTTGAGCCCATGCGGTGGGCGCTTGCGCGAGGAAAAATGGAGCCGATACGCAACGCTTGCGTCCGCGTGGGCAACGCTGCGCTTATACCCACCCTACGGCCCTGCCTTTCCAGCTTTATCGGCCAGCGAATTTAGCAAGGCATCCACCTTCTCGAAATGTTGCGCCCACGTCGTCGCACGAAAATTTTTCATGCGTTCCATTTGCGCCGCGCGCAGCGTGCTCTCGGCCTTGGCGTAATCGAGGATCAATTGCTGCCAGCGCTTGCCGTCGAGCGCGTTGGCATACTCCGGCACCTCGCCCGAGGTTTCGCGGAACACGGATAACTCGCTGGCGATCACCGGCACACCGATCGACAGCGCCTCGGTCAGCGGCATGCCATAACCCTCGGCAAAGCTTGGAAAAAGCAGGGCGCGCGCATGATGCATCCAGGTGATGAGTTCGGCGTCGCTGCAATAGGACTGCTCGACGACAAAGCCTTTGAGCTGTGCGCAGCGTTCCAGCAGGTCGACCACGTTCTCGCATTCCCAGCCGCGCTGGCCGATCACCACCAGTCGCGGGGCGGCGTCGCCGAGCTGCTCGACCATCTGCCGCCACAGTTGCAGCAACAGCAAATGATTCTTGCGCGGCTCGATGGTGCTGACGACCACAAAGTAGGGCGCTGCCAGCGGCCGCGGCCCGGGCACGATGTCCGGCAAGCCCGGTGCCAGCGGCGCGGCCACGGCAGGCGGCATTCGCAGACTTTCCGATTGCGCGAATCGTTGCAGCACCTCAAGCGTGTCCTGCGAAATCGTGACGATGCCATGACCTTTCGACAACGCCACGCGCATGCGCACCTGATGGCGCTCGCGCTCGCCCGGCCGGCAATATTCGGGATGCGTGATCGGAATCAAATCGCTGACCACGAACAGCGGCCGTGCCCCGCAGACGCGCAAGGACCATGCGTAATTCGGATTCTCCAGCCCCATATGGCCGGCGTTGAAAAGATAATCGCCCTTGTAGCCCAGGCACCACCAGCGCCACAGGAACGCTTTGGCGATCACCAGCATCGCCAGCGCCGTCATCGATGCGGCACGATCCACGGCCGCGAACACTGCCGCCGAATCCCTGGCCGACAACACTGCATTGAAAGGCCCGAGGCTCAGCACCGCACGGGCGGAATTTTCCTTGCGTACCGCGTAATGGCGGATGTACTCGATACTGACGCGATCGATGCCGGTGGGAAGCTTGCCCTTGAGGCGCCGGTAAACCAGGCGGGTGACGTCTATCAGTATTTTGGGCACGGGAATTTCGGCGGCGGGCTGGCTGTTTTTATCGGAACCTCGGCCGCGCGAGGCGGCCATTGCGTTCCATGGGGGCCGCATAAGGGTGCAATTACGACGGCAGTGCGTATTTTGCTACACTTCCGGCCTGACCAGAGTAAATGCCCGCGCATTTTCCCGCCTATCCGTTTCCTTATCCATACCTCCCAAAGCCAATCCATGCGTCGCGTCCCGTTTCTGTCGATCCCGGCCCTATTGTCGGCAGCGTTGCTGTCCGCATGCTCCAGCCTGCCCACCATCGGCCCGTCCAGCGACGAGATCCAGAAATCGACCACGCAGCCGGGCGAAGCCGCCATCCAGATCGTCGAAGTCGATGACGCGGTGACCCGGCAATTGCTGGCCAAGCGCGCCCAGTCGCAGTTCGCCGACACGCTGGGAAACCCGCAGGCCGTTCCGCAGACCGTCGGTGCCGGCGATGTCATCGAGGTGACCGTCTGGGAAGCCCCGCCCGCCACGCTGTTTGGCGGCGGTATTGTCGATCCGCGCGCGCCCGCCTCGGCGCGCGTCACGCCCTTCCCCGAGCAGACGATCAACCAGGATGGCTTCATCAACATACCCTTTGCCGGGCAGATCAAGGCAGCCGGCATGACGCCCCTGCAAATCGAAACCCAGATCGCCGAACGCCTCAAGGGCAAGGCCAACCAGGCGCAGGTGCTGGTGCGGGTGGTGCGCAACACCACTTCGAACGTGACCGTGGTCGGCGAAGTCGGCAGCAGTGCGCGCGTGCCGCTGACGCCGCGCGGCGAGCGCTTGCTCGACGCCCTGGCCGCCGTAGGCGGCACCAAGGCGCCGATCAACAAAATGACCATTCAGGTGACGCGCGGCAGCAATGTGTTTTCCATGCCGCTGGAAGCCGTGATCCGCGACCCGAAACAGAACGTGACCCTGCAGGCCGGCGACGTTGTCACCGCCCTGTTCCAGCCCCTGAGCTTCACCGCGTTGGGCTCCACCGGCAAGAACGAGGAAATCAATTTCGAGGCGCAGGGCATTACCCTCGCGCAGGCCCTGGCCCGCTCCGGCGGGCTGATCGATTCGCGCTCCAACCCGCAGGGCGTGTTCATCTTCCGCTTCGAACCGAAAGATTCGCTCAAGTGGCCGCGCGACCCGGTCGCCGCCACGCCCGAAGGCATGGTGCCGGTGGTCTACCGCATCGACCTCAGGAACCCCGGCAGCTTCTTCGTGATGCAGAGCTTCCCGATGAGCAACAAAGACATCCTGTATGTCTCGAACGCGCCGGCGGCCGAGCTGCAAAAGTTCCTGAACCTGATCGTCTCCGTGGCTTATCCGGTGCTGACCTTGATCCAGGTGACCAAGTAACACGACCGCGGGGGCTCAAAATGCGAGCCATTCCTACGAGCGACGAAGCGCTTCCCCCTTTGCAAAAGGGGGACTGAGGGGGATTTTCGGTCGTTGCCCTTTGGAAATGACACCGCGCATTTGCCACCGCAAATCCCTCCCCGCCCCGGCGTCGTTCCAGCTGTAGGTTGAACGTAAGTGCAGCGTTGCCCACGCGGACGCAAGCATCGCGTATCGGCGCGATGTTCCCCCCACAAGCGCCAACCGCGTGGGCTCAAAGCGCGAGCCCACCCTACGCACCGCAACCAATTTTCTCCACTGCCTGTAGGGGTGGGCATAAGCGCAGCGTTGCCCACGCGGATCGTCAAATCAAGTATGGTTGGCATCCCGAACCGGCGCACGCAATCTTTCACCTTCGCGCCGCAATTGCCGAAATTTGCCCATGCCTTCCGCCATCACGCACATCCCGTTCCACGGCATCCCCGCGATTCAACTCAACGGCCCGCAAGGCGCACAAGCCATCGTCAGCCTGCAAGGCGCGCAAGTGCTTTCCTGGATCCCCGCCGGCGGACGGGAATGGTTCTACCTCAGCGAGAAAGCCGACTACTCCGGCAAATCGGCGATCCGCGGCGGCGTACCCGTATGCTTTCCGCAATTTTCCAGCCAGGGCGAGCTGCCGAAACATGGCCTGGTGCGCTGCGTTCCCTGGCAGCTGGACAGTCAAAGCGAAAGCCCGCACGCCACCTCACTCACCCTGCGCCTGCGCGACAGCGAGGCGACGAGAAGGCAATGGCCGCACGCTTTTTCCATTTCGCTGACAGCGACTCTGGGCGCCAGCGATCTGAAAATTGAACTGCAGGTCGAAAACACCGGCCAACGTATGTTCGAATTCACCGCCGCCCTTCACAGCTATTTCCGCATTGCCGACATCGGCGAAGTGCAAATAGACGGACTCGGCGGGGTGCACTACCGCGACGCCGCAAACGGCAACACCGAAGCTATTCAAAACGAAAACACGCTCCGAGTGGAGGGAGAAATCGATCGCGTGTACCACGCCGCCCCGGCGGTGCAGATACGCGAGCCGGGCCGCATGCTAGGGTTGCAGGCGTTGGGCTTCCCCGAAACCGTGGTGTGGAACCCGGGCCGCGAAAAAAACGCCGCGCTGTCCGATATGGCAACGGAAGGATACCGGCAAATGATCTGTGTGGAAGCGGCGGCTGCGGATAGGCGGATTGGGTTGATGCCGGGGCAGCAATGGCGCGGCGTTCAGGCGCTTTTTGCTTTTTTGTAAAGCCAGGATTTGCCGGCCACGATCCGTTCAGCCTCAAGTTTTGATAGCACATGGTCCGCAAGTTTGGTTGCACTTGCTGACGTGGTATCAAGCCTGAGGTCCGGGTTTAACGGTGCCTCGTATTCGGAATCGATGCCCGTGAAGTTTTTGAGCTTCCCGCTGCGCGCAAGTTTGTACAGCCCTTTCAGATCCCTCGCTTCGGCAACGTCAAGCGGAACATCCACAAAAACCTCGATGAACCTGGTGTTGCCTGCCAGCCGCCTTGCGGCTTCACGGTCTTTGCGGAACGGCGAAATGAAGGCGGTAATCACGATAAGTCCGGCGTCGGCCATGAGGTTGGCGACTTCCGCCACTCGCCGGATGTTTTCGGTACGGTCGGCGTCGGAAAATCCCAAATCTCTGTTGAGGCCCCCACGAAGGTTATCGCCATCAATCAGGTAGGTATGATGCCCAGAGGCGTTGAGTTGCTGCTCAACAAGGTTGGCAATGGTGGACTTGCCGGAGCCGGACAGGCCAGTGAGCCAGATGATGCAAGGTTGGTGGCCTTTGATTGCACTGCGGGCGCGTTGCTGCAGCGTTAATGGATATGCAAAGGAATCGCTCATTTGAGCGTCCTGATTTTGATGGCCATGCTGGTATTCCCCGTAAAATTTTCCCAGTTCCCGTTGATGGCCGTGGTGGTCGGGGACATATCGTCTGTGCGATTTGGAATGATTGAATTGGATGGCGAAATGCTGAACTGCAAGATCAAATTATCTGCAAGACTCGCATTTGGGTCGCAGTAAAGTCGTAACAATGTGTGTCGGCGAATATGGCAAGTTCCTCTTCTTCGGTTAAGAGCACTTTGCTTAATTAGGATATATCGTCGCCACAGGTTTTAACCTACCTGCAAAGGTGGGTTATGCGAATTCCTGAAAATTGCCGTGCGATCAGGAACGTATAATTCGAGTTATCGATAGAGGAATGTAAATTTGACCGCCAAACCGGCCCAGTAAGATGTTTATGGCGAGTCCAAAATTCTCATTCGGGAAAATAAAAGCGGATCATGCTTCGGGAAATTCGCGGCGCAAAAGAGTCCAATCCGTAAAGAGCCATTGTTATTTGCCAATCGATTTCAGTCCGGCATTGCATTTGAAGATGGCTAACTAACTGCGCCAGTTCATAGGCGCTATATGAATTAACGAATAAACCATTTATGACCAGAAATTTGCTTCCTAACGCCGCACAAATGGAGGAGGCAACTTGCCCAGTTTATTTTTTACACATTCCAAAAACGGCTGGAACTACATTCCACAACTATGTAACTCTTAAGTTCGGCCCAGAAAAAGTTTGTCCTGCACATCTTTGGCATCAAATGCTTCAGATGAATCCTGTTGAGGTTGCCAAATATGGTTTTATTTGGGGCCACTTTTATTCTTATCTTTATAAATATGTGCCATCACCGATGCGCTACCTTACGTTTATACGGCATCCAATAGAGCGAGCAATCTCGCACTACGGGCACATCATGCTTCATCCTGGCCATTATTTTCACCGGCGAGCCCATGAACTTGGGGACTTCTCCTCGTTTTTGCGCGATCCTGAAATGGCAACCATGGTTACAAATTTCCAGGTTAGAGCATTGGCGATAGATCTTGATCCAGTCAGGGTTGCCGCCACGCTTTCTCCCAAAGAGCTTGACGAAACTGGTCTTGAGCGGAAACTAGAAACCACGCTACCGCAGGAAGAACCGGAAATTTTGCTGAAAACTGCAATTGATCGATTGGAACAAATGTGCTTCGTCGGCATTACGGAACGGTTTGAAGAGTCCCTAGTGCTGCTTTCCAGAAAATTTAATTGGATGGGTCCGCATGCAGTCGAGTCAAAGAATATCAATCAGACTCGACTAAAGGCCGACCAAATATCCAGCTCGGATATGGCAAATCTGATAAAAATGAACGAGCTAGATTTTGCCCTATACGAAACTGCGGTACGACATTTCGAGAGAGAATTTTCCGCTTAGACCAAGTTGATGAAATCAGCAAATTAATGATCAGCTACGCGCAAAATTTTGAAGACGTAATGCTTTGGCGGGCGCTAGGGCACATTGAAAACGGGTTCTATATAGATATTGGCGCCCAGGACCCCATTCAAGATTCGGTAAGCCGCGCATTCTACGAAAGAGGCTGGAGAGGTATTCACGTTGAGCCCACACAGCACTATGCAAAATTGCTGAAGGCAAACCGGCCTGACGAGCTTGTGCTGCAAGTCGCTGTGGGTGCCAAGGCCGGCACCATGGATTTTTTTGAAATCCCCGATACCGGCATCTCCACTGGAGCCCGCACAATCGCGAAGCAACATCAAAAAAGAGGTTTTTCGTCTCGAACCATTTCTGTTCCCTGCGTTACGTTAGCGTCTATTTTCAAGTCTTGCGTCGGCAAGGAAATCCATTGGCTCAAGATTGATGTAGAGGGTATGGAGAAGCAGGTTATACAGGGCTGGGGTAGCGAAAAAAGCAGGCCCTGGATCATCGTGATAGAAAGCACACTGCCGCTGTCTCAAATCGAATCCTTTAAAGCTTGGGAACCGCTGCTGCTAAAGAAGGGGTATGAATTTTCTTACTTCGATGGTTTGAACCGTTTTTACGTTTCTAATAAACGCTCTGCATTGCTAAAAGCGTTTTCGTCTGGCCCGAATGTCTACGATGGCTTCCAATTGGCGGGTACGGCAAGCTCAACATTTCATTTGTTGCTGAAAAACAAGATTGACGCTCTCCAAGATCAACTCGTCAAAACTATTGAGGCTGGAACGATAGAGAGATCGAATCTGGAGCAGTCGTTCGTGACCAAATCGTCCGAACAGGAACACGCGCTACAACGACAACTTGCCGCTTTGCGTAATGAAATAGCTGCCAAGCAAAAGGATATTGAATTTTTACAAGTTGATGTGCAACAAAGTGCCTCAAAATCAGCCGAACTTTTAGCGGCACGTGAGCGGGAATTCTCTGATCGTACTGCCGCGCGGGAGCAGTCCCATCGGAATGAGCTCTCATCTTTGACGGCAGAACTCATGCGCGTGAATGCGCAGCTGCTTGCCACAAAGGACGAGATGGCGTCCAGCCTTAAAAAGGTGCAGCAAGAGTTACAGGATGGTACGCAGGCCTTTGCCAATAGGGAAAAAGAGATATCGGCCCAATTCTTGATGCTGGATCAGACCCATCGGGATGAGCTCTCATCTTTGACGGCAGAACTCATGCGCGTGAATGCGCAGCTGCTTGCCACAAAGGACGAGATGGCATCCAGCCTTAAAAAGGTGCAGCAAGAGTTACAGGATGGTGCACAGGCCTTTGCCAATAGAGAGAAAGAGATATCGGTCCAATTCTTGATGCAGGAGCAGGCCCATCGGGATGAGCTTTCATCTTTACGCGCGGAGGCCGTTCACTCGAACGCAATTTTAGTTGCTGCTAACGCTGGGCTGGAAAAAGCCTTGGCACTAAAAGAGGCTGAATTTGCAGCGCAATTGGCGCTATTGAAACAGTCGCACCGCGCTGAAATTGAATTGAAAACACACGAGCTAGCGGCTGTCAGGCGCGCTTTATGCTTCCGTATCACAGACTTCCTCGGCAAAATTTCGCGCCTTGAAATTTTTAGCTTGCCTTCTTTTTCTGCCCGACCAGAGATATCAACATACTCCTCTGGGTATTTACCTTCTGAAGAACAGCCAATTGAAAGCCAAGCCATGGTAACGAATTTGCATGATCAGAGAATTGATGGCGATTGGGCCGGGGGGCTAGACGAGTTGCTCTCTCTATACGACAAAAAATTTCTGGTGGGTGCATACCAAGCTTTGCTGGGCAGGCAACCTGATCGGGAAGGGTTATATTTTTACTTGGCCAAGTTGCGTAATGGCGAGTCGAAGATGCAAATAATCTCCGATATACGCTGTTCAAAAGAAGGTCGGGAGAAGCGCGTTTATATTGCCGGACTTGACCTTGCACTAAGATATTTCCAGCTTGGAAAATTGCCGCTTATTGGCGGGGTGATGAGGACGTTGTTCAAACTCGAAGGGCATTCGTTTGTCGAGCGCCGGCTGCGTGCAATTCAAAACCAGCTTGCGATTTGCGAAGATGCTGTCTTGAACCGTGTTACATCAGTCGAAGCAAATCTTCTTAAGACGCTGGCCGAAATTCAAAGGCAGCAATCGATATTTGCTGAATGCGCAAAGCAGCCGGTCAGCAATCTAGAACTGCCCCCCTCGGATGGCCATGTTGTTGATTTGCCTTTCTCTGAGAAAGATGAGTTGGTACGCGAAATCAAAACGTGGAATGTGACGAGATAATCAATGCGCATAACGGATATGACATCAAGTCGGGTTCTGGTCGATATGCAGGCTTGCCAGACCCCAGGGTCGGGTCCGCGAGGTGTTGGGCGCTACTCGCATGCTCTCTTTTCCAGCTTGCTTGATGAAGCCTCAAGTCACGATATTCATGCCCTGGTTTCAACCCAGCTGCCTATCGATGTTGACTTAAGTAGGTTGCCGGAAAATCGCATTCTGAGGCTTCCCGCCTTGCCAGATTGGGGTGCCGCTCGTGTTTATAAGGGAGGTACACAGGAGACACTTGACGAACTTGCACTCTCGTCCTTCATTAGTGCCCTCAAGGCTGATGTGATTCATGTTTCCCATGTTTTCGAAGGGTTTGGCGAGAGGGCGATATTGCCGTCTGCGAGCAAACGGGTGCCGGGGCAGATTCTTACGGCCACGCTTTACGACCTGATACCACTTTTGTTTCAGGAACACTATTTTCAAAGTGAGGAATTTCGACTTTGGTATTTGTCCCGCTTGGCTTGGCTACGGAAAGCCGATCACCTGCTCGCAATATCTGAATCATCACGGCAGGATGCGATCAGCTTGCTTGGAATTGACCCTTGGAGAATCACTACTGTTCATGGGGGTATTTCGCCACACTTTACCGTCGCCAAAAATATTGACGCCATCAAGCGCTCGCTGGCTTTTCGTTATGCGCTGAGAGACAGATTCGTTCTTTACACGGGCGGAGACGATCATCGTAAGAACATTCGAGGCGCCATCGAGGGCTATGCCGTTATCCCTGGCGATCTTCGAAAGAATTGCCAGCTTGTTGTCGTTTGTTCCATGGATGAAAGTCGAAAGTCGATGTACCTAGGCTTTGCTAAGGCGGCAGGCTTGCTGGAAGGCGATGTACTCATTACTGGATTTGTTTCTGAGGAGGATTTGGTTTCTTTCTATCAGACTTGTGATGCTTTTGTGTTTCCTTCGCTTTATGAGGGACTGGGGCTGCCGGTGCTAGAAGCCATGGCTTGTGGAGCGCCAGTGATAGGAGGCAATAACTCAAGTGTGCGCGAGCTCATCGTGCGTCCGGATGCACTGTTCGATGCTAGCTCTGCGGATTCAATCGGGAACCTAATAGGCAAGGTGCTCGCCGAAAAAACTTTTGCCAACGAGCTTCGCCGATATGGTGTGCAACAAGCAAAGCGTTTTTCATGGACTAGTACCGCCACTTTGGCACGCGACGCTTTCGAGGAAGCCGGGAGTCGCGCGCGCGCATCTGGCGTGCAAAGTGCAATTAGTGGATGGTTGCCAAAAAAGCGCCTGGCAGTTCTATCGCCACTTCCACCATGTCGCTCCGGCATAGCGGATTACAACGCTAAATTTTTGCCTTTTCTGGCCCGCCATTTTGATATCGATCTGTATGTCGATAATTACAAGGTAACAGACGAAATTTTATCTACGTCGTTTCGGATTTTCGACATCGGCGATTTTGCACTGGTTGCGCCAAAGTATGATGCAATCCTGTACGAATTCGGCAATTCCGAGTTTCATGCGCATATGTTGCCGCTGCTCGAAAAATTTCCAGGAGTGGTTGGCTTACACGATGCATTTCTAAGTGGCTTGTTCGGTTATCTCGATTTTTATTTAGGGGACACTGGGAGTTATGCATACGAAATGCTGGCTGCGCATGGGCCACTGGCGCGGCGTTTTTTTGCGCCATTGCAGGCGCATCCAGACGCAAACGGAGGAACCATGGTGGGGTTGCCGTGCACAAAGCGAGTCCTTGATCAGGCACTGGGCGTTATCTCCCATTCCCCGTTTAACCTAGAGGTCGCACGAAAGTACTATCCGGAAGGATGGCTCGCACCTTATCGCATCATTCCTCAGATGGTTCCTCTCCCGCCGGTTTGGACTTCACTACAGCGAGACGAAGCCAAGAAGAAATTGGGTTTCGAGGCAGATGATTTAATAATCACTACATTTGGACATATTGCGTGGACCAAGTGGGGGGACAGGCTGCTCGAAGCTTTTTCCGCCTCGTCATTGGCGACAGACGCAAAAGTTCATTTGGTATTTGCGGGTGAGTTGGCGAAGGATGATTTCGGCAAACGTTTGGCCGAATCCGTTGAAAAATCTCAACTCTCTGAGAGAGTTCGCATCACCGGATTCCTTTCGGAGGAGGACTTTGAAACGTACTTGCGAGTAACAGATGTGGCCGTCCAACTAAGGACGAAGAGCCGTGGAGGTACGCCCAAAGGTGTTTTGGATTGCCTTGCGCATGGTGTGCCTGTCATCGTCAATGATGACGCAAGCTACAAAGATTATCCCGGCAATGTTGTTGTGAAAACGGCGGCGGAGCCTTCGCTGGCCCAGCTTTCCGCGTGTCTCGAGGCGATTTGCGGCAATCGTGAGCAACGGGAGAGCGTAGCGCGTGCAGGTATCCGGTATGTTCGCGACAACCATGCGCCTTCCGACTGCGCCGCCCAATATGCGGCAGCAATTCACGATTTTATGGAGAGAGCTAAATCCGCGACCAGGAAGGAGATGCTTGCTTCATTCGTCCCGCAATTGGCGGGGACTGCCGATATCCAGAATGCGGCAAATGCAACCATCGGCTGGCTGGATAGCATACCGGCGCCAGCGCCACGATTTAGTCGCCGCAGGTTGATTGTTGACGTTAGTCATATTGCAAAATCGGATCATCAAACGGGGATTCCAAGGGTAGTCAAGAAAATCGTGCAAGGCCTGTACTGCGCGAGTTTCAATGGATTTGAGCCCATTGCAGTGGAATTGGTTGACGGTCTCCTCAGGCCGGCGCGCGATTGGCTGTCAAGCCAGGGGCTTATACTGCAACGTGATGTGCCAGCGGCAAGCCATGAAGAGGCCATCGCTTTTATGCCTGGAGACGTTTTCCTCATGCTGGATTCCTCATGGGCCCGATACAGGGAATTCTTCCCTGTTTTCAAGCGGGCACGTGAAATGCGGGTACCCGTTGTGACGGCAGTATATGATTTGCTCCCGATCACCCTGCCCCCGGGCAATATTGTTGACGGCGGAAAGGAGTGGTTTACCGGCTGGCTCGATGATGCGGTTGAAAACAGTGACGCTTTAGTTTGCATTTCACGAACTGTCGCAGAAGACGTTAGGAAATATATCGGGGGAAGAACGCAACTTCACAAAACGCCGAAAATCGGTTTTTGGCATTTGGGCTCTGATTTAAACGCTGCGGTGAAGGCGCCTTCACCTCACATCGATGCAATGGCAACAAGGCCGTTTTTGCTGATGGTAGGTACAATTGAGCCGCGCAAGTCGCATGCCGCTGCACTGGCTGCAATGGAACGTCTGTGGAAAGAGGGGTCAAAACTTTGCTTGTGCATTGTCGGCAAGGAAGGTTGGATGGTTTCTGATTTGATGGCTCGACTTCGTGGCCACGATCAGCTGGGAGAAAAACTCTTTATCTTCGAAGGCCCCAGCGATGGGGATATTCAATTTCTTTATGCCAAAGCAGCTGCGCTGTTGTTTTTGTCCAAAGGTGAGGGCTTCGGCTTGCCGTTGGTAGAAGCGGCAAACTACGGCACCGACGTGGTTTGTTCGGATATCCCCGTGTTTCGCGAAATTGCCGGGGATTTTGCTACATATGTAAATCATGAAGATCCGATGCTGCTTGCTTCGCAACTGAAAGAATGGTTTAAGAAGAAAAATGCGGGCAAGCTTCCAGATACGAAAAAAATGCCCAGATTGACTTGGGAAGAAAGCGCAAAGGCGCTCTTTGATGTGGTTATCAACAATAATTGGTTGAAGGAGTAATAGGTGAGCACTTATAAAGAAATTAACCGTTGCAGAGTTGGCAACGACAGCCATCTGGTATCCGTGCTGAATCTTGGTTACCAAGCCCTGACGGGGGTATTCCCGAAGAATGCTGCTGAAAATATAACGGTTGGTCCGCTAGAATTGGTATGGAGTCCGAAAAGCGGTTTGCTGCAGCTGAAGCACTCCTACAATGCCGAAGAGATGTATGGCGACAATTACGGTTATCGCTCCGGTTTGAACCAGTCGATGGTCAATCACCTGACCGACAAAGTCGCCTATCTGGAGCGCCTTGTGCAGCCCAAAGCGGGCGACATCGTGGTTGATATCGGCAGCAATGACGCAACGACGCTGAAGGCCTATCAGACCGCAGGCATCAAGCGCATCGGGATTGATCCGACCGGCAGAAAGTTTGCCTCGTATTACCCGCCGGAGATTTCATTGGTGCCCGATTTTTTCTCGGCCGATGCTTACCGCAGCGTTGAAAAGAAGCCGGCACGCATCGTCACCTCGATCGCCATGTTCTATGACCTGGAGTCGCCGATCGAATTTTCGCGTCAGATTGAATCTGTTCTGGCCGATGATGGCGTATGGCATTTCGAGCAGAGTTACATGCCGTCGATGCTGCGCACCAACTCCTACGACACGATTTGCCATGAGCACCTGGAGTACTACTCGCTGGGTGTCGTCAAAACCATCCTGGACGCGGCGGGCATGCGCATCGTCGATGTGGTGATGAATGCAATCAACGGTGGCAGCTTTGCCGTGACGGCTGCCAAACGCTCGAACAAAACCATCAAGACCAACGACGCCGTCGTCAACTGGCTTCTCGACCAGGAAGACCGTATGGGCCTCAACACGCCGCGCCCCTATCGCGACTTTGAAGAACGGGTATTCCGCCATCGTGACGACCTGAAACGCCTGATTGACGCGCTCAACGCCGACGGCAAGAAGATTCTTGGTTATGGCGCATCGACCAAGGGCAATGTGACGCTGCAATTCTGCGGCCTCACTGCGAAGGATATTCCTGCGATCGCGGAAGTAAACCAAGAAAAATTCGGTCGTGTTACGCCGGGCACGCATATCCCGATCATCTCCGAGGCCGAGGCGCGCGCCATGAGGCCGGACTATTTCCTGGTGCTCCCCTGGCATTTCAAGGATGGAATTTTGCGACGCGAGAAGGAATATCTGGCAAGTGGCGGCAAGTTCATCTTCCCGTTCCCTGAAATTGAAATTGTCTGAGGAAATAAATGGAATCTGCGGTAATCACCGGCATCACCGGGCAGGACGGCGCGTATTTGGCGGAGCTGCTGCTCGGCAAAGGTTACAAGGTATTCGGCACCTATCGCCGCACCAGTTCCGTCAATTTCTGGCGCATCGACGAACTTGGCATCGCGTCGCATCCGAATTTGCAACTGGTCGAATATGATCTGACGGACCTGGCGTCGAGCATTCGTCTCCTCAAGACGACGGGCGCGACCGAGGTTTATAACCTCGCCGCACAGAGCTTTGTCGGGGTATCGTTTGACCAGCCGATCACTACCGCCGAGATTACGGGCATAGGACCAGTAAACTTGCTTGAGGCGATCCGCATCGTCAACCCGAAAATCCGCTTTTACCAAGCCAGCACCTCGGAAATGTTCGGCAAGGTGCAGGCTATTCCGCAAATCGAGAGCACGCCGTTCTATCCGCGCAGTCCCTACGGTGTTGCCAAGCTGTATGCGCACTGGATGACGATCAACTATCGCGAGAGCTACAACATCTTTGGCTGTAGCGGTATTCTGTTCAATCACGAGTCGCCGCTGCGCGGGCGCGAATTCGTGACGCGAAAGATTACTGACAGTTTTGCCAAGATCAAGCTTGGCAAGCTCGATGTTCTGGAGCTTGGCAATATGGATGCCAAGCGCGATTGGGGCTTTGCCAAAGAGTATGTCGAAGGCATGTGGCGCATGCTGCAAGCCGATAAACCCGATACATATGTGCTGGCGACCAACCGTACCGAGACGGTGCGTGATTTCGTCTCAATGGCCGCGCGTGCTGCTGGGTATGAACTCGCCTGGGAAGACAAAGCCGAAACAGAAGTCGGCATTGACCGCAAGAGTGGAAAATCACTGGTTCGCGTCAATCCGAAATTCTATCGGCCTGCTGAAGTCGAGCTGCTGATCGGCAATCCCGAAAAGGCGGAGCGCGAGCTGGGCTGGGAGCCCAGCACCACATTGGAGCAACTCTGCCAGATGATGGTGGAAGCCGATATACGCCGCAATGAAGCGGGCTTTTCATTCTAGATGCCAAAAGCTTTTATTACCGGCCTTGAAGGCTTTACCGGGCGCTACCTGGCCCGTGAGCTGCGAGCGGCTGGCTACACCGTCACCGGGACGGAGTTGGTAAAGGCTGCGAATTCCGATCCCGGCGTTTATCAGTGCGATTTATGCGACCTGAGTGCGCTCAAGAAAGTCGTGGCCGAAGTCAAACCGGATGTTGTTGCCCATCTTGCCGGAATAGCTTTCGTCGCTCATGGCGATGCGGACGCCATGTATCGTACCAATGTCGTGGGCAGCCGCAACTTGCTGGAAGCGATCGCCGCTTGCGGGCATCCTGTGCAAGCCGTCCTGATGGCCAGTAGCGCGAACATTTATGGCAATTCGCTCCACGAAGTGCTTGATGAATCGATCCCGCCCGCCCCCACCAGCGACTATGCGGTGAGCAAGCTGGCGATGGAGCTTATGGGCAAGTTGTGGCTTGATCGCTTGCCGATTATTTTTGTCCGGCCATTCAATTACACCGGCATCGGCCAGTCGCTGCTTTTTCTGCTGCCCAAGATCGTCGATCATTTCAAGCGCCGCGCGACGGTAATCGAGCTGGGCAATCTCGATGTCGTGCGCGATTTTTCCGATGTGCGCACGGTGGTGCAGTTGTACCGTCGTCTATTGCAAGTGGCGCCGGAGTCGCTGCCGCGGGGCGAAGCATTCAATACCTGCTCGGGCAAAGGTTATAGCCTCCTCTCCGTCATTCAGATGATGCAAGATATCTCCGGGCACTCGATGGAGATTCGCGTCAATCAGGCATTTGTGCGGGCTAATGAAGTGAAGGTGCTGCTCGGTTCGCGCGCAAAGCTCGAAAAAGTCATTGGGCCCATCGACGATATGCCGCTGCGCAAAACGTTGGAGTGGATGTACCGGGGTGACGGAGCCGCCAAAGCGTGAAAGTGGCTCTGTCGGTTGAAGCGCTCACCCCTCAGCTGAGCGGCATTGGTCGCTATACGTTTGAGCTGGCTTCGCGATTGCCCGCGAGCCCTCCGGTTGAATCGATCAGGTTTTATCGAAACCATGAGTGGGTTCGCGATATCTCGCCACTGCTCGTGACCGAAAAGCCGCAGCCCCAAAACGGTTGGCATCGCTTGTTGCCCAGGTGGTTGCGAAGGCCACGAATTCGCGCTGGCGAAGTCTTCCATGGGCCAAATTATTTTCTTCCGGCATTTGTGGAACATGGCGTAGCCACCGTTCATGACCTATCGGTCTTCCGCTATCCGGAAACGCATCCCGCCAAGCGCCTTGCGCACTTTGAAAAGGAGTTTTGGCAATCGCTTAAACGGGCGGCACATTTGATAACCGATACCGAAACGGTACGGCAGGAAGTAATCGAATTTTGCCGGTGGCCGGTCGACCGGATCACGGCGATTCCACTAGGTGTATCGCCCGCGTTTGCGCCGCGCACGGCGGAATCGATTTCTGCAATGCTTGCCGGCTATGGACTGATGCCGGGCAAATATGCGCTCGGCGTTTCGACAATCGAACCCCGGAAAAAAATAGATCGGCTGCTGGCGGCTTATGCGGCGCTTCCGCAAGCTATACGCAGTCAGTATCCCCTGGTACTGATCGGCGGGCAGGGCTGGTTAAGCGATGCCCTGCATGGTGAGATTGACCGTGCAAGGGGGCAGGGCTGGCTGCACTATCTCGGCTTTGTATCCGAACCGGAAATGGCTGCGATCTATGCGGGGGCCAGGGCATTTGTGTTCCCATCGATTTACGAGGGTTTCGGCCTGCCGGTTATTGAAGCCATGGCGTCCGGCGTCCCGGTGGTGACATCGAATCGCTCTTGTTTGCCTGAGGTCACGCAAGGCGCTGCGCTGCTGGCTGATCCGGACGATGTCAGTGCGCTTTGTAAGGCGATTCAAAAAAGCCTGGAAGACGAAGCTTGGCGCCGTAGCGCAATTGCAGCAGGTCTTGAAGTTGCTGCGAAACTCACCTGGGAGCACTGTGTGGAGCGAACCATCGAGGTGTATGCAAAGGTGCTCGCAGCGAGTTGACCAATTTCAAGCCCCAGTATTGGCGCGCCTTCCAGGCCATTTTTGCCCCAAAAGCCGCGCCGAATGGCGATCAGCGTTTTTTTTTGGAACTTCTCGAAACTTCAAAGATTCGTCATTCCAGCGAAGGCTGGAATCCATTCCTTCGTATATTCAAATTCTTGGACGGACTGGGTCCCGGCCTACGCCGGGACGACGCAGTTTTATAGGCTCCCTTTTCGATACGGCAGTTTCAAGCGCTAAGTGCAACAGCCTCGTCTTCCTGAAATCAGTGCGCGATGCCAATGGCATCAAGCAGCGATTTCGCGCTTTCTTCCCATGTGCGCACGCGCATGGATTTCGATGAAACAGCCGTAGCGTTTGCCAGCTGTGAAAGCCAGGTGGATAGCGCGCCGGCCAGCGCGTCCGGCGTGTCGGCCGTAAAATAGCTGGCGGCATCACCGGCGATTTCGCGGAAAACGGGCAGATCGCGCACCAGCACCGGCAACCCGTACCTTGCAGCCTCGACAATCGGCAAGCCGAAGCCTTCACCTTCCGAGGCCATCAACAGTCCGCTGCAATGCTGGTACAGGGCGTGCAATAAAGCATCGTCGCCATTCTCAATCCAGTGCAAGCGTTTGCCATTTTCAGGGTGATTGCGCAGCCGCTCAACCAGGCGGTCAACTTTCCAGCCCACTTTGCCGACAATCACCAGATGAGCGTTGCTGCCACTGTTCCAGACCCGCTCGAAGGCGGAAAGCGTGACCGCATGGCCCTTGCGTGGCTCAATGGTGCCAACCATCAGCACTGTTTGCTGGTCGCGATCAATGCGCAACGCACTTGGCAGCTGGGTTACCTCATCTGTATTTTGATTGATGTCGGCCCCGAGCGAGAAAGCCTCGATCGCCAATGGAGGCGATAGCGGCCCCAGTGATGAGTCCAACCATTCGCGCAGCTGACCGGCTACTGTATGGGAGATGCATGCAGCACCATCCGCGTGAATCGCAAGTGTCCGCAGCCAGCGTCGCTGCGCCTTGACCCCGGCATCCGTAAACCAGTCGGGTCGCAGTGTCGGGAGAAGATCGTAAACGACAAAAAAAATTTTGACGCCGGATAATTTCCAGCGCGCCAGCTGCCGGTGATGGAGCGGCAGGATGTGGGCCGTCAAATCGAGGCTCAGGAATATATCGCCTGCGTTTGCTTGCACTTCACCTTGCGGACCGACCGCTTGAATATCGCCAAGCCATTTTTGCGCATCAGCGTAATGAAACGGTTGCCAGCGCGACGCCTGAACCGGCCGCACGGTAAAACCGGCAGGCGGATGACGCAGCCACTCGACCAGGATTGCCCTGGCGACTCGCTGGATGCCGGTCTTGGCATCAATGTTGGCCAGTGTGGAAACATCAACAAGAAGTTGCCGCTCGCGGCCTCCGGTGGACACTTCGGCTTGAAGCCGTGTACTCGCGCGCAGCGCCAGGGCGGCGCGTATTTCCTGTGCTGCCGATAGTCCCTGCAGGAAGCCGTGAAGGTGGCGCCCGAAATATCCAAACAGTCCCAAGATGCTTCGCCCGCTCAGGCGTCAGGCGGTGGCGGCCGCGTAGTTGGCGAAGGCCTCTTCGACATTGTCGAATGAGGTCAGTTGTCCACTTGTTAGCACTGCGGCGCGGGTACAGTGGTCTCTGATGGTATTGGGGTCGTGAGAAACCATGATCAGGGCGCGGTCTTTGCGTTTTTCGAACAACTCGATACGACACTTCTCATGGAAACGGCTGTCGCCCACAGCGATGATCTCGTCGATCAGGAAACAGTCGAATTCGATAGCCATCGATAACGCAAAGGCAAGGCGCGCGCGCATCCCGGCCGAATAGTGATGCACCGGCTCGCGCAGATACAAGCCAAGCTCGGTGAATTCCTCAACAAACGGTACTACGCCGTGAAAATCGACGCCATAGATGCGGCAAACGAAGCGAAGATTGTCCAGGCCGGTAAGAAAAGGCTGGAACGCGCCGCCGAAGGCCAGAGGCCAGGACACACTGATGCCGCGTTTGATTCTGCCCGAAGTAGGCAGCTCCGCGCCGCTGATCATGCGGATGAGCGTCGATTTGCCGGAGCCGTTGCGTCCGATGATGCCAACCTTTTCGCCTTTCGCAACTTGAAGATTGACCTTGTCGAGAACGGTCCGAGAACCAACGCGGGTTCGATATTTTTTCACGACATCTTCGAGCAAGATCACGCTCACTCTATTTCCACCCTGCGACCGGCATCACGCACCAGAATAAGCGCAACAAGCGTCATCAACATGACCACCACGAAAATATAACCGACAGAGTAATGGGTGCGAACTGCTGTACCGAAATACCCATCACGCAAAATTTCAACCCCATGCACCATGGGCAAAAACAGTATCACTTGTTGGAAATTTGTCGGTAGCCATTCGACCATGAACGCCGCGCCTGACAAGGGAAAAAGCAGATATGCCGTCGGGTGCCAAAGTCGCTCCACCACTTCCGTGCGGGCTGTTAGCGCCCCCACAATCATTGCCAGAGCAGATCCGAACCAGGCGAGAAGAATCCATCCAAGCAATACCTTCAAAATGTCTGCGGGCGAATTCATCATGCCAAGCGAAGTGAACAGTGTCGCAAGCACTGTGAATGAAATGGTTGCGCCAATAAATTCAAGCAACACGCGCACAATGAACAGATCAATGACGCGAACATTGTTGTGGTATAGCAAGCCCGCATTGGCGCCTATTGCCATGGCGCATCTGCTCGGCATGTTTCTCCATAGCAACACGGACGAATAGCCAGTCAGGGCAAACGCAACTATCGGCAGGCTCGAGCCGTGATGCAGTCCTGCAGCGGTCCAGAGTGCGGTGACTCCAAGCGTAAACATCATCGGCTCCACAAATAGCCACAGAAAGCCCAAGTTGTCGCGGCCATAGCGAGTGATGATTTCGCGCATCAGCAAGGCCCCAAGTACCCGAATTTGCAGGCGCAGGGAGCCGATGAAGGAGGTATTGCCGGCAACTGCCATGGTGCCGCCGTCTATTCCATGTGTTCGCGCACACTGGCAGCGAGCAAGGTCAGGATGCCCCATGCGACAAGGCCGAGCACGAACACGATGACAACCGACCGGAAACGCCGCGGCTCTATGGCAACATCCGGCAAATTCGGCTGCACCACCCGCTCAAGATAAAGTTGCTTGCGCTGCGCCTCGTTGCGCGCTGCGTCCAAGGCGGTCAGAGCGCCGGCTAGCTGCTTGTCCGCGTAAGCGCGGTCGAGGGCCAGCCGTTCATAATTGGCCGCTTTGTTGGTCAGCGATCCGCTTCCGCTGCCGGCCATCTTCTGAAACTCAGCGTCGACCGCCGCCTGCAGCGTCTCCATCCGGTTTTTGAGCGCGGGTATCTGGGGGTTGGACGGTGCAAAGGCCAGCAGTTGATTCAGCTGCGTTTTCGTCGCTATCAATTCGTCCTGGAGTTTGGACATTTGTTGCAGCTGGATGGTCGTCTGCCGTTCCGGATCGACGACGCCGTTCTGATTTCGAAATGAGGCCAGGGCAAGCGCGGCGGCCTTGGCCTTCTTTTCCGCCTCTGCCACTTCGGCCAGCGATGTGCGCAGGATGTCTTCCCGGCCCCGGTCGCTCAGCTGGTTGACCAGTTTTTCGCTCATGGTCAACAGCAGCTCATTCATTTTTTGCGCATCTTCCGCGGTGAACGCATTCACCTGGAGAATGGAAATTCCCGATGTGGAATCGGCATCGACAGACACTCTTTTCTGATAATACTTCTGCAGCGCTTCAAAGCTGTTGTCGCGATCAATCGCGCCGAATCGGTTGATGAAATCCACATCGCTGGAGCTGAATTTCTTGCGCAGCCCAAGCTGCTCATCGAGTGCCTTGAGCGCATCCCGCGATTTGATGAAGTCGTGCACCGAATAGGCATCGTCCTGCGAACGTGAAAATCCTGTGCCGGAAAGCAGCGACGACAGCAAACCGGTTTGTGATTGTCGCTGCGGGCTGCGTACCACAAAACGGGATTCGGAAATGTAGATATCCGAAGCGATCAAGCCGTAGTAGACGATCGCCAGGCTGGTCGGCACCAATACGGTCAAGGCAAAGATCGGATTGATTTTTTTGGCAAGGCGCTTCACAACGCCCAATGGGCCGCCTTGATCGCCCGGATTGGGCAGTGCGAGAGTGGTTTCCAAGCAGGTTCCTGTTATTGATGTTCGATGTTAGGGGGCTGCGCGCCCGTATACATCCTGGAAGCGCACGATATCGTCTTCGCCCAGATATTCGCCGCTTTGCACCTCGATCATCACCAGATCGATCACGCCGGGGTTTTCCAGGCGGTGCCGGTGGCCGGCGGGAATGTAGGTCGATTCATTGGTGTTCAGCAGAAAATCGGTTTCGCCGTTGACCACCTTGGCCATGCCGCGCACCACAATCCAGTGTTCGCTGCGATGGTGGTGCATCTGCAGCGATAGCTGGCCGCCCGGCTTGACCTCGATGCGCTTCATCTTGAACCCATCGCCTTCTTCCAGCACCGTGTAGGTGCCCCAGGGGCGGTGCACGGTGCGGTGCAGCTTGTAGGTGTCATGCCCCTTGGCCTTCAACGCAGCATAAATATGCTTGACGTCCTGCGAGTGGTTGCGATTGGCCACCAGCAGCGCATCGGGAGTGTCGATGATCATCAGGTTATCCACGCCAACCGCGCCGACCATGCGCCCATTGCTCTGGATGTAGCAGTTGGTGGAATCGTGCAGCAAGGCGTCGCCCTCGACGCGGTTGCCGTTTTCATCCGCCTGGGAAAGCTCGCTTACCGCGCTCCACGAGCCGATATCGCTCCAGCCGATATTGCACGGCACCACTGCGACGTTCTTGGATTTCTCCATCACCGCATAGTCGATGGAAATGTCCGGCACCTTGGCGAAGGCCTCCGCATACAGTTCAATCTGCGCAGTGCTGGCGGATTCCGAAACGCTGGAAAGTTCAAGGCAGCGCTGCGTCGCGTGCAGCACCTCGGGGTTGTGCAGTTCCAGCTCGCGCAATATGCTGCCCGCGCTGAAACAGAACATGCCCGAGTTCCACAGATAATCCCCGGAGGCCAGATACTCCCTGGCAAGCTCCAGATTGGGTTTTTCCACAAAGCGCAGCACGCGGTTTTCCGCTGCCTGGATATAGCCAAAACCGGTATCGGGCGCATTGGGCTCGATGCCGAACGTCACCAGGCTGCCGGCCTGCGCAAGTTCGCATGCCTGCGCCACGGCGACGGCAAATGCCGGCTGGTTGGCAATCAGGTGATCGGCGGCCAACACCAGCATGAGGGCTTCGTCGCCATGCGTTTTGCTGACATGCAGCGCCGCCGCCGCGATGGCGGCAGCGGTGTTGCGCCCAAAGGGTTCAAGAATGAACGAGGTCGCCAACTGCCTGGTGTTGACGTCTTGATACTCGTCCTTGGTCTTGAAAAACAGTTCCCGGTTGGTCACCGTCACGACCTCGCTCGCCATCGGCAGCGCCGCGCCGCGGATAAAGGCTTTTTGCAACAGACTCTGCCCATCGGCCAGCCGCATGAAGGGCTTTGGATGGGTTTCGCGCGAAACCGGCCACAGGCGCGAACCGGCGCCGCCGCAAAGAATGGTGGGGATCAATTTCATTTCAAAAGCTGCCTTTGCCTGGTGCAAATTGATGGACTGCGTGATGGACTGCGAATCCAAATGCCGATTTTACTATGGCGCGCCTCTTGCAGCGGATAAGTCTCAAGGTTGCGGCCGGCGTTCATGGCGGTGGCGACGGCGACTTCGCGGTGCCGACCAGAAAGCCAAAGTCCAGCATCCACGTGCCTTCCAGGCCATTTTTGCCCCGAAAGCCGCGCCAAATGGCGATCTGCGTGTTTTGATGCGGTGGCGCAGGCGCAGCCTTGATGTTGGCGTCAAACAGGGCGGCGCTTCAAAACTTGGCGGCGAGCGGGGCGCAGGGCCGCATCACCTCGGAAAAACCGCAATCGAAAATATCCTGGCGTCCTGCTTGAATTTCTTCGTGCTGCGCGACCCTTCGGCAAATATGCCCGAGTAATCGATCCTGAACAAAAGGTTCGCCGGCTCTTTCTGGAAGGTAATGTATTGGCGGGATTCGATTTCGCTTTCGAGGATTTCCTTTGTCTTGCCGAGTTTTTTCTCGGCCTCCAGCACCGGCATGCCGACGAATATCCCGTCTCTGGTCTTGCAGGATGGATTGAAGGTTTCCAGGAAGTCGATTTTCTTCGACCAGTCGATCGGCTTGTCGGCATCGGGCTCGTTTGCCGCAATAACCATCACGTTATCCTTGCCAAGAACGACGCTCACCAGGACGGCGCCGTCGCCATCGGACGTTCTTTGAAAGTCGGCCGCCGGCATGGCTGCTTTCGCCTGGCGCAGCGTCATGCCCAGGCGAATGGGCCCAATGCCTGTTTCGGAGATCGAGCAGTCGAGGACAGCTTTTGTTTCCGGTGCGGCGCCCAGTGAAAGCGGCCACGCCACGGTAATGGCCGTCAGGAGGAGCGCAGGTATTTTCATGATTATTTTATTCGGTGATCCGGGCGATTAAGCATGCGTGTCGCGCCGGTTATTCTGCGGCGTCGATGAAAAATGTCCCGATGATCACCAAGGCCCAGAGCAGCACGCCAAGGACAATCCAGAAATAATTGGCCGGCGTGAACCTGGCGTTGCTTGCCCCCGCCGGATCATGGCAAACGGCGTTGATGATGTTCTGCGCCCTCAGGAGCAGGAAAAATATGGCGATGGCAACAATAATTGCCGCGATATCGGTATAGGGCTCGCCGATTCCCTTGATGGTCAAGCGACCGAGAATATTGTCGATCAGGATACACAGCGTCAGCACCGCCGAATGGGTCATCATGTCCCATGCGCCAAACATCTGCTGCTTGGCAGCGCGGAATTGAATGTGCCTGAAAAGCGAGCGCACAAAGAAAATGGCGAATATGGCCCGCGGCACCGGCCATAGCGTGTCCTGGTGATATTGCTTGTAGTTGCTCCAGTTTTTGTAGAACCAGTAAATCTTGTACATGCCCAGGGTGACGAAATACAGGACGGTCATTTTCAGCGGGGACACCACGTAATATTCCGGCGGCCCGGCGCGCTCCTCGGCGGAGGTCAGGTCGGCTTGCGGCGGTGAGTAGGGGTTGTCGTTCATGTTTTCTTTTGCGGCATGCCGCGTTGATGGAAGAATATTTAGTTGGCTCGATACTGCAGCGCATTGATCAGCGCATTGGTGATTTGCACATCGCTCAGCGCCTCGTCGGAAAGGCGATACAGCATGCGGCTGCGAATTTTGCTGAGTTCGTCGATCAGATAAGCCTTGGGCACGCCTGAGCTCAGGATGGCATAGGGATGGGTTTCATTATCCTTGCCAAAATTCTTGAACATTTTCTGCAGGCGCTGGCGCACTTCGTCGTCAGACAGTTTTTTGAAATCCGGCAGACGCTTCAACGGCGCGGCGGCGCTTTCATAGTTTGCCGCCTTGATGGCGGGCAGCGTCTTCAGGTAGTAGTCCCTGGCCTTGGCGTCGAGCGTATCCGAGTTGACGGCCAGCATCGCCGCGCGGCCGTCCGGGCCGCCGTTGCTCATCATTACCGCCGTGGCGCGCACGAAAGTGTCGTAATCGCGATTTGCCGCCATGGCAGCCTTCACCTCGGGAATGCAGGCCGGCGAGCCGAGCCAGACGAGGATTTCCAGCACGCGGTTTCTCAGCTTCGGGTTGGCCAGCAGCGGCCGCAGATGCGCCTCCGCATCAGGGCCGTATTTGCCATAAAGGAACACGCCCATCAGGGTGGCATCGAGCGTCATCGAATGCTGGGGCACGAAGGTCTTCTGCTCGGTCGTCAGAAAGACCTTGTCGATAAACCCTGGCATCTCCGCGTCATGGTCGCCGGCCAGCAGGTACGTGAAACTGAACAACTGCTGAAAATTCTGCTGCACCACTTCATTGGCCGGGTTCATAGCCAGCAGCGCGCGCTTGCCGGTCTGCTTGTACGTCGCCTCGCCCTGCATCGCCAGCAAATAGCCAATATCCAGCAGCACCATATCGCTGCGCTTTGCCTTCCCGATTTCGCCATCGAGTTCGCGCGCCAGGATCGGCATGGCCTGTTCCTTGTTGCGGTTGTAGAAGGTCCAAGCCTCGTCCATCTGCCGGTTGTATTCCGCCGTGGGCCTGGCATTCGGGCCGGTTTTGATGGCGCGCAGCTGATCGAGTTTGGCCTGGACTTCCTGTTCGATGGGGGCCGGGGCAGCACTGGCGCCCGCGCCAAAAAACCATATACATGCAGCAGCTGAATAAACGGTGCGATGCAGCCAGTGATTGTGAATGGAGATCAAATTATTCCTCGTAGAATGCGTAAAAAAGAACCCGGATACGCTCAAGCATTGTGGATATCGCTTTATCAGTGGGAGCCGCCTTCTACGCTGATCCAAGCCAGCGAGAATCATAAATGCATTAGGCGGTGCGCGAATCACTGCGCACCGATGCGCGGCGGAAACCAACCTGCTCGGGTAGGTAAGGGCGCAATATTCGGAAAATCAAACTCAAGTATTGGCGCGCCTTCCAGGCCATTTTTGCCCCGAAAGGCGCGCCAAATGGCGTTCTACGTTTTTGGGAACTTCTCGAAACCTTAAATATTCGTCATTCCGGCGTAGGCCGGAATCCAGTCCTTCGTATATTCAAATACTTGGTCGGACTGGGTCCCGGCCTACGCCGGGACGACGCGGTTTTTAGAAGTTCCCTTTTATTTGTCCGCCGCCGCTGGCGCGCGTGCGGCCTGTAGGTCGACGATCAACTGCCCGCCTTCGTAATGCGCGAAGCGAAATCCCTGCTTCAGCAGTGCCTCAATGACGATGGGCACCGCTTCGATGGTTCGCGGATGGATGTCGTGGAAGAGGATGATGCCGTGGCCCTCATGCGCGAGTTCGTCGACGACGCGCTTGGCGACCGACTGCGGGATCGGATCGGCCCAGTCGCGGGAATCGATATTCCAGATCACCGAGCGCAGGCCGCGCGCGGCGATTTCGGCGAGCACCAGATCGTTGCGCGCGCCGTAGGGCGGGCGGAACAGCTTGGCGCGGCCGATGCCGTCGGGCGTGGCGCCGGTCAGCAGCACTTCGGTCGAGTCGATCTCGTCGGTCAGCGCGATCTCGTCCAGCTTGGGCAGCAGCGGATGGGTGTGCGTGTGGTTGGCGATGTAATGGCCTTCGCGCAGGATTCGCGACACCAGTTCGGGCTCGCGCAATTGCACATTGCCCTGCGCATCCACCGTGCCGAGGTTCTGGCCGATCATGAAAAACACCGCGCGGATTTTGTATTTGGCCAGCACATCGAGAATGCGCGGCGTGTACTGCGGGTGCGGCCCGTCGTCGAAGGTGAGCAGCACGGTTTTGTCCGGCAGGCCGCCGTCGCTCCATTCATCATTGGTTGCGCGACGCGCCAGCGCTTGCGTGGTGCCAGGCGGGCGGTCGCCGCTGCGCGCAGGTGCTGTGGCGAGGTCGAGTTCGGCGAGCACCTTGGCCACCGAATAATGTTTGCCCAGAAACTTCACATACTCGGCCCACTTCGGACGCTTGCCCGGCACGGTGTCTGCGCGGCTATCGAGGATGGCGGTCACTTCCTTGTTGTAGGCAGCGCGAATCGCCTGCAGTTGCGCGCGCGATGCCTTCACGCGCGGCAAGCAGGGGCTGGCGGGCGCCAGTTTCAATTCGAGTTCAGTGAACACGCCGCCCACCGCGAGGCGATCCGGCTCCAGCCAGCCGACGCCGGCTTGCCAGTAATCAACGAGCGATTGGCAATCGGCTTCGCTGGCCGCGGCGACTTCCACCAGCTGGGCGGCCAGCAAACGGTTCTGGAAAAACAGATAGTGCCCGGCCTGCGTGCGCTCGCGGCTCAGCCTGGGTGTGCCCGATTCATGAAGCAGGATCAGCTTGCGGTAATTTTCGACAATGCCGTCGACGAGGGTCGTCGGTGTCACCGCTGCGGGCTCGGCGTGTGCGAGTGAGCATGCAAACAGCGCGAGGCAGGCAATGATTGATTTCAACATTGGTCGCGACGTGAGCAAGGGGCAACGATGGGAAGGGTGGTGGGTCCCGGCCAAGCTATTTTTGCTCGCCCATCACCAGCAAGGTGAACGAACCCGGACGCATGGTGCGACGCGGGCGCTGGCTATCGACAGCCGGCGTCTCTTCATACTCGGCGGCGACCAGGTAGACGTCGTGGTTGCGTGTATTCAGCGCCATGGTGCGTGCGCCGCGCTGTGTGCCGGCGTTTTGCTGCACGCTGAATTTGTCGGCACTTTCTTCCTTGATGATGGTCAGGGTGCCATCGCCTTGTGAGCTGAATATCTGGGAGGTGGTTGCATCGAAGGCATTGGCGTCCACGCCGGCGCCGATCGGCAGGTTCATCAGCACTTTGCCGTTGTCGCTGTTGATGACGAACAGCAGTTTGTTGTGACAGCCGGCGAACAGGCGATGCGATTTCACATCGATGGCAAGGCCGGCGGGTTCATCGCAGCCGGCCAGCGGCCAGCTGGCGGTGACGCGCGCAGTGGCGGTGTCGATGACGGCGATTTCGCTTTTGTCTTCGATGTCGACAAACATGCGGCCCGTTCCATCGGCGGCGGCCGCTTCCGGCTTGCCGGAGAGGGGGATGGTCGCTACCAGCTTGTCGGTAGCGGCATCGATCACGCTGGCGTTATGGCTGCGGCCATTGAAGGTCAGCACGCGTTTGCTGGCGGAATCGTAGGCTATGAAATCGGGGTTCTCGCCGCCGGTGGTGGCGATCTTCGCCAGGGTTTTGAGCGACTTCATGTCGAACACCGTCACCGAATTATCGCGGCCATTGCTGGTGTAGGCCTTGCCCAGATCGTCGGCGATGGCGATGCCGTGCACGCCCGGCGTGTCGGCGATTTCTGCAGTGACGATGCCCTTGTCCGGATCAACGACTTGCACCCGCGTGCCGCGCGAGATGAACAGGCGATTGGACGGCACGTCGTAAGTCAGATAGTCCCAGCCGCCTTCGCCGCCGAGGACGAATTTGTTTTTGAGGACGTAGTCGCCGGCAGTGGCCGTTACAGAGACAAGGACTGCAGACAAAGCGGCGAGCGTGGCCTTTAGATTCATGGCGATAACTCCAACAGTGGAAGGCGGTCGCGAGTATATCTTCGTAAGCCGGAATTTCGCTTACAAGGGCGAACCAGGATGCACCCGCCTATTCACCTCGGTCCCGGGCCCCGCGACCTCCGGCGTCGCGCAAGTTACTTGCTGACATTCAGGAATGGTATCGGTGCGCCCGCATAAATCGCGGTAGGCAGTGCGCCATTCCATTTTTCCGCCTTGATTTTTTCAACCTCGATCCGGCGCAGTTCCAATACCTCCTTGCTCTGCGCCAGAGCCGCATTCTGCACGCGCAACGCTTCCGCCTGCGCCTTGGCGATGGTCAGGTTTGCATAGGCTTCGCCGTCAGATTCCGCTTTGCGTGCATTCGCTTCCGCCTCGGCAACGGCGACTTTCTGCTTCTGCTCGGCTTCAACGGTTTTGAGCTTGTTCTCGGCGGCGAGGCGCAGCTGCTCCTGGGTGACTTTGTCGTTGATTGCGCGCATGTACGACTCCGAGAACGAGAAATTGCGCATATCAATATTGATTACCTGGGCGCCGTACAGCGTCAATTTGTCGCGAAGGGCCGCGTTGATGTCATTTGAAACCTTGGCGCGTTGTGCAATCAAATCAGGCGCGGTGTATTTCGCCGTCACCGCCTTGAAAATTTCCTGCGTCGCCGTCTGCACATAGGACGAAAGGTCTCCATCGTGCGAATACTTCTCGAACACCTCGGCGACGCGGTCGGTGGCGATGCTGTAGCGCACTGTCATGCTGACCTTTACGGGCTGGGTATCGCTGGTACTGCCTTCGGCGTTCTCAATATCGGCCTTTTCGGCACGGATATTGAAATTGGACAGCTTCTGCCAAGGCGGCAGCACGGCGAGTCCTTCGCCTTCAATGCCAACGATCTTGCCGAATTGTGTAACGACGCCGCGGCTACCGGTGGGTACGGAATAGAAGGGCCACAGAATGATCAGCAGAAGCAACGCTGCGATGCCAATACCAATACGGGTGATGATGCCCAGGGGGCTGTTCGACGGGGGCAATTGCATGTGCTTTTCCTTTCGCGTTGGAGTGCGCACATCATAAAGGAAGCGGCGATCGTCGCCGTTGTTGCTGTGCGAACCAACCCGTCAGGGTGAGTTTCGGCGGGGCCGCCGCTTAGCTGTCCTTGCTCAAATGCGCCAGCCGATGCCCATGCAGCTCCCAGTTCTGCCCGTCGAAGGGCACGATCTCGATCTCGGCGGGCATTGGTTCCAGGCAGCGCACATTGATGTCGTAGCCGTCGGGGTTGGAGCGCGGGATGTAGAAGGGCTTGATGCCGCAGACGCGGCAGAAGCGGTGCTTGGCCACGCCGGTATTGAAGGTGTAGGTGCTGAGGCTTTCTTCGCCCTGCAGCAATTTGAATTTCGATTTGGGCAAAATCAGGTGCAGGAATCCGCTCTTGGCGCAGATCGAGCAGTTGCAATCTTCGGCGCGGATTTTCTCGGGCGCTTCGATCTCGAATTTGACGGCGCCGCAGTGGCAGCTTCCGGTGTATCGCATGGCTGGGTCCTTGATGGGCTGTGGATGCCGTGGTGCTGCAACAACTGGAAACGTGCGAATTCCGACGACAGCGCGCGGAATTGCTACACTCGCGGCCATCAGTTTTACATGAAGCCTGCGGCGAGCGATCCTCGCCATTCAAATTCACCTTTCCATGGATGACAAAATCATGCCAAAGAAATCGTTGTTGCGCCTTCCGCTGCCCGCGTTGCTGTCGGCTGCGCTGCTGCTTGCCGGCAGTGGCTACGCCGTCGCCGCCGATGCGCACAAGACCGCCGCCAAAACAAAGGCCGCCAAACCCACCGTTGCCGAGGCCGAAAAATTCGTCAAGGATGCCGAAGCCAAGCTGGAAAAAATGGGCATCGATGCCCAGCGCGCCGAGTGGGTGGCCGAGAACTTCATCACCGACGATACCGAGGTCATCACCGCGCAGGCGGGTGAGCGCAACCTCGAAGCGGCCGGCCAGATCGCCCTGCAGGCGCGGCGCTTCAACGGCCTCAAGCTGCCGGCTGATACCGCGCGCAAATTGAAATTGATGCAACTCACGCTGCTGCTGTCCAATGACAAGGAGCGCGAAGCCTATGCACGCCTCGCCGCGCAAATGACCGGCGCCTACGGCAAGGCCAAGTACTGCCCAGCCAAGGCAGACGGCAGCAAGGGCGAATGCCTTGCCTTGGGCGAGCTGGAAAAAATTCTCGCCGAGAGTCGCGATCCGGCGCAGTTGAAGGATGCCTGGCTGGGCTGGCATGCGCAGTCGCCGGCTTACAAACAGCGCTATGCCGAGTATGTGCAGCTATCGAACAAGGGCGCGCGTGAGATGGGCTTTGCCGATACCGGCGCCTTCTGGCGTTCGCAATACGATATGACGCCGGCGCAATTCTCCGCGGAAATGGAGCGCCTGTGGCTGCAAGTGAAACCCTTGTACGACTCGCTGCATACCTACACCCGCTACAAGCTGCGCCAGACCTATGGGCCTGATGTGGTGCCGGCCGATGGTCCGATCCCCGCGCATCTGCTCGGCAATATGTGGAGCCAGACCTGGGACAACATCTATCCGCTGCTGAAACCCGCCGATGCCGGCGAAGGCTTCGACCTCAGCGCGGCCTTGAAGGCGCGCAACACCAACGCGGTCGACATGGTGAAGTACGCCGAGGGCTTCTACAAATCGCTGGGCATGGAAGCGCTGCCGCCGACCTTCTGGGAGCGCTCCCTGCTGGTCAAGCCCAAGGATCGCGAAGTGGTCTGCCACGCCTCGGCCTGGGATATCGATACCCTGACGGATGTGCGCATCAAGATGTGCATCAACCCGACTGATGAGGATTTCACCACGATCCACCACGAGCTCGGCCATGTGTATTACTCGCTGGCCTATCGCGGCAAATCGCCGATTTTCAAGAACGGCGCCAATGATGGTTTCCATGAAGCCATCGGCGACACCATCGCGCTCTCGATCACGCCGGACTATCTGAAAAAGATCGGCCTGATGGACAAGACGCCCGATCCCGCGCAGGACATCGGCCCGCTGCTGAAACGCGCGCTGGAAAAAGTATCCTTTCTGCCATTCGGCTACATGGTCGACAAATGGCGCTGGCAGGTTTACGGCGGCGAAACCAAGCCGGCCGATTACGACAAGGCCTGGTGGCAGTTGCGTGAAAAATACCAGGGCATTTCGCGCCCGGCGCCACTGGCCGCGGATGGTCTGGGCTTCGACGCCGGCGCCAAATTCCATGTGGCCAGCGATACGCCCTATGCGCGCTACTTCCTGGCGGATATGCTGCAGTTCCAGTTCCATCGCGCACTCTGCCGCGAAGCCGGCTACACGGGACCGTTGCACCGCTGCTCGATTTACGGCAGCGCAGCCGCCGGCAAGAAATTCCAGGCCATGCTGGCCATGGGCGCCAGCAAGCCCTGGCCGGAAGCCTTGAAGGCGGTGACCGGCGAAGACCGTATCGACGGCAGCGCCATCATCGAATATTTCGCGCCGCTCAAAACCTGGCTGGACGCACAGAACAAATTGCTGGCGCAGTCGGATGGGCAATTGAGAATTTCGCGGCCGATCCAGAAATAATATTCATCCGGCGCCCGCTGCGCTCTGCTGCAAAATGAAAATGGGCCCTGGAATATTTTCCAGGGCCCATTTTTATTGGCCGAACCGTTATTCGACGAAGGGCTCCACACCGGCAGCGCGAATGATTTTTTCAGCCGCCGGCGTGGTCATGAATTTCAAGAACGCACGCGCCGGATCTGCCTCCCTTGCCTTGCTGCCGAGGCCGGCGGTGAAGCCGATCCAGGTCTGCAACTCCTTCGGAATGGTGCCGAGAAATTGCACGCCCTTCACCCCCGAGATGCGCGAGGCCACGACCACCACCATATCGACCTCGCCGGTAGCCACGACTTCGACGTTGTACTCGGCCGGCATCGGGCGCATTTTGGATTTCATTTCGTTGGCGATGCCGAGACGTTCCACCAGGCTCACAAAATAGCGCCCGCTGGCGCCTTCGCCGGGATAGGCCACCGAGTTGTAGCCAAGCAGGGTGCGCTTGAAACCCTCGACGGTGGAAATATCCGGCGTCGGCGCGCCGGCGCGGATCGCAGCGCCAATGCCGGCGCGGCCGATCACGGTGCGCGTACTGCCGACCACCTTGCCCTCCTTGATCAGCGCATCAAGCACAGGCGGATTGAGCACCGCGACATCGAAGGCCTCGTCCTCATCGATACGTTTCTTGACGCCGGGATTGACCTCGAAATGCACCGTGACCTTGTGCCCGCTCTGCCGTTCGAACTGTGCAGCCAGCTCGGTGACGGCGGCCTTGGCGCCGTTGCCGCTCAACACCTTGATTTCAGCGGCCTGCGTTTGAACTGCGGATGCGGCCAACAGCAACGCTGTGATGGCCGTCGATGCGGCATGGAATTTCCTGAGCATGGTCTTCCCCCTTGGTTGGTTTTGTTGTCGGCGCCGGCCATTGCCGGATTGGCGCAGCGCCGTGCAGCAAAGCCATGCTAGCGCGGTCGCGAACGGGCGTCATCCGCGCAGTGCCGGCTGGCAGAACGGCGGGATTTTATTCAAGTAGACGCTTGTGCGAGCCGCCGCAGTGGCCCGATCCGGCCGCGTTTGCGGGAGGGAACGAATATGAAAGGCAGAATCAATAGCGAAGTGCAACACCTGAGAGGGCGTTGGCGACTTCAAGCGGGCAGTGGTCGTTCAGCACCTGCTTGGGACGCAGGTTGAGTTTACGCTCGACGGCCCGCAGTCGTTTCGGGCTGAGACGATCGACATTGAATCCTTTGGGCAGATATTGCCGGATGTTCTTGTTCTCGCCCTCAACCTGCCCGCGCTGCCAGGGGGAATGCGGCTCGCAGAGGTACAGGGCGCAACCGGTCAGATCGACAAAGCGGGCATGGTGGAAGAACTCGGTACCGTTGTCGGTCGTCAGGCTCTTCAGATGCGGCCGATACGGTCGCAGGAGCTTCTCCAGCGCGCGCATGACGGTGTCGCTGTCGCGGCGATAAAGTCGGCGCAGCAAGGTCAGACGGCTCTTGCGCTCCTTGACCACCAGCACCGCCCCCGCACAATCCTTGCGGCCTTGGAGGAGATCGGCCTCCCAGTGGCCGAACTCGGTACGGGCATTGGCGGCGTCAGGACGCTGCGCGATCGGCAGGGCGCGGCTGGCGGCGGCCCGCGCCCGTGGCAGACGCCGGCGGCGAGGATGTCGAGCTGGCCGACCGCTGCGCAAATGTCGGTACCAGGCATAGCCCTGGGCAATC
>JACXTT010000889.1_pt1 | contig 51041 bp, 40 predicted proteins | sample 9270951 | NCBI WGS metagenome assembly JACXTT01 (sample SAMN15532306, study PRJNA645909) | rock metagenome | isolation source: weathered quartz diorite | place: Puerto Rico | collected 2017-06-21
CGTGATGGCCAGATCGCGCTTGGCCGACAGGTTCACGTCATGCGTGGCCGCCACCGTGCTGCCGGCAATGGTCAGGTCGCGGCCCGCGCTCATGGTCACGGTGTCGCCCGAGGAGGTTCTGCCCCGCGCCTGGGTGTTCGCACCCTCGTTAATGGTGAACTACTGACTGGACGAAAGGATGCCCTTGGACCGGGTGTAATGAACCACGCGCACGCACACGCTCGCCTCTGACCACCTGCAGGATGTGTGACCGGGGTGCTGTGCCAGTGGGAATGCGAGGCGGGTGGGGGGCCGCGATGTGAACGACTCGGCCGGGTATGTGAAGGCGGGCAAGGATTTGGCCGTCGGTGCGGGCCGGGACATCAACGTCAAGGCCGGCCAGGCCAGCGCGTCGGTGCACGATGAGCACTACACCCAGTCCAACGGCATCCTGTCGTCCAAATCCACGTACACCATTGACGAGAGTGCGCACACCCAGGCGCTGGGCAGCACCTTCTCGGGCGACACCGTGACCATGAGCGCGGGCCGCGACCTGACCATTGCCGGCAGCACGGTGGCGGCCACGTATGACGTGAACCTGTCGGCCAAGCGCGATCTGGCCATCACGACGACCGAAACCACCTCGTCGGCCTACAGCTTCAAGGAAGAGAAGAAGTCGGGATTCGGTGCCACCGGCTCCGGCCTGTCCTACGGCAACCGGGACCAAAAGGACACGATCAACGACCGAGGCACGCAGCAGGTGGGCAGCCTGGTGGGCTCCACCGACGGCAGCGTGCACATCAGCGCCGGCAACACGCTGACGGTCAAGGGCAGCGACCTGGTTGCCAAGCAAGACATCACGGGCGTGGGCGCGGATGTGAACATCGAGGCCGCGCAGAACCGCCAGCACCACGACGAGACGCACGAGGTGAAGTCCAGCGGCTTTACGCTCGGCGTACAGAGCCCGGTGCTATCGGCGGCGCAGAACGTCTACAACCAGGCCGAAGCCGCCGGCGATGCAAAGGACGGGCGTGCCGCTGCTCTACGCGGTATCGCTGCGGCCCGTGGCGTGGTGGATCTGGGCAAGTCGATGGCCGATATCACCGATGTCGCGGTATCGCTATCCTGGGGAACCAGCCAGAGCAAGGATACGCTGACGCAGGACTCGACCACCCACAACGGTTCTCAGGTGAAGGCCGGCGGCACAGCGGCGTTCGTCGCCACCGGCGTGGATGCAAACGGTAACAAGACCGCAGGCAACCTGAACATCGTTGGCTCCGACATCGATGCGAAGAAGGTGGTGCTGCAGGCGAAGAATGATGTGAATATCGTTTCGGCCACCGACACAGACGAGAGCCACAGCACCAATAAGTCCAGCAGCGCCAGCGTCGGCGTGTCCTACGGAACCAAGGGCTTTGGGGTGTCGGCGTCCGGTTCCATGGCCAAGGGCAATTCCGATAGCCAGAGCACCACGCAGGCCAACAGCCACATCAACGGCAAGGAGTCCGTGGCCTTCGTATCGGGCAACGACACCAATATCCTTGGCGCCACGGTCAACGGTGGCAAGGTCATGGCGGATGTGGGCGGCAACCTGAACATCGCCAGTCGGCAGGATACGGGCGAGACGCATGCCAAGCAGGAAAGCATGAGCGCCGGGGTGAGCATCAGCCAGGGTGGTGGTTCGGCCAACTTCTCGGCGTCCAAGGGCAAGGCGGATGGCACGTATGCCAATGTGACCGAGCAATCCGGCATCTATGCCGGAGACGGTGGCTTCGACATCAACGTCAAGGGCAATACCGACCTCAAGGGCGCGGTGATTGCCAGCGACGCTACGAAAGACAAGAACAGCCTGACCACGGGCACGCTGACCTACAGCGATCTGCAGAACCATTCGGACTACAGCGCCAATTCCTTTGGCCTGTCGGCCGGCATCGGCTACGGCAAGCCTACCGACAAGAAGACGACCGGTCCGACCTCCGGTAACAACAGCGGCGGTATCAACCCGATGATCCCGCAGCACGAGAGCGGGAGCCAGGACGGCGTGGCCAGCGCCGCGGTGGCGGATGGCACGATCAAGATCACGGACGGGGCAAACCAGAAGCAGGACCTGGCTGGCTTGAAGCGCGACACGAGCGGCACCAACAGCCAGGTGGGTAACAACCCCGACCTGAAGGGCGTTCTCGACAAGCAGGCCGACATGATGGCGGCAGCTCAAGCGGCAGGTGAAGCGATCGCCAAGTCGATTGGCGAGGTTGCGAATGCCAAGCTGGACGCCGCAAAGCAGCGCGCCTCGGACGCACAACGAGCTTACGATGCCGATCCGTCGGACGCCAATAAGGCCGCGCTCGCAGCTGCCGTCGACGATGTGAAGGCCTGGGCCGAAGGCGGGCAGTACCGCGTCGGCATGCACGTTGCGGGTGGTGCCATGGTCGCGGGCCTGGGTGGCGGCAGCGCGCTGGCGGGGGCGGCGGGTGCAGGCGTTTCTGCTGGCCTGGCACCGCAGCTCAACGGCATTAGCAATGCCGCGATGGGTATCACGGGTGATCCGGATGTGGACCGGGCGCTGGGCAACACGCTCGCCAACATTGTGGCGGGAGGCCTGGGTGCTGCCGTCGGAGGTGGCTCCGGGGCAGCAACTGCGGCGAATGCGGATCTCTACAACCGTTCGTCAACCTGCCAGAGCAAGGGCGATTGCGACACGTCCGGCGGCATCGCTTCGTGGATTGCTGACCAAGTTGCAAGTGCGGGACGTGGGGCAGCTAATCTGGGGCAGAAGCTCGTGCAGGACGCGAAGAACTTCGTGCCGGACTTGGCACGCACCAGCCCGCCGGGTCAGCAACCCCCGTCCAATCCAGATCCATTGACAGATTTGACAAATGGAGGAACCGGCACGCCGCCTACGGCGGGTGGGGCGGCTGTAGCGGCGCCCATACTCGCTCCCTGCGGCAATACACTATGCCAAGTTGGTGTAGTGGTGCCGGGCAAGCCAGGATCTCTTCCTGCGAATGCGCTGCTGTCCTCCGGGAATGGTCAATATGACGATTCGGCCAATGACTCGTCGATACTTGATGCAAAGGCAAATAAGCACATTCTCGATGGTGACGGTCCGACGTCTGGAGGTCACCGCTTTGGAACTGGTACGCCCGGAAAATCTGAGTTTCCGCAATCTTGGAGCGACCAAAAGATCGCGAATGTCGTTTCGGATATTGCCACCGATCCGTCCGTACAATGGTCTAAGCCGGATGCCAGGGGATACGCTAGTGCTACAGTGACGAGGGAGGGGGTTGACGTTAAGGTGATTTATGACACAAAGAGCAATCGTGTCGTGACGGGCTATCCGACTAACCTCTTAAAGAATCAAAAGCCATGACGAAAGATTCAAAATTCATCGAAGAAAATCTCTTGGTTGTTCTGAGGGAGCTGAAAGCCCAGCCATACGTGGCAAGCGCCCTGCAACCAGACATGATGAGCTACTGCGAGCAACTCGATCAGATAGAAGAGTTCATTTGTTTCGCTGGAGAATATGGAATGGCCTACGAAAATCTTGTGTCATTAATGGAGGTGTCTCCCATTACTCTTTCTGGAATAGCTTCCATAAAATTGTTGGAAGTCGGACTTATTTTTGGTTTCAAGACTGAGCGGGAGATTGATGCGGATTTTGACAGGCGAGACGTATAATAGATGGTAAATATGTCTACGACCCGCGTGTCTCGCCGAACCCAATTCCCAAGGGGGATTGGGCTCAGCTCATGAACAAGGAAAATCCCGGCGGGATTAATGTTTATACCGTGAAATGAGCGAAATGATGAAATTGGCAATCGGCGATGAACTGCTCAACGTCATTGAGCAGGTGGCGACGCTTGAGTGGAGAAAGTTCCAGGCGAGAACTGTGAAGATTGAATTGAAAAATGGTGGCGCAATCCAAGAGGATCACACACTCCTCCCTCCGTATACGTCGTTCAGGTTTGAATCCGAAGATAATGCACTTATCTCGAAACTACAATCTGCCATTCAAAGCTATAAGGGAGTCGTTGAGTGGAGGATGACCGGGCATGAGCGGCACACAATGCACGGCATAAACTGGGTTATTAGGCCTGCCTTTGTTGATGAAATGCAGGCAGCCGCCGATGCGAGTGGTGCGCCCAGCGTGGGGCAATACATTGCAGAGCACTATCCAGCGTTCGGTCCTGCCGCTTTCGAGGATTTGCTTCTGCTGACTGATTACGTCCGTCAGCGACTGTCCTAGAGCAGAGCAGCCGTCGCTTCGGCAATAACTATCAATGTATTCGACTATTCGCTGCGCGCGCCACAAGGTGTGCGCCGCCGCCCCTGTTGTCACCTTGGTCCTGATCCTACCGTCGCTAGTGGTGGCCCAAGCCCTCCCATTCTTCCCCAACGTCACCCCCAATGACGCCCTCGAGCAGCGCCAGGAGCAACAGCGGGGGGCGGCCAAGCAACGCGCCATGGGCTGGAGCGAAGTTTGCGGGGATTTCGGTCTCAAAATGAACATCGAGGAAATATTAAGGAATATCGAAACGTGAAAAAAATCATTATAAAGAACCATATCGTCGTAGCGGTAACGCTTATGTCGTCCGCGTGTACGATTCTTCCGCAGCCGACCCACAACGTTACCGTCTCCAACCCTCCCTACGATCCAACACACGCTGCCCGTGTACGCTTTTTATCGGGAAATGGTACCGGGCAGGCCTCGTTCCGTCCTGGTGAGGCATGCTATCAGGATGCATTCTTGCAGGATGATAAGCGCGTAAACGTCAACGACGGCTTCCTCGCGGCTTGGAAATACTCGTCTGATAGCCTCACTATCGGAATGCCACAGAGTCCTCGGCCCAACATGAGAGTCGAAGGATTGGAATTTAAGGATTTTATTAAAGAATATGTTGTGCAGGCTGAAAAGCCTATCACAGTAAACCTGTCGGTAAACCCACAAGGGTCCTATTGCAACCCACCCGCAGTCACGTTCATTCCGCAGCCGGGTCGAGATTACGATATTTTCGTGAGAACTAGTGGCAATCGCTGCTGGGTGGCCGTTCAACGCATTGATAATCAAGGTATGGATCAGGCTGTGACGGTGGATCGGGCGCAGAAATGTTCTTCTTCATCAAACGCCAGTAATTGATGAACCGCATTCTAGTCGCCCCGGTCCTCCTTTCTTTGTCGCCCGTAGCGGTGGCCCAGGCCCTACCATTCTTCCCCAACGTCACCCCCAACGACGCCATCGAGCAGCGCCAGGAGCAACAGCAGGAGGCCGCCAAGCAGCGCGCCATGGCCCGGCCCGATGTGCTGTCCCCGGAGGCCGCGGCGCCGACAACCGGCCCGCTAATCCTGCCCACCGAATCGCCGTGCTTTCCGATCAAGACCGTCGCTTGGGAGGGCGCCGAGGACTTCCCATGGCTTCAACAGGAGTCCGATATCCTCGTTGGCCAGTGCGCTGGCGCCAAGGGATTGCAGGCCATCCGCGACTACTTCGCCACACGCCTCATCACCGAGGGCTTCGTCACCTCGCGCGTGCTGATCCCCGCGCAAAACCTGTCCACTGGGACGCTGCGCCTTCAGCTCGTCGCTGGTCGCATCGATCAGGTGAAATCCGAGGGCACCATCGGTTGGTGGCGCACCGCCTTGCCCACCGGCCCCGGCGGGCTGGTGAACCAGCGCGATCTCGATCAGGGCATGGAGAACATCCGCCGCCTACAAGGCCAGGCCGATGCAACGATCGACCTGGTGCCCGGCGACGAGCCTGGCGAGGCGGATCTGGTCATCAAGCCTGGAACCGGCAAGCGCTGGCATGCCCTTATCACCGGGGACAATGCCGGCCTGGACAACACCGGCAAGTACCAGATGGGCGGCACGCTGACGGTGGACTCGCCGCTGTTCCTCTACGACAGCCTGACGATCTCGGGCAACACCAATGCCAATGTCGGCAATGGCGCGGCGGGCACGCGCTCGTCGGCCATCAACTACAACATCCCGTTCGGCTACTGGAACGCCTTCTTCAACGCCAACCAGTCGCGCTACAAGCAGACTGTGGCCGGATTCGAGGAAGACATCGTCTATGGGGGGCGCAGCACCCAGGTGGAGGCCGGGCTGGGCTACGTGCCGTTCCGTAACGCCTCTGGCAAGACCAGCCTCTACGCCAAGGTGTTCCGCAAGAGCGCCAGTAGCAGCATTAACGGGCAGGACCTGACGGTGCAACACCGGGACTTCGTCGGCTACGAGGTCGGGGCCTCGCACCGCCAGTATTTTGGCGCGACCGTGTTCGACATTGGCGCGGCGTGGCGCGCGTCGCTGCCGAACCACTCCAAGGCACCGGGTTTCGTGCTGGGCGACCCCACCTGGGACGGCAAGTCGGAGATCCTCTCGGGCAATCTTGGACTCATGGTGCCGTTTCAGGTCAGCGGCCAGCGGCTACGCTACCAAGGCAGCGTGCGCATGCAGTACGCGCCGACCCGCATCCTGCCGTCCGATTACTTCGTGATCGGCAACCGCTACTCGGTACGCGGTTTCGATGAACAACTGACGCTGGCCGCAGAGAACGGCGTCACCATGCGCAACGACCTCGCCTGGCAGATCGGCAACACCGGCCAAGAGGCCTTCGTCGGCTTCGACATGGGCCATGTCAGCGGTCCGTCCGCCGCGTTCCTGGTGGGCCAGACGCTGATGGGGGCTGTGATCGGGGCGCGCGGGCGTTGGCGTCTGGGCAGTCTGGCGGCGCTGTCGTATGAAATCACCATTGGTGCACCTGTCAAGAAGCCAGATAACTTCCGCACCCACAGCCCCAATATCGCGGCACAACTTGGGTTGGAGTTCTGAGCAGCGCTTTGTCGGCGACTATACCGACAACGAGGCGCAATACATCGGCTTGATGAAAGCCGGCGTCACCTTCGCCCGGCAGTTCCACCTGACCGTGGGCAGCGAGCTGACACCGGCACAGATGGCCCAGCTCACCACCGACATGGTTTGGCTGGTCGAGAAGACCGTCACCCTGCCGGACGGCAGCACCCAACGGGTGCTGGTGCCGCAGGTGTACCTGATGAGCCACGTGGGTGAACTGAAGGCGGATGGCACACTGATTGCGGCGAACAACGTGGCCATCCAGACCACGGGCGACGTCACCAACAGCGGCACGATCTCGGGCCGCAAGCTGGCGCTCATCGACGCGCAGAACATCCAGAACAATCGCGGCACGCTCAACGGTGGCACGCTGGTGCTCAACGCCGCGCAGGATATCAACAACCTGGCGGGCCGCATCAGCGCCGGCACCCTGTCGGCCAGCGCCGGGCGCGACCTGAATCTCACGACCACCACGACCTCGGCGACAGGCATGGCGGGTGAGTCTGTCCACAGCCGCACCGTTATCTCGGGCGCCTCGGAGATCAGCGCGGACAAGGCGACGCTAATCGCCGGGCGGGATCTCAATGCTACGGCGGCCAGCATCACGACGACCGGCAATCTGGGCATGGGCGCCGGGCGCGACCTGAATCTGGGCACCGTCGAGGTGGCCGAGCGCCGCGACTCAGTGGTCGATGCCAAGAACCGCACCAGCGTCTCGCGCAGCACGGAGATCGGCACGCAGATCCAGGCTGGCGGCGATGCCACGCTCGTTGCCGGCCAGGATGTGAACGCGAAAGCGGCCTACGTGAGCGCCGAAGGGGCCCTCGGGGTCGGGGCGCAGCGAGACATTAACGTAAGCGCTGGACAGGCATCCGTGGCGATCCGCGATGAACAAAGCCGCACGGGCGGTGGCTTCCTGTCGTCCACGTCCACCCATACGATTGACCAGAAAGCGAGCACTGAGGCACTAGGCAGCACCTTCTCCGCCGATTCGGTCCAGATGACGGCCGGGCGCGATATGACCATTGCCGGCAGCACGGTGGCGGCCACGCATGACGTGAACCTGTCGGCCAGGCGCGATCTGGCCATCACGACGACCGAAACCACCTCGTCGGCCTACAGCTTCAAGGAAGAGAAGAAGTCGGGCTTTGGTGCCACCGGCTCCGGCCTGTCCTACGGCAACCGGGACCAGAAGGACACAATCAACGACCGAGGCACGCAGCAGGTGGGCAGCCTCGTGGGTTCCACGGACGGCAGCGGGCACCTGAGTGCCGGCAACACGCTGACGGTTACCCGCAGCACATTCCGTCGAGAAGTACGATGCCGCACGTTGCGCTTCCGCGCGTTCGACTTCGCCGAATTTCCAGTAGGCCGGCCACGTCGGGCGCTTGTCCGACATCGCGAACGCATGCAGCCGTGGCATAGGCTGCTAACTTCGGTTCCGAACCGTGGCGTTTCCTTAGCCAAACGTGGAATCCGCATGCGGGAGCAACCTGGAAGACAGGTTTGCCCCGCACTCTGCCGCCCCTGTGCGAGAATCCCCATATAAAAATCATTAATATCATCCTCCCCATTTATTCCCCAGGGTTATCCGCTTGCCGATCCCAACCAGCCCCTCCATCCGCAAGCGCCTGCGCATGCGGCACCTGCAACTGATGTTGACGCTGTCGGAGGCGAGTTCGCTGCGCAAGGCGGCGGAGGCGCTGGCGCTGACGCAGCCGGCGGCCACCAAGGCGCTGCAGGAACTGGAGGACGTGTTCGGCGTGGCGCTGTTCACGCGCCACGCAAGGGGCCTCGCGCCGACGATCTTTGGCGAGGCGGTGATGCGCTATGCGCGCGTGGTGTTTGCCGACCTGGACGAGTTGCGCGATGAGTTGGTCGCCATCGAGGCCGGCGACGTGGGCAAGGTGCGCATCGGCGCGGTGATGGCGCCGGCGCCGGAGTTGCTGACTCAGGCCATTGTGCAACTGAAGGCCGCGCATCCGCGGCTGCATATCGTCGTGCAGATCGATACCAGCGACGTGCTGGTGCAGGCGCTGAAGCAGGATCAGATCGACATCGTGCTCGGCCGCATCCCGGATGGCTGGCCTGCCGACGACCTGTCGTTCGAGACGCTGGACGAGGAGCCGCTGTCGATCGTCACGCGCGCCGGGCATCCCGCGCTGGCGGCCACGGGCGGCCCGGCGCGCCAGCGGCTGGCGGCGCTGACGGCGTACCCGTGGATCGTCCAGCCGCACCCAAGCCCCATGCGCCAGATCATCGACCAGACCTTCCGCGAAGGCCGCACGGCGCCGCCGCTTTCCACGGTGGAGACCTCGTCGATCCTGACCACGCTGTCGCTGCTGCGGGAATCCGACATGCTGGCGGTGCTGCCGACCGCCGTGTCCCGCCACTATGAGGCACTAGGCATGATCGCGGCGCTGCCCGTGCCGCTGCGCGGGCAACTGGCCCCGTATGGGCTGCTGTTGCGCAAGAGCCGTCCGCCCACGCCGGCGATGCAGCTTGTCATCGATACGATTCGCGACGGCGCCCGCGCGTCATCATCCCGGTAAGGCAGGCGCCTACTCGACGATCTGGAAATCGCCGAGGTGCGCTTCGTTCAGCGTCAGCCCCAGTCCCGGCACGTTGTCGTCCAGTTGCAGGTAGCCGTTGTCCGGCGCGGGGTCGCCCTGGAAGATGTAGTAGAACAACTCGTTGCCGACCTCCACGTCGTGCACCGGGAAGTACTCGGACATTGGCGACGCCGTTGACGCCATCGTCAGGTGGTAGTTGTGCATCTGCCCGGCGTGCGGGATCACCGGCACGGACCAGGCCTCGGCCATGGCGTTGATTTTTTGCGCGGCGGTGATGCCGCCCACCCGGTTGGTGTCGTACTGGATCACGTCCACCGCGCGCCGCTCCAGCAGATCCTTGAAGCCGTAGGACGTGAATTCGTGTTCGCCGCCCGAGATCGGGAACGGGCTCATCTTTTTCAGTTCGACATAGCCCTCGATGTCGTCGGCAATGACCGGCTCCTCCAGCCAGCGCGGGTTGAACTCGGCCAACCGGGGAATCATCCGCCGCGCGTATTCCAGCGTCCAGCCCATGTAGCACTCCAGCATGATGTCCACCCCGTCGCCCACCAGCTCGCGCAGCAGCCGAACCTGTTCCAGGTTCTTCTGCATGCCCGCCGGGCCGTCCTTCGGGCCGTAGCCGAAGCGCATCTTCATCGCCGTGAAGCCCTGGTCGAGATAGCGCTGTGCCTCGGCGAGAAAGGCGTCGCGGTCATCGTTGTTGTAGAGCTTGGACGCATAGCACCAGATCTTTTCCTTGGTGCGCCCGCCCAGCAGCTTGAACACCGGCTTGCCCGTGGCCTTGCCCATCAGGTCCCATAGCGCGATGTCGACGGCGGAGATCGCCGCCATGCCGATGCCCTTGCGGCCCCATGCGTGCGTGCGCCGGTACATCTTCTGCCACAGGTACTCGTTGTCGAACGGGTCCTGGCCCAGCACGATCGGCGCCAGGTACTGGTCCACCACCTGCTTGGCCACGCGCGGCGCCAGCGCGCAGTTGCCGATGCCAACATGGCCGGTGTCCGTCTCCAGTTCCACGACCAGCCAGCCGTGGAAGCGGAACGAGCCCATCGCGTCGCCGCGTTCGTAGAGCAGGTCGGTGGCGTTGGTACAGAAGTGGGCCTGCGGCGGGACGGTCTTGCCCTTCCATTCAAAGACGCGGGCGCGGACGTTGGTGATCTTCACAGTGTTCTCCGTGTTTCGTGATGTTGGTGTTCGTGGTGGCGGTCAGCGCCGGGCCGCCCGGTTGCGTCCCATCTGGCAGGCGATCTGGAAGGCTTGCGCGGTGGCGCCGACATTGGCGCGGCCCTGCTGCGAGATGTCGAACGCGGTGCCATGCGCGGGCGTGGCGATCGGCACCGGCAGGCCGCCCTGCACGGTCACACCGCGCGAGAAGCCCATCAGCTTCAGGCCAATCTGGCCTTGGTCGTGGTACATCGTGACGATGGCGTCGAATTGCCGCTGCGCCGGGCCGCCCTGCACCTTCAGGAAGATCGTGTCGGCAGGGAACGGGCCGTCGGCCGCCACGCCCCGCGCCCGGGCATCGGCGACGGCGGGTGCGATGTGCTCGATCTCTTCGGTGCCGAAGGCGCCGTTGTCGCCGTTATGCGGATTCAGGCCGCACACGGCGATGCGCGGCCGATCCATGCCGGCAGCGCTGAGGGCATCATGGATCAGGTCGATCGCCACGCCCACGCTCTGGCGGCTGATCATCGCCGGCACGTCCTTCAGTGCCACATGCGACGTGACGCGCGAGGTCCACAGACCGTCCAGCACGTTGAATTCGCAGAATGGGCCGGTGAAACCCAGGCGCTCGGCAAACCAGTGCAACTCGTCGTTGTGCGCCATGCCGGCTGCATGAAGCGAACTCTTGTTCAACGGGCCGAATAGGATCGCGTCGGCCGTGCCGGCCTGCGCCAGTTCCAGCGCGAGGGCCAGCGTGCCAAGGCTGTAGCGGCCGCCTTCAGCGGTGGCCTCGGCGCGGCGGAACGCGGGTTTGCCATCGAGTGCCCAGTGGGAAAGTCGCGGGCGGCCGTCGGCGGCGAAGCGCGGCACATCGGTCTCGGGCAATTCGATCGATACGCCGGCGATGTCCATGCCGTGGCGCCACTCGTCACGGTCGGCAATCAGCAGGATGTCGGCCTGGGTCGCGGTGGCGGGGTCGGCCAGCAGCCTGGCGATCAGTTCGGGGCCGATGCCGGCGGGGTCGCCGAGCACCATGGCGATTTTCGGGCGAAGTGTCATGTCTTTCGGAGGCGTGGAAATCAAATGGGGGCTAGTCGAGCTTGACACCGAGTTCGGCGATCAGCTTGCCGTAGCGCGCGTATTCGGCGCGCGAGAAGGCGTCGAACTGCGCGGGCGTCAGGTTGCCCGGCGCCGCACCGACGTCGCGCAGGCGCCGGATGGTGTCGGGGTCTTTCAGGACAGTGCCGAGCGCCGTGCTGAGCGCCTGCAGCGTGGCGGGCGGCGTGCCGGCCGGCGCGTAGACGCCGTACCACGCGCTCATCTGGATGCCGGCGACGCCGGCTTCGGCGAGCGTCGGCACGTCGGGCAGCAGCGGCGAGCGCTGGTCGGTCGTCACCGCCAGCGCGCGCAGCTTGCCGGCCTTGATGTGGCTGATGACCGAGGGCATGGTCTCGAAGCTCAGGTCGACCTGGCCGCCCATCAGATCCACCAGCGCGCTGGAACTGCTCTTGTAAGGCACGTGCAGCAACTTGCCGTGAACCTGCCGCGCAAAGGCTGCGCCGGCCAGGTGCTGCGTGCTGCCAACGCCCGACGAACTGTAACGATACTTGTCGGGGTTGGCCTGGATCAGCGCCACCAGCGACTTCACGTCGCGCGCATTGACCTGCGTGTTGACCACCAGCACGTTCGGCACCGTCGAGACCAGCGCCACCGGCGCGAGGTCCTTCAGCGGGTCAAACCGCAGCTTGAGCAGGTGGGGCGCGATGGCCTGCGAGGTCACCACGCCCATCAGCAGTGTCTTGCCGTCTGGCGTGGCCTTGGCCGTGATTTCTGCGGCGATGGTGTTGGACGCGCCGGGACGGTTGTCGACCACCACCGGCTGCTTGATGAGCGCGGCCAGCTTCTCCGAAACGACGCGCGCCATTACGTCGGTGCCGCCGCCCGGCGCTGCGCCGGCCATCATCCGTACCGGTTGCGGGTCCTGGGCGTGTGCGGCCGTACAGGCGCTGAAAGCGAGCGCGGCCGCGCATCGCACGGCGGTCTTCCATGCTGTCATGTCTGTCTCCGTCCTGGTTTTTTTATATTGAGGCGCTCCGCCGTGCGGCGGATGAAGAGACTATAAGTCGGCCAGCGATTCTTATCTAATCACGTTTTATTAAGTAGCGATAACCAAGAGGAATTGCTCAGACGGCGCCGCCAGCCTGCTGGACGCTGTCCAGCAGGGCGCGCACGAAGCGCTGGGCGGCGGGCGACAACGTGCCGCCCTTGCGGGTCACGATACCGAAGGTCGGGTTGCGCGACTGCACGGCCACCGGCACGATGCGCAGCATCTTCTGGCGCACGAATACCTGCGCCACGGCGGTGGGCAGCAGCGCCACCAGACCCGGATCGGCTTGCAGCAGCGCGGCGGTGGCGAACGTGGACGCCGTGGCGATCGTGGCGGCGGGAAACGGCACGCCCGCCAGGTCCATCTCACGCTGCAGGAAGGCGTGCATCGGCATATGGCCGGGATATACCACCCAGCGGTAGCCGGCCAGGTCGGCCAGAGTCTTGCCGCCGCGTATCGGCGGATGGCTGTGACCGACAACGACCGACACCGGCTCCTCGCCCAGCGGCTGGTAGTGGTAGCGCGACGGGGCATCGCTGACCAGCGTGCGGCCGATCACCGGGTCCAGGTGCCCGTCGTCCAGCAAGCCGAGCATGCGCAGGCTGGTGTCCTCGACGATCTCGACAGACAGGTCGGGATGCGCTGCCCGCAGCCGACCGAGCGCCGGCACCAGCACATCGGGCACCGCCCCCATGATCACGCCAACGGCCAGCCGGCCGCCGCGGCCCGCGCGCAGGTCGGCCATGTCGTCGCACAGCGCCGCCAGGTCGCCCACCAGCCGCCGGGCGTGGCCGATCACGCAGTGCCCGGCCGCGTTGGGCACGAGCCCGGTGCGCGAGCGCTCGAACAGCGGCCCGTCCACCATCGACTCCAGCTCCTTGAGCGCCTTGCTGGCCGCCGATTGCGTCATCGCCAGCGCGGCCGCGGCCTTGTGCAGCGAGCGGTGGTCGTCCAGCGCGAGCAGCAGTTGCAACTGCTTCATGCGCAGGCGGGCGAGCAGGGTGTCGATGGCGGATTTCATGGTGGCTGCTTGTGCTGGTAAGTCGCAAAAGCGATCACCAAATGGAAAGCTTTCACTATACAGCGGGTTGGCGCCGGTCCTATAGTCGGCCTCGGTCCGCCGCAAGACGCGGCCGCAGAACCCTACAAGGAGACACGCATGACCGCCACCATCCCCGCCACGGCCCAGCCTCCCTATCGCGGCGTATTCCCCGTCGTGCCGACGATCTTCGACGCGCAAGGCGGACTGGATCTCGACGGCCAGCGCCGCTGCATCGACTTCATGATCGACGCCGGCTCCAACGGCCTGTGCATCCTGGCCAATTTCTCCGAGCAGTTCGTGCTGACGGACGAGGAGCGCACGGTGCTGATGCACACGGCGCTGGAGCACGTGGCGGGCCGCGTGCCGGTGATCGTCACCACCACGCACTTCAGCACGCAGGCCTGCGCGGCACGCAGTCGCAGCGCGCAAGACGCCGGCGCGGCCATGGTGATGATCATGCCGCCGTACCACGGCGCCACGATCCGCGTGGCGGAGCGCGGCATCCACGACTTCTACACGCGCGTGTCCGACGCGATCGGCATTCCCATCATGATCCAGGACGCGCCGGTCAGCGGCACCACGCTGTCGGCGGCGTTCCTGGCGCGGATGGCGCGCGAGATCGAGCATGTGTCGTACTTCAAGATCGAGGTGCCGCAGGCGGCCGCCAAGCTGCGCGAGCTGATCGAGCTGGGTGGCGACGCCATCGTCGGCCCGTGGGACGGCGAGGAGGCCATCACGCTGATGGCGGATCTTGACGCCGGCGCCACCGGCGCGATGACGGGCGGCGGCTATCCCGACGGCATCCGGCGGATCGTGGATGCCTACCAGGCCGGACGCGCCGAGGAGGCCGCCGCGCATTACCAGCAGTGGTTGCCGCTGATCAACTACGAGAACCGGCAGGCGGGGCTGGCCGCGTGCAAGGCGCTGATGCAGGCGGGCGGCATCATTCGCTCGGACGCCGTCCGCTGCAACCGATGCATCCGGCCACGCGCGAGGGGCTGCTGCGTGTGGCGCGGCCGCTGGACCCGCTCGTGCTGCGCTGGGCACGGTGAGCGAGGGGGCTTGCCATATGGAAAACACCAACACTCTGTGGGGTGCCTCGCGGATCGGCGCGCAATCCCGGCCAGGCGGAGGCGACGATTTCCACGCGATCGATCCAGCAACGGGGCAGCCGCTGGCGCCGGCGTTCGGTAGTGCGACGGCCGCCGATGTCGATCAGGCCTGCACACAGGCATGGGCCGCCTTCGATGTGTTCCGCGAAACGCCGCTGGAAGACCGCGCAGCGTTCCTGGAATGCATCGCGGATCAGATTGCCGCACTGGGCGACACGCTGATCGCCCGCTGCATGGCGGAAACCGGCCTGCCGCGCGGCCGACTGGAGGGAGAACGGGCCCGCACCATCGGGCAGTTGCGGTTGTTCGCGGAGGTCGTGCGTCGTGGAGACTTCCTCGGCGCGCGCATCGATCCCGCGCAGCCGGACCGTCAGCCGTTGCCGCGCTGCGATCTTCGGTTACGCAACGTGCCGCTCGGGCCGGTGGCGGTGTTCGGCGCGAGCAACTTTCCGCTGGCGTTTTCGGTGGCCGGCGGCGATACGGCGTCGGCGCTGGCCGCCGGTTGCCCGGTCGTCGTCAAGGTGCATCCGGCGCATCCGGGGACGTCCGAGTTGGTCGGGCGGGCGGTCCAGGCGGCGGTGACGCTGTGCGGGATGCCGGCAGGTACGTTCTCGCTGCTGTTCGACGCCGGGCTGGAGGTGGGGCAAGCGCTATTGGGCGACCCGCGCATCCAGGCCGTGGGCTTCACCGGCTCGCGGGCCGGCGGCATGGCGTTGATGCGGCTGGCGGCCGCGCGGCCGCAGCCGATTCCGGTTTTCGCGGAGATGAGCAGCATTAACCCCGTGTTCCTGTTTCCCCATGCACTGGCGCAGCGTGCCGAGGCAACCGGCCAGGCATTCGCGGCCTCGCTGCTGCTCGGCGCAGGGCAGTTCTGCACCAATCCGGGCCTGGTGCTGGGCGTCGACAGCCCGGCGCTGGACCGCTTCCTGGCGGCCGCGGCGCAGGCGATTGCCGATGCGCCGGCCGCCCCCATGCTGACGCCGGGCATTCACGCGGCCTACGTGGCGGGCACCGATGCGCTCGCCGCGCATCCGCCTGTGCGTACCGTTGCGCGCGGGCAAGCCGCCGGCGGCCATCGGTGCCGCGCGGCGTTGTTTGAAACCACCGCCGAGGCTCTGATGGCCGATGCCACCCTGTGGCACGAGGTCTTCGGCGCATCGTCGCTGGTGGTCCGCTGCGCGAGCGTTGCCGAGTTCGCGAGGATTGCCGAGGCGATGGAAGGGCAGTTGACGGCGGCGGTGCATCTCGCGCAGGCGGATCACGACGAGGTGCGCGGGCTGATGCGAGTCTTGGAGCGCCGTGCGGGGCGGATTCTTGCCAACGGCTTTGGCACCGGCGTGGAAGTCGGGCACGCGATGGTGCACGGCGGTCCGTGGCCCGCCACGTCGGACGGCCGCTCGACGTCGGTCGGCAGCCTGGCCATCGCCAGATTTCTGCGCCCGGTCAGCTACCAGGACATGCCGGATGCCCTGCTGCCCGCCGCGCTGCGGGAAGGCAATCCGCTTGGGCTGGCGCGGATTGCCGACGGCCGGCCGGAGCCGGCGCGTGCCGCTCGCTGAACTCAGCGGAACACCAGCGTCCTGCCGCCGCTGCGCAGCACGCGATGTTCCGCATGCCACTTGACCGCCCGCGCCAGCGCCACGCATTCCACGTCACGGCCGATCGCGGTCAACTGGTCCGCATCCATCGCGTGGTCCACGCGCGCGACTTCCTGCTCGATGATCGGACCCTCGTCCAGGTCGCCGGTGACGTAGTGCGCCGTGGCGCCAATCAGCTTGACGCCGCGCTCGTAGGCCTGTGCGTAGGGGCGGGCGCCCTTGAAGCTCGGCAGGAACGAGTGGTGGATGTTGATCGCACGGCCCTCCAGGCGCCGGCACAGGTCGTCGGACAGCACCTGCATGTAGCGCGCCAGCACGACCAGGTCGACGCGATAGTCGCAGATCAGATCCCACAGGCGCGCCTCCTGCGCGGCCTTGGCCTCGGGCGTGGCGTGCAGCAGGGGCAGGTGATGGAACGGGATGTCGTAGCTGGCGGCGAGCTGATAGAAGTCCTTGTGGTTGGAGACGATGGCAGCAATCTCGATCGGCAACTGGCCCGTGCGATGGCGAAACAGCAAATCGTTCAGGCAGTGACCGATCTTCGACACCATCAGCATCACGCGCGGCTTGCGCGCGGCGTCGTGCAGCGCCCACTCCATGCCGAGCTGCGTCGCCACTGGCGCGAAGGCGGCGTGCAGATCGGCCAGCGCGTCCGTCGTGCCCTGACCGTCGGGCAGCGGCCGCTGGAAGTGGACGCGCATGAAGAAGCGCGCGCTGGCGCGATCGCCGAATTGCGCGGAGTCGAGGATATTGGCGCCGGCTCCGGCCAGTAGGGCGGAAACGGCGTGGACAATGCCCGGCCGGTCGGGGCAGGACAGCGTAAGGATGTAGCTGGCGGCAGAGTCGGACATAGCGGAACCTTTGCGAGTGCGCTGCTGGGGGCGTTGGGGCATCAGGCCTTGGTCCGCTCGCCCGCCGGATCGTACGGGGCGCGCAGGTGCAGGCGGGCGGGCAGCAGATCGCCGGCCAGGTCGACGTGGTAGCGGCCGCTCTCGATCCACGCGGCGTCCGCCGGGCCATCGGCGCGGGCCAGCAGGCCCATGCCGACCGGGCAGCCGAGCGTATGGCCGAATGCGGCGGAGGTGACAAAGCCCGCCGGCCGCGTGGTGCCGTCCGAGCCCGTGCGCAGGATGGCCTCGCCGCCCCACAGCATGGCGTCGCTGGCGCCGTCGAGCGTGACGACGACCACGCGGCGCGTCACGGCTGCTGCGCCGCCGGCCTCACGCAACTGCTGCAACGCCTCGCGACCGCGGAACGGAATGTCCTTGTTCAGCTTGCAGGCGAACGACAGGCCAGCCTCGAACGGATGGATATCGGTCGTCAGCTCGCGGCTCCAGGCGCGGTAGCCTTTTTCGATGCGCAGCGATTCGATGGCGTAGTAGCCCGCATTGACCAGCCCGAAGCGCTTGCCGGCCGCATGCAGCGTCTCGTAGACGCCGACGGCGAACTCCACCGGCACGTAAAGTTCCCAGCCCAGCTCGCCGACGTAGGTGAGCCGCGTGGCGCGCACGGTAGCGTAGCCGAGGTCGATCTCGCGCGATGTGCCGAACGGGAACGCCTCGTTGGACAGGTCCGCGCGCGACACGCTCTGCAGCAGTTCGCGCGAGCGCGGCCCCATCACGGCCAGCACCGCGTACTGGCCGGTCACGTCGACGATTACGCAGAGCTTGTCGGCCGGAATGCGCCGCTCGACGTAATTGAAGTCGCGCGTGGTCTGCGCCGAGCCCGTCACCAGCAGGTACTGGTCGTGCGCGAGGCGCGTGACGGTCAGGTCCGACTCATAGGTGCCGCGCTCGTTGAGCATCGCCGTGTAGACAGTCTGGCCCGGCGGCACCGCCACGTCGTTGCTCATCAGGGTTTGCAGCACACCCTCGGCATCGGCGCCCTTGACGATGTATTTGGAGAACGAGCTCATGTCGAACAGCGCCACGCCCTCGCGGCAGGCGCGATGCTCGGCGGCGCTCCAGGGCAGCCAGTTCTGCTGGCCGAACGCATAGCGGATCTCGGGCGATTCGCCGGGGGGCGCAAAGAAATTCGGCCGCTCCCAGCCCATCTTGCTGCCGAAGTTGGCGCCGGCGTCGCGCAGGAGCGCGTACAGCGGCGAACGGCGAAACGGGCGGGCCGTATCGAGCTCGCGGTTCGGCCACGGCATCGCGTAGTGCAGCCCGAGCGTTTCCTTGACGCGGTCGTGCAGCCAGGCCTCGTTGCCATTGAAGCCGGCAAAGCGGCGGATGTCCACGGGCCACAGGTCCATGGTCGGCTCGCCGGCGACGATCCATTCGGCCAGCGCCATGCCGGCGCCGCCGGCCGACGCAATGCCCATCGAATTGAAGCCCGCGCCCACGTAGAAGTTGCGCAGTTCGGGCGCCTCGCCAAGGATGAAGTTGTTGTCCGGCGTGAACGATTCGGGGCCGTTGTAGAACTGCTTGATCTGGGCGGATTCCAGTGCGGGCACGCGCACCAGCGCGTTTTCCATCAGAATCTCGAACTGGTCCCAGTCGTCGGGCAGCAACTGGAACTCGAACGGCTCGGGGATGCCCTGCATGCCCCACGGCTTGGCATTGGGCTCGAAGCCACCCATCACCAGCCCGCCGACCTCCTCCTTGAAGTAGATGAAGCCGTCCGGGTCGCGCATCACCGGCAGGTCCGGGTGTACGCCGGCGATGCGGTCGGTGACGATGTAATAGTGCTCGGCGGAATGCAGCGGCACCGTCACGCCGCACATCCGTCCGACCTGCCTGGCCCACTGGCCCGCGCAGTTGACGACGATTTCCGCGTCGATGGTGCCCGCGTCGCCTTCCTTGTTGCGCCAGCTGACGCCGGTGGCGCGACCGTCGCGGCTGTGGATGGCGGTGACTTTGGTGTCTTGCGCGATGATCGCGCCGCGCGTGCGGGCGCCGCGCGCGAGCGCCTGGGTGAGATCGGTCGGGTTGGCCTTGCCGTCGCCCGGCAACCAGACGGCGCCCTGCAGGTCGTCCATGCGCATGACGGGCCAGAGCTCGCCGGCCTGCGAGGGCGAGATGACCTCGCACTCCACGCCGTAGGCGCGTGCCACGGCGGCCGTGCGGCGCAGTTGCGTCATGCGCTCGGCCGTGCGCGCCACCGACAGCGATCCGCATGCCTTCCAGCCCGTGCCCAGCCCGGTCTCTGCCTCCAGCTCGCTGTAGAGCCGCGTCGAGTAGCGGATCAACTTGGTCATGCTTTCCTGCGAGCGCAACTGGCCGACCAGCCCGGCCGCGTGCCAGGTGGTGCCGCAGGAAAGTTGCCCCTGTTCGAGCAGGACCACGTCCTTCCAGCCCAGCTTGGTCAGGTGATAGGCCACGCTGCAGCCGATGATGCCGCCGCCGATGATGACGACGCGGGTGTGTGCGGGAAGGGTCGGGGGCATGGTGTCACCTGTGACAAGGGCGCCGCCGGCAATGGCGGCGCGGTTGAGGTGAACCTAGTTTGCCAATAAAAAACACAAAGTGCAACAAAACTACACAATCAAGCGCGCAAGGGGAGGTGTCATGTTGGCCTTGCGGCACTCTTGCTTATCCGCTTCACCTCAGTGAAACGTCTCCGCGCATCGAAAGATCGGCTCATCGCGCCAGTTGCAACGTCACGATCCCCGCGAGCACCAGCGCCGTGGCCACCAGCCGCCGGCGGTCGAAGGGTTCGCGCAGCAGGAAATGCCCGAGCAGCGCGGCGAAAATCACGCTCGATTCGCGCAGCGCGGCGAGCTTGGTGACGGGCGCCATGGTCATGGCCCACAGCATCAGTGCGTAGGAGCCGACGCGATTGATGCCGCCGATCCACGCGCGCTTCCACTCCGTGCGCAGCAGGGCGACCAGCGCCTGGCCGCGTCGTGCATAGGCGTAGCCGGGCATGAAAAGGTGCGACAGCGCCTGCAGCCACACAATGTAGGTGAAGACCTCGCCGTAACGCTTGACGGCCGTGCCGTCGATCACGGTGCCGCCGGCCAGGCATGCCCCGGCCAGCAGCGCAAAGCCCATCAGGTCTGGCGACTGCCGGCGCCAGCGCACCAGGCTGACCAGCCCGCAGCAGATCAGCGCGATGCCGGCGTAGCCGCCCGGCCCCAGGCGCTCGCTACCGGTCAGCAGCAGGATGACGGCCACCAGCATCGGTGCCGAGCCGCGCATCAGCGGATAGGCCTGGCTGAAGTCGCCGCGGTTGTAGGCGGCCACCAGCGACAGCTTGTAGAACACCTCCAGCGCCACGGTCGCCATCAGGAACGGCCACACCTGCGGCGCGGGCGGCGGAACGAGGAACAGGAACGGCACGGCCACGGCGAGGCAGAAGGTGTCGATCAGCGCCATCGACGACAGGCGGTCGCCGCCGATCTTGACGATGGCGTTCCACGAGGCGTGCATCAGGGCGGACAGCATCACGGCGGCGAAGGCCAGGCCGTGGAAATCGGTGGGAAGAGACATGGTTGGGTGAAGACCTGGGCCAATGGAAATGCGCCCGTCTCCCGGGCAAGGGAGACGGGCGCAAGCAGGCAGTTGGCGAACTACGCCGCCCGCGCCAGCGGCGCCTGCGAGGCGATGCCCATTTCGCGCAGCGCCTCGCCGATCGCGGTGACGACATTGCGCATCTCGTTGTCGTCGATGGCGCCGATGCAGCCGACGCGGAACGTTTCCACCTGCGTCAGCTTGCCCGGGTACAGGATGTAGCCGCGTTCGCGCACCTTGGCGTAGAACGTCTTGAAGTCGTAGCGCGGGTCGCTGGGCGCGTGGAACGTGACGATGATGGGCGCTTGAATGTCGGGCGCGAGGAACGGACGGAAGCCGAGCGTCGCCATGCCGGCCACCAGCGTGTCGCAGTTCTGGCGATAGCGCGCGCCGCGCACGGGCTGGCCGCCTTCTTCCAGGAACTGGTCGAGCGCCGCGCGGAAGGCCGCCACCACGTGCGTGGGCGGCGTGAAGCGCCACTGCGTGGTCTTCTGCATGTAGACGTACTGGTCGTACAGGTCCAGCGCCAGCGAGTGGCTGTTGCCCTGGCTGGCTTCCAGCACGTCCTTCCTGACCAGGACAAAGCCCATGCCCGGCACGCCCTCGATGCACTTGCCGGTGGCGGCCACCAGCGCGTCGAACGGCATCGTGCGGGCATCGATCTCCAGCGCGCCGAACGAGCTCATGGCATCGACGATCAGCCCCTTGCCCAGCCGCGCGCAGAGCGCCGCGATGTCCGACAGCGGGTTCAGCACGCCCGCACCGGTCTCGCAGTGCACTTGCGCAACATGCGTGATCGACGGATCGCGCGCGAGCGCGGCCTCGATCATCGCCGCAGTGGCCGGCTGGTCCTCCGGAATCGGCAGTTCCACGCTGGCGCGGCCGAGCACCTTGCAGATTTTCAGGATGCGCTGGCAATACGCGCCGTTCTGCGGCACCAGCACCTTGCCGTCGCGCGGCACCACGTTGGCGATGGCCGCTTCCACCGAGAACGTGCCGCTGCCCTGCATCGGCACGCATACGTGCGTGCCTTCGCCGTGGACGACGCGGATCAGGTCGTCGCACAGGCTGCGCGTGATGGCGTTGAAGGACGCGTCCCACGATCCCCAGTCGCGCAGCATGGCCTGCTTGGTCGCGAGCGACGTCGTGAGGGGGCCGGGGGTGAGGAGGATGGGATCGTTACCGCGAATCATGTCGGGCTCCTTGGGAGGGGTGCTGGAGAAAGGAAGGCATCAATCGTTCGGGGCGGACTGTCGCCACGCCTGCGTCTTGCAGTCGAGCACGCGTTGCAGCAGGTAGTACAACAGGCAGACCACGGCGGAGGTCACCACCACCAGCGTGGCCATGGCGGCCGCCGGGCCGATGTCGCCGGTCTCGTCGAGGTTGACGATTTCCACCGAGGCGAGCTTGGTGTCCGCGCCATAGAGGAACACGACGGCCGAGACCGTGGTCATCGCATTGATGAACAGGTAGCGCGAAATCTCGAGGATGGCCGGCAGGCAGGCGGGCACCGTGACCCGGAGGAAGGTCTTGTAGAAGGGCACCTTGAGCGAGGCCGAGACCGCCTCGAATTCGCTGTCCAGTTGCTTGAGCGCGGTCACCGCCGTCAGGTGGCAGGAGGCGTAGTAATGGACGATCGTCACCAGCACCAGGATGCCCAGCGTCTGGTACAGCACGTTGAGCGGGTTGGCGGCCGGCACGAAGAAGAAGACGTAGCCCAACCCCAGCACCAGCCCTGGCACGCCCATCGGCAGCACGGCCATCAGTCGGACGAAGCCGCGCAGCCAGTCCAGCCCGCGTGTTTTCTCCAGCAGGTACGCCGTGGTGAAGATGAAGACCGGGCCGATCAGCGCGCTGCCGAGCGCCATCTTCAGGCTGTTGAAGTACGAATCCACCACGCCGCCTTCGACCAGGCCCACGCGGTAGTGGTCGAGCGACAGCGAGAAGTTGTACGGCCACAGCTTGACGAACGACGCGTAGACCGCCATGCCCATCACCGCCATCATCAGCGCGGCCATCAGCCAGCAGAACGCGGCCATGGCGAGGTCGAAGCGGCGGCTGCGGCGCGGCACGTAAGGCACCGAGCGCGCCGACATCAGCGCCATCTGGCGTCGCTGCACGCGCGCGTCGATGCAGTAGGTGACCGCCACCGGAACCAGCAGCATCAGCGACACCACCGCGCCTTGCGAGAAGTCCTGCATGCCGATCACCAGCTTGTAGATGTCGGTGGCCAGCATGTGGAAGTTGCCGCCGATCACCTTGGGAATGCCGAAGTCGGAAATCGCGTAGGTGAACACCACCATGCTCGCGCTGACGAGGCCGTAGCGCGCGCCGGGCAAGGTGATGGTCAGGAACTTGCGTAGCGTGGAGGTGCCGAGCGCATTGGCCGCTTCATAGAGGCGCGCGTCGGTCAGCGACAGCGCGGTGATGAGGATCATCAGCGCGTGCGGAAACGTTGCGAACACCAGCGAGGCCACGATACCGAGCGGTCCGTAGATCTGCGTGTCGCCCATGTAGGGCTTGAGCAGTCCCTGGTTGCCGAACCAGAAGATGAACGAGATCGCCGCCAGCAGCGACGGCGCCAGCAGCGGGATCAGCGCGAGATTGCGTAGCAGGCCCTTGCACGCGATGCGGCTGCGCGTGAGCGCGTAGGCGAACGTGAACGCGAGCGGCACGGTCAGGCACGTGGCCAGCGCCGAGACCCACAGGCTGTTCCACACCGACTTCCATAGCGCCGGCGTTTCCAGGTAAGCGCGGAAGTGCGCGATGCCCGCCAGACTGCCGTCGCGGTTCTGCACGCTCTTGGCGAGGATCATCACGATCGGCGCGAGCACGAAGCACAACAGCGCCAGCGCAGCTGCCGCCAGCATCAGGTGGGCGATCCGGTCCGTCCAGTGCGCGCGCACGGTCTGGTTGGCGGAAGGGGTGGCGGGTGCGGTCACCGGCGCGCTGGAGAGGCTGGCGCTCATGGCTGGCGGAAGATGCGGATGCGGTCGGCGGGAATGGCGAGGCGCAGCACATCGCCGGTGTTGGGGCGGACCTCGTGCAGGTCGTTCAGCGACAGGTCGGCATAGAGCGGACTGCCCGGCGCGGCAGCGTTGACGGCGGGCAGCCGCAACGTCAGCCGCGAGAACGCGCCGAGGAACTCGATCTTGTCGACGGTAGCCTCCAGCACGTTGGGGCCGTACTGCTCGATGCCCCGCACGCAAACGTCTTCGGGCCGGAAGAACACTTGCACGGGCTCGTCGGCGCAGCACCCCGGCGGCGCCGCGCACTGCATGCGCACGCCACCGAGTTGCAGGCCGCCGTCGGCACTGATGCGCGCGCCGAGCATGTTGGTCTTGCCGACGAAGTCGGCGGCGAACGGCGTGGCGGGCCGCTGGTAGATCTGCGCCGGCGTGCCGACCTGCTCGATGGCGCCCTGGTTCATGACCACGATCCGGTCCGCCATCGACAGCGCTTCCTCTTGATCGTGTGTGACCAGGATGGTCGTGATGTTCAGGCGCTGCTGCAGCGAACGGATCTCGCCGCGCAGCCGCACGCGCACGCGTGCGTCCAGTGCGGAAAGTGGCTCGTCAAGCAGCAGCAGGCCGGGCGAGGTCGCCAGCGCCCGCGCGATGGCCACGCGTTGCTGCTGACCGCCGGAGAGCTGGCTCGGATACTGGCCGCCGCGATCGGGCAGGCCTACCAGTTCCAGCAACTCGGCCACGCGCGCGCGGCGCGCATCGCGCGGCATGCGCCGGTTCACCAGGCCGTAGGCGACGTTGTCGGCCACGGTCAGGTTGGGGAACAGCGCGTAGGACTGGAACACGATGCCGTAGTCACGCTCCATGGGCGGCAACGTGGAGATGTCGCGCCCGCCCTGGATGATGGTGCCGGACGTCTGCGACTCCAGCCCGGCGATGATGCGCAGGAGCGTCGTCTTGCCGCAGCCGGACGGCCCGAGAAAGCAGAGCAGCTCGCCCTGCCGGACATCGAGGTCGATGTGATGGAGGGCGACGAAGCCGCCGGCTCCGCCCGAGCTGCCAAAGCGCTTGTGAATGCCCTGGAGGCTCAGGTGGCTTTCGGGCCTGGGGGTAGAGGTGTGCATGACGTCGGGCCTGTCCGTGCTGTGGGGGAAGGAGGCCGCGCTCTCGCGCGGCGACGCGCTTATTGCTTTTCCGACTTGCTGCTGTAGCGCTTCTGCCACTCGTTCAGCACGCGCTCGCGGTTCTTGGCGATGTAGCCGAAGTCGTTCTTCACCAGCATCTTTTCGTAGTTGACCGGAATGCTGTCCACCTTCTTCGCCACGCCGGGGTAGGCCACGATGGCCCAGTCGCGCGCGTACAACTCGTTGGCCTCCTTGCTGGCCAGCCAGTCCAGGTAGCGCTGCGCGGCTTCCAGCTTCTTCGTGCCCTTGACGATGCCGGCGGCCTCGATGTCATAGCCCAGGCCCTCGGTCGGGAAGATCATCTCGATTGGCGCGCCGGAAGCCTTGGTCTTGTGCGCACGCAACTCGAACGAGATGCCGATCGGGAATTCGCCGGCGCCTGCCTGCTTGCATGGCTTGGAGCCGGAATGCGTGTACTGGGCGATGTTCTCGTGCAGCGCATCCATGTACTTCCAGCCCTCCTGCTCGCCGAAGAGCTGCAGCCACGCGGTGACATCGAGGAAGCCGGTGCCCGACGACGCCGGGTTCGGCATCACGATCGTGCCCTTGTAGACCGGTTTGGCCAGGTCGCGCCAGCTTTCAGGCCGCGGCAGGTTGCGTTTCTTCGCCTCCACGGTGTTGAAGCAGATCGTGGCGCCCCATACGTCCAGGCCCACCCACGACGGCGGCGTGGCCTTGTCGCTGTAGTCGCGCGTCAGGCGCTCGAAGCCCTTGGGCGCGTAGGGGGTCAGCATGTTTTCCTGCTTCAGCAGTTCCAGGCTGGTGGCGGCCAGTCCGGCAATCACGTCCGCCTGCGGGTTGGCCTTCTCGGCCAGCGCCTTGGCGGTGATGATGCCGGTGGAGTCCCGCACGTATTTCAGTTCAATGTCCGGCGCCACCTTGGCAAAGCCTTCGGCGTAGGGCTTCAGCGTTTCGATCTCCCAGGCGGTGTAGACCGTCAGCGTGGTCTTCTGGGCCAGGGCGGATCCGGCGGAGGCCAGCGCCAACATGCCGGCGGCAACCTGCAAGGCGAACTTCGAGGGCGTGTGCATGGGGGCTCCTGTTTGCATTGTATGTGGTGAGTTGTGTCAAATTGGTGAATATGTTGCATCAGCTTGAGGCATGCCGCACAACATTGAAACACCGATAAACCCTTGTTCTACAACACTAGCAAGACATGTGCCCGGATTCTTTGCCACCTTTCCTTCACCTGCGCCCGTGTCTGATGTCTTGATTGTTGACAATATACAAAGCGCTTGCTTTAATGGCAACCAGGAATTTCGATGTACCGGAAACAGGAGCTTCCATGTCACGGCCAGTCCCCCTGGCGAGCGAAATCGCGATCCTGCAGAGCCAGTCGCTGACCACCCTGGTGCAGCGCGAACTGGAGATGCGGATCATGTCGGGCGGCCTCGCGCCCGGTGCCAAGCTCAATGAGATCGAGGTCGCCGGCCAACTGAATGTGTCGCGCGGCCCGGTGCGGGAGGCGTTTCGCGCGTTGGAGCAGGCGGGCCTCTTGCGCACCGAGAAGAACCGCGGCGTGTTCGTGCGGGCCATCTCGGTGGAAGAAGCCGATGAAATCTATGAGCTGCGCGCCGTGCTGGACGAATTCGTCGGCCGGCGCCTGGCCGAGCAGATCACGCCGGAAGGCCTGCGCGAGCTGCGGGCGTTGCTGGAGTCGCTGACCGTGGCCAGCACCGCGCACGACGTGGACGAATACACGCGCCTGAACGTGGCGCTGCACGAACGCATGGTCGAGCTGACCGGCAACCGCAAGCTGCTCGACACCTATCGGCGGCTGGTCAAGGAACTGACACTGTTTCGCCGCGAGGCGCTGTCCGGCAGTACCGCCGCCATGCCCAACTCCACGCGCGAGCACCGCGAGATCGTTTCCGCGATTGCCGCGCGCGATGCGGAACTTGCCGCGCGGCTGATGCGCGAGCACGTGGAGCGCGGCCGCGCCCGCATGCATGCTGCCGTCGACGGCGCCCAGCCCTCCGCGGCCTGACGCCGACAGCCAGTTTCCCGAACCCGATACCCCCTCCCGCACAGGACACCAACATGCCGAATGCCAACGCCGCCACTGCCACCGCCCGCGCCACGCCTGGCAGCGTGACGGTCAATCAACGCACCTATCGCTGGATGCAGCAGCCCGTCGTCGTGGTCTGCGTGGACGGCTGCGAGTTCGATTACCTGGAGGCCGCTGCCGCGAGCGGCCAGGCGCCGTATCTGAAGCGCTTGCTCGCCGCCGGCTCGGCCTTTCGGGGCGCCTGCGTGGTGCCCACCTTCACCAACCCGAACAATCTGTCGATCGTCTGCGGCGCGCCGCCGTCGGTGCATGGCATCTGCGGCAACTACTTCTTCGACCGCAACGCCAACGGCGGGCGGGGGGAGGAGGTGATGATGAACGACCCGAAGTACCTGCGCGCGGGCACCATCCTGGCGGCGTTTGCCGACGCCGGCGCCAGCGTGGCGGTGGTCACCGCGAAAGACAAGCTGCGCCGTCTGCTGGGCCACGGCATGCGCGGCATCTGCTTTTCTTCCGAAAAGGCCGACGAGGCCACGGTGGCCGAGAACGGCATCGACAACGTGCTGGAACTGGTGGGCATGCCGGTGCCGAGCGTGTACAGCGCGGCGCTGTCCGAGTTCGTGTTCGCCGCCGGCGTGCGGCTGATGGAAACGCGCCGCCCGGACCTGATGTACCTGTCGACCACCGACTACATCCAGCACAAGTACGCGCCCGGCTCCGACGGCGCCAATGCGTTCTACGCGATGATGGACAAGTACCTGGCGCAACTGGATGCGCTCGGTTGCATCGTCGCGCTCACGGCGGACCACGGCATGAACGCCAAGCACGACGACACCACCAAGACGCCCAATGTGATCTACCTGCAAGACCAGCTCGACGCGTGGCTGGGCCGTGGCGTGGAAGCGGGCGGCGCCCGCGTGATCCTGCCGATCACCGACCCCTACGTGGTGCACCACGGCGCGCTCGGCTCCTATGCCACGGTCTACCTGCCGCAGGACGCGGACCGCGCGGCCATCCAGGCAAAGCTCGCGGCGCAGGACGGCGTGGAGAGCGTGCTGGACAACGCCGAGGCCTGCGCGCGCTTCGAGCTGCCGCCCGATCGGGTCGGGGATCTCGTGATCATCAGCGGCAAGCACGTGGTGCTGGGCACCAGCCGCAGCCGCCACGACTTGTCGGGGCTGGACGCGCCGCTGCGCTCGCACGGCGGGGTCTCCGAGCAGACCGTGCCGCTGGTGTTCAACCGCGCCACCGCCGGCATTCCCGGCAAGGCGGTGCTGCGCAACTTCGACATCTTCGACGTGGCGTTGAACCACCTGCAATGATCCCCCCCGAGAACCGGAGCCCGGACATGAACGCCCCCGCTTTTGCAACGCCGGCCAAGACGGCCACGCCAGTCAGTCCGCACTTTCGCGCCGAGGCGCTGCGCATCGATGGCCGCAAGGTCACACGCGAGCGCGTGATCGAGGTGCGCAGCCCTTATGACGGCGCCCTCGTCGGCACCGTGCCGAAGGCCACACTCGAAGACGTGCGGCACGCCTTCGAGGTCGCCAAAGCTTACCGCTCCACGCTGACGCGCTTCGAGCGCGCGGCCATCCTGCAGCGCGCGGCGGCGCTTCTGCGCGAGCGCACCGAAGAGGCGTCCGACCTCATCACGCGCGAATCCGGCCTTTGCAAGAAGGACTCGCTGTACGAGATCGGGCGCGTGGCCGACGTGCTCGGATTCGCCGCCACGGAAGCGCTGCGCGACGACGGCCAGATGTTCTCGTGCGACCTGACCCCGCATGGCAAGAAGCGCCGCGTGATGACGCAGCGCGAGCCGCTGCTAGGCGTGATCTGCGCGATCACGCCATTCAATCACCCGATGAACCAGGTCGCGCACAAGGTCGCGCCGTCGATCGCCACCAACAACCGCATGGTGCTCAAGCCGTCGGAGAAGGTGCCGCTGTCCGCGTACTACCTGGCCGATCTGCTGTACGAAGCCGGCCTGCCGCCGCAGATGCTGCAGGTGCTGACCGGCGACCCGCGCGAGATTGCCGACGAACTGATCACGCATCCGGCGGTGGACCTGGTGACGTTCACCGGCGGCGTGGCGATCGGCAAGTACATCGCCGCCAAGGCCGGCTACAAGCGCGTGGTGCTGGAGTTGGGCGGCAATGACCCGCTGATCGTGATGGACGACGCCGACCTGGAGCGCGCCAGCGACCTGGCGGTGCAAGGCTCGTACAAGAACTCGGGCCAGCGCTGCACGGCGGTCAAGCGCATGCTGGTGCACGAGGCAGTGGCGCCCGCGTTCACCGAACTGGTGGTCGAGAAGACGCGCGCCTGGAAGTACGGCGACCCGATGGATCGGGGCATGGACATGGGCACGGTGATCGACGCCCAGGCCGCCGCGCTGTTCGAGTCCCGCGTCAACGAGGCGGTGGCGCAGGGCGCGAGGCTGCTCGTTGGCAACCAGCGCGACGGCGCGTGCTACGCGCCGACCGTGCTGGATCGCGTGGATCCGGCCATGACCGTGGTGCGCGAGGAAACCTTCGGCCCCGTTTCGCCGATTATTACCTTCCGCGACATCGACGACGCCATCCGCATTTCCAATGGCACGGCGTTTGGCCTGTCGTCCGGTGTCTGCACCAACCGGATGGACGATTTCGCGCGCTTTGCCAACGCACTGCACGTCGGTACGGTGAACCTGTGGGAGGTGCCGGGCTACCGGATCGAGCTGACGCCGTTCGGCGGCATCAAGGACTCGGGCTTGGGCTACAAGGAGGGCGTGCAGGAGGCGATCAAGAGCTTCACCAACCTGAAGTCCATCACCATGCCGTGGGGCTAGGGCGGCCGCCACGACCGCAGTGCGCTAGAATCGGCGCCCAGATCCTCCCGAACCCGGAGCCAACGTGCTGGCCGAACAGCGGCAGAAATACATCCTCGATCAGTTGGCCGCCAGCGGCGCGCTGGCCATCAGCGAACTGGTGACCGACCTCGACGTCTCCCGCGAGACCGTGCGCCGGGACCTGAACGCGCTGGCGGCGCGTGGCCTGCTGGTGCTCACGCATGGCGGCGCGCTGACGTCGGAGCGCGCCGAGCCGGACGCCGCCACGCGAGCGGCCGTCAACGCCGAGGGCAAGCGCGCCATCGGCGTGCGGGCCGCCGAGCTGGTGCCGGACGGCGCCTCGCTGATCCTCGACTACGGCACGACCACCCATGCGGTCGCCCAGGCGCTGCACGGGCACCACAACCTGCTGGTCTACACCAACGACCTGTCGATCGCGCTGCTGCTCGGGCGCCGCAACGGCAACCGGGTCGTGGTGCTGGGCGGCGACCTGCAGGACAACGAGGACGCGACCCACGGCTGGGACACCATCGAGCAACTGTCACGCTACCACACCGACTTTGCCTTTATCGGCGTCGGCGGCGTGACGGAACGCGGCGAGATCACCGATTTTTCGCGCGCGGCAGCGGAGCTGCGCAGCCGGATGCTGCAGGCCGCCAACGTGGCGTGCGTGGTGGTCGACCATACCAAGTTCGGCCGCAATACCGGCGTGACCGTGAAGCACTTCGAGCAGGCCGCCTGGCTGGTCACGGACATGGCGCCCGCGCCGGAGCTGGCCGCCGCGCTCAAGGCGCGCGGGCCGAAACTACTGATCGCCTGATCGATCCCCGCTCCGGGCGCTGATCGCACAACCGCGTATCCGGCAACGGAGTCAAAAGTGTTTTAACTGTCATCCGCGTGCCTGCGGATGCTACAGTCTGCCTCGGTCGCACATGCAGATCATGTCTTGAATGTCTGGACATTGCCGTGCGGCCGCTGTCGCCGCCTGATTGCGGCGGCAAGATCAGGGCGACCCGCCGCCCTACCCGGCACGCGAGCTGGCATGTATCAGCAGCGGCCGCCTTCAGCAGGCACAACAGAGACACTCCGAAATGAATCCCTCCCTCGACGCATTCCTGGCCGGGGTCGCCCGGCGCGACCCCGGCCAGCCGGAATTCCTTCAGGCCGTGAAGGAAGTGATGATGACGCTCTGGCCGTTCGTCGAGCGCAACCCGCGCTACGCCGACCAGGCGCTGCTGGAACGGCTGGTGGAGCCCGAGCGCGTGATCCAGTTCCGCGTGGCATGGGTCGACGACCGCGGTCAGGTGCAGGTCAACCGTGCGTTCCGCGTGCAGCACAGTTCGGCCATCGGCCCGTACAAGGGCGGCATGCGCTTCCATCCGACGGTGAACCTGTCGGTGCTGAAGTTCCTCGGCTTCGAGCAGACCTTCAAGAACGCGCTGACCACGCTGCCGATGGGCGGTGGCAAGGGCGGCTCCGACTTCGACCCCAAGGGCAAGTCCGACGGCGAGGTGATGCGCTTCTGCCAGGCGCTGATCGGCGAGCTGTACCGTCACCTGGGCGCGGACACCGACATCCCGGCCGGCGACATCGGCGTGGGCGCGCGCGAGGTCGGCTTCATGGCCGGCATGATGAAGAAGCTGTCCAACCAGTCCGCCTGCGTGTTCACCGGCAAGGGGCTGGCGTATGGCGGCAGCCTGATGCGACCCGAGGCCACCGGCTATGGCACCGTGTATTTCGCGCAGGAGATGCTGCAGCGGCGCGGGCGCGCCTTCGACGGGCTGCGCGTGCTGATTTCCGGCTCCGGCAACGTGGCCCAGTATGCCGCCGAGAAGGCCATCGAACTGGGCGCCAAGGTGCTGACCGTGTCCGACTCGGGCGGCGTGCTGCACTATTCGCAAGGCATGACGACGGAGCAACTGGCCGAGCTGATGGCCTTCAAGAACGAGGAGCGCGGCCGCCTCTCCGATTTCGCGGGCCGGCACGGCCTGGAATTCGAGTCCGGCCGCACGCCGTGGCACCTGCCGGCCGACGTGGCGCTGCCGTGCGCGACGCAGAACGAACTGGATGGCAAAGACGCCGAACGGTTGCTCGCCAATGGCGTGTTCTGCGTGGCCGAGGGCGCCAACATGCCCTCCACGCTGGAAGCGGTAGATCGCTTTGTCGCGGCCCGCATCCTGTATGCCCCGGGCAAGGCCAGCAATGCCGGCGGCGTCGCCACGTCCGGCCTGGAGATGTCGCAGAACGCCATGCGCCTGTCCTGGCACCACGCGGAGGTCGACGAGAAGCTGCACGCGATCATGAAGGACATCCACCAGAACTGCATCCACCACGGGCAGAAGGCGGACGGCTACATCAACTACGTGGAGGGCGCGAACGTGGCGGGCTTCGTCAAGGTGGCGGACGCCATGCTGGCGCAGGGCGTGATCTGAGGCGCGGGCCCAAGGCAGGAGCCGCCCGTATGGCTGCCTTGAGCGGCATGGGTGGCGGGCAGTCATGATTGTTATGATGTGAGGCCTTGCCAGGGCTATGGCTGGATTGTCGTTCAGCCATAGCCCTGGCGCCGTCCAATTCTCACATGCCTTCCAACCAGCGAGGCTCGCTTTCATGACCCAGGTTTCCAAGACGATCAAGCGTCCAAGTTCCCGCGCCAAGGCTGCCGGCCTGACTGCCGTGCCCGGTAGTAGGGAGGATACGCATGAGCGCAGGCGGCTCGAGGTGCTAGAGGCTGCCTGGCGCGCCATTCTTCGCGTTGGCCTGGAGAATGTGACCATCCGGGAAATCGCGGCGGAGATGAACGCGACCACCGGTACGGTCGTGCACTATTTTCGCACCAAGGACGAGGTCCTGCTGTACGCCCTTGACCATCTCATCTCCGCGATGGAAGCGGAGGTCACGCGCAGTCTCGAGGGCGTCAGCGGTATCGAGCGCCTGGATTGCATACTGCATGCTTCCTTGCCGCTGGATGAGGAGGCGGAAGCCGGCTGGCGCATCTGGGTGGCGTTCCTGAAGGGTTCCATCGGGAACGTCGATCTGTCCACGGAACACAGGAAGCGCTACACGTTCATGCGAGCCTCGCTGACTGAAGAGTTGGGCGCGCTACGCAAGCAGAAGCTGATCCGCGGCGGCCTGGATCTCTCCGTGGAAGCGGATGCACTGGTGGCGCTCATCGATGGCATCGGCGTCGGGCGCATCATCGATCCCGATCGCTTCCCTCCTGCCCAACAGCGCATGCTGGCCAAGCGACATGTCCAGGCATTCCTGGCTCCCCAGGAGCCTGGCGCGCCGAGGCGCTGATGCGCTGAACGGCGGGCCTGACGCGGGCCCGCGCAACATCGCCGGCAGCCGGCAACAGACAAGATATCAAGCAGTGGAATGGCCCGGGCGGGCGTCAGGCATGGCCTGACCCAGCCGGACCAGCGGGTGTTGCACGCTCCGCGTAAACACTAGGTCTCCCATGTCCATAATAACCGTTATGATGTTTTCAAGGGTGGCAGTCCGACGAAGCCCATGGCAGGGGAGGCATCTTGAATTCACCGCGACGGTTTGCCCACGCTGGCAGCGTTTGCCGCGCCCTTGAGTCGGGCTTCACGAACCTGGTCATCCACGCGTTGACGCGTGCGATCTCGCGGTAACCGGGCAGCCCGATTCCATCACGCTCACCAATCGGAGAATCAGCATGAAGGTGTTAGCACTCGGAGGCTGCGGCAACATGGGGCGGCATTTTGTGGAGACGGCGGTCAAGCTCGGCGCTTTCAGCCAACTGACGATCGCCGACCGGAACGTGGAGGCGGCGCGCCGGTATGCGGCCTCGCTCGCGCATCCGGCCATCGATGCCCTGGCCGTGGACGCCAGCGACCGCGCGGCCCTGACGGAGATCCTCCGGCCTTACGACGTCGTGGTGTCCACCATCGGCCCGTACTACCTCTTCGGCACAAAGGTCCTGGATTGCGCGATCGAAGCGGGTTGTCACTACATCGACATCTGCGACGATCCGGATCCGACGCTGGACATGCTTGACCTGCATGACAAGGCCAGGGCTGCGGGCATCACCGCCATCGTCGGCATGGGCGCGAGCCCGGGTGTGGCAAACCTGCTGGCCGGCATGGCCATCCGCAATGCGGACGCACCGCATCGCGTGGTCACCACCTGGGGGAGTACTTCGCTCGCCAAGGAGGCGAGCTCCGATGCCGATCTGGGCGCGGCGATCGATCATTGGGTCGAGCAGATTACGGGAAGCATTCCTGTGTTTGTGTCGGGGCGCATCGCGACCGGGACGCCGCTCGCGGAAGTGATGCTGCACGTGCCTGGCGTGGGCGAGGTCAAGGGCCACACCGTGGGTCACCCCGAACCCGTCACGTTGCCCGCCACGTTTCCCTCCATTCGCGAATCGGTCAACGCAATGGTGCTGTCGCATGGCCTGGTGGGGCTGCTGAAGGTTATGCAGGCGCGCGTCGACAAGCGCGGCCATTCCGTCGAACAGGTCGCGAGCCTGATGCGCCGGATCTTGTTCCAGAAAGACTTTTCCGAGCTGTCGATCGGCGAGTCGATGCGCTTGATCCGCAGTTCGCTCAAGGAATCGGTCTTTGGCCGCCGCTATATCCCGGCGGAAATGTCGGCGATTGCCGAAGGCGAGCGACAGGGCTTCCGTCATGTCTGCAGTGCCTGGCTGAACGGGGAGCTGCCCGGCGGCATGGGGCCGAATACCTGCATCCCGACGGCGATCGCGCTGCGCATGCTGGCAGAGAAGCGCATCACGAAAGCGGGCGTCTACGCCCCCGAGGCCGTGATCCCCCCCGAGGAGTTCTTTGCGCTCCTGCAGCCGTTCGTGCGGGTGCGGGAAGAAGGCAAGCCCATCGTGGTCCTTCGCGAGGCGTTCCTGAAGCAGGCCGCCTGATCAAGGCGCGGCAGTCTCCCAACAAGCTATGGAGAGGACATGCATCCAGCTCAATCGCAAGATTCCGTGGTTCGACCGGCCCGTCATGGAATTTTCGTGAGGCTCGCGCCGCTGGCGCTGGCCGCATGTCTCTGGGCGCAGACGGTCGGTGCCCAGACCGCGCCAACGGCGACGGGATTCGAGGGGCTCTGGCGTGCCGAAGACGCGTCGGTCATCGAGCTGAAGCGTTGCCCCAAGGCCGATCAGTTGTGTGGCTACATCGCCTGGGCCAAGGAAGAGGGAACGGACGAGGCGAATCCGAATCCGGGACTGCGCAATCGTCCCATCTGCGGCCTGCTGATTCTGGAGTTGCAGCAGTTCGACGGAAAGATGTGGAGGAGCGGCTGGGTCTACGACCCGCAAGACGGCAAGACCTACAAGGCCGCGTTGCGCAAGCGGGACGGCAAGCTCTTCCTGCGCGGCTACGTGGGCGCGGAGGTCTTTGGTGAAACCGAAACCTGGACCGCCGCGGCCAGTCCGGTGCCGACATGCAACCCTTGAGGAGCTGCCTTGTACCATCGCATCGCCATTTCGGTCCTCGCGCTTGCCGGTGCGGGAGCGGCTGTCCCGGCATGGTCCCAGCCGGATGTCAGCGGCCCGGAAGAGGACAGTTCGCCGTTCACACTGAGCTTCATGATCGAGGCGGTCACGGACAGCCGGGAGCGCGGCCTCAGCAACAGCGCCAATCGTCCGACTGCCCTGGCGGAGCTCACGCTGCTGCATACCTCGGGCGCGTTTGCCGAATTGCAGGCGTTGGGGGTCAGCAAGGACCAGTACCCCGGCGGGCCGGGTATCCGGCTGCAGGCCGTGGCCGGTTACCGCGGGGGCGATCCGGATGGCTGGAACTATGAAGTGGGCGGCCAGTACAGCTACTTCCCGGGCGGCCGGCAACCGGGCGTCTCGGGCTACAACCCGGTGACGGATCCCGATTCCGGCGAGATCGTCGATATCGAGGCGATCCCTGGCAGCGTCAGCCCGAATACGGGTGAGCTGTTTGGCCGCCTCAGTTATCGCGACCTGTCGCTGCGCTACTACTACACCGTGTCCCGGAACTTCTATGGCATCAGTACCACGACGGTATGCGGCGGCAGCGAAGGCATTTCCCTGGTGGAGTGCCTGGACGGCGGCATGAAGAACAGTCGCGGCAGCGACTACTTCGAGCTGGGCTATGTGCACCGGCTTTCCAAGGTCAGCGCCGTCGAGGTTCGCATTGGCCACCAGCGCGTGCGGAATTTCCGCGACTTCGACACCAATAGCTTCAGCGTCGAGTACCGGCATGCGTGGAAGGGTTTCGATTTCAGCGCGGCCGTGGTTGGTGCCCGGGCCCGCAGCCGCGACGTGTATCTCGTCGATGTCGGCAACGGCAAGACGCGTGATCCCACGAGGATCACGGTACTGGTGGGTGTCAGCCGCAAATTCTGAATCCTTCCCTTTGCGACAGCCAACGAGAGACGATCGTCATGCCTCTGGACGACAGATTTTCCAACGCCATACCTAGCCACCGCGACGCGCATCTGGCCGCGGACGTTGGGCCGGATCTTGCCTTCGACGCGACGACGTTTGCGCCATGCCCTGATGTCACGAGCGGCCCGCCAAAGGGATTGCCCATGAGCGCCGAACGCGAGGCGATGTTTGCGGATCTGATGGCGCTGCTGGGCACGCCGGTCACCGGATATGCGTGGGCGTTTCGCAAGATTCATCCGGGCTTGCTACTGACCGTCAGCTTTGCGATCTCGCAGACCGTCAACGAGATCCTGGTCTATGCGCTGTTCGAGGCCTATGGCACGCGCAGCGTGGCGCGCACCGTCTTCGAGATCGTCTCGCCGCTGACACTGTGGTTCTTCATCGACACGATGATCCAGTTTGCGTTGACCGTGGCGGGCTATGGCCACCGCATCCTGGCGCAGACGGCGGACGGCCAGTTGCTGGTGCTGCACCGGCGTCTGCTGAGTGCCCGGCCTGAGCGGCTGGAGCGCGAGATCGGCGGATCGCTGGCGATCGCGCCGCGCTCTCTCGGCTACGCCATCGATCGCCTGGATACCAGCATTGGTCGCTTCTACATATGGGCGAGGTGGCGCGACATGCGGCTGCTGCTGACGCTCAGGGAATCCGGCGCCAGCCGCAATGATCCGACATTGACCAAAACCTTTTGATGGAGCCACCGTGGAAACCTTCGAAACCAGCAGCGATGGGCACGCGAACGACGCAGACGTGATTGTGGTTGGCGCAGGCTTCTCTGGCCTGACGGCAGCAAGGCAGCTACACCGGCAGGGCCTGCGCGTGCTCGTGTTGGAAGCGCGCGACCGCGTTGGGGGCCGCACCATGGCCGGCACCATCGCTGGACTCACGGTTGACCTGGGGGGCATGTGGGTGGGGCCAACGCAGACGGCATTGATCGCACTGGCCGACGAGTTCGGCGTGGAACGATTCGCCCAGCCGCTCGCCGGTGCGAATATCGTGGAGCTTGACCGGCGCGTGGTTTGTGCCGAGGGCGAGGACTTCCTGGGCGCGAGGTCCGAGGCCGTCGTGCTGCAGTACAAGACGCTGGTCGGCTCGATGGACGCACTGGCTGCCGAGATGCCGTACCATGACCATTGGCGCTGGCATCGCGCTGCCGAGTTCGACGGCATGACGTTGGCGCAATGGCTGGGTGACGCCGCCGCATTGCCAGAGGTGAAAAGCGATATGGCGATCAGTTGCCGGGCCTTGCTGTGTGCCGAGGCGCATCAGGTCAGCTTTCTGCATTTCCTCTTCTATCTCAAGTCCGGCGGCGGCTTTTCCACATTGACGACGGCGACGGAGGGCGCGCAGAAATGGCTGTTCAGAGGCGGCGTGCATCAGATCGCGCAGCGTCTTGCGGCTTCGCTGCCGCCGGGCGCCGTTCGGATCGATGCGCCGGTCCACGCCGTGACACGCAAAGCCGACGGCGTGATCGCGACCAGCGGGCGCGCATCCTGGTCGGCGCGCGCGCTCGTCATGGCCCTGCCGCCGGCGCTTGCCGGCCGTATCGACTATCGGCCGCCACTGGATGCTCGGCGCGACGGGTTCATGCAGCGCCTCGCCATGGGATCGGTCATCAAGTGCTATCTGGCCTACGACAAGCCATTTTGGCGCGAGGCCGGACTCAACGGACTGGTACTGAGCGATACCCACGCGTTTTCGCCCATCTTTGATGTGTCGCCGCCGGATCAGTCGGTAGGGCTGCTATGCGGCTTCCTGGACGGCCAGGCCGCGGTGGAGTGGTCGGCGCGCGGCAGCCAGGCGCGACGCAGCCAGTTCATCGCCGAGGCCACGCATTGGTTTGGCGACGCGGCACGCGATCCGATCGACTACCTCGACCAGGACTGGACGCGCGAGCCGTGGAGCCGCGGCTGCTACGGCGGCTATGCATCGCCCGGCACCTGGACCACCTATGGCGAAGCGCTGTGCCGGAACGAGCCACCGGTCTACTGGGCAGGCACCGAGACCTCGCCAACCTGGTACTGCTACATCGAAGGGGCCATCCGCGCCGGCGAACGCGCGGCGCGGGAAGTGATCGCCGATCTGGCAAGCCGCCGATGAACGTGCGGGCACGCATGGCATGACTGGAGAACAAAACGTGTTGAATCTGCGGAATATCGCATCGTCTGTGCAGTTGGATGCCGAGGTGATCATCGTCGGTACGGGGTTTGCGGGCCAATGCATGGCGATCAAATTGCTGGAAGCCGGATTCGGTTCGGTGCTGCTACTGGAGCGCGCGGCGACGGTGGGCGGCACCTGGCGCGACAACCACTATCCCGGCGCCGCCTGCGATATCGCATCGCATCTGTATTCCTTCTCGTTCGCCCTCAATCCGGACTGGTCCCGTGTCTATCCGGGGCAAGGCGAGATCTACGCCTACCTGCGTGGCACGGCGAAGCGATATGGCCTGGAAGACCGGATTCGCTTCAATACGCGGGTGACAGGCGCCGCGTTCGATGACGACACGCAGACCTGGCGAACCGACACGGACCAGGGCAGCCTGCGCTCGCGCTACCTGGTTCTCGGCACCGGCGGGCTGAGCGAGCCGGCCATGCCCGCGCTGCCGGGGATCGAGTCATTCCGCGGCGAGTGCTTTCACTCGGCGCGCTGGAATCATGATTTCGACATGCGCGGCAAGCGCGTGGCCGTCATCGGCACGGGGGCCAGCGCCATCCAGTTCGTGCCGCGGATTGCGCCGCGCGTAGCCGGTCTCAGCGTGTTCCAGCGCACGCCGCCATGGATCGTGCCGCGCCGCGACCGGCCCTACACGGCCTTGCGCAAGATGGCCAACCGATGGGTGCCCGGCGTCATGCGGCTGAATCGCTGGCGCATCCACTGGCTGAACGAGCTGGCGGCGCTGGGCACCGTGGTGAATCCCGCGTACATGGAAAGCGGGAAGAAGATGGCGCTGCGGCACCTGCACGCGCAAGTCCGGGATCCTGTTCTTCGCGACAGGCTGACTCCCGACTATGTGATGGGGTGCAAGCGAATCCTGATCTCGGACGACTGGTACCCGGCGTTGCAGCGGCCGAACGTGGCGCTGGTGACGGCGGGGATCGAGCGCGTCACGCCGGACGGCGTGTTGTCCCAGGACGGCAGGATGCATCGTGTCGATGCAATCATCTACGGCACGGGCTTTCAGGCAACGGAGGCGTACGGCAAGCTGAGTCTGCGCGGGCGCATGGGACTGGATCTGAACGAGGCGTGGCGCAACGGCGCCGAAGCGTATGTCGGGGCGAGCGTCAGCGGCTTTCCCAACCTGTTCCTGCTCACCGGACCGAACACCGGACTGGGCCACAACTCCATGGTGTTCATCATCGAGGCCAATGTGGCCCATGTCGTGGGCGCGTTGAAGCAAGCGCGCAGGCAGGGAGCAACCGTGGTGGAAGTCAGGCAGGATGTGCAGGCGCAATACAACCAGACCTTGCAGCAACGGCTTGGGAAATCGGTGTGGGTCACCGGGTGCAAGAGCTGGTACCAGGACAAACGCAGCGGCAAGGTCACCACGCTGTGGCCGGGCTTCAGCACGCAGTACTGGGCGAGGGCGCGCCGCTTCCGGCCGGAGGACTACCTGGTGTTCGACCCGGGCCGCGCGCCGGCTTGATCGGGGCTGAAAAGCAAAAGGGGATCTGCTTGCGCAGACCCCCTTTTCAATTTGGTGCCCAGAGGAGGACTCGGTCACACGGGCGCGACCCCGGCTGCGCTGGCAAGCGCAGCCGGGGTCGTCCTCGCGCAAAGCCCGCGGGGGCTTTGCTTTCCGGGCAAGAAAACAAAAAGGGAACCTGCTTGCGCAGATTCCCTTTTCTAATTTGGTGCCCAGAAGAGGACTCGAACCTCCACAGTGTTGCCACCGCTAGGACCTGAACCTAGTGCGTCTACCAATTCCGCCATCTGGGCAGGCGAGGCGCGAACTTTACCAGACTGCGGGGAAATTGCAAGCACGAATTAGCTGTGAGGCACCAATCCATCCTGCCGTTGCCCCACAACGCGAAGCCGACGTCGCCGGCCCGCATGTATCGGCGCGGCAACGGATCGGGCGGCGGGCGTGGATGCCGCGTAGCCGGGGCTCGGCCATCGCCAGCAAAAACAAGGGGTTGCAGGCGATGGCGCGGATGTTGCGAAGGTGGAGGTTCCAGGCAGCGATCACCGTTGCCATCCAGTCGGGGAGTGAATCATGAGACCGATGCAATTCGTCCTGCTGCTCGTTTTCTCCACGCTCGGCGCCTGCGGGTCGGTGCCGCCGGAGGTGGCGCGCACCTGGGAGTTGCCTGCCGGCGTCAAGACCATGCGGGTCAATGGCTATGACATGGCCTATGTCGAGCGTGGCACCGGGGTCCCCATCGTGCTCGTGCACGGCGCGTTCTCGGACTATCGCTACTACGCGGCGCAGATGGAACCCCTGTCGGCGAAGTATCGCGTGATCTCGGTGAGCCTGCGGCACTATTACCCGGAGCACTGGAACGGCAATGGCAATGACTTCTCGTACCGGCAGCACGCGGATGATCTGGCGGCGTTCATCCAGGCCCTGGGCGCCGGGCCGGTCCATGTGGTCGGCCATTCGCGCGGCGGTTCGGTCGCCATGCACATGGCCAGCGCGCATCCCGAACTGGTGCGCAGCCTGGTAGTTGCCGAGGGCGGGCGCAACATCCCGGCCTTCATGCCGACTGAGCCGCAGTATGCCGAGGAAACGAAGCAGTCGGCCGCCGTGTCTGCGCAGGTGCTGGCGTTGCTGCAGCAGGGCAAGACGGAGGCCGGTCTGGCGATGTTTGCCGCCGCCGTCAATGGCCCGCGGGCCTGGGAAGAGAAGTACCCGGAGCCCGTGCGCCAGGCATACCGCGACAACGCCTGGACGATCAAGGGCATGGCCGCCGACACGGGCGACGGGTATACCTGCGCGGACGCGGCCGGCATCACCGCCCCCACGCTGTTGCTCGGCGCGGACCAGAGCCCGGTCGTGTTCAGGCTGGTGCTGGACCGGATCCAGGCGTGCATGAAGACGCCGGAACGCGGACTGATCGCCAATTCGGCGCACAGCATGCCCAGGCTCAATCCGTCCGCGTTCAACCAGGCGGTCCTGGCCTTCGTGGCGGCGCACTGACCGGCGAAGGGCGGTGCGTGTCCGCACTGCCTGTGGTTTTGTCGCGGCGCTCTCAGGGTGCCCGGAAGTGCATCGCCACGTAAGGATGGGCAGCCGCCAGTCGGCGTCCGATGCCGTCGGGGAGCGGGACGGGCTTGCCCGCTACGTTGCACGCCTGCAGAGCCCAATGCCGCATGCCATGTCCGGCAAGCGTATCGACCAGGCCCATCAGTTCCTCTTCATCGAACAGGCCAGGATGCCACGTGGTGCGGCACTCGTAGTCCACGCCGCTGGCTACGACGAGGTCCAGCGCGGCCATCGCACGCGTGCCGCTGCCGGGCGTTTGCGTGATGGCGTCATAGTGGTGGGCCGGCGCCTTGATGTCCAGGCCGACCCAGTCCACGCTCGGCAGCACGGCGGCCAGCCGCTCCGGGTACATGCCCGCGGTGTGCAGGGCGACCTGCAAGCCCATCGCCCTGACTTCGCCGATGGCATTCGGCAATGCGGCCTGCAGCGTGGGTTCGCCGCCGGAGAACACCACGCCGTCCAGCAGGCCGCGACGGCCGGCCAGGAACGCCAGCACCTGTTCCCAGGTCATGGCGGCGGGCGCCTGCGCCGGAATCAGGTGCGGATTGTGGCAGTAGCCGCAATGCCAGGGGCAACCCTGGCAGAACACCACGGCGGCGAGCTGGCCGGGAAAGTCGATGCCGGTCAGCGGCGTGAAGCCGCCAATGCGCAGGCTGGCCATGGCTTCAGGCGGGGCAGTGCTGTTCGGCAAAGAAGCGGCGCTCGGCGTGCTCGCCCTTCTTCCCGGTGTTGAAGCTGGCTACCGGGCGGTGATATCCCATCACGCGGGTCCAGACTTCGCAGGGCTGGCGTTCCTCGTCACTGAGTTCGAGGGCCGCGGCGTTCGGGTGTTCGTACAGGCTGGTCATGGCATTTCTCCTTGCTGGGGTTGGAATCAGGCGGCCTGCAGCGCGCGCTTGCGGGCCAGGATGTCTTCGTCGCACCGGGGGCAATAGGCGTGTTCGCCGGCCAGGTAGCCGTGCGTGGGACAGATCGAGAAGGTGGGCGTGACGGTGATGTACGGCAGCCGGAAATTCTCCAGCGCCCGGCGCACCAGCCGTTTGCACGCCTCGCCGCTGGACAGCCGCTCTCCCATGTAGAGATGCAGCACGGTGCCGCCGGTGTACCTGGCCTGCAGCGCTTCCTGGCGCGCCAGGGCCTCGAAGGGGTCGTCGGTGTAGCCCACCGGCAGTTGCGACGAGTTGGTGTAGTAGGGCTGCATCGCCGTTCCGGCCTGGAGGATGTCGGGCCAGCGCTTGCGGTCTTCCCGGGCAAAACGATAGGTGGTGCCCTCGGCCGGCGTTGCCTCGAGGTTGTACATGTGTCCGGTTGCCTCCTGGTACACGACAATGCGCTCGCGCACGTGGTCGAGCAGGCGCAATGCAAAGCCGTGGCCCCAGTCCGTGGTGATGTCGTGCGCATCCTCGGTGAAGTTGCGGATCATCTCGTTGATCCCGTTGACCCCGAGCGTGGAAAAATGGTTGCGCAGCGTGCCGAGGTAGCGCCTGGTGTAGGGAAACAGGCCCTGGTCCATCAGTTGCTGGATCCGTTGCCGCTTGGCCTCCAGGGTGTCGCGGCCGATGTCCAGCAAGGCATCCAGCCGTCGGAACAGGCCAGCCTCGTCGCCCTTGTTCCGGTAGCCCAGGCGGGCGCAGTTGATGGTGACCACGCCCAGCGAGCCGGTCTGCTCGGCGCTGCCGAACAGGCCGTTGCCGCGCTTGAGCAGTTCGCGCAGGTCCAACTGCAGCCGGCAACACATGGATCGCACCATGTTGGGCTTGAGCTCCGAGTTCACGAAGTTCTGGAAGTAGGGCAGCCCATACCTGGCCGTCATGTCGAACAGACGCGTGGCGTTCTCGCTTTCCCAGGGAAAATCCGGCGTGATGTTGTAGGTGGGGATGGGGAAGGTGAAGACGCGGCCCTTGGCGTCGCCTTCGGCCATGACCTCGATGTACGCGCGGTTGATCATGTCCATCTCGGCCTGCAGGTCGCCATAGCAGAACGGCATTTCCTCGCCGCCGATCACCGGCACCTGGGCCTTCAGGTCTTCCGGGCAGGTCCAGTCGAATGTCAGGTTGGTGAACGGGGTTTGCGTGCCCCAGCGGGAGGGCACATTGAGGTTGTAGATCAGTTCCTGCATGTGCTGCCTGACCTCCGGATAGGTCATGGCGTCCTTGCGCACGAAGGGTGCCATGTAGGTATCGAAGGAAGAGAACGCCTGGGCGCCGGCCCATTCGTTCTGCATCGTGCCAAGGAAGTTGACGATCTGGCCGACCGCGCTCGACATGTGCCGCGGCGGCGCGGCCTCGACCCTGCCGGGCACGCCGTTCAGCCCTTCGTGCAGCAGCGTGCGCAGCGACCAGCCAGCGCAGTAGCCGGACAGCATGTCCAGGTCGTGGATGTGGAGGTCGCCTTCGCGGTGGGCCGTGCCCGCCTCGGGGGCGTAGACATGGGACAGCCAATAGTTGGCGGTGACCTTGCCGGACACGTTGAGGATCAGGCCGCCCAGTGAGTAGCCCTGGTTGGCGTTGGCGTTGACCCGCCAGTCCTGCCGGTTCAGGTACTCGTTGACGGACGCTTCCACGTCCACGAGGGGTTTGCCATCCTGGCGCGGCCCGGCCTGCTGCGTGCGATCGACGTTGCCGCTGACGCCGTTGCCTGTTGGTGCGGTAGTGCTGTCAATGCTTGAATCGGCCATGGTGGCTCTCCAAATACACTATATGTAGTTTGATTTTATGCATCAGACACTAAATGTGGATTTGGTTGAGATCAAGAATTTGCAAGGAAGACGAGTCCTCGTCCGGCACCCCGGAGCACATCGCACGGGGCAGCGGCTGCGGCTCGGCAGCACGCCTGGCCAAGGCTCTGTGCCGCCGCTTCGAGCTGATCTCGTCGCAATAACGGGGTGCAGATCGGGCATGAAGGATTGCCGCTCCCGGGGCAAACGCCCGAGGACTTTCTCCGGCAGGGAACCTGCGGTCGTTCCGCAGGTCAATTGTTGCGTTCGGTTACAATGCTGTGCCGCAGCAAGGCCGCGTCTGGCGCAGGCAACTGACCTGTTCCCGCTCCGGCCAACGGCATCCATACGCCCCCGTATCCATGCGATTTCTGTTTCTTCTGCTGACTGCGCTGTGCCTGTCCGCGGTGTCCTTCGGGGCATCGGCGTCGACGCGCGTCGGGCTGCCGGTGGAAACGGGTGTGCGGATCGTGGCGGCCATGACGGCGGCGCTTTCCGCGCCGGTTGAGGCGCAGGCGCAGGTCGTCCCGCCCGACTACAGCGTGATCCCCGCCGTGGACGACCTGGGCCAGATCATCGCCCCGGGTGACGACGGCCTGCTGGCCGAGGACGCCGCCGACGAAGCGCCGCCCGGCTACTGCAATATCTGGTCGGCGGATCTGCTCGACCCGCTGGACCTGCTCGATGAAATCGAGGAGTCCAGCGCACTGTTCGACCTCCCTATCGCGCGGCTGGTGCTGCCGACGAAGGAAGTCGTGCATATCTCGCCGGGACGGCTCGCGCTCCCGGCCACGGCGGTCTTCAAGCCGCCTATTTCCCTCTCCTGACACCCGAATTGCGCCCGCGAGTTGCCTCGCGGGCCGCGTCCCTTGCCTGAGCGCCCCCGCTTTCCGGTGATTCGCGTCACCGAATGGCGGGCGTCGTGCGCCGGCCGCCATCCCGGTTTTCTCGCGCCGCACGTGTAGCGCGCGCACGGATCGCACGGCCAGCCAGGCATTCGCATGAGTTGCCTATTTACGTGATGAAGAACACAACGCTGACCCTGATCGCGTCGTTGTCGCTGCTCGTGGCACCTGCCACGCCGGCATTCGGCGCCAAGGCTGCAGTTGGCCACGCTGTTGATAAAACCACCGCCGGCACCCTGCCGGTGGCGGCCGGCCCTGCCTTCCAACTGTCGCAACTGCTGGAGCTTGCCCAGTCCACCAACAAGGGCGTCGAGGCCGCGCAGGCGGGCGTCGATGCCGCCAGCGCCGCCATCACCAGCGCCCGCGCCTATCCCAATCCGCAGGTGGAGGTGATGGTTGGCCGCCTGTCGGGCAAGCAGCCCGGCGTGACGAGCGGCAACGCGCCGTCCTACGCGATCACCCAGAAGCTCGACTACCCGCACCAGCGCAGCCTGCGCGAAGCGATGGCGGGACGCGGGCTGGAGGCCTCCGAGGCGATGCGCCACGGCTTTCGCGCCGAGTTGGCCGCGCGCGTCAAGACCGCCTACTACGAAGTCCTGCGCCGCGAGTCCGAACTGGGCGCCGCCCGGGAGGACCTGACGATGATGCGCCAGATCCATTCGCGCGCGCGACTGCGCGTGGAAGTGGGCGAGGCGCCGCGCTATGAACTGATCAAGGCCGAGACCGAGCTGCTGGCGGCGCAGAAGACGCTGCAGACCGCCGAGCTGCGCGTCGACCTGGCCAAGGCCGCGCTGCGCCAGCAGGTGGGTGGCGCGCTGCCCCCGCGGTTCACGCTTGCCGGCACGCTGGGCCATGCGCCCGAGGTGGCGCCGCTGCCAACGCTGCGCAACACGCTGGCTGGCAGCAATGCCGAGCTGGCGCAGCGCCGCATGGAACTGGAGCGCGCCCGCCTGGGCGTGGACTACCAGCGCTCGCTGCGCTGGCCCGAGGTGGCCGTGCGCGCCAGCACCGACCGCCAGCCGGACAACAACGTCTCGCAGATCGGCCTGGTGATGACCATTCCGCTGTGGGACCGCCGCAGCGGTCCCGTCGGCGAGGCGAACGCGCAGGCGATCCAGGCGCGCAGCGCGCTGGAGGCGCGCGAGTTCGAGCTTGCGCAGGAACTGGAATCGGCCTATCGCCAGTACGAGATCACCCAGGCCCAGGTCACGGCGCTGGAGTCCGGCATCGTGCGCGAGGCGGAGTCCGCGCTCGGCGTGGCCGAGTCGGCCTACCGCTTTGGCGAGCGCGGCATCCTGGACTACCTGGACGCCCAGCGCGTGCTGCGCGGCGCGCGCAACGACCTGATCGCGGCCCAGTACGACCTGCAGGTCGCCGCCGTCCAGATTGAAAAGCTCATGTCGACGGTACCGGCGGCCCAGCCCGCCGCACCCGCGCCGGCCCAGGCGCCGGCCCCGTCCGTCCCCCCCCAATCGAACTGATCATGCGCCCCAATTTCCTGCATTCCCTGACTTCCGTGGCGGCCGCGGCCGTGCTGCTGCTGGCCGTGGCCGGCTGCTCCGATGAACCCGCCGAGGCCGCCGCGCCGCCCAAGCTGGCGCCCGGCATCGTGAAACCCGAAGGCGCGCTGCAACAGAGCCTGAAGACCGCGCCCGCGGCGTCGTCACCGTTCAGCGAGATGCTGCGCGTGGCCGGTCGTATCGACTTCGACGAACAACGCGTGGCGCGCGTCGGCGCCAGCGTGACCGGTCGCGTGACCGACCTCTATGCCGTGCTCGGCCAGGAGGTGAAGGCCGGTCAGGTACTGGCCCGCCTGCACAGCAGCGAGCTGGGTGCCGCGCAGATGGCCTTCCTGAAGGCCGAGGCGCAGACCGATTTGCAGGCGCGCAATGCCGAACGCGCGCGCCAGTTGTTCGCCGCCGACGTGATCGGACGCGGCGAGCTGCAGCGCCGCGAGAGCGAGCTGGCGATCGCCTCGGCGGAGATGCGTGCGTATCGCGACCAACTGCGCGTGCTCGGCATGTCGCAGGGCGCCATCGCCGACCTGGCGAAGAACGGCAGCATCAACTCGTACTCGCCGGTGTTCTCCAGCGTCAGCGGCACCGTGGTCGAGCGCAACGTCGCGCAGGGCCAGGTCGTGCAGCCGGCGGACGCGCTCTACACGGTGGCGGACCTGTCGCGCGTGTGGGTCGTGGCCGAGGTGCCCGAGCAGCAGGCCGCGCAGGTGGCCGAGGGGCAGAGCGTGGACATCGAGGTGCCGTCCATCGGCAACGGCGCGGGGCGCATCACGGGCAAGCTGATCTACGTTGGCCGTACCGTCAACCCGCAGTCGCGCACGGTGCTGGTGCGCACGGAGTTGGACAACCGCGAGGGTCGTCTGAAACCGGCGATGCTGGCGTCGATGCTGATTGCCGGCAAGCCGGTCGAGCAACTGGTGGTGCCTGCGTCGGCGGTGGTGCGCGACGGCAACGACGAACTGGTCTATGTGGAGCAGCCCGGCAACAAGTACCGCCTGACCCGCGTGAAGCTCGGCGCCGAGAGCGACGGCATGCGCGTGGTGCAAAGCGGCATCAAGGCGGGCGATCGCATTGTCGTGGAAGGCGCCTTCCACCTCGACAACGAGCGCAAGCGCCTGGAACAGGGGTAATCCGCGATGATGAAATCCTTAGTCGAAGCCGCCATCAAGCAGCGGCTGGTCGTCTGCGTGATTGCCGTCGTGCTGTTCTTCTTCGGCCTGCGCGCGGCCGGCAAGCTGTCGGTCGATGCCTTCCCGGACGTGACCAACGTCCAGGTGCAGATCGCCACCGAGGCCACCGGGCGCTCGCCGGAAGAGGTCGAGCGCTTTGTCACGGTGCCGGTGGAAATGGCAATGACCGGCCTGCCGGGCCTGGAAGAGATGCGCTCGCTCAACAAGGCGGGCCTGTCGTTGATCACGCTGGTGTTTACCGACACCACCGATGTGTACTTCGCGCGCCAGTTGGTCATGGAGCGCCTGATCGAGGTGGCCGGGCGCATGCCGGAGGGCGTGACGCCTGTGCTGGGGCCCGTTTCCACCGGCCTTGGCGAGGTCTACCAGTACACGCTGGACCGCGCCGACGACGGCGACCGCGAGCTGACGCAGGAAGAACTGGCGCAGCGGCGCGTTGCGCAGGACTGGGTCGTGCGGCCGCTCCTGCGCTCCATTCCGGGCGTGGCGGAAATCAACTCGCAGGGCGGCTACGTGCGCCAGTACCAGGCGCTGGTCAACCCGGAGCGCATGCGGCACTACGAGATCTCGCTGCAGCAGGTGTACCAGGCGCTGGCGCGCAACAACGCCAACTCGGGCGGCGGCGTGCTGCCGCACTACGCCGAGCAGTACCTGATCCGCGGCGTGGGTCTCGCCAAGGGCGTGGATGACCTTGGCAGCATCGTGCTCAAGGAAGTCGCGGGCACGCCGGTCTATCTGCGCGACGTCGCCACCGTGACCATCGGCCACGAGGTGCGGCAGGGCGCGCTGGTCAAGAACGGCCAGACCGAGGCCGTTGGCGGCATCGTCATGATGATGCGCGGCGGCAACGCGAAGGAGGTGGTGAGCCGCGTGAAGGCCCGCGTGGCCGAAATCAACGGCAAGGGCATGCTGCCGGACAAGCTGCAGATCGTGCCGTACTACGACCGTAGCGAACTGGTGGACTCCGCGCTGTGGACCGTCACCAAGGTGCTGCTCGAAGGCGTGGTGCTGGTGGTGATCGTGCTGTTCCTGTTCCTCGGCGACGTGCGCTCGTCCATCATCGTGCTGGCCACACTGGTGCTGACACCGCTGCTGACGTTCATGGTGATGAACCATGTGGGCCTGTCGGCCAACCTGATGTCGCTGGGAGGGCTTGCCATCGCCATCGGCCTGATGGTCGACGGCTCCGTGGTGGTGGTGGAGAACGCGTTCGAGCGCCTGGGGCATGCGGGCAAGTCCGGCATGACCAAGACGGAGATCCTCGTCAAGGCCGTGCAGGAAGTGGCGACGCCCGTAATCGTCGGCGTGGGCATCATCATTTTGGTGTTCCTGCCGCTGATGACGCTGTCCGGCATGGAAGGCAAGATGTTCGCCCCGCTCGCGTTCACCATCTCGATCGCCCTGGCGATCTCGCTGTTCCTGTCGCTGACGCTGTCGCCAGTGCTGTCGTCGTACCTGCTCAAGGGCGGCGCGGAGCACGATACGCGCATCATCGCGTTCATGAAGCGCCACTACCTGCGCATGCTGCACTGGGCGATCGCCAACAGCCGCAAGACGGTGATCGGCGCCGTGGGCGCGTTCGTGGCCACGATCGCCATCGTGCCGCTGCTCGGTACCTCGTTCATCCCCGAGATGAAGGAGGGCTCCATCGTGCCGGCCATCGACCGCGTGCCCAATATCTCGCTGGAGGAGTCCATCAAGTTGGAGAAGATTGCCAACAAGATGGTGCTGGAGGTGCCCGGCGTGAAGTCGGTGGTATCCGGCGTGGGCCGTGGCGAAAGCCCGGCGGACCCGCAGGGTCAGAACGAATCCACGCCAATTGCGAGCCTGAAGGATCGCGACGAGTGGCCGGACGGCTGGACGCAGGATGACATCGCCAATGCGATCCGCGAGAAGCTGAAGGCCATTCCGGGCGTGCAGATCGTAATGGCGCAGCCGATCTCCGACCGTGTGGACGAGATGGTCAGCGGCGTGCGTTCCGACGTGGCCGTAAAGGTGTTCGGCGACGACCTCGACAAGCTGCGCGACCTGGCTGGCCAGATCGCGCGCGTGGCGGGCGGCGTCAATGGCTCGCAGGACATCCGCATCGAGCGCATCTCGGGGCAGCAGTACCTGTCGATCGAGATCGACCGGCAGGCGATTGCGCGCTACGGGCTGAACGTATCGGACATCCACGACATCATCGAGATTGCCATTGGCGGCAAGCGCGCCACGGATATCTTTGAAGGTGAGCGCCGCTTTGCGGCGGCCGTGCGTCTGCCCGAGGACTTCCGCGACAACGTGCAGGCGATCCGCCAGTTGCTGGTGTCCACGCCAAACGGCGCGCAGGTACCGCTGCAGAGCGTGGCGAAGATCGAGGTCACCGATGGCCCCGCGCAGATCAGCCGCGAAATGGCCAAGCGCCGTGTGGTGGTGATGATCAACGTCAAGGACCGCGACCTCGGCGGCTTCGTGGCCGAGCTGCAGCAGGCTACCGAAGCGAAGGTCAAGCTGCCGGAGGGCTACTACCTGGAGTGGGGCGGCCAGTTCCAGAACATGGAGCGTGCCATGGGCCACCTGAAGATCATCGTGCCGGTCACGATCGCCGCGATCTTCTTCCTGCTGTTCCTGCTGTTCAACTCGCTGCGCCTTGCCACGCTGATCATCACCGTGCTGCCATTCGCATCGATCGGCGGCATCATCGGGCTGTTCGTCACGGGCGAGTACCTGTCCGTGCCGGCATCGGTGGGCTTTATCGCCCTGTGGGGCATGGCGGTGCTCAACGGCGTGGTGCTGGTGTCCTACATCCGCACGCTGCGCGAATCGGGGCTGTCGGTCGACGAGGCCGTGGTGCAGGGCGCGACGCAGCGCTTCCGCCCGGTGATGATGACCGCCACCATCGCCATGCTGGGCCTGGTGCCGTTCCTGTTCTCCACGGGACCCGGCTCCGAGGTGCAGCGCCCGCTGGCCGTGGTGGTGATCGGTGGTTTGATTACCTCCACGCTGCTGACACTGGTGATGGTGCCGACGCTGTACCGGTGGTTTGATGACCGCAGGCCGGATCCGACGAAGGACGTGCCGGTTTGACGAGGTTGCCGGGGCGGTTGCCCGGTGAGTGCAAAATAAGAACGCCCCGTGCATGGCACGGGGCGTTTGAGCTGCTGCCGTCTCGGTGGACACCTTGTTAAAGTGTGAAGGTGAAACCGGAGTCAGCAGTTGGGAACAAGAAGAGCATTTAGCCGAGAGTTCAAACTCGAGGCGGTCAGGCTGG
>JACXTT010000890.1_pt1 | contig 51039 bp, 30 predicted proteins | sample 9270951 | NCBI WGS metagenome assembly JACXTT01 (sample SAMN15532306, study PRJNA645909) | rock metagenome | isolation source: weathered quartz diorite | place: Puerto Rico | collected 2017-06-21
TGGAATCCGAGCGATGGTCCTCGATGAGCGGAGCAGTCGGACCACGGACAGAACGGTGGACGGAACCTGGAAGCACGCACCGATTCTGCGGGATGCTTGGGCCAGCGCATGAAGCGCTGTAAGGCAAGACCTAGACCACGCCCAATCCCCGGAATTCGGTCACTTCATCGTCCGGGGAGTGTCCGCATCGTCCGGGGCGGACACCTCATCCCCCAACAACCTTGCGGCCACCGTGCCGAGCGATCAGCCCAGCATCTTCCAGAGGTAGGCGTACTCGAGCGCTGTCGTATAGGCGCGCTGCGAGTTCACGGAGCCCGAGCCGTGCCCGCCCTCGATCTGCTCGAAGTAGTAGACGGGATGGCCGAGGTCCATCATCTTCTTCGCCATCTTGCGCGCGTGCGCGGGGTGGACCCGGTCGTCGCGCGTCGTCGTCCAGAAATACGCCTTCGGGTAGACGACGTCTTTCTTGACGTTCTGATAAGGCGACCACTTCTGGATGTACGACCAGTCCTCGGGCAGGTCCGGATCGCCGTACTCGGCCATCCAGCTCGCGCCGGCCAAGAGCTTGCTGTATCGGCGCATGTCGGTCAGCGGCACCGCGGAGACGACCGCGCCGAAGAGATCGGGCCTCAGGACCATCGACCCGGCGACGAGGAGCCCGCCCTGGGACGCTCCCCTGATGCCGAGGTGCTTGGGCGACGTGATCTTCCGCGTGACGAGATCCTGCGCGACCGCGGTGAAGTCTTCGAAGTTTCGGTAGTGGAAGTCCTTCTGCGCGGCTTTGTGCCAAGCCGGCCCGAATTCGCCGCCTCCCCGGATGTTGGCGAGCGCGTAGACGCCTCCGCGCTCGAGCCACGCGGAGCCGTTGATGCCGTCGTAGTGCGGCACTTCCGAGATCTCGAACCCGCCGTATCCGTAGAGCAGGGTGGGTGCCGCGCCGTCGGCCTTGAAGCCCTTGGGAGTGACGAGGAAATACGGGATCCTCGTGCCATCCTTCGATGTCGCTTGATACTGCTCGACTTTGATCCCGTCCGCGTTGAAGAACGCCGGAGCCGTCTTCACCTTCTCCGGCTTCCCCTTGTCCATGAAGAACAGCGTGGAAGGGTTCAGGAAGTCGGTGTAGGTGTAGAAAAACGCAGATTGCCAATCGTCCGTCGAGGTGATGCTCACGGTGCCCATCCCGGGGAGGGGCAGGGCCTCGCGGGCCCAGCCGTCCGCACCGGGCGTCAGCACGAGGAGCAGGCCGCGCACGTTGTCGAGCGTGGTGATGACGATGCTGTCCTTCGTTTGTTGCACGCTCTGGAGCGACACCCGCTCGCCGGGCTCGAAGAGGACCGTGAAGTCGCGCTGTCCGCGAAGGAACGGATCGAACCCGATCGCGAGCAAACTGTCCTGCTTGTACGTCTTTCCTCCGACCGTCCAGTCGGAGCGGAGCGAGACGACCAAGTGGCTCTTGAAGATTCCGTGGACGTTCGCGTCCTCGGGGATCTCGAGCTTGACGAGGTGGTCGCCGAGCACGACGAACGTCTCCTGGCGGAAGATCGCGGGCGTGCGGACGATGAAGTCGTACCGTCCCTCGGGCGTGAACTGAGTGAATCCCCCGGCCGCGACGTCGCTCGTCGAAGCTTGAAAGAGCATCCGCGCCTCGCTCAACGGCGTGCCGCGCTTCCAAACCTTGACGAAGCGCGCGTAGCCCGATGATGTCGTCGATCCGGGACCGAAGTCGGTTCCGACCCACAGGGTGTTCTCGTCGCGCCAGGCGACCTCGGACTTCGCCTCGGGGAGCGTGAACCCGCCGTCCACGAACTTCTTGGAGCGAACGTCGAACTCACGGTAGACGGCGGCGTCGCTTCCACCCCGCGAGAGAGAGACCATGCAGAGTCGCTGCTCGGGAGGAAGGCAAGTCGCCCCACCCCACGTCCACGTCACGCCGTCGGCCTTGACCATCGCGTCGAGGTCGATCACGGTCTCCCATTCCGGTTTCGGAGACCGGTAGCTCGCCATCGAAGCCCGCCGCCAGATGCCGCGGGGGTGATCCTTGTCCTGCCAAAAGTTGTAGATCGAATCGCCACGAAGCGTCGGAGTGGGAATGCGTTCCTGCGAATCGAGGATCTGGAGGGTCTTGTCGTAGATCGGCTTGAACTGCTTGACCTTCTCGAGCTCCGCTACGGTCTTCTTGTTCTGATCCTTGGCCCACGCCATCGATTGGGGGCTCTCGACCTCCTCGAGCCACTGGTACGGATCGGCGTCGTCGGCGATCGCGACGAAGCCGGACACCAAAACGACGACGGCCGCAGCCGACAGAGTTCTCTTCACGATGACCTCCGGAACCGACACGAACCCTCATCTTAACGCGAGTAAGATCGAGCTCTCGAAAGGAGTCGTCATGAGAAAACGTGTCTGTGCGGGTCTCGTCGTGTTGGTGGCGGCGTTCGGAACGGTCGCTGTTCTCAGCGCAACCCCTGCCGCTAAGAAAACCTGCCCGAAGGGAACGCACCTCGTCGTGTGCCCGACGTCCAGCTTCTGTTGTCCCAACAACGCCCTCTGCGTCTGCTTCCCCTAGGCTGACCGCCGGAATCCCCGACGGCGGCTCGCGACGTTTTCCAGTGGGACGAGCGGGTCGTTGCGGTCTCGTGATCGAGGCGGTAAGCATTGAGATGAGGCCGCTTCCGCGGCTCGAGGGGTTCGTTCGTCCCCCGCCAACTCGGATGAAATCGAACACAAACGCAGCCGCATAAACATATCCGGTTACCAACATTACCATTGCAGTCTAGGTCGTTCGACGTACCTCTCCGCCCGTTCGGGGGAGTTGCCCGGCGGAGGGAAAGTCGATGCGGCAACCGACGAGCACGGCCCCTGAATCGAGTTCATCGAGGCTCTTCAAGTCTCCGATCCGGATCCCCCTCGTGGCCCTCGCGGCGGTCGCGGTCCCGGCTTTGGCCTGGGCGCTCGTCGGCTCGACCTTCGAGGGCGCGGACGGAAACCTCGTCTCCGATAGCGGCACCGATTGGGAATCCTTCGTGGGCAATCCGCACCTGGTCGTCGGCGTCGACGCGCCCACCGGGCAGTCGGATGACGCTCTCAGCGGGAAGGAAGACGACCTCGCTCCCGGGATCACCTACGGGTCGATTCCCAACAACAAGAGCGATCTCCTCCGCTTCTACGCCCGCCACGAGCGAATCGTCACGAGCGTGCCACCCCACGACTTTCTCTACCTGGGGTGGGTTCGGGCCGACACGCTCGGTTCCGCGAACATGGACTTCGAGTTCAACCAGTCGAGCGTCCTCACCGCGAACGGAGTGACCGTTCAACGGACCCCCGGGGACATGCTGATCACCTTCGGCTTCTCCGGGGGTGGGAATCCGACCCTCGGCCTTTCGCGATGGACCGCCACCGGTCCGTGCGAGGCCTCCTCGTCCTCACCCTGTTGGGGACCGGTGATGCCTCTCAACGGCATCGCGGAGGGCGCCGTCAATACGACGAGCGCCGCGTTCGATCCGATCGCCGGCGTGATGCTCCCGGCGCTGACCTTCGGCGAGGCCGCCATCGACCTGACCGCCGCCGGCGTGTTCGACGCGGACTCCTGCGTGAGCTTCGGCCGGGGCTTCGTCAAGAGCCGCTCGTCCAACTCGTTCTCCGCCTCCCTCAAGGACTTCATCCGTCCCGTCGACGTGAGCGTGACCAATTGCGGCACGATCACCGTGCGCAAGAACGCCGTTCCCGACTCCCCTCAAGATTTCTCGTTCGCGTCCTCGAGCGCGCTCGGCACGACTTCGTTCGCGCTCGACGACGACGGCTCCGAGACGAACGCCCTCCCGAGCGTCCGGAGCTTCACGGGCCGGTTCGACGGCACCATCTCGATCGCGGAGCTCCCAACGCCGGGCTGGGACTTGACGGACGTAACCTGCACTTCCGGCGGCACGCCGCAGCGAGCGTCCGACGGGACCTTGACCGGTGAGGTCGCCGTCAACGCCCAAGCGGGGGATTCCGTCGCATGCGTCTACACCAATACCCAGCGGGGTGGCATTCGCGTCATCGAATTCGTCCAGCCCGCGGGCGACCCCCAGAGCTTCGACTTCCAGCTCGTCGGCGGTCCCGGGTCCATCACGTCGACTTTCGCCTTGACCGGGGGCGGACCCGCGTTCGACGCGGGCGCCGTCCTCCCCGGCGTCTACTCGATCGCTCAGACCGACCCCGGCGAGGCCTGGGATCTGCAAAGCGCGATCTGCGACGACGGCTCACCCGTCGATGCGGTCAACGTAGCTCCCGGCGAGATCGTCACCTGCCGGTTCGTCAACGTGAAGCGCGGCCAAATCATCGTCGACGAGACGACCGTCCCGGCGGGACAGGCCCAGTCGTTCCCCTTCACGCTGACGGGAGGCCCGGACGCCATCCAGGAGTCTTTCTCCCTGACCGACACGGCCCCGCCGCACGCGAGCGGCCTCGTTCGCCCAGGATCGTTCGCGATAGCGCAGTCGCCCGTTCCGGCCGGCTGGGATCTGACCTCCGCCTCATGCGACAACGGCAGCGCCACCGGTGCCGTCGCCGTCGGACCGGGCGAGACCGTCCATTGTGTCTTCACCCACACCCTCCGCGGGACGATCGTCGTGGACGAGATCACGGTCCCTTCGGGCGATCCGCAAGCGTTCGCATTCTCCTTGACCGGAGGGCCGGATGCGGTGAGCCAAGGCTTCTCGCTGACCGATGCGGCCGCGCCTCGCGCGAGCAGCGCCCTCCGTCCAGGCACGTACGCGGTCGCGCAAGCGCCGGCCGGCGCCTCGTGGGACCTGACCTCCGCTGCCTGCAGCGACGGAAGCCCCGTCGGAAGCGTGGCGCTCGCTGCCGGCGAGACCGTGACGTGCACGTTCACGAACACGAAGCGCGGGAGGATCCACGTCGACGTCGTGACGACGCCCGCCGCGGATCCTCAGACGTTCGGGTTCACTCTGACCGGCGGCCCCGATGCGCTCAACGCTTCGTTCTCGTTGGCAGACGCATCGCTGCCGTTCGACAGCGGGCTGTCGCGGCCCGGGACGTACTCGGTCGCGGCGCAGCCGACGCCCGCGGGCTGGGACCTCGCGTCGGCAGGCTGCACCGATGGGAGCGCTCCGGGAGCCGTCGCGCTCGACCCCGGCGAGGATGTGACCTGCACCTGGGCGTACGTGAAGCGCGGGACCATCCGCGTCGACGTCACCACGCTTCCGGCGGCCGATCCGCAGAGCTTCGGGTTCTCCGTCACGGGCGGACCCGACGCGCTCACGCGCTCGTTCTCACTCACCGATGCGGCGGCGCCGTACGACAGCGGAGCGGTGCGCCCCGGCACGTACGCCGTCGCACCCGCGGCACCTCCCGCCGGCTGGGATCTCGTCGCGAGCTCGTGCAGCGACGGCAGCGCTCCGGCCGCGGTCGGACTGGCTCCCGCCGAGACCGTGATCTGCACGTTCGCGTACACGAAGCGCGGGCGCATCGTGATCGACGAGGTCACCATTCCCCCGGGCGATCCGCAGTCGTTCGCGTTCGCGCTCTCCGGTGGCCCGGACGCGGTCGCGCTCGCGTTCTCCCTCACGGATGCCTCGACGCCCTACTCATCGGTCGCGCTGCGTGCCGGCACGTACGCCGCAAGTCAGACCAACCCAGGCTCGTCCTGGGACCTCGCGGGCGCCGTCTGCGACGACGGCAGCCAACCGGGCGCGATCTCCCTCTCTCCGGGGGAGACCGTGACCTGCACGTTCACCAACGTCAGGCGCGGGCGCATCCTGGTCGACGAGATCACGCAGCCCGCAGGAGACCCGCAGGCCTTCGCCTTCACGCTGACCGGCGGGCCGGACGCTCTCTCCCTGGCGTTCTCGTTGACCGACTCCGCGGCGCCGTTCGACAGCGGAGAGGTCCGCTCCGGCACGTTCTCGATCGGTCAAGGCGCGACGCCGGCGGGTTGGATCTTCGTCAGCGCCTCGTGCTCCGATGGGAGCCCGGTCAACGCCGTGGCGGTTGCGCCCGGCGAAACCGTGACGTGCACGTTCCGCCACGTCAAGCTCGGACGCATCACGCTCGTCAAGGACGCGCGCCCGGATTCCCCTCAGGATTTCTCGTTCCTCGTCACCGGGGCGAACGGCACGCAGTCGTTCCTTCTCGACGACGACGGGAACACCACGGATGATCCCGCTCACGACCTCCTGCCGCCGTCGCGCTCGTTCAGCTTCGCTCCCGGAAGCTACGTGGCCTCCGAGGGCGATCCCGGCCCGATGTGGGACACGACCGGGCTCACCTGCACCAGCTCGCTCGTGGGAGCGGCCTTCGCGGTCAGCCTCGCGACGCGCAGCGTCAGCTTCGATCTCCGCCCCGGCGAGAACGTCACGTGCACGGTCGTCAACACCGAGCGCGGCCGGATCGCGGTCATCAAGCTCCTCGAGGACCCGACGCCGGGAACGGTCTACGATCCGAGGCAACAGCCGTTCAATTTCAGCTCGAGCTGGGGCGCGAGCTTCGCGCTGCGGCACACCGAGCGCTACGACAGCCCCTGGCTGACCACCGACCGCTCGTACACCGTCACCGAGCTGCCGCTCTCGCCCTGGGCGGCCACCAGCGACTGCGTCTTTCCGGACGGGCATCACGTCGGCGGCGGCGCCAGCATCAGCGTCACCCCGCCCGCGGGGGCGGAGGTCGTCTGCACGTTCACGAACTCCGTCCACATCCACCCCGGCTCGTCGGGATTCTGGAAGAACTGGCGCAATCACTACACCGACGCGCAGTTCCGGGCGATCCTGTCGGCCTCGCTTTCGGGATCGCTCATCTATCGCCCGCTGTTCGATCCCATCACCGGCGCCCTGAGATCGGACGCCGTCACGATCATCGACGCCATCTACTCCTCAGGCGGCGGCAGCGACGCCCAGAAGGCCCTGATGGAGTTGACCTCGACGCTGCTCAACATCGGCGTCAGCAACGACGCCAACCCGGCGATCCACGCGCTCCAGTTGAACGCCGACATCACGCGCGACACGAAGCTCAATCTGACGACGATGCCGGGAGCGGAGACGCTGATCCGCTCGCTGGCGCCGTGCGACATCGCGGCGGGGGTTCGCATCGAGGATGTCATCGACATCGCCGAGGCCGGTTGGACCGGTGACATCGTTGCGCGCAGCTATCGGTTCGACGGGATCTCCGCATCCGTCGTCTCGACCCTCGGCGCCGTCTTCGGCAGCATCAATGAGGGCTCCATCGTCGTGGTCGATCCCGATTCGATCCCGACCGATCCGAGCGGATACGACATCGGCGGGCCCGCGACACGCACGTGGTACCGCGACGCCGATGGCGACGGCCACGGCGTGCCGCAGCCTCGTACGCAGAGCTGCACGGACGTCGCCCCGGCGGGGTTCGCCGCGGTGTACGACGATTGCGACGACGCGCACGCGGCCGTGTACCCGGGGGCTCCGGAAGTCTGCGACGGCCTCCGCAACGACTGCCGCGCGGCGGGGTGGCCGGCCCTCGGCGGGCTCGAGTCCGACGACGACCACGACGGCTACGCGGAGTGCGCGGGCGACTGCAACGACGCCAATCCCGCGATCCATCCCGGACAGCCCGACGTGTGCAACGGAATCGACGACGACTGCGACGGGGTGATCGACGGCGACGCCCTCGGCGCCGACACCGACGGCGACGGCGTGCGCAACGCCTGCGACAACTGCAAGCTGGTCGCCAACCCGTCGCAGCTCGACAGCGACGGCGACGGCGTCGGCGATGCCTGCGACACCTGCCCGACCGTTCCCAATCCGTCGCAGGCGGACGCGGACGGCGACGGCGTGGGGGACGCGTGCGACAACTGCCGAACGGTCTCGAACACCCATCAAGACGATGCCGACCTCGATGGGGTGGGGGACGCGTGCGACAACTGCCCGTTCGACGCCAATCCCAGCCAGGACGACCTCGACCACGACGGCGAGGGCGATCTCTGCGATCTCAACGACGGGCTGATCTACATCCTTCCACGGCCGGCGCCGGACGTCGGCATCGAGTGGCAACACGAAGCCGGCTACAACCGGTGGAACGTCTACAAGGGCTCGATCGCCGTGCTGCGCGCGACCGGAAACTACACGCAGCTTCCGGGCTCGAACCCTCTCGCGGCCAAGGTCTGCGGCCAGACGAACAGTTGGTACACGGATCTCACGAGCCAGCCGGCAGGCTCCGCGGCGTTCTATCTCGTCACCGGGGTCTCCGGCACGAGCGAGAGCAGCCTCGGGGTCGACACGCGCGGCTCCTCCCGCACGAACACGAACCCATGCCCCTGACTCGCCCCTAGCCGGTGTCTCAAAAGGACCGGCCCGGCCTCCTCCAGCGCTTCCCTCCAGTGCTGGACGGACGGCCGGGCCGGCGTCCGCGGCTCTAACCCAGAACCGAGCTCGCGGCGATGATGAATCCGGCCGCCGCGATCAAACCGAGGATGATTCGAGTCGTTTTCGCCATGGTCGCATCTCCGGGCCGATGACGTCGCGCCACCATCGCGCGACCTCGTGACGGGAGCGTGACGGACGTGAACGAGAATCGTGCCAACGCTTCGCAGGCTTTCGCCGGAAGGGAAGGGCCAGGAATTCCGGGATGAAGCGGGACATGCGAGCCCGGCGTGGGTACAAGAAAACCACCACCGCACGCTAACCGTGGCGAAAAAGGCGCTGCCGGTTGCGGTGGAGGTAGACGACGATCGCGAGATTGAGGATGAGGATCGCGACGACCGTCAGCGACGGACGCTTGACGAGGGCGTAGGTCTCGATGGGCACGAAGAACGCCGATTCCGCGACGACGAGCAGTCCCGCCCACCGCGACCGGAACGCCAGACCGATCCCCTCGCCGAGCGAGAGAAGCCCGTAGAGCAGCGCTCCCGTCGCGGCCCACCTCACGTTGTACGGCGTGATGGAATCGATCCGGTCGCCTAGGTGATCGAAGAACTCGGTTTCGGGATCGAGCCTCAGCCTGTGAACCGCCGCGTCGAAGTGCGGCCGCAATTCCTCTCCGACCAACGCGAACACCTTCCACGCGATCATGAGGAGGATCGCGGCGCGCAATAGCTTGAAGGCGACGATGCCGTAGAGCGCCGGCGCGCGCTGTCTCGACGAGGACGGCATCGCGCAATTCTAGCGGGTACCGCGGAGACGGCCCGGTAAGTAGCGTCCCCACTGAGGGCCGTCAGCCTCCCCAATCCATGCGTCGCGCCGATCATCCTCGTGCTCGCGGGCTCCGAGGACGAGTGGTTCGCCGTGACCGGATTCGAGTCGGAAGAGTAGGCGGCCCGACGCGTTCTACGGCGTCGGCGGCACGGGCTCCGGATCGTCTCCGATCGCGACGATCGTCCCGCTCGCGGAAAGCGTGACCGAAGCGGACGCTCCTGCCTCGACGGTGACGTTCGAGCTGACGAGGGTCTGCTCGCTTCCATCGTTCAGCTGCACCGTCAGCACGATGCGTGCCGTCGCCGCCTCGGCATCGGTGTTGCGCACGTCGACCGTGACGGTCTTGTCGACGACGGCGCTCGTGGACGCTTCCAGGCCCGGGTCGACCGCGTAGGCCCGGCCCGCGCCGAGCGCCAGGAGAATCAGGGCGGGAAAGAGTGCTCTTCGGCTCATGATCGTGCCCTCCAAGAGCTGCGTTGAATCGAGAGACGTGCACGCATCCGCGGTGGGGCACGTCCCCGCACGGAGGTGCGAGGGCCTGGCAAAGTGCGGACCCATGCGAAAGGCCGGAATTCCGCCCGTTCATCGTCCGGGAAGCGTCCGGATCGTCCGGCCCCGGACAGCTCGAGCGCCCAGGGCGCCTCGTCCCCTAGGCGGGGGCGACGTGCTTTCGCATCTCCGAGACCTCAGGGCTGGTGGGATCGACGAACCGGACGAAGTAGGCCGCCTCCCGAAGCTCGACATCGGCGCGGGACGCGTCGCCGTCGGCGAGAGCCGCTCTCCAAAGGTAGTAGTGCGCGTAGAAACGAATCACGCTGTCGTTCTCGACGAGCGAGTCGGCGAGGATCGAAGTGAGGATCCTGCGACTTGCGGCGACATCCCCGGCGAGCTGAAGGGCTCTAGCGTTCTCGAGAAGGGCGGATGAGCGCAGGCGGGAAAAACCGTGGCGCCCGGCGAACTCCGCCGCGCGCCCCGCGGCCGCCATGGCCTCCGCCGCGCGGCCGCTTTCGAAGGCGAGCTTGGCGAGCGAGATCAGGGCGAGGGCCTCGTCGCGCGGCGAGCGGGCCCGTCGGTACGAGCGGATCGCCGCGTTCAGCGATCGCCCAGCAGCGGCAAAGCTCTTCAGGTCGATCTCGACGAGCGCCCGTTGATGATGGATCCAGCCTCGATATCGATGGGCTCCTGGCGCGACGTGATGGGACGCGCGATCCAGGAAGGCGAGAGCGGCCTCCGTCGATCCGAGGGAGCGCCAGACAACCGATTGTTGGACGAGGATCGAAACCAGGAGCGCCGGCTCCGGCCGGTCGAAGAGAAGGTCATCGAGAAGTTGGCGCGAGAGATGGTGCTTCCCCAGGCTTGCTGCCGCCATCGCAAATGACAGAACCGATTCCTGACGGAGCGCCCGGGTTCCCTCGGTCTTCGCGACGCGATCGCGGAACGCGAGGAAGGCTGCCAGGGCGTCGCCGATCCGCCCTTCGTGCCAAGCCCGGAAAGCCAGGTCCTTGAGCTTGGAAGGATCTGGCTCGAACGGGACGGCGGAGGCGAGCGCCTCCAGGTCCAGCAGGTCGCCGGCTGCCTGAGCGGGTAGCTCGTAGAGTCGCAAGAGCTGCTGCAGGCGGCGCACTCCGGGGTCGAGCTCGCCGCGCTCGATCCGAGCTAACGTGCTGTGAGGAATTGGGTTGCCGCTCTCAGCCGATAGCGCCGCTACTCCCCGCAGAGTCAATTGAAGAGTCTGCCGCCGCTCCCGCAGCATCCGGGCAATCGCAGGTGACGGGGTGATCGCCTTGCTTGGCACCCTCCCAAGGTACCGTTCCAATCCAAATATAACCAGAAAATGTTTCTTGACAGCAACACAGTCCCGGAGTACAACCAATGACAAGCACGGCAAGCCATTGGGGCCCCAATGCACCGCTCGCGCCTCCTCGAGGCGCCGCGCCCGCCGGCGATCAAATGGGGAGGGACTGCCATGGCAGCCACGAAAAGGAAATCGGCCACCATCCGTCGGATTTGCAATCTCGTTCCATCGAAGGAGACCGAGCGTGACTGGTCGTTCGAGGATGCGCAGGCCGCGGGAACGGTGAGCGCCAAGTTGTCCGCTTCGGCGTCGGTCGATCTGCGACAGCCGTGGTGGACGATCGGGGACCAGGAGCAGACCGGCTCCTGCGTCGGATGGGCGACCGCCGAGGGCGTCATCCGCTTTCATATGGTCAAGGCGAACCGCCTGGCGAAGACGGCCTCCCTCTCCCCGCGCTACGTGTGGATGGCGTCGAAGGAGACCGACGCTTTCACGCAGCGCCCCGAAAGCTTCATCGAAGAGGCGGGGACGTCCCTCAAGGCGGCGGTGGACGTCTGCCGGAAGTACGGCGTCGTGACGAGCACTCCGCTGACGTTTCACATCAATACGTTGATGTACACGGGCGCCGAGAACGCGTTTTACGCGGCGGCGGCCCAGCGGAAGATCGCCGCGTACTTCAATCTCGGAAAGAACCTCACGCAGTGGAAATCATGGCTCGCAGCGCACGGGCCCATCCTCGCCGGGTTGTCCGTCGATCACACCTGGGACGACGCCACGACGACCCACGGCATGCTCGATACCTTCCACCCGAACACGGTGCGAGGAGGGCACGCGGTCGCCATCGTCGGCTACAACGCCACCGGCCGCTTCATCATCAGGAACAGCTGGGGGACGTCGTGGGGCGATCACGGGTTCGCGTACGCGTCGCCCGCCTACATCAGCGGGGCGTTCTTCAACGAGTCGTACGGCGTGACCCTCTGACCGGGACGCGAGCAGCGCGCCTCACGGCGCCCGCTGCTTCCCGCGTCGCAGGGCCTGCGAGATCGCATCCGAGAGCTGCTCGATGGCGTACGGCTTCGCGATGAAGCCGAGCATCCCCTCATCGAGGAGCTGCTGGGCGACGACATTGAAGCCGTACCCGGTGCACAGAACCGCCTTCACCTCGTGGTCGATTTCCTTGAGGGCGCGGAAGCATTCGCGGCCGCCCATCCCGGGCATGGCCAGATCGAGGAGCACGACGTCGATGTTTTCGTGCTGCTTCCGGAACCCCTCGACGGCAGAGGCGCCGTCGGCGGCGGTCAACACGTCGTAGCCGAGGATCGTCAAGAGATCCGCCGCGACCTCGCGAACGCCGTCCTCGTCGTCGACGACGAGAACTCGGCCCTTGCCCGAGACCGTCCTCGCCATGCTCTTGGGAGCCTCGGACGCCTCGACTTCCGCGGCGTGAGGGAGCAGGATCTCGACGGTCGTTCCGCGTCCCACCTCGCTCCGAACGGCGATCGCACCGGCGTGGTTCTGGATGATCCCGTACACCATCGCCAGGCCCATCCCTGTGCCCTTGCCCAGCTCCTTCGTCGTGAAGAACGGCTCGAAAATACGCCCCCGAATTTCTTCGGGGATGCCGCACCCCGTGTCGCTGACCGCGAGCCGCGCATAGCTCCCGGGTGCGGTGCCGGGGACACGGCGGCTCTCCTCCTCGGTCAAGACGATGATCGAGGTGTCGAGCGTCAGCTCGCCGCCGCCGGGCATGGCGTCGCGCGCGTTGACCGCAAGATTGAGCACGACCTGCTGGAGCTGTCCGGGGTCGCCGATGACGACGACGGAGGCCGGCCGCGACGTTCTGCGGATGACGATGTCCTTCTCGATCGTCCTCTGGAGCAGGCCGATGACCTCCTCGACGAGCGCCGTCAAGTCGACGGGCGCGCTCTCGTTCTTCCCCTTACGCGCGAAGCCCAGAAGTTGCTGCGTCAGCACCGCGCCGCGCTTGGCGGCCCGCTCCATCACGTCCGCGGCCTTGGCGACACCGTCGTTCTGCGGCGCCGTCCGCTTCAGGAGCGCTGTGTACCCGAGGATGGCGGTCAGGATGTTGTTGAAGTCGTGGGCGACGCCGCCTGCAAGCGTTCCGATCGCCTCCATGCGCTGCGACTGCCTCAGCTGCTCCTCGCGCTCGCGCAGCTCTTTCTCGGCGAGCTTGCGGTCGGTGAGGTCGCGGATGTGTCCGGTGAAGCTCGGCGGGCCGTCGGACGGAATCCTCGTGATCGCCAGCTCCACCGGCAGCTCCGATCCGTCCTTGCGCATCGCGACACTCTCGATGCGGCGTCCGAGGACCGGGCCGTCGCCGCTCTGGATGAACCGCTCGAGGCCCTCACGGTGCGCCGGGCGGAGCCGTTCGGGGATGAGGACGTCGGCGAGCGAGCGGCCCAAGACCTCGGACCGGACATACCCGAACGTCCTTTCGGCCGACGGATTGAACTCGACAATGCGGCCCTCGTGATCCATGAGGACGATCGAATCCAAAGCGGTCTCCAAAATCGCGTGCCGACGTGCCTCGCTCTGCTTGCGGGCCTCCTCCGCGGACTTGCGCTCCGTCACGTCGAGCGCCAGCCCGACGCTGCCGATGATTTCGCGGCTCAGTCCGAAGAGCGGCCCGACGAACGCTTCGAACGTGCGGCCGTTCCAGGTTTGCTCGTATGAGATCGACTCCCCGGCCACCGCGCGCAGATGCGCGGCGACGGGCTGGAACGCCCGGTCCCGGGTCTGGAAGAATTCGTAGAGCGTTCTTCCGACGACTTCGTTGGGCCTGAGGCCGAGATGGACGAGGGCCGAGCCGACGGACGACGTAAACCTCAAGTCCAGATCCGTGCTCCACATCACCGCCGGCATCTGCTCGACCAGGAGGCGGAGCCGGCTCTCACTCTCGCGCAGCATGCGCTCGGACTCGCGCAGCACCTCGAGATCGGAGATGTCCTGGATCATCACCATCAACTGGTCGATGCTTCCCTTGGGCGAGCGAATCGGGATCGCGGAGGCGTAGACGATACGGGGCGCGCCGTCGATCTCCAGGGAGAGCTCCCGATGGGCCGTGCACCCCGAGGCGGCCGCCTCAGCCACCGGGCAGGCGTCGCAGACCGCGCTCCCGCGGCACAGCGCGCGATGGCACATCGCGCCGGCAAAGCTCGACGGGTCGGTCCTGGCCTTCAGGTGTTCGGAGAAGAATTCGTTCGCCCACACGATCTGGAGCGAAGCATCCATGACGAGGAACCCGACGTCGCCGTGTCCCACCACGGCGGAGAGCTTCTGGCGCTCCCGCTCCAGGACGTGAACCTGCGCGTCGAGGAGACGGACGAGCCGCTCGTACTCCGCCAGGCGGCGCTTCAACGAGTCGAGCGCCTCCGAGCTAGTCTCGAGCGGTCGAGCTTCCACCTCCGGGGCTCCGGCCGGCGCCTACGTCCGGACGGCGGCGGGTCCGCCGACCGGCGATCGATGCCGGGCGTACTCCTGCGCCAGCCACGCGGCCACGTGCTCGACGTTTTCGACCGCCGCTGCATCGAAGGCGTTGAGCTCGTGGGAGTCGACGTCGATCTGAGCGAAGATCCTGTCCCCCAACCGGATGAGGACGACGAGCTCCGACTTCGTGGCGGTCGAGCAGGCGAGGTAGTTCGCCACCTTGGTCACGTCGGGGACGTTGATGTTGCGCTTCTCGGCGACCGCCGTTCCGCACACCCCCTGCCCGACCCCGATGAAGACGTGGTCCGTCGGAGCCCCGATGAATGGGCCCAGTCGAAGCACGTCGTCGGGGAATAGCTCGTAGATCCCCGTCCAATGGAACTTCGGGTGGGATTCGTGGAGCTTGCGGATCGCATGATCGAGGATCGACTCGAACGCCTCCCCGGATGCCCGCAGGCGATCCAATTCTTGGCAGATCTGCGCGCCAGTCATGCCTACCCCCAAAAAAAAGCGCCTACGGTCGATAAGCTAGGCAGCCGCAGGGGTTGCGCAAGTTCCCCCGGTTCGAGGGGCCTATCCGGCCCTGGCCAGCGCGTGAAGGAAAGAGAAGAAGTTTGCTCCCCCATACGTATTAGAGCCTTGTGCTGTAATGCGCCGTTCCCAACTCGACACGGAGGAAGACCACACCATGACCGTTCTGCACGCTCGCCGTCTTGCCGCAGCTTTCGCGATGATCTTCGGGCTCGCGCTTGTCTCCCGCGCCGCGTCCACCCAACTCGAGGAATGTCGGCTGCTGCGGCAGCCCGACATCCAGGGCGACCGCATCGTCTTCGTCTACGGAGGAGATCTCTGGACGGTCGCCCGAAGCGGCGGAACGGCGGTGCGCCTGACCGCGCACGAGGGGCTCGAGCGATTTCCGAAATTCTCCCCGGACGGAAAGACGATCGCGTTCACGGCGGAGTACGACGGGAACACCGACGCATTCACGATCCCGACCGAGGGTGGCGAGCCAAAACGCTTGACGTGGCACCCGGGACCCGACCAAGTCGTCGAGTGGTACCCCGACGGCAAATCGATCCTGCTTCGATCTCCTCGGGCTTCGGCGATCCAGCGGTTCACCCGCTTCTTCCGCGTCCCGGCGGAAGGCGGCTTCGAAGAGCTTCTTCCTCTCCCCTCGGCCGGGTACGCGTCGCTGTCGGCCGACGGATCGGAGATCGCCTATGTCTCCCCTTCGTACGACAACCGCACCTGGAAGCGCTACAAGGGCGGGAACGCGCCGGACATCTGGCTGTACGACTTCAAGAAAAACACCTCGGAGCTGATCACCGACTGGGTCGGGTCCGACGAGTGGCCGATGTGGCACGGGCGGACGATCTATTACGTTTCCGACCGGGGGGGGAAAACGGCGAACCTCTGGGCCTACGACGTCGACAAGAAGACGCAGCGGCAGGTGACCACCTACTCCGACTACGACGTCAAGTGGCCCAGCATCGGAGGAGACTCCATCGTTTTCGAGAAGGGGGGCTACCTGTACGTCATGGACCTCCCCGCGGAGAAAGCGACTCAGATCCACGTGCTCGTACCCGCCGACAAGCCCGCCCTGCGCCCCGAGATGAAGAACGTCGCGAAGCTGATCACGAGCTACGACATCTCGCCGTCTGCCAAGCGCGCGGTGTTCGAGGCGCGCGGTGATCTCTTCACCGTTCCGGCGGAAAAAGGAGACGCGCGCAACGTCACGCACTCGCCCGGCTCGCGCGAGCGGGACCCGGCTTGGTCGCCCGACGGCAAGTGGATCGCCTACTTGTCGGACGCGAGCGGAGAGTACGAGATCCACGTGATCGGAAGCGACGGGACGACCGCCGACCGCCGGGTGACCACCGGGGGGACCACGTTCCGGTTCGGGCCGCGTTGGTCTCCGGACTCCAAAAAGCTCGCCTTCTCGGACAAGACGATGACGCTGTTCTGGTGCGACGTCGCGACGGGTAAGATCACGAAGATCGACAAGAGTGAGAACGGCGAGTTCCACGACTACCAGTGGTCGGGGGATTCGAAGTGGCTCGCGTATTCGAAGCCGCAGGATTCCGGGTTCACCCAGATCATCCTGTACTCGCTCGAGAGCGGAAAGCCTTCGCCGGTGACGGATCCGCTGACCAACAGCTTCAACCCGACGTTCGATCCCGAAGGGAAGAATCTCTACTTCATCTCGAGCAGAACGCTCAATCCCGAGTTCGGGAACTTCGAGCTCAACATGCAGTTCACCGTGACCGACCGCATCTACGTCGCGACCCTGACGAAGGACGGCGTTTCGCCGGTCGCACCTCAGAGCGATGAAGAGAAGGGGGACGAGAAGAGCGCCGAGGACAAAGAAAAAGATAAAGACAAGGACAAGGACAAGGAGAAGGGGAAAGAGAAGGGGACGGACGAGGGAAAGAGCAAGGACGGCGACAAGGGGGCCGACAAGGACAAGGACAAGGACAAGGACAAGAAGGAAGCGCCGAAGCCCGTCAAGATCGATCTCGACGGCATCGAGCTGCGGCAGGCGGTGCTCCCGATTCCCGCGGGCAGCTACGGCGAGCTGGTGGCGTTCAAAGGAAAGCTCGGGTACGTCTCCGTCGAGCCTGGCCCGGTGGGAGACGGGCAGGACGGTCCCCCGGCCAACGCGACGATTCACCTCTTCGATCTCGAGAAAAGGAAGGACAAGAAGGTCCTCGCGGACGTCCGCCCGGGGGTCGCGTTTTCGAAGGACGGCGGCAAGGTTCTCTATCGGGGCAAAGACGGGTTCGGCATCGTCGAGACCGAGGAAGGGAAGCATCCCGGCGACGGCAAGATCGCGACGGACGACCTCGAGGCGGTCGTCGATCCGAAGCTCGAGTGGATGCAGATGTTCAACGAAGCCTGGAGGCTCGAGCGCGATTTCTACTACGACCCGAACATGGGCGGTCTCGACTGGAAGGCCGTCGGCGACAAGTATCGGCAGCTGGTCCCGTACGCCGCGCACCGCGGCGACCTCAACTACATCCTGGGAGAGCTGATCGGCGAGCTGTCGACCTCCCACGCCTACGTCGGCGGCGGCGAGTTCCCCGACATCAGCCACGTCTCCGTCGGGCTTCTCGGCGCCGACTACGAGGTCGACCCGGCCTCCGGGCTCTACCGCTTCAAGACGATCTACCGCGAGCGGGACTGGAACGGCGCGACCGACGCGCCTCTCGCCGAGCCGGGGATCGACGTCAAGGAGGGGGAGTACCTCCTGGCGGTCAACGACGTTCCGCTCAAGAGCCCTCGAAACGTTTACGCCGCGTTCGAGGGAACCGCGGGGAAGCAGACGCGCATCAAGGTCGGCGCGTCCGCGACCGACGCCAAGGCGCGGACGCTCGTCGTGAAGCCCGTCGGCAGCGAGAACGCCCTGCGCTACGTGGCCTGGGTGAGCGCCAATCGGGAGAAAGTATCGAAGGCCACCAACGGTCGCGTCGCTTACATCCACGTGCCGGACACGCAGATCTCGGGCATGCGCGAGTTCACCCGCCAGTACTACCCCCAGACCGACAAGACGGGGATCATCGTCGACGAGCGGTGGAACAGCGGGGGCTTCATCCCGGACTTCTTCATCGAGCGCCTGCAGCGAACCACGTGGGTGCGCTGGTCGAATCGGGACGGCAACGGGTTCAAGACGCCCGGAACCGGCATCGATGGGCCCAAATGCATACTGATCAACCAATACGCGGGATCGGGTGGGGATGCGTTCCCGTTCTATTTCCGGCTGAAGGGGATCGGTCCGGTGATCGGCAAGCGCACGTGGGGAGGCCTCGTCGGGATCAGCCACGACCTCCCGCTCGTCGACGGCGGGTCCGTCACCATGCCCGACTTCGGCATGTGGGACCCGAAGACGCAGCAATGGCTGGTCGAGAACCACGGCGTCGACCCGGATATCGAGGTCGAGAATCCTCCGAGCGAGCTGGTCGCCGGGCACGACCCGCAGCTCGAGCGCGCCATCAAGTACGTCAACGAAGAGCTGGTGGCCCACCCCGTGAACAAGCCCGAAAGGCCAAAATACAAGGTCCAGTAGTCGATCGGGAAGCCTCCACCGCGGGGTAAGATTCGAAGTTCGGTTCCGTGGAGAGCACGAGCGTGGGCGATTCGACGATCCCGGGCGGGGGTGTGCGCTTGCGCCCGGCGGCTTCCGATCGGGCGCGAGCGCGGGCGATCGCTCTGCCCCTTGGCGTGGCGATTGTCGCGCTCGCCGTCTGGGCGCTGCTCGCGAAGCTCGAGGTCTTCCCCTCGACGGCGTTCCCGTCCCCGCTCGATGTCGTGCGCGGATTCGTCGACAAGGCGCGATCCGGCACCTTGTTCGACGATGTCGTGGCCTCGCTGTTTCGCGTCACCATCGGGTTCGGCCTCGCGGTGACCCTCGGCATCCCCTTGGGGCTCTGGCTCGGCCTGCGCGTCCGCGTCCGCCTCGCCCTCCTGCCCGCCGTCAACTTCTTCCGCAGCCTTTCCCCGCTGGCGTGGATCCCGTTCGCCATCATCTGGTTCGGCATCGGGGACACGCCTTCGATCTTCCTCATCTTCATGACCGCGTTCTTCCCGATGGTGCTCGCGACGAGCGCAGCGGTCGCCGGCATTCCGACGGTCTATTTCCGCGTCGCGCGGGCGTACGGGTTCCGGGGGCTGGAATTCCTGACCCAGGTCACCCTCCCCGCGATCGTTCCGCAGGTGATCACCGCGCTCCGGGTGACCGCGGGCTTGTCGTGGGTCGTCGTGGTCGCCGCCGAGATGATCGCAGGGCGCGATGGTCTCGGGTTCCTCATCTGGGACGCGCGCAACCAACTGCGGCCCGATCTCGTCGTCGTCGGCATGGTGGTCATCGGACTCATCGGGGTGATCATCGATCGCCTGCTGATGCGGCTGACGCTCCTCTCCAGCGTGAGGTGGGGCTATGACCGCTGATCGATTCCGGCTCGAGTCGGTCGGGCGGACCTTCGGCGCGGTCGAGGTGCTCAGGAACGTCTCGATGACGATCCGGGATGGGGAGTTCGTCGCCGTCGTCGGCCCGTCCGGCTGCGGGAAGACGACGCTCTTGAACATTCTGTCCGGCTTCGATCAGCCGACCTCCGGCCGGATCGAGCGGTCGGGCGCGGCTCGCATGGTCTACCAGCAGGACGGCCTGTTCCCCTGGAGGACGGCGGCGCAGAACATCGAGATCGGGCTTCGTCACGTCGCGGAGACCGCGGAGCGAGCGCGCCAGCGGGACGAGATGCTCGCGCTCATCGGGCTGGACGGGTTCGCGGAGCACTACCCCCACCAGCTGTCGGGCGGCATGCGCCAGCGCGTCGAGCTGGCGCGGGCGCTCGCGGGGCAGAGCGACATTCTCCTCATGGACGAGCCGTTCTCCGCGCTCGACTACATGACGCGCCTGCGCATGCGGCAGGAGCTGGCGCGCTTGCTTCACGAGCGTCCCCGCACCGTGGTCCTGGTCACTCACGACATCGAAGAGGCGGCTCAGCTCGCGGATCGCGTCATCGTGCTGTCCGGCCGGCCGGGACGGATCCGGAGCGAGCGGCCGCTTTTCGTGCCGCGTCCCCGCGACATCACCCATCCGGAGGTTGTCGAGGCGATGCACGCGGTGCTCGTCGAGCTGGGGCTCGAAGGACGCGCGATGGAGGCGCTCCAGAGCGATCCCGCGCTTCTCGACGACACGCTGGCTCCGGTGCCCGACGACGGCGAGGAGCATCCGTGAGGCTGCGCCGCGCGTGGCCGGCGGGTGCGGTCGTCCTCTACGTCGCCCTGCTGGTCGTCTTCCGCTATCGCGCGCTCCACAGGCCGCTGCCGCATACCGAAGAGACGTACCACCGCGCACCCACGGCGGGCCGCCGAACCTTGACGGTCGCATTCATTCCGGTGACGTGCCACCTGACGTGCCCGGTGACGGACTTCGCTTCGAAGACCAGCACGACCGGGACGCAGTTCGACGCGATGCGGTTCGCCGAGTTCCCGTCGATCGTCGAAGCTCTCAAGACGAAGAAGCTGCTCGCCGGCTTTCTCACGATCCCGCTCGCCATGAAGATGAGGGAGCAGGGGGCCCCGATCCGCATCTGCTGCCTCGGGCACCGGGATGGATCCCAATTGACGATTCGCAAAGAGGACCCGGCGAAGTCCCTGCGGGACATGCGCGGCAAGACGATCGCCATCCCGTCGCCGTTCAGCAACGAGAATTTCTTCGTCAACAAGATGATGCGCGATCAGGGGGTCGCCCCCCACGAGATCAAGTTCGTCGTTCTGCCGCCGGCGGACATGCCGGCGGCCCTGCAGGCGAGGGCGATCGACGGGTTCATCGTCGCCGAGCCCTACTGCGGCAAGGCCGAGATGGACGGCTACGGTCGGGTGCTGTACTACGCCAAGGACATTTGGCCGAACTACATCTCCTGCTGCCTCGTCGTTCACACCGATCTCATCCGTGACGAGCCGGAGGTCGTGCGCGATCTGGTGCGCGGCATCGTTGCGTCGGGGGAGTGGGCGCAGAAGGAGCGCCTCGGTGCGGCGAAGCTGGTTTCTCCGTATTTCGGGATCAACGAGCCGCTCATGCGCTATGTGCTGACACAGCCGATCGACCGGGTGACGTTCGTCAATCTCAATCCTAGCGACGTCGAGGTTCAGCGGGTCATGGACATGGGGATCAGCTTGGGATTCCTGAAGCAGCGCACGCCGCTCGACGAGCTGCTCGACCGGTCGTTCATCCCCGACTCGATCCCTCCCGCGGCGATCGATCTTTCGCGCATGGCCGAGATCGTGAACACGGGGATGAAGCCCTAGCGCCGCTCCCGGAGCTTCTCGATCAGCTCCGGCAGGTGCTGGCGCGATTCCGGGCTGTCCGGATTCAGGGCGATCGCCCGCCTGAACGCCTCGATGGCGTTCTCGTTGCGGCCGACGGCCTGGTAGGCCAGGCCGAGCTCGACGCAGACGTCGGCGTCGTCGGGCGCCAGGCGCCGCGCTTCCTCGAGCTGGGCGACGGCTTCCTGATTTCGACCGAGCCGGCGCAGGACGCCTCCGTAGTCGAACCGCGCGGCGGCGGAATCCGGCGCCTCGGCGACGCAGGACTGGTATTCCTGCGCCGCTTCCGCGAGCCTTCCGGCTTCAGCGAGCGTCCCGGCGCGGCGGAACCGATCCTCGCCCGTCGGATGAGCCGCTCGCCGGATGTCCTCCAAGTTTTGCCGCAGCGCCGGCTGATCGGGTGCCAGGGCGATGGCCGCCTCCGCCTGACGCTCAGCGTGCTCGAAGTCGTCGTTGAGCAGGTAGCACCAAGCCAGTCCCAGCTTGACCTCGACGACGCCGGCCAACCCCCATCGATCGGCGAGCGAGAAGTGCCGGTACGCCTCCGCGGCAGCCCGCTGCTGGCGCTCCGAGCGGGGCATCGAGCGAAACGCCCCCGAAAGCACCTGCTCCCGGGTCACCTCGGTCCGGTTCAGCTCGTGCCGGCCCCAAGCACGGTGCCATTGCGCGAACGCGCTATGCGCGGTGAAAAGCAGCCAGAGCGCCGTCGCGCCCGCAAAGATGCTGCCGGCCCGCCTCACCCGGCCGGCGCTCTTGAGCAGGAGGTTTTGAACGCGCACCTCCGACCGAGCCGCGAGATGCCAGAGCTTCAAGGCGAGAAAGGCCGTGATCCCGCCCAGGCCCACCGACATCAGAAGAGGCGGCCCGTCGTAGAGGTCGCGAAAGGCGAGCGTCGCGACGAGCCCGACGGCGGCCACCAGCAGCTCCTCGCCGAGTGTCAGGTCGTAAAGCTTCATGCGGGGACGCGCGGGAGCGCGCTTGGCCAACGAGGGGGGCGCGAACGAAAACCTGAGCGCCCCTTTGGGACAGACGCTGACGCAGTCCATGCATTTCATGCAGCCCGGATCGACGACCATGCCGTAGAGCCGGACTTCTTCGTGGACGCGGACGTTGGACGTACAGGTGACGGTGCAGTGTCCGCACTGCTCGCAATTCTCGTCGACCACGATCCGCCCTGGAGACGCATAGTCCAGGCCGCCGAACATCGCGCCGTACGGGCAGCCGTACGTACAGAACCCCTTGGCGCCCAGGAAGTACACCGCTGCGAAGCCGCAGCTCGCGATGGTCAAGGTCGCGAAGAGAGGGCCGGGGAACGTCGCCCAAAGGCTGGTCGTGATCAGGTGATTGGTGAGCCCGGGGAACTTCCTTCCAGGCCCGCTCGAAGCGAGGCGGACGACGGTCGGCCAGAGGAACATGTAGAACGCCACCGCCAGCGGAGCGAACGCCAGGAGCCGAGCCCGGAAGGGCCGCGGGCGCACGCCCAGCGTCTTCATGATCCAGGCGCAGAAGTCCTGGAGCGCGACGATGTGACAGCCCCAGCCGCAGAAGAAGCGGCCGAGGACGAGAGTGCCCGCCAGCGCGACGGCGAAGAAGATGAAGCCGCAGTTCACATAGCCGAGCTCGAGCGTGTACATCGACTCCGAAGGCTCGACCGGCGAGAGCGTGCGGCCGGCAAGGAGATAGTGCGTGACGTGGAGGGCGACGAGGGCATGGACCCCAATGAGGACCATGGCCCTCCATTTGCCTCTCTTGGATTTCCGGACGACGGAAAGTTTCCCCTGACCGACGACCGGAAGGAGGGGATCGCCCGTCTCTACGCCGACACCGCACCGGCCCGGGGTGGCCGTTATCTTGGAATTCGTCCTCTCTCCCACTCGATCGGCGATTCTAGCCGTCTTTGGCGAAATCGGTCTGTCACAGCGGGCCCGATCAGCGTATCTTCGCGGGCGTTTGTCCGGGGTATCCACCCCGTCGGGGGACAGGAATGCGCTTGACTTCGGGGAACGGGATCTGGAAGCGGTCTGCGTTCTTGGGCGTGCTCGTCGCCGGCGTGCTGGCGGGGGCGCCCGCGGTCATGGCGGCCTGCGGAAACGGCACCATCGAGCCGGGCGAGGACTGCGACGACGGCTCACAAAACGGCACGACGAACTCATGCTGCACGTCGAGCTGCACGTTCAGCGGCAAGGCACCCGACGTCATCGTCGGGGATCTGGTCGGCACGACGAACTGGGGCACCGTCTCGGGCAGCGGAATCACGGCCTACTCGGTCGGAACCACGTCGTGCAACATCGGCTCCTGCTGGCTCAACTGGATCTCGTCCACCGCGGAACACCCGGTGATCGGGCAGAACATGTTCCGCCTCAAGGACGGCCGCTTCGAGCAGGTTGGCCAGTCTTGGCTGAAGCACGGCTTCACCGCGTTGGCCGGAAACGTCTGCTCCAACTCGTGCGTCACGCCTCCCTCGGGCGCCCACTTGGGCGTCAACTGCTCCGACCCGTACGACAGCGGTCTCAACGGGACTCAGACGCGCCTCGGCCCGAAGAACGACGTCAACCCGAACACCGGCGTCTTTCTCTTTCCGGACTCGCGGGAGAGCTTGACGGGCAACGCGATCTACAAGAGGCTCCAGGTCCACAACACGGATCTCGACCCGGCGCTGAACGTCGGCGCCCTCTACTTCGTCGAAGGGCAGTACGTCACCCACGACGACGCGACCGCCAAGAACAATCCCAACAACGCCTCGTACCGGGCCGTCGCCGTCGGCGCATCGCCGTACAACATCACCCTTCAGGGGACGACCCAGAGGCAGAAGGCGGGGATCCAGGCGTGGAAGGCGACCGACCCGACGGTCACCGAGACCATCCTGGGCGCCCCCGAAGGTGAGTTCATCATCTCCGCGAAGGTGACGAACTTGGGCGGCGGGATCTACCACTACGAATACGCGGTCCAAAACCTGAACAACAATCGCGCCGCCCAGGCGTTCACCGTGCCGCTTCCCGCAGGGGCGACGGTGACGAACATCGGGTTCCACGACGTCGACTATCACAGCAATGCGCCGGCCGATCAGTACGACGGCACCGACTGGCCGGCGACGGTAGGACCGAGCTCCATCACCTGGGCGACGCAGACGTATGCGGTCAATCAGATGGCCAACGCCCTTCGCTGGGGCACGCTCTACAATTTTCGCTTCGACACCAACGTTGCGCCCGGGACGTCGTCCGTGGTGATCACCTTGTTCAAGCCCGGCTCGCCGACGACGGCCAACGCCACGACGGTGACGCCTGGGACGTGCGGAGGGGCCCCCGACGGCACCGCCTGCAACGACAACAACGCCTGTACCCTGACCGATACTTGCACCTCGGGCCTCTGCGTCGGGTCGAACCCGATCGTCTGCACGGCGAGCGACGCCTGCCACAACGCGGGAACCTGCGATGCGGCGACAGGGGTTTGCTCGAACCCGGCCAAACCGAATGGGACAGCATGCAGCGACGGCAACGCCTGCACTCAGACCGATGCGTGCCAGGCGGGCGTCTGCCAGGGCTCGAACCCGGTCGTCTGCACGGCGAGCGATTCGTGTCACCTCGCCGGTGTGTGCAACACCGTCAGCGGGGTCTGCTCGAATCCCGCGGCGCCCGACGGCTCCGGCTGCAGCGACGGCAACGCCTGCACCCAGACCGATGCGTGCCAGGCGGGCGTCTGTCAGGGCTCGAACCCGGTCCTCTGCACGGCGAGCGACGTGTGCCACGTCGCGGGCACGTGCGATTCGGCGACGGGCGCTTGTTCCAACCCCGCCGCCACGGACGGAACCCCCTGTGACGATGCGAATGCCTGCACGCAGACCGACGGTTGTCAGGGGGGCGTCTGCCGTGGCTCGAATCCGGTCGTCTGCACCGCGAGCGACGCCTGTCACGTCGCGGGGACGTGCGACACCTCGACCGGGGCGTGCTCGAACCCCGCGGCGCCGGACGGTACTCCATGCTTCGACGGGAACCTCTGCACGCAGACGGATCTCTGCGCGACCGGGGCGTGCATCGGGTCGAACGAGGTCGTCTGCGCCGCTCTCGACGCCTGCCACGACGTCGGCGTCTGCGACAGCGGCACGGGCAGCTGCTCCAACCCCGTCAAGGCCGACAACTCGCCTTGCGATGACGGCAACGCCTGCACGACGAACGACGTTTGCACCGGCGGCTCCTGCGCCGGCCAGGGTCAGCCGGCGCCTCCCGAGGTGGACGACGGCGTGCTGGTGTTCCAGGATTCCGGCGTCTCGACGATCAGCTGGAACCCGGCGCCAGGGAGCACGAGCTCCACGGTGCTGCGCGGATTCGTCAGCGCGCTGCCGGTCGGTCCGGGAGGTGGGGACGAGGTTTGCCTGCAAAGCGGGATCACGGGGTCGTCGTTCCCGGACGCCGACGATCCCGGGCCCGACCAGGCCTTCTGGTATCTCATCGTCGGAGAGAACGCCTGCGGGCTGGGACCGTACGGATTCGAGGTGGACAGCGGGGCGCAGGTTCCCCGCGTGACGACCACCTGCCCGTAGACCGCGGGCGCTCCGCTCGGGGGTTGACACGTACGAATGTTTTCGTACATACTGCCCCTGTGCGCAAGCGACCCACGGCCGCCGAGCTGGCGATTCTCGGTGTCCTCTGGACGACCGGCCCGGCGACGGTCCGTGAGGTCCACGAGCGCCTCAGCGCGAGCAAAGCGACCGGCTACACGACGGTCCTGAAACTGCTCCAGATCATGACCCACAAGGGGCTCGTCATTCGCGACGAGAAGGAGCGGGCGCACGTCTACCGGGCCCGCTTGCCTCAGGAGCGGACGCAGGCCCAGCTCGTGCGCGACTTGGTCGACAAGGCGTTCAGCGGATCGGCGGCCCGCCTCGTCATGCAAGCGCTGTCGAGCAAGCGGGCGACGCCGGCCGAGCTCGCCGAGATCCGACGCACGCTCGATGAGATGGAGGGCGATACCCGATGAATGCTTCCGTCACCGACGCTCTCGCTCCGGCGCTCGTCCACTTCCTCTGGCAGGGAGCGGCGATCGCGATCGTCCTCGGCCTGGCCGGACCCCTCCTGCGGCGCGTGCGCCCGCAGGCGCGCTACCTGATGCTCTGCGGCGCCCTCGGCCTGATGGCCGCGGCACCCACGATCACCTTCCTCATCAAGAGCGCACACCCACCGGCCGGGAGCGAGGCGGCGCCGGCCGTCGCGGCCGCCTTCCCCACGACTCCGCTCGGTGCACCGGTCGAGACCGATCCCTCGCGCCCCTGGCGGCCGTGGGTGGTCAGCGTCTGGCTCGCCGGCGTCGCCGTTCTGGCGGCGCGCGCCCTGGGAGGCTGGCTCGCCGCGCGAAGACTGACGCACCGGCAAACCTCCCCCGCGGCGGCGGCCCTCCAGCAGGCGGCGCGGCGCTTCGCACGGGCGCTCGACCTTCGCCGCCCGGTCCGCCTCCTGACGTCCGCGATCGTCAAGGTTCCCGTGGTCGTCGGCTGGCTCCGGCCGGTCGTCCTTCTGCCGATCGGGGCGGTCACCAGTTTGACCCCGGCCCAAATCGAGATGCTGATCGCCCACGAGCTGGCCCACGTGCGGCGGTACGACGTCCTCGTGAACTTCCTGCAAACAGCGGTCGAGACCCTGCTCTTCTACCACCCCGCCGTGTGGTGGGTGAGCGGACAGATCCGCGCCGAGCGCGAGCATTGCTGCGACGACCTCGCGGTCGGTGTTTGCGGCGACGTCCGGGCGTACGCCGGTGCTCTCGCCTCGCTCGAGAGCTTCCGCGCGGAGGCGCCGGCGCTCGCGGTCCCCGCAAGCGGCGGCTCGCTCCTGTCGCGAATCCAACGCTTGGCAGGGCGGGAGCGCATCCGCCCGATGACACCTCCGGCGTGGGTCGGGGCGCTGCTCCCCGCAGCCGCCGTCGTCGCCGCGCTGTTCACGGCGGCGCCGCATCTCGCGGTGGCGGAGTCCGCCGGCTATCTTCGCGGGCTCGCCGACGCGGGGTACACGAAGGTCAGCGTCGACGAGATCATCGAGCTCAAGGAGCACGGGGTCGAGCCGGACTACATCAAGAAGATGCTCGCCGCGGGGCTGGGCCCGCTCTCGGTCGACGAGCTGATCCGGCTGCGGGAGCACGGCGTCGAGCCGGAGTTCGCCGCCGCCATCAGCCGGTCGGGGCTGCTCCGAACCGTCGACGTTCGCTCCACCATCGAGCTGCGGGAGAACGGTGCCGACGGCCACGAGATGGAGCGGATCCGGGCGCTCGGGTTCGGTCCGTACTCGACCGATGAAGTGATCCGGTTGCGCCAAAACGGCATCGAGCCGTCGACGTTCGAGGCCCTGATCGAGGCGGGGGTGCAATCCTCCGGCGTCGAAGGTGCCGTCGAGTTCCGGCAGAACGGCATCACGGTCGATCGCATCCGCTCGATGAAGCGGCAGGGGTTCAAGGACCTCTCCGTCGAGCAGATCGTCAAGCTGAGCCGGGGCGGGGTCATATGAAGGAGTCGGCGATGATCAGGTTTCGAAGCGGGCTGTGCGGCATGGCGCTCCTCGCGGGGTCGCTCTCGATCGCAACGCCTGACGACGCGGCGCTCCCCGCGGCCGGAGAATGGTCGCTCAACAATTGGATCAGCGGCGCCGGCACGGTTCAGCTGACGCTCAAGCAGCGCTCCTCAGGCTCGCGCTGGCAGTGGTCGAGCACCCAGCCGCTGGTCGAGCTGCGTGGATTGAGCCGCGAGCAGCTCCACGCCGCGCACGGCGACGTCCGCTTCACGCTTCCGCGCGACGCGGGCACGTTCGCCTTCGAAGGAAGCGTCGTGCTCGGGCTGGGGCGCGGAACGTTCCAGTTCACGGCCGACCCGGAGTTCACCGGCAAGCTCGCCGCTCTGGGGTACGAGCGCGTCGCCGACGCCGACGTCCTCGGCATGGCGATCCGAGACGTCTCGATCGCCTTCGCGGGAGAGGTCAAGCGCGCAGGGCTCCGCGACGTGACGGTCCGCGATCTCGTGCGGCTGCGCGACCACGGCGTGACCATCGACTTCGCGCGCGAGCTGACGACGATCGCCTATCCCCGCCTGTCCGCGGACGACGTCGTGAGCTTCGCCGATCACGCCGTGCCGACCGATTTCCTGAAGACCCTGAAGAGCTCCGGCTATCCGGAGCTACCCGCTCGCGACATCGTGAAGCTCCGCGACCACGGAGTGGACTCCGCCTACATCGAGGGGCTCGCGGACACCGGATACGGGACGATCACTCCTGAGGAGATCATCCTCCTCCGGGATCACGGCGTGGACGCGGAGTACGTGGCTCGCGTCCGGTCGGCCGGCTTCAAGGACGTGTCCGTGGACCAGATCGTCAAGCTGCACGACCACGGCGTCGACTAGACGATCGCCGCGAGCGCGAGCCCGACGAGCACGTTGCCGATGACGTGGTCCGCCACGCAGACGCCGGTATACGCCGTCGAGTTCCGGAAACTCGAAGCGAGTTTTCGCGAATCTAACATGGAGGATTCGTTCGACTAGAATGCCGAAGGAGACGAGCCGCCCATGCGCCTGACAATCGGATTCGTGTTGGTCCTGACCTCGCTCTCGGCCACGCTCGCTCAGAGCCCCGTTCCGCACGGGGTCGATCTGTCCGACATCGACCGGGCGGCCGATCCCTGCACGGATTTCTTCGCCTACGCCAACGGAGCCTGGCGCGCGAAGAACCCCATACCCCCGTCGATGACCCGGTGGAGCAAGCGGTGGCAGGCGGGGGAGGGCTCCAAGGACAAGCTCCGGGAGATCCTCGAGGCGGCGGCCGCGAATCCTGCGGCTCCGGCGGGGAGCGCGGAGCGGCTGATCGGCGACTACTACGCGTCCTGCATGGACGAATCAAGGGTGAACGGGCTCGAGCTCGCGCCGCTCGCCCCTTGGCTGGCCAAGATCGACGGCGCCCAAGACATGGCCGCGCTGCAATCGGTCATCGCCGAGATGCACGCGGTCGGGCTGCAGGTCCCCTTCAACGTCGCAGGCCAGTCGGACCCGCACCAGCCCGGGCTCGTTCTGGCCGACGTCGGCGCCAGCGGTTTTCCTCTCCCCGACCGCGACTACTACCTGAAGCCGTATGCGCGGTTCAAGGAAGCGCGGGAGAAATACCAGGCGCACATCGTCGCCATGCTCAAGCTGGCCGGCTGGAAGCCCAAAGGCGCCGAGGCGGGCGCGGCGGTCGTCATGCGGATGGAGACCAAATTCGCCGAGGCCTTCCTCGACAACGTCGCGCTCCGCGACCCCGCGGCGACCGACCACAATACGACGTTCGCGCAGCTGTCGGCGCTGGTGCCGCACTTCGACTGGGTGAGCTACTTCAAGCGGCGTCAGATCGCGCAGGACGTCGACATGAACGTCGATCAGCCGAAGTACATGGAAGAGCTCGAACGGCAGCTTCAGCAGACGCCGCTCGCCGATTGGAAGACCTATCTCAAATGGGAGGCGCTCACCGAAATGGCGGAGGCGCTCTCCCAGCCCTTCGTCGACGAGGACTTCGCCTTCTTCGGCCACACCCTCGCCGGGGCCGCCGAGATCAAGCCGCGGTGGAAGCGCTGCGTGGAATCCACCGACCGTCTGTTCGGCGATGCGCTGGGGAAGAAGTACGTCGAGAAGTACTTCCCGCCGGAAGCCAAGGTCCGGATGCAGGAGATGGTCCGCAATCTGATCCTCGCCATGCGCGACGACATTCTCTCCCGCCCGTGGATGAGCGACGAGACGAAGGAGCGGGCGATGGCCAAGATCGCCACCTTCAATCCCAAGATCGGCTACCCCGACCGGTGGAAGGACTACTCGCACGTCGAGATCAAGCGCGACGCGTTCTTCGAGAACGTCGTCGCCGGAGGCCGGTTCGGGGTCGAGGACGACCGCAAGACGATCGGCAAGCCCGTCGACCGGGGGCGGTGGGGGATGACGCCGCCGACCTCCGACGCCTACGAGAACCCGCTCCTGAACGAGATCGTCTTCCCGGCCGGCATCCTCCAGCCGCCCGCCTTCTCCGTCGACGCGGTCGATGCCGTGAACTACGGCGCGATCGGCGTCGTCATCGGCCACGAGATCTCCCACGGGTTCGACGACCAGGGGGCGCAGTACGACTATCTTGGGCGCCTGCGGAACTGGTGGACGGACGCCGACCTGAAGCAATTCCAGGACCGCGGCGCCTGCGTCGTCGACCAATTCAATCACTACGAAATCGACGGAGGGATCCCCCACAACGGGAAGCTGGTCCTGGGGGAGAGCATCGGCGATCTCGGCGGAGCGAAGCTCGCTTACTCGGCCTACGAGAAGTCGCTCTCCGGGAAGCCGCGCCCGGCCGCGCTCGATGGGTTCACGCCGGAACAGCAGTTCTTCATCGCGTGGGGCCAGTTCCGCGGCGACGCCATCCGCCCCGAGCAGCAGAAGCTGATGGTCCAGGCCGATCCGCATCCGATCGCGAAGTACCGGGTCAACGGCCCGCTGTCGAACTTGACCGAGTTCCGCGAGGCGTTCTCCTGCAAGGCCGACGCGCCGATGGTGCGACCCCCCGACAAGCGCTGCGAGGTTTGGTGAGCGCTGACGAACCGATCGACGTGCGGCCCGCCCGTCCTGGCGATCTCGCCGCGGCCGCGAGGCTCGCCGCGGAGCTGGTGCGGCTGCACCACGCCTACGACCCTTTGCGCTTCATGCGGATCGAGCCGTTGGAGCAGGGCTACGAGCGGTTCCTACGCACCCAGATCGATCGCGAAGGCGTCGTCCTGCTCGTGGCGGAGCGCCCGGGCGCCCCCGAGCCCGCGATCGTCGGCTACCTGCTCGCGAGCCTCGAGGAGAGGGACTGGAGCGATCTCCGCGAAGCGTGCGCCAAGATCCACGACGTCTACGTCGACGCGAGCGTTCGACGGCATGGCGTCGCATCGCGCCTCGTCGAGGACGCGGTGGCGCGTCTCACGGCCCTGGGCGCGCCCCGCGTCGTCCTGATGGCCGCCTGGCGGAACGAAGCGGCCCGGCGCCTGTTCGACCGGCTGGGATTCCGGCCCACGATGCTCGAGATGACCCGCGAGGCGCGCCTTGGCGGATAAACTCCGGCGATGGCTGGGACCGGCGCTGCTCGTCTTCTTGATACCGCTCGACGCAGGGGCGAAGCGCCCGGCCGAAGCGATTCCTCGTGCCTTCGTCCACGAGACGGTCGAATCGATCGCAACGCTCGTCCGCGACGAGTACGTGGATCCCGACGTCGCCTCCGCCGTCGCGGCGTCGCTGAGGGCACGCCTCGCCCAGGGGCGTTACGACCGCGTGAGGTCGGCGCCGGCGCTGGCCGAGCAGCTCACACGGGACCTGTTCGAGGCGACCCACGACAAGCACCTCGCCGTCGCGGTCATCCCGGACGCCCCTCCCGAGCCTCAGCCGGGGATCGCCGAGGACAACGCGCGGGCCTTGACGGCCCTTCGGTCGGACTTCGGCGTGCAGCGCGTCGAGATCCTGGATGGCAACGTGGGCTACCTCAATCTGACCTCGTTCTATCGGCCCGAGGAGGCGGGCCGAGCGATCTCGTCGGCGATGGGAACCCTCTCCCACGCTGACGCGCTCATCCTCGACCTGCGAGACAACGGCGGCGGCTCGCCGGACGGCGTGGCGCTCTTCGCGAGTTATTTCTTCGCTCAACCCGGGCTCCCTCTCTTCGAGATCGTTTCCCGCTCCGGACAAGGCGGCGGCCGCTACGCCACCTCCGAGGTCGAGGAAACGGCCCGGAATGCTGGACGGCCGGTCTATGTCTTGACCGCCGCGAAGACCTTTTCCGCGGGCGAGGGCCTGGCGTTTCTCCTCCAAGAGCGAAAACGCGCCGAGGTGGTCGGCGAAAAAACCGCGGGGGCCGCCAACCCGGGTCGTCCTTATCCCGTCAATTACCGATTCAACGTGACCATCCCGAATGGCAGGGTTCACATGGCGATCAGCGGGCGCAACTGGGAAGGTGCGGGCGTGGTTCCGGACGTCGCGGTGCCGGCCGGCGATGCGCTGCGCGTCGCCCACGCACGGGCTCTGCGTGGGTTGATCTCCAAGGCGCCCGAAGGGGAGTGGCGCGAACTCCTCGAGACCAAACTCAAGGCTTTGAGCGGCTCGAAGTAAGACCCTGTTGCCTTTCTGCGGGGTTAGCCGTATTGAGTGCGCCGAGGAGGATTGCCGATGCGCGTAGCCCGACTTCTGGGGTTGGTGTGTCTGCTCGCCTCGGCCGCCCTCTCCCTGCACACCCGGGCCGACGCGAGTGACCCGAGTCTCCCGAAGAAAGCCCGGGCCAAGAGGGTTCGAGCGGTCGCGCCTGCCTCTCCGGCTGGCGCTCCGAAGGCCCCTCAGAGCGACGACGCCTACTACGGCGGCCCGAACCTCGACACGATCAAGACCTACCGGAACGCGCTCGGGCAGGCCGTCTATTCGATCTCGCCGTCGCACTTCGACCTCTCGCCGCCTCTCTCCGAGCTGGCCGCAAAGGCAGGGCCGTCCGAGGCCGCCACGGAGGAAGAAGGACCCGAGAATCCCCAGCTCCCGGCCTGGCGCATCGTTCGCTCCCCTCTTCCTGATCCGGTCGTCCAAGTCGTCGTCTCCCCCGGCGAATCGCTGTCGTCGGCGCCGCCCCCGCCGCTGGCGCCCACCGGCGGCTTCAACTTCGCCGGCGTTCCGACGAACGGCCTGACGCCGTCCGACAGCAACGGATCGGTCGGCCTCACGCAGCTCGTCGAGACCGTGAACACGCGGTACGAGGTCTGGAATCTGAACCGGAGCAGCAAGACCGTGACCGTCGCGCTGGGTCCGGTCAACATCAACTCGCTCTGGAACGGCTTCGGGGGAGCGTGTCAGGCCCAGAACAGCGGCGACCCGATCGTCCTGTACGACAAGATCGCGAATCGCTGGCTGATCTCGCAATTCACGTCCACCGCCGCCAACGGCGTCTATTTCCAGTGCGTCGCGATCTCGGCGACCCCCGGCGGCGTCGCGACGGGACCGTACTACCGGTACGCCTTCGCCGTCCCGGGCGGGAGCTTCGGCGATTACCCGCACTTCGGCGTCTGGAGCGACGCGTACTACATGATGGCTCACGCATTTCAAGGGAACACCTACGTCGCCGCGCTGTTCGCGGCGATGGACCGGACGAAGATGATCGCCGGCGATCCGACCGCGACGTGGCAGGTGATCCAGGACCCGACCGAGGGCGGGCACATGCCGGCGGATATCGACGGGTTCGCGCTTCCGCCGACGGGAGCGCCCGGGATCTTTCTCTCGCTTCACACCTCGGGGATGTTCATCTATCGCATGAAGGTGGATTTCGTCACCCCTGCCAACACGGTCAACACGCTTCAGGCCAACGTTCCCGTCGCACCCTCGACGGCGGCTTGCGGCGGCGGGGCGTGCATCCCGCAGCCCGGGGGCGGAAACGTCTCCTCGCTCGCCGACCGGCTGATGTTCCGCGCCGCGTATCGGAACCTGATCGATCACGAGTCGCTGGTGATAAGCCACTCGGTCGATCCGTCGGTGAGCGGCGTCGTCTCCGGCGTCCGCTGGTACGACTTCAGGCTCTCGGGCAATCCCGATCCGAGGTGCCCCACCTATCCGTGCATCTATCAGCAGGGAACGATCGCCGACGTCGCCAACGGCCGGAGCCGCTGGATGCCGTCCATCGCGATGGACGGCGCCGAGAACATGCTCGTCGGGTACAGCACGACCGGTAAGACGAACGGATCGGAGAATCACAGCATCCGGTACACCGGCCGCGCCAAGGACGACTCGCCGGGAACGATGACGGCCCCTGAAACGACCATCGCCACCGGCACGGCGAACAACGGGAACGGACGCTGGGGCGACTACACCAGCATGAGCATCGACCCGTCCGACGATTGCACGTTCTTCTACGTCAACCAGTTCTTCCAGACGACGAGCAGCTGGAGCACGCAGATCGCCTCTGCGGCATGGCCGGCGGGAACCGGAGCGGGTCAGTGCTCGCCGACGTCGTGCTCCACCCGACCGACGAGCGCGCCGACGATCGGAACCGCGACGTCTCCGGGGGACAACCAGATCACGGTGAGCTGGACCGGGCTCGTCCCTGCGCCCGGCTCGTACGCCATCGAGCGCGCCGACGGCGTCTGCGGTAGCGAAGGGGCGTATCGCCCGCTCACCGCGGTCCCCGGCGGCTCGACGAGTTTCACCGATACGACCGTGCAAGGGGGGATCAACTACTCCTACCGGGTGATCGCGGCGACGGATACCGGCGGGAAATGTCAGGCCGCAGTCGCGAGCGGTTGCGTCAGCGCGGTGGCGCCCGGTGCATGCAGCCTGAAGCCGAGCTTCGCGGGGGGAACTGTCGGAGGGAGCAGCGGAGGCTCGCTCTGCGGCGTGACCGTCAGCTGGACGCCGGCGACATCGGGATGCCCGCTGACCCCCAACATGCGCTACAACGTCTTCCGCGGGACCGTCCCCGATTTCGTGCCATCGGTTGCGAACCGGATCGCGACGTGCGTGACCGGTCCGAATTCGTACACCGATACCAACAACCTCGCGAGCGGATCCACGTACTACTACATCGTTCGAGCCGAGGACAGCAGCAGCGGGAACGGCGGCGAGTGCGGCGGAGGCAACGAAGAGTCGAACGCCGTCGTCGTACCCGGCACGCCCTACGCGTCCGGGACGCAGTCCGTACCGGGAACCTGGACGGACGGCGGGGGGGACGGCACGTCGTTCCTCCGCCTCAACGTCGCGGGTCCGGGCGACACCGTGTTCGCCGATCCGACCTGGCGCTACGTCAAGACGACGACCGACCCCGGAGCGAATCACACGCCGGGCGGAGCTTACGCCTATCGCAATGCCGGTCCGAACGCGGGGAGCACCTACACGGCCAACACCTGCGCGGAGATGCAGTCGCCGCCCCTGACCATCGGCGGGAGCTCGCTCAACCTGCAGTACTGGGAGAAGCATCAGGTCGAATACCACTGGGACGGGATCGCCGTCGAATACTCCGTGCACGGGGGGGACTGGATCGACGTTCCCGCTCCCAGCAACGACACCGGTGCGGGGTGCTCGGCCACGGATGACACGACCGGCTGGGAGACGCTGAGCTGCACGCAGAGCCCGCCGATCAACGGCTGCCGCTACGCGGACTCCAAGCAAGCGTTCAACGGCCCGCTCGGTTCCGGAACGACTTGCAACGACTTCGCTACGGGCGCGATCACGACCTATGCCCACCGGTGCCATGCAATCACCGGTCTCACGCCCGGGGACGTGATTCAGTTCCGCTGGCGCTTCACCTCCGACCCGGGGGCGGAATACGCGGGGTTCTACCTCGACGACATCGCGGTGACCAACGTCCTGTTGCCGAACGCCTGCGCCCCCAACACCTGCCCGGGCCAAGCGGACGGAACTAGCTGCGACGACGGGAACGCCTGCTCGGTCAACGACGCTTGCGCGGGCGGTACCTGCGTCGGCACGCCGATCACCGCGCCGCCGGAAACTCAAAACGTCCGCGTGCAGGCCGACAAGGTGACCTACATCTGGGATCCCATGCCGAACACCCCGCACTACGACGTCGTTCGAGGCACGTTGAGCGCCTTGCCGGTCGGCCCCGGAGGGGGCGACGAGACCTGCTTCGACGATCTGATCGGGGCCGTGCTGGTGGATTCGACCGTGCCGGCGCCGGGCGCCGGGTTCTGGTACGTGTCGCGAGCCGAGAATGCTTGCGGCATCGGCACCTACGGGGCACGGAGCGACAACACGCCGAGGACCTCCACGACCTGCCCTTAGGGCGCGCGTCAGGGGTCCGCTCCCGCCGTCTTGCACCCGCAAGACGGGAACCTATATTCCCGCCGTATCGGCGGGGATCGCCATGGGGAACCTCGGGCTCGCAAAGACCGCGATCGCCGGCGCGGCGCTCCTCGGGAGCTCGGCGCTCCCGGCAGCGACCGTGGGCAATCCGCTGCCCGCGAGCGACGCTCGCGCAGGATCCCTCGCAGGAACGGTCACCCTCGGCACCAAGCTGTCCGCCCACCGAATGCGGTTCAGCCTGTACGCCGACGCCGGGCGCGCGGGCCGCCGCGCCGAGCCGCCGGCCAGCGAGCTCGAAAACGTCGTCGTCTACATCGAGCACGTCCCGGACGGCGCGGCCTCGCCGAATCCGCCGCGCGGCCCGTTTCGCATGGAGCAGGAAGGCCTGGCGTTCAAGCCTCACGTGCTCGCGGTCGTCAAGGGAACGGAGGTCGAGTTCCCCAATCGCGACCTGTTGTTCCACAACGTCTTCTCGCTCTCGAAGCCCGCGTCGTTCGACCTCGGGCGTTTCCCACAGAATGCGTCGAAGTCCCTCAAGTTCACGACACCGGGGATCGTCAAGGTCTTCTGCCACATCCACTCCGACATGAGCGGCGTGATCGTCGTTCTCGACAATCCCTTCTACGCCACCCCCGGAGCGGACGGCCGCTTCGTCATCGACGGGATCCCGCCGGGAGATTACCGCGTCGTCGCCTGGCACGAGCGGGCGCGCACGACCACGAAGAAGATCCATATCGACGCGGGAAAGGCGTCCGTTCTCCACTTCGAGATCCCGATCACCGAGGCCGAGGATGGCGGCTGACGCGGGACGCGGGACGCGCGTCGCCGGGGTGAGAGCCCGCTTTCGCGGCCTGAGCGTCGGCGCCAAGCTCGTCGTCTTCACCACCGCCCTGACGATCGTCGCGGTGTCGCTCGCGTTCGCCGCCTTGAGCGTCTTCGTCAAGCGCCACACGGAGCGACGTCTGGCCGAGACCCTGGCGCGGCACCAGGCCACGCTCTCGAATCGAGAGCGTGGGAATCTCGACGAGCTCCTGCGCATCTCGACCCTCATGACCGACTCACCGACGCTGCGCGCGGCGATGGAGACCTTCGCGTCGGAGTCCTCGCCGACCTCGGAGGAGCGGCGCGATCTTCTCGCGACGATCCAAACCGAGGCCGTCAAGGTCGCTCGGGGGCTGGGCCGGGATCTCCTTCTCGTGACCGACCGGAATGGGCGCGTCCTGGCGGCGGCGGGCCCTTCCGGCGCCTCCCATCGGGTGGGAGAGAACCTCTCCGGCGTGCCGCTGATCCGCGACGTTCTCCTTCAGGACGACCCGCTGGGAGAGCGCAACCTCTCCGTGCTGGAGTTCGGCGGACGGTACGTCCGGGTGGGGTGCGCGCCGATCGTGCTCCAGGGATTCGTGATCGGGACGCTGACCCTGGGCGATCGCATCGATCGCGGGTTCGCAATCCGCCTCGCGCAGTCGTTCGATTGCGACGTGGCCGTCCTCGCGGGAAGCCGCGCGGTCGCCTCGACGATCGGGAGCGGCACGCCGGGCGACGAGCTCACCCCTCTGGCGTCGGTGCCGGAGGTCTCCCGCGGAGCGCCGCGGATCGTGCACCTCGGGGGTGACGACTACGTGGCCGCGATCCTGCCCTTGGGCGCCGACGACGGCGGGCGTCCGGTCAGCCTCTACCTGCTGAACTCGTTGACGAAGACCCTCGGCGACTGGAACCGGTTCCTTCTGGGGATCGTCCTCGTCTGCGGCGCTTCGGCCGTTCTCGTCGCGGGCCTGGCGGCCTGGACGACCTCGCGCTCGCTGCTCCGCCCCCTCGAGCGATTCGTCGCCTTCATGAGATCCGTGGCATCGACCGGCGACCATTCGCGGAAGTTCGACGGAGCCGAAACGTGCGTCGAGGTCGCCACGCTCAACGCCGCCTACGATCACCTCATGGCGTCTCTCCTGGAGCACGAGCAGCGCCTGATCCGGAACGCGCTCGACGACCTGGACCGTCTCGAGCGCCTCAAGGAGTCGGAGAAGCTGGCCGCACTGGGGCGAATGCTCTCGGGGGCCGCGCACGAGATCAACAATCCGCTCACGGGGGTGATGGGCAACGTCGACATGATCCTCCGCGGCGACAAGCTCGACGCCGACACGCGGCACCGGCTCGAGACGGTCCGACGCGAAGGGCACCGGGTCACGGCGCTCGTCCGGCACCTGCTCAAGATCTCTCACCGGGATACGGGCGAGAAGGACCTCGTCGAGCTGGGCCAGGTGGTCCGGGAGGTCGTCGACGTGCGCAAGCACGACTTCGTCGCGGCGGGCATGAGCCTGGCTCTCGCCGCCAGCGACGTCCCCGTCCGGGTGGTGGGAAGCGAGCTCGAGCTCCACCAGGTTTTTCTGAACATCGTCAACAACGCGTACGACGCGCTGAAGGACTCCGGGCCCTCGCCGCGCCTGGAGGTCGCACTTTCGGTCGCGGGAGACAAGGCCACCGTGACCTTCGCCGACAACGGTCCGGGGATGAAGAACCCGAAGCAGGTCTTCGACCACTTCTACACGACGAAGCCGGTCGGCCAGGGGACCGGTCTCGGCCTCTCGATTTGCTACGCCGTCGTGCAGCAGCACGGCGGAAGGATCTGGGCAGAAAACCGTCCGGTGGGCGGGGCGAAGTTCTCGGTGGAGCTTCCCGCGGCGCCGATGCGCGAGGCCGCGATCGACGCCGCCGAGCCCGAGCCCGCCGACGATCACGCGCTGCTTCAGCGGTTGTCGGGCTCGGTGCTCGTCGTCGACGACGAGCCGACGCTCGTGGACTTGCAGAAGGAGATTCTCGAGGCGCTCGGCGCCGTCGTCGTGGGCGTCTCGTCGGGACGCGAGGCGATCGAGCAGCTGCGCCGGCGCTCGTTCGATCTGATCGTCACCGACCTGAGGATGCCCGGGGGCGTCTCGGGCCAGGACCTGTTCCGGTGGGTCGAGACCCATGCGCCGGAAGCCAAGCAGCGGTTCGTTTTCGTCACGGGGGACAACGCGGGGGATGGGAGCAAGGAGTTCATCGACGGCATCGGCGCCCGCTGCGTGATGAAGCCGTTCTCGATGGACGAGTACGTGCGGACGATGAAGATGACCTTCGACGAGATCCGTCGTGCGTAGCGGCTTGCGCGCCCTTCTCGCCTTAGCCGTCGCGGGAGCGGCGATCGGGAGCCCCGCGCGCGCGCAGACCGAGGACCGCTTCACGGTCAAGGGTCTCCAAGACTTCGAGCTCTACAAGACGGACGCGGGCTCGCTCCTCTTGAGCAGAAACGACGGCGACGTCGCCGGGAGCGCAAGGCTGAGGCTCTGGACCGCGGCCGATTTCACACGCGGGTTCGAAGGGGTGCTCCTGGGCACGGTCGAAGGGGGTAAGGCCACGTCCGAGCCAGGGACGCAGACGGCGATCGAGCAGGCGTTCGTCCGCTACACGTCCTCGGGGAGCGCACGCGTGATGGTGGACGTCGGACGGATCGTCGTTCCCGTCGGGAACTTCCCCAAGCGCTACCTCTCGAGCGTCAACCCGCTGATCGGCTCCCCCGACAGCTACGACGTCTCCTATCCCGAGGGCATCGTCGTCACGGGGAAAGAATCCTTCTTCGATTACCGCGTGGGCGTCATCGACCGGCCGCTGGTCAACCACGACTACGTTCCCGACTCCGACCGCTCTGTGCACCCCGCCGTCGACGTCGGCTTCACGCCCATCACCGGCTTGCGCCTGGGCGCCTACTACACGTCGGGGCCTTATCTCGGCCACACCGTCGCTGCGATGCTCCCCGCTGGCGCGAGCTCCGGCGACTACGCCGAGCAGGTCGCCGGCATCGAGCTGGAGTTCAGCCGCGGCTACTTCGAGCTGAACGGCGATCTGGCGTACTCGACCTACGAGGTGCCCACCTACACGGCTCTCTCGCGCGGGCAGGCCTGGTTCCTCGAGCCCAAGTACACGCTCACGCCGCGCCTCTTCATGGCTCTGCGCGTCGAGAAGAACGACTACCCCTACATCATGCCGGTGAACTCCGCTTTCTGGATCAATCAGAACGCCACGTTCTACGACGCCGATCTCGGCGCCGGCTGGCGCTTCACTCCGGAGCTGATCCTCAAGGCGTCCTATCGGCGGGACGACTGGCGCGTCGACGAAAGCCTGAAGTCGTACTTCCCGAACGGGTACTCGATCGGACTGCAGCTCTCCTACAGCTTCGACGTCCGATCCTGGTTCGAGCCGCAGCGCTAAAGCGCCGGTCCCGGCCATTCGACGGCGGTATGATCGTCGCCCCCCGGGAGGCGTCCGTCGTGCCCGACCACATGGAAGACCGCCTCGACATGCCCCTGGCCGATGTCCTGCCTCGCATCCAAGAGAGCATCATGAACCGCACGACCTACTTCGGCGTGCCGACGCTGAAGAACCCGATGGACGCGTGGATCTACCAGGAGATCGTCTTCGAGTCGAAGCCCGACGTCATCGTCGAGATCGGCAATCGACACGGCGGCAGCGCGCTCTACTTCGCGCACCTGTGCGACCTCCTCGGCAAGGGCCGGGTCATCGGCGTGGATCTCTCCCACGAGTCCGTCCCCGATTCGGTGAAGAAGCATCCCCGCATCACCTTCCTCGACGGAGACGCCGCGCGCTCGGTCCCTCGCGTCGCGGGGTTGATCGCTGCGGAGGAGCGCGTCCTGGTCATCGAGGACAGCTCGCACACCTACGACAACACGCTGGACGTCCTGCGGGCCTACTCTCCGCTCGTCAAGCCGGGCGACTATTTCATCGTCGAGGACAGCATCTGCCACCACGGGCTCGACACGGGGCCGAACCCGGGTCCTTACGAGGCGATCGAGCAATTCGTCCGGGAGCAGCCGGACTTCGCGGTGGACCGGGAGCGGGAGCGGTTTCTCATCACCTGGAACCCGAAGGGATTTCTCAAGCGAACCGGCGCGAGCGCTCGCCCTGCCGCTGCCCCGTCGAACGGGGAGAAGCCCGACTACGGCATCGACGCGCCCGGGGTCGTCCGCAATCTGTTCATCGTCGCGGCGCTCGGCCTGACGGCGTTCTTCACGGCGCGATTCGGGCTGTGGTCCGGCGTGATCGCGCACGTCGCCCTCTCCTATTCCGGCCTGTGGGCGGGTCTGGGCTGCTGCGCCATGGGCTGCTGGATGCTCTACGACAGCAAGATCGGAAAGCTCAAGGAGCGGGAGCGCCTCCTGGATCGCGTGCCGTGGCGCGGTGAGGAAGCGGTCCTCGACGTCGGATGCGGACGCGGCCTTCTGCTCATCGGGGCTGCCCGTCGCCTGACGACCGGCAAGGCGACGGGGCTCGACATCTGGCAGACGGAAGACCTGACCGGCAATACCCCCGAGGCGACTCTCTCGAACGCTCGCCGCGAGGGGGTCGCCGATCGCGTCGCCGTGAAGACGGGCGACATGCGAAAAATGCCGTTCCCGGACGCCACCTTCGACGTGATCGTCTCGAACGTCGCGATCCACAACGTCTACGAGCGCGAAGGACGCGACGCGACGATGCGAGAGATCGCGCGCGTCCTGAAGCCGGGAGGGAGCGTCGTCATCCACGACATCCGCTGGGTCGGCGACTACGCCCTCGCTCTAAAGCGGGCGGGGCTGGTCGAGGTCGCCCGGGTCGGCTCGCGCAGTCTCCGGTTCGCGCTGGTGCTGATCACGTTCGGCTCGCTGCGGCCGGACATCGTTACTGCTCGTCGGCCCCACGGTGGCCGCAAGGTTGTTGATGGGTGAGATGCGCGCACCGGACGATGCGGACACTCCCCGGACAATCAGCACGAACTCCCTCCCATTAAGGCCGGCGCTGCGGCCGGGAGTCACGATTTCGTAGTCCGTGCCCTCGAGGGACGCCTTCACGTCGTCAAGAGCGTGGCGGCAGACCAAGACACCCCGCGGCTGGGAGTCCTGCAGCAAAAATCTGCGCACGCCGGGAACCGGATCGACGGACGGCAGATGCAGGCCCGTGTAGAAGATGAACTCACCGGTGATCTGCGTGTCCCGGATCGCCAGCGCGATTCGGCGCCCCCGTGCGCTCTCGGCGCTCACCATGTCGACGACCGCCTGATAGCTCCGTTGGCGATCGTAGCCGGGCATCGCGGCGGTTCCCGCGAGCATCGAGACGATCGCGAGCGCGGCAGCGAGCCCCCGGAACCCGCCGACGCGGTCGCCGGCGTCGAATCGCGCGCGGGCCATGCGAAACATCGGGATCGCGATCGCCAACGCCGCGGCGCAGAGGCCCGCGCCGACCCAAGCTTCGAGGCGCCCGGGCGCCCACACGAAGGCCGCCGGATCGCCGTACGATGTCGGCGGATCGAGGCGCCTCAAGAGCTCTGCGAAGCCCGCGCATGCCTGGCGGGGGAGGGCGAGAAGCAGCAGATAGAGACCGGGCACGACAACCGCCCCACCACACACAAGCCAAGAGGTCGAAGAGACCATAGCCGCATCGAACCGGGTGAGGTTCGGCTTTCCCGCTTCCTCGCACCACACCGCGACCATCAGGAACAGGACCGGAAAACAGGGAAGGGCGTAGCTCCCCACCTTCGACGAAGCGACATGCAGGATCACGACGATGGTCACGAGAGCGCAGCGGAGAAACGTGGCCGCGGGAGAAGCCAGAAGCGACCCGGCGCTGCGTCGGCGTCCGAACCAGAATCCGAGCGCCGAGGGGACCAAGAACGTCCAGGGGAGGAGCCGCACCGGAAGCTTCACCAGGTAGTGGTAGATCGGCTCCTTGTGGACGAAATAGGGATCGGCGGGAACCGGCCGGCTCGCGATGAACCCGAGCCACCGGCCGAAGAAGGGCAGCGAAGTCACCGGCGCGCCGGGAAAGAGCCCGAAGAACCGGCCAAGCTGATTGTCGATGAAAGCGCTGACCAAGTAGTCGGGGCCGCCCTGACGGTAGAGTGCGAGCGCCCACGGGTAAACGGCCGCGATGATCGCCGGAACTACGGCCAGCGAGAGGGCGGCAGCCAGCCTCCACCGCCGGCTGACGAGAAGGAAGCCGACGACCGAGCTCATGATGAACGCCGGCCCGGCCAGCCCTTTGGCGTAGAACGAGAACGACGCAACGGCGACGAACAGAGCGTAGCGCCAGATCTTCCCGCGCTCCCCGGCGAATGCGCTCCAGAAGGCGAAAAAACCGAGGGTGACGACGAACGTGAGCGCGATGTCGGTCAGCACCACCCTCGCGCGCTCGTAGTAGGTGATGTTGGTCACGCAGAAGAGCGCCGCGAGCATTCCGGATTCCTCGCGAGCGAGGCGACGACCCCACTCCCAGACGACGAGCGACGTGGCGAGGCCGAACGCGGCCGCGGGCACGCGGACGAGGCCGGGGCCGAGGCGTCCGGCAACCGTGCAGACGATCAGGGCGATCCAATGCAGAAGGGGCGGCTTCTCGAGAAACGGCTGACCATCGACGAAGAGCGCCGTCCAGCGGCCGCTCCGGTACATTTCGGCGATCATGCTGCCTTCGTGCGAGTCGTTCGGCGCCCAAAGCGAATGATCGAACACACCGGTAGCGCTGAATGCGATCAACAGGAGAAGCAGTGCGAGACGGGCCCGTCGCGTCGGACCGTGTAAGAAAGTAAGGGGCATTGACGCGAATTATAGGTAGCTCACCCGCGAGACGCATTCAGGTGGCGCGTGCTCGGACCAGAGGGTTGTTCTCACGTTCGATTGAGCGTATGAGAACGGTCTCGGCGGGGGTTTCTTGAGATTCCAGATTTTTGCACTCGCTACGGCGCTATCGCTGATGGGTTTGCCTCCCGCGGTGGCGCAGACCACCGTGTGGGTGGATGACTGCGCGGGGACCGGAACCGGAACTCAAGGGGACCCCTACTGCAGTATCCAAACGGCGATTTGCGCGATCAAGGCGACCGGCGGAACGATCAACGTCCTGCCGGGGACCTATCGCGAGGCGATCCGCGTGCCGGCGGACATCAACATCGTCTCGACCGACGGTCCGGTGGCCACGATCCTCGACGCAACCGGCAGGCCGTGCCCGACGGGTGATTTCTGCACGTACGGCACCGAGCCCAACTGCTCCGCGGTCTACTTCCCGTCGGCGGCGGGGACGACGAGCCGCATCGAGGGGATCCACATCACGGGAGGGGGCGGGAAGGACCAGCCCGGGTTCCTGGCGAAGATCGGCGCGGGGATCTTGGTGTACGGATCGTCGCCGACCATCACGAGGAACGAGATCGTCGGGAACGTGGTCAGCCACCCGACCTACAAGATCTACTATGGCGGCGGGATCTACATCAACGGCGTGAGCGAGGCGACCCCTCCGCAGCCGGTGATCACGAACAATCTGATCCAGGGGAACATCGCCAATCCACCCAATGGAACCAATCAAATCCCGAGCGAAGGGGACGGCGGCGGGATCTACGTCGGGTACAACTCGGCGCCGACGATCACTTCGAACACGTTCAGGGCGAACTCGGTCGGCGATTCGACTCTGACCCACCAGGTGAGCTACGGGGGTGGCGTCGGGAACTACAGCCGCATCACGACCGCCGTCACGAGGATCGACAGGAATCTCATCACAAGTAATTCGGCCGGGTACGCGGGGGGCGGGCTCGAGATGAGCTCGTATGCGCCCGGTACGACCGTGGAGCCCTCGGAGGGGACGATCGAGAACAACGTCTTCGACGCCAACGTCGCGAACTTCGGCGGGGCGATCGATGCGGGCGACACGAAGGTCAAGGTCTACAACAATACGATCAACGGCAACTCCTCCCGTTCCAGCGGAGACGGGGGCGCGGTGTACTTCGGACCCCCGGTCAACTCCGGCGACGTCGCGACGTTCGTCAACAATCTCGTCACGAAGAACAAATCGCCGGGCACCGGCGTCGGCGGCGGTCTGTACGTCCAGGCGGGAACCAGTCCGAGCGTGCGGTTCAATGATCTGTGGGGGAACACGCCGGCCAACGTCGGCGGTTCGAAGAACGACGCGGATTACATCGGGGTCAACGGGGGTCTGTCGCTCGATCCGTCCTACGTCGATGGGAGCGGCACGCCGCCGGACTACCGGCTGCTGCAGAGCAGCTTGGTCATCGAGGCGGGGGACAACAGCGTCGCGACGTCGACGGTCGACTACGACGGGGCGCCGCGCGTTCAGGACGCGGACTACAACGGCGTCGCCATCGTCGACATGGGCGCCTTCGAGTTCTCCCCCGACTTCGACGGCGACGGCATCCCCGATTGGCAAGACCCGGACATGGACAACGACGGCGTGCCCAACGTGTCCGACTGCGCCCCTTTGAACCGCGCGATCAGCCAGCTTCCGACCGTCGTGGCGAACACCCTCAAGGCGAACAAGTCCGGCTCGGACGCGATTCTGAAATGGCTTCATGCCTTCCAAGCTCCGACGTACAACGTCTACCGCGGGACGTTCGGGGGGGCGCCGTTCGCCTACAACGAGACCTGCTTCGACACGGAGAACACCGCGCGGACGGCGACCGATGGGGCGATCCCGTCACCGGGCCACGGCTTCTACTACATCGTCGGGAGCCGGAATACCTGCGGGGAGTCGGCCGCGGTCACCGGAGTCCCCGGTGGGAACCACACGCCGGCCCCGACCTGCGCGACGGCGAACCGGAACAGCGACGCGGACGCTCCGCGCGACCTCGGCGACAACTGTCCCTTGACGACGAACGTCTCGCAGAGCGACGTCGACGCCGATTCGGTCGGGGATGCCTGCGACAATTGCCCCAGCGTCGCGAACGTCGATCAGGCCGACCTCGACGGCGACGGGCTCGGCGATGCTTGCGATCCGGACATCGACGGCGACGGCATTCCGAACGACCAAGATTGCCTGCCGTTTGATCCAGCCGCCGGGAGCCCGGCGATCGAGGTCGGGGGGGTCGGCGTCGTCGCCGCGCCGGCAACGACGGTCTCGTGGGCGGCCTCCGCCGACGGAACCTCCGCCTACGACGTCAGCGGCGGCGCTCTGTCCTCCTTGCACGCGAACGGCTCGGTGACCGACGCGTCGTGCTTGGCGAGCCATCTCGTGGGGACGTCATGGAGCGATCCGCGTCCGGACCCGGTCGAGGGGGACGGCTGGTACTACCTGGTCCGCGGCCGGAATGCCTGCGGCCCGGGCACGTACGGGTTCGAATTCCCCGGGTCGATCGAGCGCGTTCCCGGAAGCTCCTGCCCCTGAGTTACGCGGCACCGGTGCGCCCGACGGCGCTGGGGCCGAACTGCTGCTCGTAGAGGCGCGCGTAGAGCCCGCCGCGCGCGAGCAGCTCCGCGTGCCCCCCTCGCTCGACGATCCGGCCCTTCTCCATCACGAGGATCAGATCGGCGCGCAGGATCGTGCTCAGCCGGTGCGCGATCACCAGGCTCGTCCGGCCGGCGAGCAGCGGCTCCAAGGCCTGCTGGATCAGCGCTTCCGACCGCGAATCCAGCGAGGAAGTCGCTTCGTCGAGAATCAAGAGCTTGGGGTCGCGAAGCACGACGCGGGCGAGCGCCAAGCGCTGCTTCTCTCCACCCGACAGCTTGTAACCGCGCTCGCCGACGATCGTCGCGAGCCCCTGCGGCAGGGCCTCGATCACGTCCTGGATCTGCGCTACGCGACAGGCCGCCTCGATCTCCTCACGCGTCGCCTCCGGCTTCGCGTACCGGATGTTCTCTTCGACCGACGCGTGGAAGAGGGTCGTCTCCTGCGTGACCTTCGCGGTGCAGCGGGCGAGATCGGCGAAGGAGAGATCGCGCAGATCGATCCCGTCGAGCGTCACGCGTCCGCGCCCGGGGTCGTAGAGACGCGACGCGAGATACGTGAGCGTCGTCTTCCCCGCACCGCTCGGACCGACGAGCGCGACCATCCTCCCCGGCAGGGCCTCGAACGAGACGTCCTCGAGGGTCCATCGATTCTCGTCGTAGCCCATCGAAACGCTCTCGAAGCGCAGCTCGCCGCGAGGATGGGGGAGCTCCTTCGGGTGCTCCGGCTCCGCCACCTCGATCGGCAGGTCGAGGTACTCGAAGATCCGCCGGAAGAGCGACACGGCGCTCATGACGTCGACGTGGGCATTGACCAGAGCTGAGGCCGGCATGTAGAGACGTCCGAGGTAGGCGACGAAAGCGATCACGGTGCCGAGCGAGATCCGCCCGGCGATCGTCGCGTGCCCGCCCGCGAGGTAGATCAGCGCGGGGCCGACGCTGCCGAACATCAGGAGCCACATGAGGAACCAGCGCCCGGCCATGTTCTGCTGGATCTGGAGATCGCGAACCGCGGCCGCCTTCTCCCGGAACCGCTCGCGCTCCTTCGCTTGCGCGCCGAAAAGCCGCGTCAGCAGGAATCCGCTGACCGAGAGGGTCTCCTGGATGTGCGAGGTCAGCTCGGAGAGCCTCTCCTGGGTCTTTCCCGAAAGACGGCTTCGGATCTGCCCCACGCGGCGCGTGGGGAGAATGAACGCGGGGAGGACCCCCACCGCGACCAGGGCGAGCCGCCAATCGATCCGAAAGATCACGACGAGAGTCGTCACGACGATGAGCCCGTTGGACGCGAGCGATACGAGCGTGCCGCTGACCACCCCCTGGACGCCGCCGACGTCGTTCTGGATGCGCGAGAGGATGTCCCCCGACTTCGTGTTGGTAAAGAACCGGAGGGACTGACGGAGGAGGCGCGCGTAGATCGCCTCGCGCAGACCGAGCATCACCCCTTGGCTCATCACCGTGACCAAATGGTTCTGCCAGACACCGATCAAGCCGCTGACGAGCGGGATGCCGATCATGCCCAGGATGAGCCAGTTCAGCAGCGCCCCTTGCCGCTGCGGAATCGCCCGATCGACGATCTCGCGGATGAGCAGAGGCGGGATCAAGCCCAGGAGGGACGTGAGGACGATGCAGGCGAGAATCAGCGACGAGGGACGCCACGCCGGGAGCAGGTAGCGCGCGATGCGGAGGAAATCTCCCCGGGTCGCCTTGAGGTCCTTCGGAGCATCTTGGTAGTTGAAGTGGAACACGCGTGCGACTCCAGATTCGAAACCCGAGCAAGAAAGTAGGACAGACCGTCGAATGAGCGCAAATTCCAGGTAACATGAGAGCTCGCGGACGGCGAGGAGGAGCGAGCATGGGGATGGATCCCAGGAATCAGCGGCTCGGCGCTCTGGTTCTTTCGTCGTCGCTGCTCGCGGCCTGGGCCACCGCGGCACGGGCGCGCGAGCTGACGTTCTCCGACCGGGTCGCCGCGCAACAGGCGATCGAGTCGATCTACTGGAGCCACAGGATCTGGCCCGAGGGAAACCCGGGGCCGAAGCCGCCGCTCGGGGTGGTCATGACGGACGCGGCGATCGCCGCCAAGGTCGAGGCCTACCTGCGGAATTCCGACCTTCTCGAGACGTATTGGCACCGGCCGCTGACCTCGTCGCAGCTCCAAGCGGAGATCGACCGGATGGTCCGGGACTCGAAGGCACCCGGCACCCTGCGCGAGCTCTTCGCCGCGCTCCACGACGATCCCTTTCTGATCGCCGAGTGCCTGGCCCGTCCCGCCCTGTCGCGCCGGCTCGTCGACGAGGCGTTGGCGGCGAACCCGGCCGAGCATGGTGCCGTGGAGGAGGCCCTTCGCGGCCTGACGGTCGATGCGCGCCCGCTCGCCCCGCCTGCCGAGAACTACGCGCTCCCGGCGGTGTTCGGCGGCTGCTCGAACGATTTGTGGTCCATTTCGAGTCTCACCAACGGCACGGGCGCGAATCATCCGTCCGCGCGGCAGCTTCACGCGAGCGTGTGGACGGGCGCCGAGATGATCGTCTGGGGGGGCTGGAACGGATCGTCCGTCGCCTACAACAACGGCGGCCTCTACGATCCCGCCACGGACGCTTGGATCCTCTCTTCGTTGACGACCGCGTCCGGGAGCAACGTTCCTTCGGCCAGGTACCGTCACACGGCCGTCTGGACGGGGACCGAGATGATCGTCTGGGGAGGCCTCTCGGCGGCGGGCACCCCGTTGAAGACGGGAGGCCGCTACGACCCCGCCACCGACTCCTGGGCGACCTGCTCGCTCACGACCGCGAGCGGAGCGAACGTCCCCGCGGCGCGGCTCCTTCACACCGCGATCTGGACCGGCACCCAGATGATCGTCTGGGGCGGGACGCCGGACACCGCCGCGAACGCACTCAACAACGGCGGACGGTACGACCTGGCGACCGACTCATGGCCCGTGTCGTCCCTGACGACCGCAACCGGTTCTCACACCCCCTCGGCGCGCATCGAGCACACGGCCGTCTGGAGCGGGACGGAGATGATCATTTGGGGCGGGCTCGACGCTGCGGGTGCCGGTCTCGACAACGGAGGGCGCTACGACGCCGCGAGCGATACTTGGGTGCTGTCGATTCTCACCAACGCCACCGGATCGTTCGTCCCGACGGCCCGGCACGACCACACGGCGATCTGGACCGGCAACGACATGATCATCTGGGGCGGCGCGCCGAATGGCTCGTCGGCCGGCGTGAACACCGGCGGACGATTCGACCCCGCAGCCGACAGCTGGGAATTGACGTCGCTCACCAACGGAACCGGTAGCAACGTGCCGTCGGCGCGCCAGCTCCATGCCGCGATCTGGACGGGCTCCGAGATGATCGTCTGGGGAGGATCGACCGGGGCGACATCCGGATTCCTGAACACCGGCGGACGCTTCAATCCGTTCGCGGACTCTTGGGTGCTGAGCTCGTTGACCAACGCGACAGGAGCCCACGTGCCGTCGGCGCGGCAATTCCACTCCCTCGTCTTCACGGGCGGGTCCGACCAGCGGATGATCGTGTGGGGCGGCAATCCGAACACGGCGACCGGCGGGGTCTACTGCGCCGTCTGCACGCGAACGTGGTACCAAGATAGCGACGGCGACGGCCACGGGAATCCAGCGGTGTCGATCGCAAGCTGCACCCAGCCGGCGGGGTACGTCCTCGCCGGCGACGATTGCGACGACACCAAGCCCGCGGTCCATCCGGGGGCCACTGAAGTCTGCGACGGCCTCGACAACGATTGCGACGGCACCGTCGACAACGGCGGCGGCACGGCGCTTTGCAGCGATGGCGCCGCCTGCTCGGCCGATGTTTGCAACGGCGCGGCGGGATGCGCCCTCATCCACGAGAACGTCAACCTCGACACGACCGGCTTTTCCGCGAACCGGGTCGACGGACGGGATTTGGAAGTGTTCGCGCTTGCTTGGATGACGTGCCCCGGGAATCTGCTCTACAACCCGGCGGCGAATCTCGATCAGGGAGCGGTCTTTCCGGATTCCTGCGTCGATATCAGCGACTTCCACCTGTTCATGGATTCGTTCGGCCGGACCTGCCCATGAGGAGCCTCGCCATGAGGACGCACCACGCATTCCTTCTCGGCTTCACCGCGGCGCTGATCGCGGGCGTCGGCTGCAGCAGCAGCAACAACAACGGAGGCACGTCGACGCCGCAGCTCCGGTGCAGCGACGGTGGGGCCGCCGGCGCCAACGGCGTCACGCTGAATTGCGGCACTCCAGTGGACACGCAGACCACTGGCGTCGACGTCAGCCTCGGCGGTCCGGCTTCCCCGCAAACGACGGTCGGCGGCTTGAACTTCGACGTCACCTACGATCCGACCAAGCTGCAATTCGTTCCGTCCGCGAATTATGCGAGCCCGCTCTTTCCGAACGCCCTCATCGTGGTGGCCCTGAAAGACCAGCAGCAGGGCGAGATCGTCGTCGGGATCCAGCAGCCGGGCTCGGACCCGACGGTCACGGTGCCGGCAGGTCCGAACACGGTGCTGAGCCTGACGTTCCAGAGAGTCGGTGGAGCCAATTTCGGTGCGTCGCCGCTCGCGTTCGTGAACTCGGAGGCGACGGGAGCGTCCGCGACCATCACGTTCACCTCCGGCCTCGCGCTCGCGTTCCAGTAATGACGAAAACCTCGATCGGCTGCGTGCTCGCGGTGGCGCTCTCGGCGGCGGGCTGTGCCGCGCGCCACGACGCGTCGCCCGCGACGACCGCCGGGGCAGGGGCAGCCGAACCGCGCCCCACCCCCTCAGCTCCGCCGA